>Ga0247823_10002918_pt1 | contig 14022 bp, 13 predicted proteins | sample 13C_PalmiticAcid_2_FD_192426 | JGI IMG/M metagenome (GOLD analysis project Ga0247823, IMG submission 192426) | Soil microbial communities from agricultural site in Penn Yan, New York, United States - 13C_PalmiticAcid_Day30 | ecosystem: Environmental > Terrestrial > Soil > Agricultural land...
CGATCTATGCGCTGTCGGCGGCGTTGCGGACCGTGATCGCTACGGAGAACGCGGCCGATATCGAGATCGACCTGCGGCCCGACGTCACCCGCGCCAAACTCACCGATCGCCTGCACCGGGCTCCGCCCGGGCAATCCAGCGCCAACCTGCTGCGCAAGGCCGCTGGCCTGTCGCCGGCGGAGACGAACCTGCTGCGCGAGGCGCACGGACTGGAGCTTCCCAAGGAGCCGGGCGCTCTGGCCCGGGCCATCAAGGCCGCGCCGCTTCGCCTGACCGGCGTGCGGCCGTTGGAGCGAGCGATCTCCACGGCCGGGGGGATCGAGTTGGGCGCGCTGGACGAGCACCTGATGTTGCGCGCGTTACCCGGCGTCCACGCGGTCGGAGAGATGCTGGACTGGGAAGCGCCGACCGGCGGCTATCTGCTTCAGGGCTGCTTTGCGACCGGCGTCCACGCCGCCCGAGCCATCCTCGCCCGTTAGGGCTGGACCTTGAGCCGGTCGCGCAGGGTCGGCTTCTTCCTTTTCGTGGCCGGTGTTGAGGTCTTGGCCCGCGCCGCTGGCAGGGCGGGCAGCCGGTCGGCGGCGCCGTCTGCGTAGAGCCGCCCCGCCAGCATCAGGTCGGCCTTCACCGCCGCAAGGTCGCGCGACTCCACCCAGGCGCGGATGGTGACTTCCACGAACGCTTCCGACATGGCGGTGACTTCGGCCGTTGGCGCGGGATCATTCAGCACCAGCGGGTTGGCGGTCGCGCGAGCCAGCAGTTCGTCCATCAATCCGGCGATGTCGCGCTTGAGATCCACCCGAACCACCGCGTCGGCGCGGCGACGGCTGTGGTAGCTGGTGTTGACGATGACGTCGCCGAACACCTTGCCGTTGGGCAGCACGACCTTGAGGTTGTCGGGAGTGGTGAGCTCAGTGATGAACAGGTCCAGCGCCTTGACCGTGCCCGTGCGCCCAGCGACCTCGATCACGTCGCCGACCCGGTAGGGGCGGAACAGCAGCAGCATGACCCCCGCCGCGACGTTGCTGAGCGTGCCCTGCAACGCCAGGCCCACGGCCAGCGAAGCTGCGCCGAGCACCGCCAGGATGGAGGTGGTCTGCACACCCAACTGCTGAAGGACGGCCACCAGGCCGACGATCATCACCAGATAGCGCACCGCCGAACCGGCGAAGCCCTGCAAGGTCACGTCCGGCGGGCCGCCGCCATGCGCCCGGGCGATGAGACGTCTCACCAGCCGAGCCGCCCAGCCCGCCGCCCACCAGGTGAAGGTGAGGATGAGCACCGCCACCACGAGGTTCACGGCCAGATCGCCAGCCGCGTCGATGAACTTGTGGAGCACGTTTTCGTCGGTGCGGACCGTCTGGTTCAGACGCTCCGCGATCTCGCGTTCAATTCCTTGCATGCCCTACGCTTAGCATTGCCGCCCCCTCGAAGGCCAATTCGCGCAGAACGTCAGGCCGCCTTCTGGAGTTCCTGCTTCACGCGTTCGGCCAGCGTCTTGATGTCGATCGGCTTGGGGAGGAACGAGACGTTTTCCTCGCCCTCCAACAGATTGGAGAACTCCGCTTCCGCGTAGCCGGAGATGAACATCACCGGCGCTCCAGCCAGGAAGACCCGCGCGTGCTTGAGCAGGTCGGGGCCCTGCATGCCTGGCATGACGACGTCGGAAATCATCAGATCGATCTCGCCGGCATGGGCCTCGGCCAGCTCGAGGGCTTCCTCGCCCGAGCCCGCCTCGATCACCTCATAACCGCGAGCGCGGAGCAGCTTGGCGGCGACGGTTCGCACCGCGTCCTCGTCCTCGACGAAGAGGATACGGCCGGCGCCCGAGAGGTCGCGGGCCTTGGGCGGGGCCCGGTTTGCAGCCGGCGTCGGCGCCGGTGCGGCGGCGGTCGGGATGTGGACCGGCAGGAAGATGCGGAAGGCCGCGCCCGCGCCTGGCTTGGAGGCGACGCTGATCCAGCCGTCCGACTGTTTGACGATGCCGTAGACGGTGGCCAGGCCCAGGCCAGTCCCCTCGCCCACCGGCTTGGTGGTGAAGAAGGGGTCGAAGATCTTGTCCATGACCTCGGGCGGAATGCCGGGCCCGTCGTCGGAAACCTCGACCAGAGCTTGGTCGCCGCGCGCGGCGGGGTAGCCCTGGGCCTGCGCCTCTTCCTGGGTCAGTCGGGCGAGGCGGATGCGGACCACGCCGCCGCCGTGGGCGCGCACTGCGTCTCGGGCGTTGACGGCGAGGTTCATCACCGCCGTTTCGATCTGGCTGCGGTCGGCGCGGACGTGCGGCAGGTTGCGGCCGTACTCCGTCTCCAGCTTCACGTCCTCGTAGAGCACGCGGCGCAGCAGGACCTCCGACTCGCTGATCAGTTCGCCGAGGTCGAGCGTCTCGCGCTGGACGGTCTGCTTGCGCGAGAAGGCCAGGAGCTTGCGCACCAGGTCGGCCGCGCGGGTCGAAGTCGAGCGGATCTCGTTCAGGCCCTCATAGGAGGGATCGCCGACCGGGTGGCGCTGCGCCAGCACGTCGAGTTGGAAGAAGATTGCGGTCAGCAGGTTGTTGAAGTCGTGAGCGACGCCGCCGGCTAGCTGGCCGATGGCCTGCATCTTCTGGCTCTGGGAGAGCTGCAGCTCGATCTGCTTCTGCTCGGAGACGTCGACCAGATAGGCGACCCAGCGGCCGTCGCTCTTGGAGAGATAGAGGTGAGCGACCTTGGCCAGGTCGTGAGCCAAGCGCACCTCGAGCACGCCCACATGCCCCTCCGCCAGCTTCTGGGCGGCGTCCGCGCGCGAAGATGCGTCGATCAGGTCTCCGAAGCGGCTGCCGGCCGCGCCCCCGCCGGCCAGGCCCGAGAGCGCGGGGTTGGCCTCGACGATGACCGCCTCGAACGGGTCCTCTCCGTCCAACAGGGCGGCCCCGAACGGCGATGCCGCGGCGAACGCGTCCAGCACCTTCGGCGGGGGCGGTTTAGCGGTGTTGAAGGCCTGCAGCACCTCGGCGGCGGCAGGCGGCAGGGCCAGCGGCGGCGTCTCGGCCAGGCGGACCAGGAAGCGGCGCTCGCCCAGCGGCGCGACGGTGGCCGAATGCTCGGCTCCGTTGTTGCGGATCGAGGCCTGGGCAGTTTCCCCCCGGCGGGCGGCGGTTAGGGCCGAGAACAGGCTGGCAGCCGAAGAACCGCCCTTGGGGAGGCGCGCAGCCGCGCCCAGCAGCGATCGCCAGGCGGCGTTGGCGGCATGGATGCGGCCATCGGCGGCGGCGATGGCCGCCGGCTCGGTCAGCGCATCGACGACCGTGTCCGCCCCAGGCTCGCCGACGACGGCCGGCTCGGCCGAATTGCGGACAGCGAACAGGCCAAGGCAGGCCACGCCGAACAACCCGATCAACAGCATGACGCCGGCCCGCGTCGCCGGGCCGGCGTGAAATGCGGGAACGGCGGCGAAGCCGACAGCGGCCAGGAAGCACAGCACAGCCATCGCCGTCATCGGGTCGAGGCGGCGCGCCGTACGGTCCTGCGTCTTGGGCTTGGCCATGGGACGGTCCCGGTTGAATTCGGACGGGGAGACCTTCGTCTCCAGCGAATCAGTCACGCAATAGTCTCATATTTCTCAGTGGTGGCGGGCTCTTGCGGCCACGCGGGCGCTGCTCTGCATGATGAAGCCGATCAGCTTGGCTACGGCTTCGTAGTGAGCGGGCGGGATGAAATCGTCGAGTTCGACCGCGGCGTAGAGCGCGCGAGCCAGCGGCGGGTCCTCGATCACCGGCACGCCGTGCTCCTCGGCCAGGGCCCGGATCTTCAGGGCGACGGCGTCCATGCCCTTGGCCACGCACTGCGGAGCGGCGGCCTCGCCGGCCTCGTAGCGCAGGGCGACGGCGTAGTGGGTCGGGTTCATGATCACCATGGTGGCGTCGGGCACGGCGGCCATCATCCGGCGGCGCGAGCGCTGAATGGCGATCTGCCGGCGCTTGGCCTTCACGTGAGGATCGCCTTCGGAATTCTTGAATTCTTCCTTCTGCTCTTCCTTGGTCATGCGCATGCGCTTGAGGAAGCGCTGGCGCTGCCAGAACCAGTCCAGCCCGGCGATGACCAGCATCAGGCCGGCGGTGGCGAAGACCAGCCTGCGCAGGATTTCCACCATCAGCGGCAGCATGGCGGCGGGGTCGAGCGCGGCCAGTTCCTTCAACGGATGGATGTAGGGCTTCATCACCACCCAGCCGACCCAGCCGACCATGATGATCTTCACCACCGACTTGACGAACTGCATGAGGCCGTCGGGGCCCAGCAGGCGCTTCAGGCCCGCCATCGGCGAGACCTTCTTCCAGTCCGGCTTGATCTTCTCGGGGCTATAGAGGAGCCCGGTCTGAACGAGGTTGCCCGCAGCCCCCATCAGGGCCGCGACCACCATCACCCCCAGCAGGATCGGAGCGGAGGCGTGCGCGGCGTGGCGGGCCACGTCGATGGCCCCGTGCCCTTCCAGGCTCATGCCGTCGGGGTTGGCGATGAAGGGCAGCAGTTCGGCCGCGAGGTTTCGCGACATCCAGCCGCCGGCGATGGCGATGACCGCCGCGGCGCCCACGAACGAGGCGAGCGTGCCCAGATCGGGGGTCTTGGCGACATCCCCTTTCTCCCGAGCCTTCTGGAGTTTCTGGGGTGTCGCCTCTTCTGTCTTGGAGGCTGCGTCCTGTTCGTCGGCCATGGATCAGCCGAGGAACAGCGAGACAAGCTCGCGATAGCGGTTGAGCCAGACCATGCCGATCACCCCGAGGCTGAGGGCGAAGATCGACAGGCCGAGCAGGACGATCAACGGCGTGACGACGAAAAACACCTGGAACTGCGGCATCACCCGGCCGACCAGGCCGGCGGCGACGTTGAAGATCACCGAAAACACCACCACCGGCGCGGCGAGTTGGAGCCCCAGACGGAAGGAACCGGCCACCGTCTGCACGGCGAGTTGCGCGCTGTCGGCGATGGCGAGATCGCGGGTGAACGGGAACAGTGCGTAGGACCGCACGATGGCGGCCAGGAACATGTGGTGCAGATCCGTCGCCATGATCAGGGTCACCCCGATCAGCATGAGAAAGGTGCCAAGCGTCGTCGATGGCTGGGCCTGGCCGGGCGCGGCCGTCTGGGCGAAGGACAGCGTCGTCTGAATCGAGATGATTTCCCCCGCCGTCGACAGCGAGGACAGGAACAGCTTGAGGATCGTACCGATCATCAGGCCGATCAGCAGTTCCTTGATGACGCCGGTAGCGACGCCCGAGACGGTCCCCGGCACCGGCAGACCCTTGGCGATCACCGGCATCAGCATCAGCGCCATCAGGAACGCGAAGGACAGCCGGATGCGCGGCGGCACGCTGGTGTCGCCATATCCGGGCAGCAGCATGATGATCGCGCCCACGCGGGCGAAGATGAGCCCGGCGGCGTAGACCTGAGATGCGGCGGCGTAGCTTTCCATGCGGGCGGCCGGCGGCCGCTACATCGCCGCGATGCGGGCGGCGATCTGGCGCATGAAGCCGCTCATCAGCGCGCCCATCAGCGGCAGGAACAGCAGCAGCGACAGGAAGATCGCGACGATCTTCGGGGCATAGACCAAGGTGGCTTCCTGGATCTGGGTCAGGGCCTGCATCAGGCCGACGCCCACCCCCACGATCAGGCCGACGATCAGCACCGGCGCACAGAGCTGGATGGTGAGCCAGATGGCGTCGCGACCGACGTCCAGAACTTCGGCGCCGCTCATCGGTAGGCCTCATGGGTACGCGTGAAACGCTGGAAACCAGCTAGGTCGAAATTGCCTAGTTATGGTTAACGAAGCGCTACTTCGAAGGTTCAAGCGCCCCGGCGGCCTGCGCCGGCGTCAGCTTGCCGCGATCACGGTCGACGCTGTAGTTGGCCGCCCGCATGGCCTCGACCGAGATCGAGCCGACCAGAGGGCGCAGAGCCGCCAGCATGCGTTCGTCCCCGGCCCGCTTGGGCGAAACCAGGATCACCGCGTCATAGGGAGGCAGTGCGCCCTTGGGATCGCTCAACACGACCAGCTTGTCCGCCGAGATGCGCCCATCCGAGGAGAAGGCCGAGATCACGTCGGCCTCGCCGCCTGAGAGCGCGCGGTACATGAAGGTCGGCTGGAACGACCGCTTGGCCTTGAAATGAAATCCATAGGCGGCGTCGACGGCCTTCCATTCGGGGCGCGAGAGGAACTCCAGGTCCGAGCCCAGGGTCAGACGCGGCGCCTGGCGGGCGAGATCGGCGAGGCTGGCGATCCCGAGCGCCTTGGCGCGATCGGCGCGCATGGCGAAGGCGTAGGCGTTCTCGAAGCCCAGCGAGCCCATGACCAGCACGCCGTCGCGCTTCCTCAGTTCGGTGGTGAGTTCGGCCAGCACAGCGGCGCGCCCCGGATTGTCGTCGCGCTTGAGGACATTGGTCCAGAGGGTGCCGGAATAGTCGACATAGGCGTCGATCTCGCCTGCCGCGAGCGCGCGGTAGGCGACCGCCGAGCCGAGGTCCTCCTTGCGTGAGACCCTGGCGCCCGTAGCCTCCAGCCGCTCGGCCATCAGTTCGGCCAGGATGTACTGTTCGGAGAAGTTCTTGGCCCCGACCACGTAGCTGGCCGGCTTGCCGATCGCCGCGAGCGGGCTCATCGCGGCCAGCGCGCCGAGCGCCAGCAAGGCCGCCCCGGCGATGACGAGGCCGCGCCTGCGCCTTGCCGCGCCGGTCTCGATCAGACCGAGCAGCTGGTCGACGGTCATGGCCAGCGCCGCCGAGGCTGCGCAGCCGAACAGCACGAACACCCAGTTCTCGGTCTGCAGCCCGGCGAAGATGTAGTTGCCAAGACTGGTCTGGCCGACCGGGGTCGAGAGCGTGGCCGCACCGATCGTCCAGACCGCGGCGGTCCGCACGCCGGCCATGATCACCGGCATGGCCAGCGGAAGCTCGACCTGGAAGAGGCGCTGGCGCGCGGTCATGCCCACGCCGTCCGCGGCCTCCTTCACGGCAGGGTCGACGCCGAGGATGCCGGTCGTCGCCGTGCGCAGTATCGGCAGCATCGAGTAGAGCGTCAGGGCCAGCAGCGAGGGCAGGAAGCCAAGCGCCGAGAACCCCTTGCCAAGCACGGTCTGGCTGGCGGCTGAGAGGCCAAGCAGCAGCGGATAGAACAGCGCCAGCAGCGCCAGGCTGGGAATGGTCTGGATGAGACCGGCGAAGGCCAGGACCGGCCAGCGCAGACGCGGGCTGCGGCTGGCGGCCACCGCCAGCGGCAAGCTGATCGCCACGCCCAGGACCAGGGCGCTGCCGCTCAGCAGCACATGCCAGGCCAGATAGTCGGGCAACAGGGCAAGAGCCTGGTCGACGCGGGCGTTCACGACGACGCCCCCAGACGCTGGCGCAGCCGCTCGGCCTGCCTTCGGGGCGCCTCAAGCATGGCCCGTACTTCGGGATCGACCGTCGAGGCCAGCAGCTCGGCCGGCCGGCCGTCGGCGACGACGCAGCCGCCCTTGAGCACCACGATGCGATCGGCCAGCAGCACCGCCTCGGCCATGTCGTGGGTGACCATCACAGTCGTCAGCCCGAACCGCTCGTGCAGGCCGCGGTAATCGCCGCCCAAGGCGTCGCGGGTCAGCGGATCGAGTGCGCCGAACGGTTCGTCCATCAGCATGATCTTGGGCTGCGCGGCGAGCGCCCGGGCCACGCCCACCCGCTGGCGCTGTCCGCCCGAGAGCGCCGTCGGCATCCGACGGGCCATCTCGCGGGGCAGGTCCACGAGTTCGAGAAGCTCATCCACCCGGGCGGCGATGCGCGGCCGGTCCCAGCCCAGCAGCCGCGGCGTCATGGCGATGTTCTCGCCCACTGTCAGGTGGGGGAAGAGGCCGATCTCCTGGAAGACGTAGCCGATCCGCCGCCGCAACTGGTGCGGCGCCGCGACGGACTCACCTTCGATGCGCACCGATCCGGCGTCCAGTGTAACGAGGCCGTTGATGGTCTTGAGCAGGGTCGTCTTGCCCGAGCCGGACGGCCCTACCAGTGCGACGAACTCGCCAGGCTGGATCGCCAGGTCGACGCCGGAGAGCGCGGCGTGGGCTCCGAAACGCTTCTCGATTTTCGAAAGCTCGATCGCCGCCATGGCCTAGGCGTAACACGGGAAGGTGGAAGGGAAACCCCCGCCTCGCCCGTCAGATCGGCATCCGCATGATTTCCTGGTAGGCGTTGATGACCTGGTCGCGGACGGCCATCACCGTCTCCAGGCTGGCCTCGGCCGCCGAAATGGCGGTCACCACGTCGATCAGTTCTGCCTTGCCCGCGACCTGGGCCGCGATCTGGCCTTCCGCCTTCTTGGTGTTGTGCACCACGTCGTTCATGGCCGACTTGACCATGGAGCCGAAGTCCAGCCCCTGGTCGTCCTGACCCGCGGACGGCGGCTTGATCACCGCGGTGTTCTGGGTCGCGGCGTAGGCCTTGGCGGCGGCGAGCGCGGTCATCATAGCTTAGGGCCGCCTACTTCTTGAGGATGTCGAGGGTGCGCTGCTCCATGGCGCGCGCCGTCTCGATGACGTTGAGGTTGGCCTCGTAGGCCCGCTGGGCCTCCTTCATGTCCAGCGCCTCGACCAGGGTGTCGACGTTGGGCAGCTTCAGATAGCCCTTGTCGTCGGCCGACGGATGGCTTGGGTCGTAGACGCTCCGGAAGTCCTTGCGGTCGGGCTCGACGCGAGCGACGCGCACACCCTGGCCGGCATCGGTCTTCAACGGCGTGAACACCGGAATCTGCCGGCGATAGGGATCACCGCCGGGTTGGCGCGACACCGACTGGGCGTTGGCCATGTTCTCGGCGATGACCCGCATGCGAGCCTGCTGGGCCCGCAGCGCGCTGGCGGCGATCATCTGAGTGGCGCCGGTCATGGGCTTGATGTCAGCCATCTATCTGGGCTCCTAGCCGCGGCCTGGCGCGCGGCTGGCCAGCCGCAGCATGCCCAGGGATTTCTGGTAGAAGCCGATGGCGGCGTCGTAGTTCATCCGCGCCTCGGCCATCTTCATCATCTCTTCCTCGAGCACCACCGAGTTGCCGTCGAGGGTGGTCTCGGAGTCCTTCGTCTTGATCGGCTTGTGCGGGCTGCGATGCTGCGAGGCGGGCGTCATGTGTCCAGGCTGGGTGACCGCCTGGCCAGAAGCGGCCGACATGCCGGACGCGCTTTGCGCGGCCTTCACCTGCGCCTCGAAGGAATAGGCCTTGAGGTCGTTGGGCGTGTAGCCGGGCGTGTCGGAGTTGGCGACGTTCTGCGAGATCAGGCGCTGTCGCTCATTGAGGTGCCCGAAGCGCCCCTTGAGCATCGCGAACAGCGGAATCTCGTTCAGGTTCATAGCTGAAGATGGTGAACAAACAGGGTTAACCAGGCCTTAAGACCCTGCGGCGCACACGGGGATGACAGCGCACGAGTCGCGCCCCGCCCCTTTTCGAACACCCGATGGAATTGGCTGATTTCCTCCGCGCCGTCTTCGCCCTGGCGCTGACCCTGGGGCTCGTCGGCCTGGGGGCCGTGGCCCTGCGCCGGTTCGGCCCCGACGCCGTCGCGCGCCTGGCCAAAGCCAAGGCCGACCGCCGCCTGAAGGTCGTCGAGACCCTGGTGCTGGACCCGTCGCGCCGCTTGGTGGTGGTCTCGTTCGACGGCGAGGAGAAGCTCCTGCTGCTCGGCGAGGGCCAAGTCCTGCCCGCCGCCGCCAAACCCGCCCGCAAGCCAAAGATCACCGCCGATGCGTAAGGTTTTCAGCGCCCTCTTCCATCTACGTGCCGAAGACTGGCGGCGTGCGGCCGGGCTGTCCGTGCTGGCGACGCTGGCGGCGATGGTCTTCCCCGCCGCGGCGGCCGCTCAGGCGATCAACATCGACCTTGGTACCGGGGCCGGGCTGTCGGAGCGGGTGGTCCAGATGGTCGGCCTGCTGACCGTCCTGTCGCTCGCCCCCTCGATCGTGATCATGACCACGTCGTTCGTGCGGATCGTCGTGGTGCTGGGCCTGCTGCGCACCGCGCTGGGCCTGCAGCAGAGTCCGCCCAACGCCGTGCTGATCAGCCTGGCGCTGTTCCTGACCGCCATCGTCATGGGGCCGACCTTCCAGAAGTCCTACGACGAGGGCATCAAGCCGCTGATGGACCAGCAGATGGAGCTGCCGGCGGCCTTCGACGCCAGCGCCGCGCCGGTGAAGACCTTCATGCTGAGCCAGGTTGACGAGGAGGATCTCGCCCTCTTCATTCGTCTCTCGAAGACCCCGCGCCCGGCCACGGCGCAGGAGACGCCGCTGAGCGTCGTCACCCCCGCCTTCATGATCTCCGAACTGAAGCGCGCCTTCGAGATCGGCTTCCTGCTGTTCATTCCCTTCCTGGTCATCGACCTGGTCGTCGCCAGCGTGCTGATGAGCATGGGTATGATGATGCTGCCGCCGGTGGTGGTGTCCCTGCCCTTCAAGCTGATCTTCTTCGTGCTGGTCGACGGCTGGCGGCTGGTGGCGGGCAGCCTGGTCGAGAGCTTCCAGCGGGGCGCCGGCGGGGGCTAGAAGCCCCCAACCGAACGACGTTGTTCCCTAGCCTTTGGCGGCCGTGGCCGCAGCGGCCTGCTTTGGCGCGGGAGCCGCAGCCTGGGCGGGTTTGGCCGGCGGCGTCGCTGGGCCGACGGGAGCCGGCTTCTCACGGAAGCGGACCTTCATCTTGGCGACCCAGCCGGCGAACGCCTCGTTGTCGGCGGTGGCGCGGCCGAAATCACCGACGCTGAGTTGCCCGGTCTGCACGCCGGTCAGGGCGACGCGCAGCGCCTCGGGATTGCGGGCCTGATCATAGAAGCCGTTGTAGCGCTGCTGCATCCGGGCCAGCGAGGCGTCGTCGCCGGCCAGGCTGTAGGCGACGCCCGCACGCAGCAGCTTGCCTTCATCCTCGGCCGCCAGCGGGCCGGGACGCTTCCAGCGATCGCCGAGGCTCTTTTCGAGGATGCCGGCGGCGGCGGCCCAGTTCTTCTGCTTCCAGTAGACTTCGGCGCGCATGTCCTGCGCATCGCGGCCGGTGTCGCGCTCGAGGATTTCCAGCGCGTGATCATAACGGCCGAGGCCCGTCAGCGCCCTGGCCTCGACCAGCCGGCGCTCGGCGTTGAGCGCGGTCGGCAGGACGGTGGTGCGCGAGGCGTTGATCGCCTGCAACGCCTGCTCTGGCCTGCGGTCCATCAGGTAGATCACCGCCAGGTCCGTCGAGACCTGCGCGCGCGGCACGCCGTCGAGGCGGTTTTCGGCCTGGTACTTCAGGAGGTCGGCCGCCTGATCCAGCAGGTCGACGTCTACCAGCCGCCGGACCAGCTTGCGCACCATCAGATCGCCATCGGCGCCCAGCGGGGTCAGGTCACGAAAATCGTAGAACATCGCCAACGCCTGGACCGGCTCCAGGCCGTCGGCGGCCCCGTCAAGGAACAGCGCCCGGAAGGCGGCGGCGAGATCGGCCTGCAACTGCAGCGCCTCGGGTAGGTCCGGCAAGCGGTTGCCGGCGCCGCGCAAGGCCTCCAGCGCCTCGCGATAGCGACCCTGGCTGAGATAGAGATGCCCGAGCGCGCGGATGGTCTCGAGTTCGGTTGCGTCGCCGCGCCAGCGATAGCGCAGGCCGGCGAACACGTTGGCCGCCTGGACCGGGGTGATCTTGCCGGTCTCCAGACGAATCTTGGTGGCCCGCAGGGTTGCAGGCGCGGCCAGCCCTTCGCTGGGGGAGCCCGCAACGGCGGCGTAGATCCGCAGCGCACGGTCCTTGTAGCCCTGCGCCTCGACCACTTCCGCCTGGACCAGGCGCGTGGCCAGCTCCTCCATGGGGTCGGTCTTGTCCATCAGGGCGAGCTTGATCCGTGCGTCGGCTCCGTTGACGTCGCCGAGCGCCAGGGCGGCCTGAGCGTCGGACCGGGCGAAGCGCGCCTTCCAGACAGGCGAGAAGCGGCTGAAGGCCTCGGCCCCGGCGCCGAACTGCGTGCGGGCTTCCGGCCACTGCGCCAGTTGGGCGGCGATGTAGGAACGCCACAAGGCGGCCGAGGGATCGTCCGACAGGATGGGGACGGAGAAGTCCGCCTGGGCTTCCTTGTAGCGGCGCGCCATGACCCGGGCCATGCCGCGCAACCCGCGGAACTCGGGGTCCTCCATCACCGATGGGTTTCGGCGCGCGGTCTCATTGAGCACGCCGATCGCCTCGAACGACAGCTCCGAGCCGACCAGGAAGCGCGCCAGCGCCATGCGCGCGGCCACGGGCGCGTCACGCCCGACGGCGGCCTCGTCGTTGGCCGCGCTCAGCAGGGCGTTGTAGCGCGAGAGGAACCCGCCCGACCCCGTCTTCGGCCAGTTCTCATAGTCGATCAGGCCGGGCAGGCCCGCCGGTTGCGGCGCGCCGAGCGTCGCCTCGGCCCGCTCAACGGCCGCGGAAGCGGGCGAAAGCGCCAGGCCCGCGGGCCGGCCGATCTGGACCAGGTCGCCATCCTGGCTCATCGCCAGGTCGTCGATATAGGACTCCGCCGCCAATCCCTGCGCCGAAGGCAACAGGGCCATCTGAACGAACTCGCGGCGCGAGGGCAGCCCCTTGGCCGGACCCAGCGCCGTGACGACGGACAGGGTGTCGCCGACCGCGGGATCGGCAAGGCGAATGACCTTAGTGGCGCCGGACACCGCCGCCTTCAGGCCGGCCGGACCGCCGGCCTGGTCGCGAACCACCCTGATCTGCGCGGCCTGCTCGACCTGGGCGCCAGGCCCCAGCGTGACCGTCCAGGTCCCGCCCTGAGCGGAGGCGAAGAACGGCGTGTTGGACGGCGATTCGATCCGCACCGCCGCATAGTCGGCGCCGCGATAGGCGGCGACCCCGCCGACCTGACGCAGGCCGCGCGGGGCCTTGGATACATCGAGCGTGGCCGAAGCGTCGAACACGACCCAGACGGCGCCCCCGCGCCGGAATACCGCCGCACCGGCCGGATTGGCCCATGGAAAGGTCAATTGCACCTGCCCGGCGCCGACCTGGGTCGCCATCCGAACGACGCCGCCGGCAGGGACCGGATTGGGCCTGGGCGGCGCCTGGGCCGCGACCGGGGTTGCTTCGGCCTGCGCCGGCTTCTCGGGCGCCGGCGGCTTTTCGAACAGATTGACGTAGGTGGCGCCGTCCGCGGCGCCGACCCTGGCCTCGGCGTTGTCGGCGAGGGTGAGCACCAGCGCCGTCCCGCCGGCGGTCCGGCGCAGTTCCGCGGCCTTCAACCACTTGGGCGGCGACACGCGCAGCCGGGAGATGTCGGGATTGGCCCCGCGCGCCAGTTGCAGGGTCAGGGTCTGGCCGTCCCGCCGCGCGACGGCGCGGCCGGCCAACTCGATGCGCGAGAAGTCCTTGGCCTGAGCCACGCGCACCTGCGCGCGCGGCGCCGCTTCGGTCGTCTGCGCCGCCAGACCGCTGGGCGCAACGAGGCTGGCGATGGTGATCGCCGCGACGCTGGACCTTAGGGTCTGGCGCAGTTTCATCGACTAGCCGGCCTTGGCGGGCGGCGCTGCGGCCTGACCAGCGGCGCGGGGCGCGGCCGCCGGCAACGGGCCCGCCGCAGCCTGCGCGGCCGCGGCGACCTTCTTGACCTCGGCGAAGCGGCTGGCCAGCGCCTCGGTCAGCTTCTTGGCCTCGGCCGGCGGCATGTTGGCGATGATCGGCGAGAGCGCCCGCTCCTTCATCTTGGCCGCGACCGGCAGACGCACCGCGTCGTCCAGCAGCACCATCCGCGGGGCGGCGTCCTTGGGCTTCATCAGCTCGAACACCTTCACCAGGCGGTCGATCTCGGCCTGTTCCTTTTCGTCGGCGTCGACCATCAGCTTGGCGATGTCGCCCTTCATGCCGTTCAGGGCCTGGATCTTGGCATCGAGCTTGGCCTCGGCGGCCGCCATCAGGGCGAGCTGGACGTCGAGGTCCTGCTCGCGCTTGTCCAGCTGGCCGCGGCGCGCGCCCAGGCTTTGCAGCACCTGCAGTTCGGCCGGCGAGAGCCCTGCCTCCTTGGCGAGTTCGGCGGCCGTC
>Ga0247823_10002919_pt1 | contig 14014 bp, 9 predicted proteins | sample 13C_PalmiticAcid_2_FD_192426 | JGI IMG/M metagenome (GOLD analysis project Ga0247823, IMG submission 192426) | Soil microbial communities from agricultural site in Penn Yan, New York, United States - 13C_PalmiticAcid_Day30 | ecosystem: Environmental > Terrestrial > Soil > Agricultural land...
GGATTGGCTGGTATTTGTTTTTGGTTATTGGCTATTGGGGTTTGGTGGTTGGTTGTACCGCGAGGTTTGGGGGGCCTGTGAGAGGGTTTGCGAATCGTCGTTGCATCGGAGGAGGATGCACGGTTCTTCTTGCATCGTGACATCTGACATCTGACCTCTGACATCTGACAAACTTCTGAATCATGGACGACAAGAAGACCTCCTACACAACCGACGGTGACGGCGACGAGCGGGATCCGGGGCTGCGGCGCTCGTATCTGCGCTCGGCTGTCGGCGTCACGGCGATCGTCGTTTCGTTCATCGCCCTTGCGCTCGTGCTCTGGCTCGTCGAGATCGCCAGCGGTCTGCCGTCGCTCGAGGATCTCGAGAATCCGCATCCGGATCTCTCGACGAAGATCATCAGCGCCGACGGCATCCAGCTCGACCAGTTCTTCGTGCACAACCGCACGTACATCCCCTACGACTCGATCCCGAAGGCCTTCTTCGACGCGCTGATCGCGACCGAGGACCAGAAGTTCTACGAGCACTGGGGAGTGCACATCGAGCGCATCCTCAAGGCGATGGTGAAGAACGTGATGTCGATGGACCTGACGAAGGAGGGCGCCTCGACGATCACGCAGCAGCTCGCGCGCAACCTGTACCTCTCGCAGGAGGTGACGATGAGCCGCAAGATCCGCGAGCAGCTCACGGCCGTGCAGATCGAGCGGGCCTACACAAAGAACGAGATCCTCGAGCTCTACGCGAACACCGTGTACTTCGGACGCGGCGCCTACGGCGTGCAGGTGGCGGCCGAGATCTTCTACGGCAAGAAGCCGGAGGACCTCACGGTCGACGAGTGTGCGTACCTGGTCGGGATGCTCAAGGCGCCGGAGAATTACGATGCCGGTGCGCATCCCGATCGCGCGATCGCGCGACGCAACACCGTGCTTTCGCTGATGCAGGAGGTCGGCTTCATCTCGTCGACGGAGTACTCGAAGGGCAGCGCCCGGCCGATCTCGCTGGTCAAGCGCAAGCGCCGGCTCGGCGTTGCAGGACATTTCGTCGAGGCCGTCCGTCTGTCGCTCGGCAAGCACCCGGCGCTCCAGCGCTACAACCTCTACCGCGACGGCCTGGTGATCTACACGACGATCGACAGTCGCATCCAGAAGTACGCAAATGAGGCCGTCCGCGACCACCTCAACGAGTTCCAGCCGATGTTCGACAAGGTGTGGTCGTGGAGGGGGAAGGAGAAGCTCCTGAAGTCGATCGTCGAGCGCGCCGCGCGCGAGTCGGACAACTACCGCGAGGCCGTCGGCGCCGAGCAGAAGCAGCGCGTGCTGCAGTCGCTGGTGACGAACGCCTCGTTCATCGACTCGGTCAAGCGCTCGGCCACCGAGGTCGAGTGCGGGTTCGTCGCGATGGAGCCGCACACCGGCTACGTCCGCGCGATGGTCGGCGGCGTCGACGCGTCGTCGGGACGGGGACTCAATCACGTCATGCAGATCCGCCGCCAGCCGGGCTCGGCCTTCAAGCCGATCGTCTACGCCTCGGCGCTGCAGAACGGCATGAAGCCGTCGTCCGGCATCTCCGGCGCGCCAGTCGTGCACCGCCTGCCGAGCGGAGAGATCTGGGCGCCGAAGGGCGGCGGAGCAGGCTGGATGACCCTGCGCGACGCACTGAAGTACTCGGTCAACACGGTCGCCGCGCGCCTGATCATCGAGAAGACGTCACCGGCGAAGGTCATCCGGCTGGCCAAGGAGATGGGCGTGAAGTCCCCGATTCCGGAGTATCCCTCGATCGCGCTCGGCGCGGCTGAGGTGACCCCGTACGAGCTCGTCGCCGCGTACAACGTCTTCCCGAACGACGGTCTGTACATCGAGCCGACGCTGGTGACGAAGATCGAGGACCGCTGGGGGCACGTGATCTACAAGGCCGCGCCCGAGATGCACGAGGCGCTCTCGCCGGTGATCGCGCAGCAGATGGTCGACATGATGCGTGGCGTCGTCGACGGCGGCACGGCGACGTCGATCCGCCGCTGGTTCAACTATCCGGCCGCCGGTAAGACCGGAACGACGCAGAACTTCGCCGACGCGTGGTTCGTCGGCTATACGCCCGAGCTCACCGCAGGCGCCTGGGTCGGCTTCGACGACCACCGCATCCGCTTCACCGGATGGTACGGCCAGGGCGGCAAGGCCGCGGCGCCCATCTGGGGCCGCTTCATGGCCAAGGTCTACGCCGACGATCGGCTCCCGTACGACAAGGGCGATTTCACGACGCAGGAGCCGCGCAAGTACGACGGCATCCGGGCCGGCCGGCATTACGTGCCGATGGAGAACTCGGCGCCGCCGCGCGACGTGCTCGACAATGCCGGCGGCGCCGATCCGAACGAGTACGTCGACCAGGGGCCTCCCCAGAATCAGGGCGACGGCGGCAGTACGCCTCCGCCGCAGCAGCCACCAAACACTCCGCCGCCGAACTTCCCGCCGCCTCCCGCGCCGACGTCGACGGAGAGTCAGGTCAAGAACCTCGGCAGGGACGCGAACAAGTAGCGTCCACCGATGTCCCGCGCTTCGCGACAGGCTCCCACGGCAATCATGCCGGGGAGCCTGTCGCCGTTTGGGCCGAAATCGGCGCAGTACTGGACTTCTCCTGTGGCGTGTGAAAAAAAGTTCATCACCTGCGACAATTTGTTTGCATTCTTCGGCTCAGACCCCCAATTTGTGCCCACGCTGTTTCGCGGTCAGGGGTGAATCGCGGAACACGTACAGGGAAGGGCCGGCACCACGCCGGCCCTTTCTCTATTTCAGGACTCTCGGTTCCGGACCCACCATGTCCACCCACGCCCGACCGAACCACCGGCCCGTGCTGCCGGAAACGCGGTAAACGCGCCATCCGATGTCACATTCCGAATCAGAGCACCATTCCTCGAGTGGTCGCCGCGCCATCGGCGGCCCGTCGAGAGATCACGAACCGACCGGCGACGGGCAGTCCGACCATCGTGACGTCGGTTCGCAGTATGTCGTCGGCGTCGCAACGGGCTCTGCCGGCGTCGTGACGCTCTGCGAGTTTCTCGCGGCGCTGCCCAGCGGGCTCGAGGCCGCGCTCGAGGCGCTTCCTCTGGTCGACGTCGATGCGCTGCTGCAGTCGGTCAACGAGGAGCTCGGCACGGTCAACCTGCAGTTGCAGCAGAAGCTCGCGGAGATCGAGCGGATCAACAGCGATCTGAGCAACCTGCTCTCGAGCACCGACATCGCGACGATCTTCCTCGATCGCAATCTGGCGGTCAAGCGCTTCACGCCCGCGGTGCGCCGCCTGCTCAACGTGAACCCATCGGACATCGGTCGACCCATCGGCGATCTCACGCGAAGGTTCAGCGACCCTGGGCTGATTGACGATCTGCGATCGGTGCTCGACCGACTTGCGCCGTCGGAGGTCGAGGTCCGTACCGACGACGATCGCTGGTACCTGCGACGGGCGCTGCCGTACCGCACCGACGACGACCGCATCGACGGGCTCGTGATCACGTTCGTCGACATCACCGAGCGGCGCAGCGCCCTCGTAGCGCTGGCGATCAGCGAGAATCGCTATCGCATGCTCGTCGACTCGACGGCCGACTTCGCCATCTTCATGACCGACGTCGATGGCCGCATCACGACATGGAACACCGGCGCCGAGCGCATCACCGGCTTCGCCGAGCGTGAGGCGATCGGCCGCCCGATCTCGATCATCTTCACCGCCGAGGACGTGGCGACCGGCGAGGACGTCAAGGAGCTCGCCCGCGCCCGCGACAACGGGCGCAGTCTCGACGAGCGATGGCACCAGCGCAAGGACGGAACCCGCTTCTGGGGCAGCGGTGTAGTCACCGCGGTGCATGACGTCGATGGCGGCGTGCATGGGTTCGCGAAGGTCATGCGCGATCAGACCGAGCGCCGTCGCATGGAGTCCGAGCTCAAGCAGCTCAACGAGACGCTCGAACAGATGGTACAGGAACGGACCTCGGCATTGCGCGCGCTCTCGTCGGAGCTCCTGCTGGCCGAAGAGCGCGAACGGCGCGAGCTCGCCGGGGATCTCCACGACACGATTGGGCAGACCCTGGCCCTGGCTGCGATGCGGTTGAAGCAACTCTCGCCCGCATCGGACGATTCCGCGCGGCGCGACCTGCTTGCGCTCATCGACCAGGCGAACGAAGCCGTGCGCTCGGTGACGATGCAGCTCTCGCCCCCGATCCTCTATCAGATCGGCCTGGTGCCGGCGCTCGAATGGCTCGCCGAGGAGATCGAGCGCCGCTACAGCCTGACCGTGGTGTTAGAGGCACGAGCTGTCCCGACGCAGATCGACGACCGCGTCCGGTTCATTCTCTTTCGGTCGGCCCGGGAGTTGTTGATCAACGTTGCCAAGCATGCCGGCGTCACCGACGCCCGTGTCCGTATCGGCTCGATCGACGAGAGCATCGTGCTCGAGGTGGAGGACAGCGGCAGCGGATTCGAAGTCACCGGTCAGAGTCTCAGCCGACGAGGCGAGGGATTCGGACTCTTCAGTCTCCGCGAGCGCCTCGGCTACATCGGCGGCGAGGTGATCATCCGCTCCACGCCGGGAATCGGGACGGCCGTCGTGCTTCGCGCGCCCGCACGCATCCACAGTAGCGCGGCGCCGTGATCACCGCGGCGCGCGCACCACAGTACAACACGGTGAACATCCATGGTCACGAGAATCCTCCTGGTCGACGACCATGCCCTGATGCGCGAGGGCCTTCGCGCGATCCTGCAGGCCGACCCTGAGTTCGAAGTCGTCGGCGAGGCGTCCGACGGCCGCCAGGCGCTCGAGATGGTGACGCGCCTGCAGCCCGATGTCGTGATCATGGACATCGGCATGCCGCATCTCAATGGCTTCGAGGCGACGCGACAGATCGGCACGTTCGCCGCGAGCGCCCGCGTCATCGCTCTGTCGACGCACAACGACAAGCGGTACGTCCTCGCGATGCTCGAGTCCGGCGCCCGCGGCTACGTCGTCAAGTCATCGGTCTCCGACGAGCTTCGCCGGGCGATCCAGACTGTGCAGCGCAACCAGATCTATCTGAGTCCGGAGATCGCCGGCGTGGTCGTCGAGAGCTATCTCGGGCGCGAGTATCCCGACGAGGGGATCGGCGCCGCACTGCTCGGCAGCCGCGAGCGCGAGGTCCTGCAGCTCCTGGCCGAAGGCAAGAGCTCTCCGGAGATCGCCAGCGTCATGCATATCTCGGTGAGCACCGTCGAGACCCACCGCCGCAACATCATGCGCAAGCTCGACATCCACTCGGTCGCCGGGCTGACGAAGTTCGCGATCCGCGAAGGGCTCACCGAGCTGTAATCCGCCGTACGGCACGGACGTTTCACCCGTTCGAGTTGCACTCGCCGTCGCGTCCCGTTCTGAAAATGGGCACGCTACGTGCAGGTGCACCGGGAGAGATCGAAACCAACGCACTCACCCCCTATCGAACGCCATACATGAAGAAGCACGCACTGTCGGAGGGCCTGATCGCGCTGCACCGGCTCGCCGGAAGCCGGAAGGGACAGCCGAGGCCGCACCGGTTCCTGCGCATCCGCCGGTCCGCCGGAACGGCGATCGCGGTCGTCAGCGCCGCTTCCTGCCGCATCGCCGAGCTCGGCGGCGACCTGGCGCGTCGACTGTCGATGCGCGACGACGACCAGGTCGAGGTCATCGAGCTGTCGACCGGTGCGGCCACGCTGACTGACGAGACGATCGGCGCGATCGAGGCGGCGATCCGCCCGTTCCTTTTGCGCGGCGAAGTCGTGCCCAACCTTCGCCAGCTCCTTGTGAGCACCATCGCAGTCTAGCGCGCACGAATCGATGCGCGGCACCACGCCCGCGCTGAAGGCCGGAGCGACGGGAGCTCCGGCCTTTGATGTTTCATGCCGGTACCCGGAAACGAGCAGTGGTTTCACGGCTAGTGGCGATTTGCATCGCTGCCCCGGAGATGTACTTTTCCACCGACCATGCGCCTCGGCCGACGACGCCGAACGCCGGCCACTCAGTCGCGCGGGAGCGGATTTCAGAGGAGACGAATGCACGACGGAGACGCAAGCGCAACCGAGCGCCGGCAACAGTACCAACCCCTCGAAGACGACGCCGAGAGCCGTCTTCGCGCACTCCTGGCAAATCACGCCCTGGGCATCGTCGAAATCGCGACCGACGGAGCGATCTGTCTGGCCAACCGCGCACTCGGCGACTGGCTTGGCGTCGAACCGACGATCCTCACCGGCCGCACGCTCGTCGAGCTTCTGCACCTCGACGACCGTGGAACGCTTCAACGACAGCTCGAGCGCCTGTCCGACGGCGCGATCGACAGCACGACGATCGCCCATCGACTGCGACGGACCGCGGGAGCCTACCTCTGGGTACGCTCGACCTGGTCGGCGCGGCGCTCCGACAGCGGAGCGATCACGCACCTGATCGCGATCGTGGAGAACATCGCACAGCAGCGCGAGGACGAGCTCGTGCGATCGATCCTCGAGGAGTCGATCCGGCGTCTGGAGGATCGGCGCCGGTTCATCGACATGATGATCGCCGGACTGCCGGTGATCGCCTGGCGAGCGCTGCCCAACGGCATCTGCGAGTACCTCAGCCCGCAATGGCAGCAGGTCACCGGCATGCGCGACGGCAGCGGGCTGCGATGGCTCGGCGCGCTGCATCCGGATGATCGCTCGTCCTTCGCCGCCACGTGGAGCGACCGCAGCCCCAGGACAGACGTTCCCCGGCGGACCGTCTGCCGCCTGCGCGATGCCGAGGGACTCTACCATCGCTATGAGGCCGTCGCCGCTCCGGTGCGCGATGAGCTCGGCGAGATCCACGCGTGGAGCGGAATCCTCGTTGCAGCGCGACCGCTCTCGCTCGATGGCGGCGACGCGATCGCCGGAGAACACATCGGCGCCGATCGGCACCACGTCGAGCGCGCCGCGACGGAGATTCCCTCGCCGGACCTACGCTCGTCGACCTGACCGTTCGGCCTCCGACCACCCGGGCGTCCGCGCCCCGTCCGTCCATCGCGCGACAGCGCGCACCCCTTCCGATCGAACGACCCGGAGTCGATCCTCCAATGGCCAGTACCGATCACCCTCGCATTCTCCTCGTCGAGGACCATCACGACACCGCGTTCGTCGTCCGGCTGGTGCTCGAGCAGCAGGGCTACGAGGTCGTCTGCGCGCACTCCTGCGGCGACGCCCACGCGAGCGCGGAGGGCGCGAGGCTCGACCTCCTGATCTGCGACATCGGCCTTCCCGACGGTAACGGCGTCGACCTGCTCCAGGCGCTGACACTCGAGCGCTCGCTGCCGGCAATCGCCGTCAGCGGATACGGAACTCCCGACGACATCCGCCGCAGTCTCGACGCGGGATTCGTCGCCCACCTGACGAAACCCTTCGGCATGCGCAGCCTCATCGAGGCCGTCGAGCGCGCCCTGGCGTAGCATCCTCGTCGCGCCTCTGAAACTGCCACGAATCGTGTCCCCGCGCCACTTCCAGCCCTTTTCCCTCTGCCGCTTTGCCCGCCGTTGCGTACCTTGATGGCTATGGCTGAACGCAAGTGTGTCTTCGATCCCCTGTCCGAGCTCATGGCGTACTACGCCGACAAGAAGGAGACGAGGGAGGTAATCGATCTGGCGTCGCTTCCGGTGGAGGAGCGACTGAAGCAGCGCATCATCGACGGCGATCAGATCGGCATGGATGCCGATCTCGCCGAGGCGCTGCGCAGCTACGAGGCGCTCGAGATCATCAACACCATCCTGCTCGACGGCATGAAGGTCGTCGGCGAGCTCTTCGGCTCCGGCCAGATGCAGCTGCCCTTCGTGCTGCAGTCGGCCGAGACGATGAAGACCGCGGTGGCCTACCTCGAGCCGTATATGGAGAAGGCCGACGGCTCGGCCAAGGGCACGATGGTGCTGGCCACGGTCAAGGGGGATGTTCACGACATCGGCAAGAACCTCGTCGACATCATCCTGACGAACAACGGCTACCGCGTGATCAACCTCGGGATCAAGGTCCCGATCGAGACCATGCTCGAGGCCGCGCAGCAGCACAAGGCCGACGCGATCGGCATGAGCGGGCTGCTGGTCAAGAGCACCGCGATCATGAAGGAAAACCTCGAGCTCATGGCCGGTCGCGGCATCGACGTGCCGGTCGTGCTCGGCGGCGCGGCGCTGACCCGACGCTACGTCGATCAGGATCTCCGCGCCCGCTACGCCAACGTCGCCTACGCGCAGGATGCCTTCGCGGGGCTTCGGTTCATGGAGCGCATCAAAGCCGGCGGGCCGATCGGCGAGGAAGAGCCGGCGACGGCCGCCGAGACCGCCGGAGCCGCCGAGGGCGCGCGCCGGCGTGCGCTCGAGCGCGGCGCCGTGCGAATTCGACCGGCGAGCGAGCCGGAGGATTTCGATGCGCTCGTAGAGATCACCGGCGTCGATCGCCGGACGCTCGAGCGCTCGGCGCCCGAAGAGGTCTACGTCGCCGACCTGCACAACCAGGTCATCGGCGGCGGCCGGATCGAGCGACTCGACGCCGGGCACGCGCTGCTCTCCGACGTCCGGATGGTGACCGAGCAGGCCAACGCCGGAGCGGCGATGGACCTCGTGCGCACGCTCCGCCAGGTGGCGCGCAGCACGAGCGCCGAGATGGAGGTCCTCGTCGCAGTCGACGCGGCCGACGCGCTCGCGCTTCGCTTCTACCGCACGATCGGTTTCGACACGCTCGACGCGTCGGACGCCCGGTCTGCCGCCGTGGCGGCACGGCTGGGCTCGATCGACGGACGGCTCGTGCTCGCCTCGAAGCCCGCCTCGGCCCTCGCGGAGACCGGCGGCAGCGCGCTCGGTTCGGCCCTGCACCTGCAGGACGGCCAGCGTCGCGACGCGGACTTCCCGATCGCGGTCGAGCCCTACGAGACCGATCTGAACACGCAGCGTCTGCGCGTCGTCAGCGACGTCGATCGCACGGTCGACGTTCCGACGGCGCCGTTCTTCGGCTTGCGCGTCGTCGAGAACGTCCGGCTCGAGAAAGTCTTCGAGTACATCAACGAGATCGCGCTGATCCGCGGGCAGTGGCAGGTGAAGAAGGGGAAGCGCTCGGCCGAGGAGTACCGCCGCGAGCTCGACGAGACGGTCTATCCGAAGTTCGAGGAGCTGAAGCTGCGCGCCAAGCGCGAGCGGCTGCTCGACCCGAAGGTGATCTACGGCTACTATCCGTGCCGAGCGGAGCAGGACTCGCTGGTGATCTATCGTCCGAAGGGCCTAGCCGACGACGCGCTGGCCACCGAGTGGTCCGACGTCGAGCTCAGCGAGGAAGCGCTCGTCGAGTGGATGCGCTACGACTTCCCCCGGCAGCCGCATGAGCGGCATCTGTGCATCGCCGACTTTTTCAAGCCGGCCGACGCCGGGCTCTTCGACGTCGTCGGCTTCCAGATCGTCACGATGGGCTCCCGCGCCACCGAGTACGCCAACGAGCTGTTCGCCAGCGGCAGCTACGCCGACTACCTCTTCTTCCACGGCCTGTCGGTCGAGAGCGCCGTGGCGCTGGCCGAGTACTGGCACCGCTCGATGCGCGTCGAGCTCGGCATCGCCGGCGACGACGCGACCGACGTGCGACGACTCTTCTCGCAGGGCTATCGCGGCAGCCGGTATTCCTTCGGCTACCCCGCCTGTCCGAATCTCGAGGACCAGGCGAAGTTCTTCGTCATGCTGCGGCCCGAGCGCATCGGCGTCGAGCTCTCCGAGGAGTTCATGCTCGAGCCGGAGCAGTCGACGAGCGCCATTGTCGTGCATCATCCCGCGGCGAAGTACTTCAACATCCGCGAGTGAGGATCGGCGTTTCCGACGAGGAATCTACCTTTCACGCTGCACGCCCACTTTACGTTCTGAATGTTGCAGAGCGAGGGGACCCCGGGGGAAATCCCCGATTTCCGGAAGAATTCGACCTCGACGCTGCGGTCTCGTCCATCGGCACGGAGGTTGTAAATAATGGAGCAGGACCTCAACGAAAGGCTTCGGCGGGTCTGGACCGCTCGCCGAAAAGTGCTCAGAAAGGCTTGTCCTCGAGCAAGCGAAACTCCGTCGCCAGACGGAGGCGGATGAGGGAAAATCCGCTCGCTTGAGGGTTCTGAAACAGGATAGGGACATCGCGCACCACGGCGGTGCCTGTTTACGGGACATGAGGCAGGACGTCCTCAGCACATCGACAGGGGTACGGCAGAGCAACCACGGTTCTGCCAGGAAAACAATCGGAGAGTTCTCAACGGCTTGGACACCGTGAGGGCTCTCCGATTCCCTTTTATGCCCCCTCGCCGACGAACGGATTCGTGCGGCGCTCGACGCCGATGGTCGTCGTCTCGCCGTGACCGGCATAGACGGCGACATCATCGGGCAGCGTCATCAGGTGCGACGCGATCGAGGTGCGCAGCGTCTCCCAGTCGCCGCCTGGCAGATCCGTCCGACCGACCGAGCCGGCGAAGAGCGTATCCCCGACGAAGATCGACGAGTGCTCGACGGAGTACAGGCAGATGCCACCCTCGGTATGTCCCGGCGTGTGCAGGACGGTGAGCGCGATGCCGCCGACGGCCACAGTGTCGCCGTGGGCGAGGTAGCGATCGGCGCTCAGCGACTCGACCTCGAACGGGAGCGGCCACACCGTGTGCTTCATCGGATCGACGAGGCGGTAGTCGTCGTCGCGGTGCACGTAGACGAGCATCTCCGGGTAGCGTCGCTTGAGCTCGGCCGCGTCGCCGACGTGATCCCAGTGAGTGTGCGTCAGCACCAGCGCGGACGGGGTGACGCCCTCGCGCTGCGCGTCGAGGGTCAGCTCGGCGGTCACGCCGAAGGGCGCGTCGACGATCAGCGCGTCGCGCGTCGCGTCGTCGATGACGAGGTATCCGAAGGTCGCGACCGGACCGGATTCGTAGGCGTGGATCTGCAGGGCCATCGTGGCGAAGAAAAAGGAAAATGAATATTCGGAAAACGGGGTGTAGGTTCCGCAGAACTACGCCCAATTCCGTCCGAGGAACAACATGCGAATCATCTACACACTGCTGGCCAGCGTTCTTTCGTTCGTACTGCTCGCGTCCGCGACCAGCGCCCAGACGGTCCGCACGCGAGACGTGCTCAAGGGACTCGATACGCCGTGGGAGATTCTCTGGGGACCCGACGGAATGATCTGGATGACCGAGCGGGGCGGCCGCGTCAGCCGTGTCAATCCCGATAACGGCGAGCAGCAGGTGCTGCTGACGCTGACCGACGTGCACGAGCAGAGCGAGTCGGGATTGCTCGGCATGGCGCTGCATCCGGACTTCCCGGACTCGGCCTACGTGTACATCGTCTACAACTATCGCAACGGCACCGACATCGCGGAGAAGCTCGTGCGCTACTCCTTCGCCGGCGCCGCGCTGGTCGCTCCGCAGATCCTGCTGCAGAACATCCCCGGCTTTCCGACCCACAACGGGAGCCGTCTGCTCGTCACGCCCGATCGCAAGCTGCTGATGACGACCGGCGACGCGCAGAACCAGCCGGGCGCGCAGAACCATTCGCAGATCGTCGGCAAGATCCTCCGCCTCGAGCTCGACGGCACCGGCGCGGTCGACAACCCCTGGCCGAACGCGCCGTTCCCAGCAAACCTCATCTACACGACCGGCCACCGCAACGCGCAGGGCCTGACGATCGGACCCGGCGGTGCGTTCTACTCCTCGGAGCACGGACCGAGCAACGACGACGAGGTCAACATCATCAAGGCCCGCGGCAACTACGGGTGGCCGACAGTCCAGGGCATCTGCGACGAGGCCGGCGAGACGAGGATGTGTGAGGACTCATCCGTCGTCGAGCCGATCAAGACGTGGACGCCGACGCTGGCGGTCGCGGGCATCGAGTACTACAACCACTCCGCGATCCCCGAATGGCAGGGCTCGCTGCTGATGACCACGCTCAAGGAGGCCGACCTGCGCGTGCTCAAGCTCAGCGGCGACGGACAGCGGATCGTCTCCGAGACGGTGCTGTACAACAACGTCTACGGACGTCTGCGCGACATCGCGGTCGCGCCCGACGGACGTGTCTTCATCGCCACCAGCAATCGCGACGGCCGCGCGGGCGGCGGCTTCCCGAAGGCTGACGACGATCGCATCGTCGAGCTCCGCGGCGTCGTCAGCGGCGCCACGATCTTCGCGCCGACCGTGACGCCGACGACGCTGCACGGCGGCGAGCAGGTTCAGGTCACCTTCGGCGCGGCCGGTCCGTTCACCGGCGGCAACGTCTTCACCGTCCAGCTCTCCGATGCCGTCGGCTCGTTCGACGCTCCGGTCGTGCTCGGGACGCTCGAGGGTCCCAACGGCGGCGCGATCACGACGATCCTGCCGTGCGACGTCGCGCCGGGAACGGAGTATCGCGTGCGCGTCATCTCGTCCGATCCGGCGGCCACGTCGCCGGTCAACGGCGGACCGCTCGTCGTCGAGGCGCCGCAGCAGCCGGTGATCACCGGAAGCGAGGATCGCCGCTACTGCGCCGGCGCCACCGTGCAGCTCAACGTCACCGGCGGCACGCGTCCGCGCTGGTCTCCCGCGGCCGGACTGAGCTGCGTCGACTGTCCGAATCCCGTCGTCACGTTGACCGAGTCGCGCAGCTACGTCGCGACCGTGAGCAACAGCTTCGGCTGCGACGTGCGCGACACCGTCAGCTTCGATGTCTATCCGGTGCCGACGCCGCAGGCGACACGCGACGGGAACACCCTGATTGCGCCGGAGGGCTACGTGAGCTACGCCTGGGTGCGCACCGACAGCGGAACGGTCGTCAGCACCGAGCGCGTCTTCGGCGCGACGCGCAACGCGACCTACGTCGTGCGCGTGGTCGACTCGAACGGGTGCACGGGCTTCTCGAACCAGATCGTGGTGTCCACCGCCGGCATCGTCGACGAGACGCGCGACGCCGACCTGCGCGTTGCGCCGTCGCCGATGCGCGAGCGTCTGCAGATCGAGCTGATGCTCGGCCACACGGGCCGCGTGCGCATCGAGCTCGTCGACATGCGCGGTGCCGTCGTTATCTCCGACGAGATCGACGTCGACGGCGCGACCGCCCGGACGAGCGTCGACGTCGGCGCGCTGCCGGCCGGCGCCTACGTGCTGCGCCTCAGCGCGGGCGACGAAACCTGGGTGCGGCGCGTCGTCAAGGAATGATCAGGAACGCCGGCACATCGTCTCTGAGCGCAGGGCACCGCGATCACCGTCGCCGGTGCCCTGCTCCGTTTCGGACACGCGAAGCTCGTATCTTTCCGTCCCAGTTCCCCGAAGGCCGACGCGCTGCGCCGCGCCCGCTCTCTATCTCTCTCTCCCTTGCCATCGATGAAGCATCTCTACACCGTCACGCTCGTTGCGCTGTTCCTGTCCGCACTGTCCGCCACCGCACAGACGCCCGACCTCTCGCGCCGGGACGTCGTCACCGGGTTGAAGATCCCCGTCGAGATCACGTGGGGTCCCGACGACTGGATCTGGTTTGCCGAGAAGGGAGGCCGCGTCGGCCGCGTCAATCCGGGCACCGGCGAGATCCGCACGATCCATCAGGTCGGTGATCTGTGGGAGTCGAACGAGGCGGGACTCGTCGGCATGTCGGTCTACCGGACCCTGCGCGACACGCCGTACGTGTTCCTCGCCTACACCTACTACGAGCAGTTGGAGGTGCGCCTGAAGCTGGTGCGCTTTCGCTACGACGGCACCGCGCTGCGCGATTCGACGGTGATCTTCCATCGAGTGGCGGCCAACGCCCATTCGGTCGGCGGGCGCATGACGTGGACACCCGACCGCAGGATTCTCATGACTGTCGGCGACGCCGATCAGGAGATGTTCCCGCAGAGCCCGTGGTTCCTCGGCGGCAAGGTGCTTCGCATGAACTTCGACGGCAGCGTGCCGACGGACAATCCCTCGGCCTCCGCGCCGACGCCGGTCAACCTGCTCTGGTCCTGGGGCCATCGCGACGGACGCGGCATCGTCGCGCTGCCGAACGGCACGGTCTACGGAGTCGAGC
>Ga0247823_10002921_pt1 | contig 14010 bp, 9 predicted proteins | sample 13C_PalmiticAcid_2_FD_192426 | JGI IMG/M metagenome (GOLD analysis project Ga0247823, IMG submission 192426) | Soil microbial communities from agricultural site in Penn Yan, New York, United States - 13C_PalmiticAcid_Day30 | ecosystem: Environmental > Terrestrial > Soil > Agricultural land...
GAGGACGACGAAGGAGGGTCCGCAGCCGCGGTCGGCCCAGTACGCGAGGTTGTCGTGCGTGTACTGCATGTCGGCCGGCAGCGCGGCCAGCCAGGCGTCGAGGGCGGCAGAGAGCTCCGCCACGGCCGCGAGGACATCGTCTTCGCGCAGCAAGCCGGACACGGCTTTGGTGTTGAGGGCGTTGATATCGTACAGGATCCCGTTCAGCTTAATCATCTGGGCAATCAGCGAAGTCGAGTCGGAGCCCGGGGCCTGTGGTGCCGCTAGCTCCTCCCGAGAAAGTGGCGGTTCCGTCGGTGCGAGGTTGAGAAACACCCGCTCATCCATCGGCAGATGAATGTCGTATCGTGGCTGTATCGCCCTCGGGAGACCCAGCGCCGATGAAGACCAGGTGTCGGTGGCCACTACACACCACCATACTGTTCGAGACCAGAAGCCGCGTGAGTAAGAGCGGGGACGAAACAAGGGCGGGTTTGTCTGGGTTGATCCCTACCTCTGAGATTCAACTCCTGCTCTATGCGTGTCTTGGCTGGCGCGTTTGGAAGATCGAGAATCATGGCCAAGCGGCAAGCGATGGTGTAGTAGATCGACTCGGTGACCGAGTCCATCTCCACGACCTGGATGCCGCCCAAGAGCACACATGCCTGAATTGTTGTGAGGCACGTCTTGTGCAAGTCGAGCAGTCTCTCGGCTTCCTTGGCGTAAGGCCTGCCCCGTTCCTGGGGGTCAATGTCTGCAAAAAAGGGGTGCGACGAGAAGCGAGCTGCAAGGCTAAAAGCGCCCAAGACCAAGATTTTGGGAATGCTGCCGTCCTCAACTGCAGCTTCGAACGATGGCCGGTGAAACAGGTTGTGAAAGGTGACGTGGATGTGAGAGAAGTACAGGTCGACCAACTCGTTGCACAGGTCCCGGTCCAGCATGAGGGCGGCGGGGGAGATGGGAGCAGCGCCGTCAGCGCGGGGGCTCACAAGGGGTTCGTATTCGTCCTTGGGGGCGGGTGTTGCCCTTTGCTCGACGACGCATTGGAGGCCCCTTCGAATGCAAAACGTGCAGCTTGTTCCTCGGCTCGGCCGGTCACATCTCTTACGGCGATCCCTGTCTTGCACTCAGCCAAAGATTCAGATGCGAGCAAACGAGAGCCCACGGAATTTCGGAACCTACCGACAAGCAGTACAAGCCGACAAGGGTCTCATTTGCGGACAGATGGCTTCGGTACAGCCCCAGTTATCATGCAGTCTTTGTCGAGTTGAAAGAGCGTAGTCTCCTGAATGGAACTCTTTTGGTTGATCAATGAGTGGTTACAGGTGGCGTTGTGTCTCCGCACTTAGTTGTTACGTGCTGGCAGGCCCCGCTTCTTTAGTTGCTTCTCTCTCAGGGGTATCCTAAGGTAGGCTCTCCTAGGGTGTACACATATCGAAGCCATGCGGGTCACACCACACCACAGAGACCGAACACATATTTCAGGGGCACAAGGTTTCTCTCAAACTTAAAATAAAGACATCCATCTATGTACTTTACGAGCGATTGACCAATGCTCTGAACAATGCCCTCGGAGTTGGAGCCCTCCTGCAAAGAGACGCATCTCTCACCCATCCCAGTGCAAACAGTCATCTTGTTCCACACACATCGGTCCTCAGCTTCCGTTGAGAGGCTGCTTGTACTCCACGCCATCAATGACCGTCGTCAAGGTCCCATTCGCGTTGAAGATGTTAGTCACGGCGTTGATCTGGAGCTGGAGACCCCCAGGACCTGTCCGCTTCGTCGCGTTGACCACGCCAGTCTCCTGAAGGTCCGAGTCCCAGTCGATGAGGTTGTCCCAGACATTGGGGAGCAGAATCTTGACCGAGACCTGCTCGCGGCCATTCAGGACGTAGCCCGCCTGGTCCGAGTAGTTGTTGTAGACAACAGCAACCGTTCCGATGCCGCTCAAGCTCGTCGCGTCGGCAACCAGGGTCACGTTGGCGACTCCGGAGACACGGCCCCGAAGGATGTAGTCTCCGGCTGGCAGTCGATATTGAGGCGGGATGGTGGCTCCGGGGGGGAACGGCACGCCCCAGGGGATGAATTCCGGGACCTTGAAGACCTTGGCCGGCTGCTTCGCCTTGCGACGGGCGAGGTCGGCGACCATGACGCGGTAGCTGCGGCCTCCCTGCGCGGTCGAGACCGGGCACGGCAGGGGATTCACTCCGCCGCAGGCCGGAGAGACCACCAGTGCCTGCCAGAACGTGATTTTGGTGCCGTCGGGGGAGAAGGCGGGATCTGCCCTGCCGTTCCAGTTGGGGTCGTTCGCGCTGCCGGAGTTGCCGTCGCCGCCCGCGTTGACGTGCTGGCCGTAGTAGTCGCCGCGGTCTCCGTAGCGGTCAATCAGAATGGGCTGGAAGAAGCGGCGGTCTCTGTTGTTGCGCGTCGAGGATGCGACGGTGACGGCGACGATGTCAACCAGGGGGGGTACCCAGCGCATGCCTGCCATCCACATCTGGCGCTCCGAGACGCGCGTGTCCATGGTGACAAACCACTCGTTGTCGTGGGAGAAGGCGATGGGGTCGGCGTAGTCGGGGTGACTGGTGAGACGCCGCACCACTCCGGTCACAAGGTGGACGGCGAAGAGGTCAATGTTGGTGGACTCCCACGAGGGACCAATGTACAGAACCTCGTCGCCGTTCCCGCTGAAACCCCGGAGCTCGCCCACAATGATGGCGTCGTAGTTGATGTGCAGCTCGTTGCCCGTGGCGCTGACGGACGCCTTGCCGGTTCGGTCGACGAGTGCGCTCACATTGACGAGGTCGTAACGGGGGGCAAGAGGCAGTCCTGCGGCTGGGTTCGCGTTGAACTGAAGGCGTCCAAAGTAGCAATTCTGGCCGCCGTTATTGGTAAAGGAGCTCCAGCCCATGTGCACGTCGTCCGGGTGCAGACGCATCTCGCGGGGAATGCCACCCGGCCCTGACCCATCCGCAGTAATTGTCCAGTGAATCGGGTAGATGAAGGTGCGGTCCGGGGTGCAGCGGTCGCTGGTCAGGGCCACACCACCGCACTCGAGGATGTTGTGACCCCAAAGAGCCTTGGTCCCGCTCCGAAACACGTGGGGGTAGTCTCGCACGGCATCGAGCGAGACGGCATTCTGCGCAGGAACGCCGCAGCTGAGGCACTTCCACGGATCGCCATTCGAGAACTTGGTGCCGTCTGCCTTGATGAGGATCAGCTGCGAGCCCGTGTAGATGCTCGCCGGGTCGGGGGCTGCCGGGGCGCCGACGAACTCGACGGCGGCAACGACGTGCTTCCCGTCAGGGGTGAAGTCGCCAGCCTGAAAGTTCCCGACGTTGATCCCAATGCATCCAGTCCGCCGGGGGTTGATCGTGGCCGTGCAGGCTCCCTGGTCGCTGCTCGGTGCAACTGGAGGCAGTGGGAGCTCAACCACATTGATTGGCTCTGGCTTCGGGGGAGGCTTGGGTTGGACTCCATTGAGGCCGAAGGCAGCAGTGCTGAAGGCGAGAAGAGTGCAAATCCGGGAGACCATCTTTGCCAGAGAGGGTGGGCGAATCTCTGGTGTTTGGGCTTGGGGCCTACCGGAAGAGACGTGAGAAATGAGGCGTATTTATGTTGATACCTTGATATTGCCATGATGTATGTCGATGTGCAGTATTACTTTCCCCTGCATGATCTTCAAGCTCTCGGTTACATCGCGATGTCATCTTCGGCCACCACGACAATGTCAACCCGAGAGCCGATACGCGTATTCGCGAACTCTCCCTCTTAGTCCTATTTTCCCCTCATCGCCGTTGTTGATGCGCCGCTGTGCCTCGCCTTCAGCTCTCCCGGCGTGGTGATGGAAGTTCCAATACCATCGACTGACCATCACGGAGTGCGAAGCAATTACCCCGGATTTTTCTCTCCTTCCCCTCGTGGAGAGGTCAAGGGCCTGATCTGGGGTGCATGTGCGACTGGGATGCCAGATCATACGGCTCGTGCCTCGGCGAGGTAACCCCTGTAGCGCTCGACGTCGGAAAACCCGTCGGGAAACGCCTCCACACGCTCCACAGCGGCGAGAAGCACAAGCGCCACCTCCTAAACTCCAGATTTCGGGGCAGTCCCACTTCCCCGCAACTTCAGGGGCGCCAACTAGTGACTGTCTTGCCCTATGAACATGGCGTCGTTCGCAACATCCATGATCCAACACGGTCAGCCGCTCCGGGTTGTTTTGCCCCGATCGCAACAGCTCGTGGCGAGCTTGGGTGCAGCTTCCTGTGTTCAGACATTCGTCATAAAGGAGGTTGGCGCTGTCTTGGAAAGTTTGTCTTTCTACACCCAGCCAGCAAACCTCTTCCTCTTCAGCCCCCCCTAGAGCTCGCTTATCAACACCAGCAACTTGGTTCACCACTTGTCATGGGGCTCGAGGAGACCACCAGCCAGGCGAAGTCGCGGACCGACCAGGTCGACTGGGTTGAGGACACCGCGGGCGCCGAGATGACGCCCAAAGATGTTGCCATGGACGCTGCCATGAAGGGCCAGGCCACCACCGGCTACGAGACCCTGACACCGTGGGAGACCATCAGGACGTTCAAGATGAGCACCCTGATGTGCTTTCTGGCCGCCTTCAGCGCGGCGACAGATGGGTACCAGATTGGGTGAGCAATGCAATTCTGCCCTTCAAGCAAAAGCCGCTTGTGATTGCATGCTGACATAGACGAACACAGCATGAACTCGGGCATCGTTGCCAACAAGGGCTTCATTGCTCAGTTCGCCATGCAAACGGCCTCAAACGGCAGCCAGGTGCTCGCATCGCCCGTCCTCGCCGGCTGGAGCTCGATCCAGTCCGTCGGCCAGATCATCGGCATGATCTCCCTCTCGTTCGTCTCGAGCCGCTTCGGCCGCAAGGTGGCCATGTACACGTACTGGCTGATCCTGGCGACGAGCATCATCGCTGAGAGTCTGGCGCGGTCGTGGCCCGTCTGGCTCGTGGCCAAGCTGCTCGCCGGCATCGGCGTCGGCTGCATGCAGTCCACGCTCCCGACCTACATCTCCGAGGTGGCCCCCGTGCGCATCCGCGGCGGCCTCCTGATGCTCTACAGCCTGTGGTGGACCGTGGGCACCTTCTTCGCCTACATCGCCATGCAGACCATGAACAAGCAGCACCCCAACGAATACCTCACGCCCATCTACACGCAGTGGGCCCAGATCGGCCTCATGATCCTCATCTACGTCTTCCTCCCGGAGTCGCCCCCCTGGTGCGTGTCCCGCGGCGACACCGCGCGGGCCAAGAAGGAAATGCTGCGGCTCAACAAGGGCGTCGAGGGCTACGACGTGGACCGCCAGCTCGAGGTGCTGGTCCTGGCCGACGAGCACGCGCGCGCCGTGGCGGCCGAGCAGAAGCGGGAGCACTGGTACGCCATCTTCCGCGGCGTCGACGGCCTGCGGACCGTGGTCGCGCTGTGGACGAACCTGTCGCAGCAGTTCATCGGCCTCACGCTCTTCAGCACCTTCGGCACCTACTTCTTCCAGCAGGCCGGCCTCCCCGATCCCTTCCTGATTAAGTGCATCACGTCGTCCATCAACATCGCTACCATCATCGTCGTGGTCCTGCTTGCCGATCAGGTCGGGCGGAGATGGATTGCGTGCTGCGGGACGACCGTCATGTGGGTGGCGTGCGTGGTCATCGGCATCCTGGGTGTGGCTACTCACACGAATGCCACCAACTACGTCCTCGTTCTCTTTGCTTGCTTCTGGAGTAAGTGCCGATCTGATCCCCAACTCGTTGTGTGAAAGCAAACAACAGCATGCTGACGATAAACCTTGCACTGCAGATATGGGCATGACGGCCATGGGTGCGGCGGGATGGGGCTTCATCGGCGAGATCTCGTCCCAGCGACTCCGGCCGTACACGGCGGGCTTTGGCGCGGCATGCACCTGCGTCATTGGCGTGGCCATGGGCCAGCTGACGCCGTACATGGTCAACGCGGCCCAGTGGAACTGGGGGCTCAAGACGGGCTGGTTCTACGCCGGCGTCGGTCTGCCCTTCGTGGTCGGCATGTGGCTGCTCATTCCCGAGACTGCGCGGTACGTTCGACCCTTAGGCCCAGTGCTTTACGGAGAAAGAAAGACTGACCAAGCCGTGTTCTCTATTCTAGTCGTTCGGCTGCCGAACTTGACGAGTTGTTCGAGCGCAAGATCAAGCCCTGGCGATTCCACAAGACTGAGACGGCAACCCAGCGTCTCGTCAAGCAGAATGAGGTGGAAAAGGAGTGAGAGATCTTGAGCGGGAAGCGGTTGATTTGGAGGGGCCAAGGTCATAACCATATGCTGGATCTGGGGCACAGAATGACTCAAGCAGGTGGTGTAATTAAATGTTATGAGGCTGATAATAACCTGGAATGCTTCATGTCTTGCTCTCTTGGTTGCATGTAAACAACTCCGACACAGCAACCGACATATTTGCATTATGCACCAACTAAAAAAACAAAGCGGGCCAGTGACTCAATCATTGACTGCAAAGAGCGCAACGTGTGCTAGCTGGAATCATTGCGTTCCCGTGTTCCATTGTCACTCTTACTCGCTCCCTGACTGTCCGAAGACTAACCGAAACCGCGCAATCAGCGATGTAAAACCGCCTTGTCTTTCACAGATCGTCAGGGATGGCAGAAGAAAACAACGAGTTTGTTCTCGCCTCCGTGCATATGGTTCCCCGCGAGGGAGATGCCGAATAAACTTTGGGGTTGACGTTTAATCTGTTGAATGTCTTTCCAAGCGTGATTAAGCTACTGGATCGAGGATGAAGCGAGTACTGTCGTGAATCTGGAAAACTCACTTTGAATGGGGAATTGCATTTCACGATAGGACTTCGCTGAGGTGAGCTTTGTTTTCATGTGACGACTCGCCACATTCAGGGGTTCAGGGGTGGGGGAATCGTCAGAGGCCGGCCAGACTCTGTGCTTGCGGAGTGAATACGCGGATACTTTCCAGTAGCGTTCCAGCTACATGGGAATCCCGATTTGGCCTTCCACAATCGCCAGACTCCAATTAGTTTGGTGGGTACTAGTGTATGTATTGGAGCTCTCCAAGCTCTCATCGGAGAACAAGTGCGGGGAAGCTCACTGTGCCCCGGAGCTTGGAATCCACATTGCCCACCACCCTGGCAGCTGTACGACTAATAGTTTTCCGACTAGTTTCCCGACGGGTTTTCCGACGGGCAGGCCCGCACCACCATGATCAACAAGCTCCCCGCGAGCGAGTTTATTGATCACGAGAGCAACACAAGCTCCGGGAGAAAGCAAACCGAGGAGGGATCTTTGGCACATGTCAGATTTCCTACCTAGGTAGACACTACGGAGTGCACTTCGGTGCTACAGGGGCCTAGCAATCATCATTGACCCGAACTCGGGACAAGATCGTTGCGCGGCATCCAGCAGGTAACTCTGATGGCGGAGATCCGATCCAAGCCAGGAGACTCGGGAGGTGTCAGCAGACAGCATGTCGAAAGCCAGGGTGTGCAAAGACGAGTTACTGATCGGGGTCTGGCCTGACGCGATACACAGGAGATCAAGATGGCTCGCGAAAGTCCCGACACAGGGCCATTGTAACACTCTGGTTGCCAGGCATCAAGTTCATTCTACCTAGTCTACTTGTATCCAATTCCACCACAACTATCACACCTCTCACAAAGCAGAAGAAGCTTGCCTGCGGCTCTTGAACGTGTCTCTCAAGTAGTACGCCGAGCCCTTGGGTGTTCGCTTCAGCGTCGCGAAATCCACATGCACAATCCCGTAGCGAGGTCCAAAACCAGCGGACCACTCTAAGAGGTCTGTGTTAGCACCGCCATGGGAAGGGAGGGCATCAACCATCAAAGCACGCACCGTAGTTGTCCATCAAGCTCCACGCATAATACCCCTTGACCACGACGCCGTCCTCGTGAATGGCCCGCGATATGGCGTCCAGGTACAAGCCAAAGTACCGCTGCCGGAACTTGTCGTCCACCGCCCGCGCCACGTCCTCCTCCCCGCCATACGGGCATCCGTTCTCCGTAACAATGATGGGAACGTGATAGCGCTTCCAAACCCAGCTCAGCAGCTTCCGGAACCCGGCCGGCGCCACGCGCAGCCAGCCCAGCCCGGACACCGGGCCGATCTCCTTGCCCTCGCTGTTGACGGCGGACTCCTCGATATTGCTGGTCCAGTCGTCGTCGGCCGGCGGTTCGCTCAGTTGCCGCGCATACTTGGTCGAGTAGTGGTTCATGCCGTAGAAGGCGTTGGTGGGCGCCGTCCGGCGGAGCAGCTCCCGCTCGTCGGCCGTGAATTCGGGCAGTCGCGCGCCGAGATACGACCGCATCTCCGCGGGGTAGTCGGTCCCGAGAAACACGGGGTCCGCAAACCAGCCAATGTAGAAGACCATCCTGCGCTCGGCGGCGTCTATGTCTGCTGGGAGAGAGGCGTCGTGGGGCTCGTAGAAGTGGCCGTTTAGCACGATCGAGATCTCGCCGTTGTGTGATGGTTGGAACTCCCGGGCGTACATGTCGACGACGGCGGCGTGGGAGAGGATGATGGTGTGGCCGACACGCCACGGCTCCGTCCTGGTGTCGGTGCCTGCCTCGCGGCAATGCCCCGGCGCCAGCGTGCCGTTGAGGTGGGCAAAGATGGAGATGATGTACGGCTCGTTGAACGTCACCCACTTCTTGACGCGGTCGCCGAACCGGGTGAAGCACAGCCGCGCGTAGTGCTCGAAGTCAGCGCGGAACTCGCTCGTGTTGAGGAACGCCCCGTAGCGGTCGTAGATCTCCTGGGGCGCGTCCCAGTGATACAGCGTGACGACCGGCTCGATGTTGCGAGCAACAAGACGGTCGATCAGGTCATTGTAGAAGGCGATTCCCTTCTCGTTGACCGGGTCGTTGCGCCCTCCGAGGGGGATGATGCGGGACCACGAAAGGGAGAAGCGGTACACATCGACGTCGAGGGAGGCCATCAACTCCACATCCTCGGGCATGCGGTTGTAGTGGTCGCAGCTGACGTCTGCATTCTCGCCGTTGGTGCGGGACGGCTCGAGGTGAGAGTATGTGTCCCAAATGGATTTCCCTTTGCCGTCCTGGGCCGCGCCGCCTTCAATCTGGTAAGCTGCTGTTGCAGTGCCCCACGCAAAGTCGGCAGGGAGCGGAAACTCTTCCACGGTTAGATCGTGACCTGTGGATGAATCGTAGCTCACCACAACATCGGCCGCCGAGAACATGGACGCTTCCTGAGACATGGTGGGCCAAACGAGGAGTGAATGAACAGACTGTCACTCGGGAGGGGTTTAGGGGACTTATGTGAGGAGAGCATCCATGGGAGACGGAAGGATTATCTATAAGGCATGTGTAATAGCTCTATGAGAAGCTTGGCGTGCTTTGAAAGACACCGCGGTCCCCGGTCTAGGGGCCCTCAACAGGGGTGGGGTGGATAGACAGGCACTAATTAGGTGCTAAGAGCACCCCAACGCCGTGCAGTATGGGATCAGCTGCCCCATTAACCCACCGTGCCTTAGTGGTTCCGTCCGTGGGTCGCGGTCGCTGCAGGGACCCATCAGGTAATCCTCGGCGGAATTCATGGCGAGGGGAGCGCCGAGCTCGGGTCAAACCACGCCTGGGCATCTTTCACACGAGCTGGCATGACAAGAAAGCCAAAGGTTGCCAAAAGCCTGAAAGTCTTCTCTGCAACTCGTCAGTTTACATTTTCAAAGTTTTCCACAAACAGCCTCACTCCTTTTTTTGGCCTCCATTCTCAGCCCCTGAGCACTCCTCCGACACCAGCGACTCCCATCCCTCATCTGGGCCCCAAAACGATGGCGACAGTAGCAAACGTCAAGTTTGAGCATTACCATGCCCCCAACACTTTCGGCGTGCACGAGACAAAGCCGAGGTTGTCATGGACACTGATCGATGTCCCGCCGGGCTTCCAACAAGTTGGATACGAGGTTGAATTATCGCAAGAAGGCCCCAGATCTAAGCACGCCTCTCTCGCCACTGCGAAACAGACTTCCAACCTCAGCACGCTCGTTCCCTGGCCGTTTGACACACCGCTGCAATCACAACAGAGAGTCTCGGTACGAGTGAGGGTGTGGGATGAAGACAACAACCTCAGCGCCTGGAGCGAGCCTGCTCGGCTCGAGGTTGGCCTGCTGCACCGCGCCGACTGGTCCTGCGAGCGCATCACCAGCCCGTGGGCGCCTCACGCCTCGGGTCCGGATCCCGAGCATCTGTACAGAAAAGAATTCTCGGTCGGCAAAGCAATCGTCAGCGCGCGCCTCTACATCACAGCCGAGGGGGTGTACGAGGCCGAAATCAACGGCCAACGCATCGGAGACTACTTCCTCGCGCCCGGTTGGACTACATACGGCGGCCGGCTTCAGTACCAGACGTACGATGTTGCGTCTGCTCTCTCGCAGGGTGCAAACTGCCTGGGAGTTCGAGTTGCTGAAGGCTGGTTCTGCGGGCGGATCGGCTTCGAGGGAGGCCATCGGAACATCTGGGGCCAGCAACCGTCTTTGATGGCACAGCTTGAGATCACTTACTCGGATGGCCAGGTCGAGAGGGTATGTACGGACGGCAACTGGTTCGTGGCAAAGGGGCCGATTCGGCTGGCGGAAATCTACGACGGCGAGAAATACGACGCGACGATGGAGGTTCCATTCTGGTCATCTGCCAACGCCAGCGCTGTGGCAGCTCTCCCATCGACCTGGGAGCCTGCGCTCGTTCTCCCGCCGCTACCCGACTCTGTGAAGCTGACTGCAGGTTTCGGTGAGCCCGTCCGGAGGATTGAGACCATCCGGCCGGTGGAGAGGATTGTGTCGCCGTCTGGCAAGACCATCGTGGACTTTGGCCAAAACGTGGTGGGCTACGTGAGACTCAAGAAGATCTTGGGTCCCCGTGGCCACAAGGTGACGCTGTATCACGCCGAAGTCTTGGAGAATGGGGAACTCGGCACTCGTCCGCTGCGCATTTGCAAGGCAACGGACGAGTATACTCTCAAGGGAGCGGCTGAGGGAGAGCACTACGAGCCGCGGTTCACCTTCCACGGCTTTCGATACGCCCAGATTGACGGCTGGCCTGGTGAGTTCGACCTCGAATCGGTCGAGGCGGTGGTATGCCACACTGATATGAAGAGCACCGGCTCGTTTGAGTGCTCCGACCCCCTGTTAAACCAGCTGTACCGGAACGTCTGCTGGGGGATGCGGGGCAACTTCCTCTCTGTCCCCACGGACTGCCCACAGCGCGACGAGCGGATGGGATGGACGGGCGACCTCGCCTTGTTCGCTCCTACAGCGGTCCTGATCTACAACTGCTTCAACATGCTGAAGAACTGGCTCATCGACGTCGAGCACGACCAGGGCGTTCTCGGGGGGGTCCCACCCATGGTGAGCCCGAACGCCACTCTTCCCGATCCCGTGTGGTGCAGGCGAATCCCATGCGCCATCTGGCACGACGTCACGATCCTGGCCCCCTGGGCCTTGTACCAGGAGACGGGGGATCTGAGTATCCTGGCTCAGCAATACAACAGCATGCTAGAGTGGATGAGGGTCTTGCCGCGGAACAAGTCAGGGGCAACTCATCTCTGGGACACGAGCGTTTTCCAGCTTGGGGTGAGATAACAACTCCCAACTGTTTCGTCCCCATAACCTTCATCCACCTGAACTAACAACCCCAACACAGGACTGGCTCGACCCAGCCGCCCCTCCCGACCAGCCCTGGAAGTCCGCGACCGACTCCAAAATGGTCGCCAACATGTTCCTCATCCACAGCCTCGACCTCCTTTCCCACATCTCCCTCCTCCTCGCCCACCCCACCGACCACGCCCACTTCACCCGCGAGGCCGCCCTCGCGCGCGCCGAGTTCCACGCCGAGTACGTCACCCCGAACGGCCGGCTCGCCTCCGACACGCAAGCCGCCTACGCCCTCGCCATCAGCCTGTCCATCCTCCACCCCGCCCAACTCCCGCGCGCGGGCGCCCGCCTCGCCGAGCTCGTGCGCAAGAACGCGTTTCGCATCGGCACGGGCTTCGCGGCGACCCCTTTTCTCTGCGACGCGCTCGCGGCCACGGGACACCTGCAGGTCGCGTACGCGGCGCTGCTGGAAACGGGGTGTCCGTCGTGGCTGTACCCCGTGACGATGGGCGCGACGACGGTGTGGGAGCGCTGGGACAGCATGCTGCCCGACGGGAGCGTGAATCCGGGGGAGATGACGTCGTTTAATCACTACGCGTTTGGGGCTGTGGCCAAGTTTTTGTATGAGCGCGTGGCTGGGCTGAGGAGGGTGGAGCCAGGGTGGACGAGGTGTTGCGTGCAGCCTGCGGTGGGGGCTGAGTTTACGAGCGCCGCGGTGGAGCATGTTACGCCGAGGGGGGTGGTGGCGTGTAAGTGGAGGACGGAGCGGGTTGGTGGTGGTGGCAGTGGTGGTGAAGAGGGGACGGAGGTGATGGACCTGAGCGTGACGGTGCCGTATGGCACGACGGTGGAGGTTGTCATGCCGATGGTGGAGGGGGAGAGGCGGGAGACTGTGGTAGGGCCGGGGACGTGGTCGTTCCAGACGAGGTTTCGGAGGGACTATGAGTGGCCGGTGCTGCCGCTGAAGGCCAAGTCGTGAAGGCGGAACGCAACTTACGGGCAACCTACACTGAACCAGGAATTCCTGTGTCGTGAATAGTATTGTTGGCTGGGGGCCGCCAGCCGCCTCGCCTAGTCGTCAAGATTCTGCCCGTCTGTTGAGTGAGGAAACATTTCGTTCTTTCTCTACCCCTTTGCTCTATACTACGATAGTAGTCGTTCATCTTCTTTGCTGTCAACCATAGACGGTATCGTACACTTCTCGTCGCCGACCGGAAGTAGTACTATATGGACGGAACCAGTTGCGTCACAGGGCTTTGTTACACTCGATTGTATGTAGACCTGAGAGGCACGGCGTCGGGGCAGGCACTTGGTCCCCTCCACACCCAAGAGGCCGGGTTGGTTAACATCGGGTCTCCACTGGTAGAGATGGGAATTTACTACAAGTTATGCTTAAAGCATTCGGGGATTTTCGAGCATTAGAATCTGAACTTTTGGGGAGCCATTTCTCGCTCGAGCTAAGCCGCGAGTCAGCGTGATAACACTTGCTCACCACATGCTGCCTGCGCACCGTAAGATGCCCAAAGATTGTTCCTGGGTTTCGAGTCTCCGTTTACACCGAATGGCGTGGCGGCAGATTCAGGTAGACAAGATTCCCAACGAGCAAAGCCTCGACTTGGAGGAGATAGAATATTTGCCGAGGGGGGGGATCAAGTGAGGTGGGAGACGGGAAACTCGAGCCACTCTGTCCAGAGCCTGACTACGAGATCCCTCCTTTCTCCCTCATTCAGGACCCAACGGCGCGTAGACCAAAAAGCAAAGCCCTTTTAGCAGGGCATTTGATGCTGCAGTTTCATCATTTGGAACGAAATCAAGATAGATCGGGATGCACATGATCAAGTGCTTGACATTGTTAAAAGGGCATAAGGTTATAACTCTTTTTGTCGAACATGTATACAAAGGGTGGAAGTTGATGTGACATTTAAATTGGATGCCCAGGGTCCCACGGCCTATTTACCTCTCCTCCTTTCAATATTAATCTTAGCATTATCGGTACAACCGGGCTGAAGGAACCAAGTCCCCTCAATCTACTTACGCATATCTGCGCGCGAGTCAGCCGTGAGCGCAGCAACCTGATGGCGCCCTTCCTTCTGACCACGGAATCCCTCCCCTGGATATTCGGATATCTGGCGGCAGCATCTGCGGAGAGGATGATGGTGCGCCTTGCAACAGGTGACCCGAGTCCTATCGTGCTGATGGGGTCTTGCTCCAGGGTGGTGCCCCTTTTCCTCGGACCTCTTGCCGTTGTGCTTTGCGCACAAGCGCTAGCTTGGAGTGAATCACGCTACGCAAGGGCCATCAACGCTGGAGAGGAAGAAACATGGGTAAATTTTGATGCCTTCGCAGCGCCCCTTCTTCCCACCGTGCTCCCAAGCTCTTGCTCTTGCTTCCCAG
>Ga0247823_10002922_pt1 | contig 14007 bp, 10 predicted proteins | sample 13C_PalmiticAcid_2_FD_192426 | JGI IMG/M metagenome (GOLD analysis project Ga0247823, IMG submission 192426) | Soil microbial communities from agricultural site in Penn Yan, New York, United States - 13C_PalmiticAcid_Day30 | ecosystem: Environmental > Terrestrial > Soil > Agricultural land...
CCGGAGTGTGAGATTGGTCTGACAACGTTGTCAACAGGTGGTCATGAAAAACTGACAGGCCTGGCCAGGATAGTTGCATCAGTATCGATGTGAGTAATAATTTTGACCAATTCGGCTCATTTTCGGGCATTACTGTTCATATTCACGTGGATACCGTTGTCTCCATACGGTCAGCTTGCTGCGGTGCAAGAGAATTCAGGAGCCGGGATCGACCGCATTTGAGTACTGCGCAGGCGTCCGAAGTGGCCTCCGGAAGAAAAGTATGACAACGTTGTTCCCAGTCAAAGTCGCAAACCGCCTCGGGTAGAGCCCGTTCGCCAGCGGTGCTGCGGCCACCGCCAGATAGGGGAGTCCATCGTCATGACTGCAGTACCCGCCAATGCCACCGTCGCCGCCAACCGGCACGTCGGTTCCATCGCCATCATCGGCTTGCTGTTCTTCATCATGGGGTTCTTCACCTGGATCAACGGGCCGCTGATCACCTTCGTCAAGCTGGCTTTCGATCTGGACGAAGTGAAGGCGTTCTTCGTCGTCTTCGTCTTCTACATTTCCTATTTCATGTTGGCTTTGCCCGCGTCCTGGGTGCTGAAGCGCACGGGTCTGAAGAAGGGATTGGCGCTCAGCCTGTTCGTCATGGCGGTGGGGGCGGCCCTGTTCGGCGAACTGTCCACCCAGCGCGTGTATGCAGGCGCACTGACCGGACTGTTCGTGATCGGCGGCGGACTGGCCATGCTGCAGACCGCGGTCAATCCCTACATCAGTATCCTGGGACCCATCGAAAGCGCCGCGCAGCGGATCGCGGTGATGGGCATCTGCAACAAGGTCGCCGGCATGCTGGCGCCGTTGCTGATCGGCTCGCTGGTGCTGCACGGAATCGGCGACCTGGCTACGCAGGTGAGCACCGCCGATGCGGCGACCAAGGCGATGCTGTTGAACGAGTTCGCCGCCAAAATCCACACCCCGTACCTGGTGATGGCCGGTGTGCTGGTGCTGGTGGCCATTGCGATCCTGTTTTCCTCGTTGCCGGAAATCAAACCCGCCGACGCCAATGCCGAACGCGCCGACGGCGCGGCCGGCGCCAAGGGCAACGTGTTCCAGTTTCCGCATCTGTGGCTGGGCGTGCTGTGCCTGTTCGTCTACGTGGGCGTGGAAGTGCTGGCGGGCGATGCCATCGGCACCTATGGCAACGGCTTCGGCTTGCCGCTGGACGAAACCAAGTTCTTCACCTTCTTCACTCTCTGCGCGATGCTGCTGGGCTATCTGATCGGATTGGCGGCGATTCCACGCTTCATCTCGCAGCAGCGTTACCTCAGCGTTTCGGCGGTGATGGGCATCGTGTTCGCCCTGTGCGCGTTCCTGACCAAGGGTTATGTGTCGGTCGGTTTTGTCGCAGCGCTGGGACTGGCCAATGCGATGATGTGGCCGGCGATCTTTCCGCTGGCGATCAAGGGCCTGGGCCGCTTCACCGAAACCGGTTCGGCGCTGCTGGTCATGGGTATCGCCGGCGGCGCGATCATCCCGCAGGCGTTCGCCATCCTGAAGCAGCACCACGATTTCCAATTGGTGTTCGCGCTGCTCGCCGTGCCCTGCTACCTGTACATCCTGTTCTTCGCCTTGCGCGGACACCGCGTGGGCAAGACGAAACAGGCATGATGCGCAAGTTACCGGGAATCACAGGCAATGGCTGAGCCGAATATGCGCAGACCCACCATCAAGGATGTCGCCGAACGCGCCAAGGTGTCGCTGAAGACCGTGTCGCGCGTCATCAACAACGAACCCTCGGTGATGCAGGGCACGCGTGCGCGCGTGCTGCACGCCATCGCCGAACTGGATTACGAACCCGACCAGTCCGCGCGCAACCTGCGCAGCGGCACGCCGTTCGTGGTCGGCCTGATCTACGACAACCCCAACCCGTACCACATCATCGGCGTGCAGAACGGCGTACTGGCGGCGTGCCGGGAAACCGGTTTCGGCCTGCAGATCCATCCCTGCGATTCCACCTCGCCGCTGCTGGCCGAAGAATTGTCGGAACTGGTGCAGCGTTCGCGCCTGGCCGGCCTGGTGCTGACCGCACCGATGTCCGAAAGCATGGAACTGGTGCAGGCGCTGGCGGCGCGCGGAGTGAAGCTGGTGCGCATCATCGCCGCCACCGAAGACCCCAACGACGGCTACCCCTGCGTGTACGTGGATGACCACGATGCCGCCTATGAAATCACCGAACACCTGATCCAGCTCGGCCACCAGCGCATCGGCTTCCTGTGGGGCGGACTGGCGCACCGGTCCAGCATCGAACGCTACAACGGCTACGAGAAGGCGTTGAAGGATTACGGCATCACCCTGGACAAGCATCTGGTCGTGCCGGGCGACTACACCTTCGACGATGGTTTCCGCGGTGCCCGGCGCTTGCTCGCTTTGCGCGAGCCGCCGACCGCGATCTTCGGATCCAACGACGAGATCGCCGCCGGCGTGCTCGCCGCCGCCAAATCGGCGGGCATGAACGTGCCCTACGACCTTTCCATCGCAGGCTTCGAGGACAGTCCGTTCTCCAAGCAATCCTGGCCCGCGTTGACCACCGCCAAGCAAGCCACCGAGGACATCGCCCGGCAGGCCGCGCGCCTGCTGATCGCCGGCTTGCGCCACGACGCCTACGACGAAAACCCCACGCCGCTGCACAACCAGGGCTTCGTGCCGCAACTGGTGGTGCGCGGCTCCACCGCGCCGGTACGCCCGCGCAACGATTGAAGCCAAGCCACCCCATGAACACCGCAGCAACGAACCAAGCCGGTTTGCCCGCCCCCCACGACACCCTGATGTACGCCGAAGCCGCGCAGACCGCCGAAGTGGTCGCCGCGCAGTTCGCGCGCAACCAACCCGTCATCGCCGCGCTGGCCGAAGACCTGCGCCGCAATCCGCCGCCCTTCGTGGCGACCTGCGCGCGCGGCAGCTCCGACCATGCGGCCACTTATGCCAAATACCTGTTCGAGACGCAGCTGGGCATCGTCACCGCTTCGGCCTCGCCCTCGGTCGGCTCGGTCTACGAAGCGAAGCAGAAACTGGAAGGCGCGTTGTATCTGGTCATCTCGCAATCGGGCAAAAGCCCCGACCTGCTGCGCAACGCCGAAGCCGCGCGCGAAGCCGGCGCGCGCGTGGTGGCGCTGGTGAACGTGGAGGATTCCCCGCTGGCGCAGCTGGCGCATACCGTGGTTCCGCTGCATGCCGGTCCCGAACGCAGCGTGGCGGCGACCAAGAGCTATCTGTCGTCGCTGTCGGCCATCCTGCAACTGGCCGCCTACTGGAAAAACCAGGCGCCGTTGCTCGACGCGCTGGAATCCTTGCCCGACAGCCTGCGCGCCGCGTGGCAGGCCGACTGGTCGCCGCTGACCGAAGGCCTGGTCGATGCGCACAACCTGTTCGTCCTCGGCCGCGGTCTCGGCCTCGCCGCCGCGCAGGAAGCCGCACTCAAGTTCAAGGAAACCTGCGGCCTGCACGCCGAAGCCTACAGTTCGGCGGAAGTGAAGCACGGGCCGATGGCGCTGGTGGGGCCGGGATTCCCGGTGCTCTGCTTCGCGCAGCCGGATGAAACCGAGGCCGGCACGCTGGCCCTGGCCAAGGAATTCCGGGGGCGCGGTGCGGAGGTCTGGGTATCGTCGGCACATGGAGATCTTCCATTGGTGAAAGCGCCGCATCCGGCCTGCGCGCCGCTGCTGACCATCCAGAGTTTCTATCGCGCCATCAATGCATTGGCGTTGCGACGCGGGCACAATCCGGATGTGCCGCCGCATCTGAACAAAGTCACCGAGACCGTATGAACGGCAATACGACCGACAGCGTCCTGGCCCTGTCCAACGGCCGCATCCTCACCGATCGCGGGATCGAGGAGGGCCTCGCGGTGCTGGTGCAGGCCGGGCGTATCGCTGCCGTGGTTTCCGAACACGAGGCTTTGCAGCGCGCCGACGATGCGTACGACCTGCAGGGCGCGACTCTACTGCCGGGTTTCATCGATTGCCAGGTCAACGGCGGCGGCGGCGTGCTGTTCAACAACTCGCCGGACGCAGAATCGCTGCGGCGTATCGGCGCGGCGCACCGACAGTTCGGCACCACCGGTTTCTTGCCCACGCTGATCAGCGACGACGCTGGCAGGATGCAGGAAGCCGTCGCCGCCACGCGCCTGGCGATCGCGCAAGGCGTGCCAAGCGTGCTGGGCATCCATCTGGAAGGTCCTTACCTGGCGCCATCGCGCAAGGGCACCCACGACGCCAGCAAATTCCGCGTGCCGGACGCGCAGGAAATCGAACTGGCCACCGCTCTGGACAACGGCATAACGTTGATCACACTTGCGCCGGAGCGGGTGGGCGCCGATACGGTGCGTGCGCTGGTACAGCGCGGGGCCATAGTCTGCGCCGGCCATACCGCCGCCAGTTACGAGGAAACCCGCGCCGGCATCGATGCGGGCATCCGCGGCTTCACCCACCTTTTCAATGCCATGTCGCCCCTGACCGGACGCGAGCCCGGTGCGGTCGGCGCGGCGATGGAAGATGCCGGCACCTGGTGCGGCGTCATCGTCGACGGCCACCACGTGCACCCGGCCAGCCTGCGCGTGGCGTTGAAGGCCAAGGCGCGCGGAAAAGTATTCCTGGTCACCGACGCCATGCCCCCGGTGGGCGCGGACGATCCCAGCTACGAACTCTACGGCGAAGTGATCACCGCACGCGATGGCGTGGTCCGCAATGCGGCGGGGACATTGGCCGGGTCGGCATTGGACATGGCCACGGCGGTGCGCAACAGCGTACGGATTCTCGGTTTACCGCTGGAAGAGGCGGCGCGCATGGCCTCAGCCTATCCCGCGGAGTTCCTGGGCATAGGCGACCGTTACGGCCGCATCGCGCCGGGCTACCACGCCGATCTGGTGGCGCTGGATGCGGATCTGCAGGTCGTCGCCACCTGGATCGACGGCAGCCAGTGACCGCGCCGCGGCGCTTCGATTCGGTCGATGCGCTGCGCGGCATCACCGTGGCGGCGATGCTGCTGGTCAACAACCCGGGCGACTGGGGCCACGTGTACGCACCGCTGCTGCATTCGGAATGGAACGGCTGCACGCCGACCGACCTGGTGTTTCCGTTCTTTCTCTTCATCGTCGGCGTGTCGATCGCGCTGGGCATCGTCCCACGTGTGGAGACGGGCACCGGTATCGCTTCATTGCGGCGCGCGGTGATGCTGCGTGCGGCGAAGATCATCGGCCTGGGGTTGCTGCTGCACCTGCTGGCGTTCTGGCTGTTGGACAAGCCGTGGTTCCGGCCGTGGGGCGTGCTGCAGCGGATCGGCCTGTGTTTCGCGGCGGCAGGTCTGCTGGCGACCCTGACCCGCGCCAATGCGCAGTGGTTCATCATCGCGGCCCTGTTGCTGGGTTATTGGGCCTTGCTGGCGGCGGGCGGTTCGTTCGCACCTCTGGACAATCTGGCCAGCCGCATCGATACCGCGCTGCTGGGACCGATGGTCTATCAGTTCGATGCGGCCAGCGGCCGTGGCCATGATCCGGAAGGCTTGTTGAGCACGCTGCCCGCCATCGCCACCACGCTGCTGGGCGTACGCGCAGGCCAATGGCTGCGCGGCGGCGATGCGAAGCGACTGCTGTTGGCCGCAGTGATCGCACTGGCGGCCGGATTCGCCTGGTCGTACTGGTTCCCGTTCAACAAGAACCTGTGGACGTCCTCTTATGTGCTGTGGACGGCGGGCTGGGCCATGCTGGCACTGACCCTGTGCCATGCGCTGATCGATGTCGGCAAGTGGCCTGCGCTGGGCCGCCGTTTCGGAGCCAATGCCATCGCCGCCTATGTCGGATCGGCGGCTATGGTCTATGCACTGGCGGGGCTGGGTTGGTGGGAACCGATCTATCGTGTCGGCTTCAGCCAATGGATGAGCCCGCGTTTCGGGCCCTACCTGCCGTCGTTGGCTTTCGCCTTGGCGTTCGTGGGACTGTGGTGGGGCGTGGTGTATTGGATGGACCGTCGCCGCTGGTACCTCAAGCTCTGACCGCTCTCAGCATCCTTCTGCTTCCGATCACAGCTTTCTCCGCTGCATTGGAGTAGAAAGGCGGGCATCCCCCGGTGTGAGTGCCGCCATGCGCCCGTCTACGTACCTGCTTGCCTGCTGCTTGCTGTTGCTGACCGCGTGCGATCTGCCAGGCGCCGAGGACGACAATAAACGTTCCGCGCAGGAAGCGCCCGAACGCGCCGCGTCCCGGCTTATGGCTTCCCCACGCGTCGTGCCGGTGAATCGGCCGGTCGCCGTCCACGCCAGTGCCGTCGCGCAGGCCGCACCTGGGCAGCCCCCCTCGATGGGCGGCAATCTGCCTGCCCGGCAGATTCCCAATCCCGCTTTCAAGAGCACCGAAGTCGCGCGGTTCGACCAGCCCTGGGCAATGACCTTCCTGCCCGATGGGCGCCTGCTGGTCACCGAAAAGCCGGGCAAGTTGCGGCTGATCGATGTCGCCACCAAGCAGATCGGCGAAATCATCGGCGTGCCGGCCGTCGCCTATGGCGGGCAGGGCGGCTTGGGCGATGTGGTGTTGCACCCGCAATTCGCCAGCAATCGTCTGATCTATCTGAGCTATGCCGAATCGGGAACCGGCGGACGTGGAGCGGCAGTGGCGCGCGCGGTCTTGAATCTGGACGCCAGCGGCAACAACGGCAGCCTATCCAACTTGCAGGTGATATGGCGGCAGATCAAGGTGAGCGGAGAGAATCATTACAGTCATCGCCTCGCCTTCGACCGCGATGGCAAACTGTGGATCAGTTCAGGCGAACGCCAGAAGGGCGCGCCGGCGCAGGATATGCAATCCAACCTGGGTAAGATGTTGCGCCTCAATGCGGATGGTTCGACGCCTGCTGACAATCCGTTCGCCAATCAGGGAGGCATTGCGGCGCAGGTGTGGTCGTTGGGCCATCGCAATGTGTTGGGCGTCGTTTTCAATGCGCAGGGCCAGTTGTGGACGCATGAGATGGGTCCTGCCGGCGGCGACGAACTCAACCTGATCGAGCGCGGTTCCAATTACGGGTGGCCCATCGTTTCCAACGGCAGCAACTACGACGGCAGCGACATTCCCGACCATTCCACGCGGCCGGAATTCAATGCGCCGGAAGCATGGTGGACGCCGGTGATCGCGCCGGCCGGTTTCATCATCTACGACGGCGATCTGTTTCCCTATTTCCGCGGCAACGGCTTCATCGGCGGGTTGGCGTCGACGGCGCTGATCCGCATCCAGTTCGACGGCAACACCGGCAGGGAAGTGTCGCGCTATCCGATGGGCCAGCGCATCCGCGAAGTGGAGCAGGGCCCCGATGGCGCGATTTGGCTGCTGGAGGACGGTTCGAACGTACGCTTGTTGAAATTGACGCCGACTTGATCGCTGCGAGCGGCGATCAGAGGTCGATCACGGCTTCCACGCTCACATAGCGGTAGGCGTAACGGTCGGAGCCGGTTTCGTTGAGCACCGGCGTGTCCTTGTATCCCGCATTGGCGCGCAGCCAGGCTCTCTTCCAGTGCGGGGTGTCTACGCCGACCTCCAGCATGCGCGCATTGCTCCAGCTTTCGCTGTCGCTGCGCTGGCGGCCGAAGCCCGCGGCCGCACGCCATTGGTAGCCGCCGTAGTGGCGCCGAAGCGCGACCACGCCCAGGACTTCTCCGTACCATTCCGGCGAGTAATAGTCCCCTTCGCGCGCCTCGCTGTTGCGGAAGTAGCGGCTGCGCAGCTGCACGCTGATTCCCTGTTCGGGCAAGGCCGCGAAGATCAGGTTGCCACGCAGATGCGTACGCAGATTGCTGCCGGAACCGAAGTCCTGCAGGCCGACCAACCCAGTAGCAGTCCAGCGCTCGCCCATCGGCAGGTCCACTGCAGCGCCGGCAAAGGTCTGCACCAGGCCGCGTTCGGCACCCTCGCGGGTTTCCAGGATTTCGCGTTCCAGGAAGAACTCCTTGCGGCGGGCGTCCTGGCTATGCAGCGAAGCACTGCCCAGCAGCGCGTCGCCATTGGTGCCCGCGTCCACTTTCCACCGCCACAGATCGCCGCCGCCCGCGGCGCGGACATACAGGCGCTCTTCGCTCTGCGACCAGCCGTCGCCAGCGAAGCGCGCGCGTTCCACCTTCATCCCCAACCAGCGATCGTCGCTATAGCGGCGCAGGTCCCAGCCCAGTCCGTATTTCTGCGTCTGGTTGCCGTCGGCGTCGGAAGACAGCCACAGCTCAGGTCGAAACGCCTGTTTCGGCGACGGTTCTTCGCCGGCCGCCGCCATGCCCGACAGCGCCATCAACAGGGCGAAAGCCAGCGGAGCCCGCTTCATTTCGTACCCCAGGTCTTGCGCAGGCGCAGCAGTTCGGCCGCATAGCCCAACACGCACACCGGTTGCAGCAGCATGGTGTAGCCGATCGAATAGAACAGGAAACCGCTGAGATTGCGTCGCACCCGCAGATCCTGTCGTTTGAACATCCTGGTCTGCACGCCGAAGATGACGATGTTCCAGAGCATGGCCAGAGGCAGCACCAGCAGCGTCATCAATCCCGCGATCCAGTAGTAGCCGAACAGCGCCAGCACCAGGCCGGGCAAGAACGCCAGCGTGTAGACCAGGTCCAGCGGCAGGAACAGCAGATTCCACCAGATGAAAAGCGTGCTCATGCGCGGCGCGAACAGCAGCCGGCCATGCCGTGCGAAAGCTTCCATCAATCCGCGCGACCAACGCTGGCGCTGGCGCGAGAATTGCCCGACCTTGGCGGGAACCTTGGTGAACAGGCAGGCGTCCTCGCAATAGCCGATGCGCGCGCCGGTGGCCAGCAGCGCCCACGACACCACGATGTCTTCGCCCACGCACTCGGGCCAGCCGCCCACTTGTTCCAGCGCCTGCCGCTCGTACAGAGAGAACGCGCCCTGCGCCACCAGCGTGCCGTGGTACATGCTCTGCATGCGCTTCACCGCGGCGATGCCGTGGAAATAATCCCACTCTTGCGCGCGGGTCAGCCAGTTGTCGCGCGAATTGCGCACCAGCACCGCGCCGGCGACGGCCACCGTGCCGGCGGGGTCAGAGAGATAGCGCTGCACGATTTTGCGCAGCGCGTCGGTGCGCAGATAGGAGTCGCCATCGACGGTCAGCACGAGCCCCTGCCGGGTCTCGGCGAATCCGCGGTTCAACGCCGCCGACTTGCCTTGGTTGCGCGGCTGCGCCAGTACGCGGATCTGCATCCCCGGGCGCGAGAGCCGGCCGGCCGCCGCCTGGGCGATGGCCAGGCTGTCGTCGGTGGAGCCGTCGTCGATCACCACCACCTCTACCTGGCCGACGTAGTCCTGCAGGGAAAGGCTGAGCAGGGTGTCGTCGATGTTCTCGCCTTCGTTGTAGCAGGCCACCAGCACGCACAGGTCCGGATACACGGCGAACTCGCGCCTCGAAGGACGGCGATCGCTGAGGATCGAGCCGATCAGGAAGGCATTCATAAAACCGGGCACATAGGCGATGAAGGCGATTACCACCAGCGCCACCGCGAATCCGGTGACGTGCGACAGCTCGCTCAACCAGGATTGCGACAGCCACACGCTGAAACCCATCCAGGCTGCGGCCAGGGCCAGGACCAGGGCGAACTTGACCCGCAACGGCACGTACAGACCGCCGCGCGCGGCCAATGCGGGCGTGAGCGAGAGTTCGTCGGTCAATTCGGGAAGAGAGCCGTTTGCCGGGTCGATCAGCGAGGTCGAATCGAGGTTGTACATATCCAGTGTCCAGGTGCTTATGGAGTAGCTGCACTGGAGTAAAAGCAATTATCGTGCCAGGGATGGAATCCCTTTCCTGTTGAGCTGTTGGGTCCGGAGAGGGCAAGAGAATGGTCACGGACGGCGAACTGCGTCACATTTTTACCGGCCGCTGCCTTGCAGAGCTGGTGCGACGGAGCCGACTCAGCTTTCGGAGCGTCGTGCCTTCTGGATGGCGAGCAGCCGCGCCTTCTTCAGCGCCAGTCCGACTTCGGGGCCGGTGAGCGGGGTTTCGGCCAAGTCGCGGGCGTTCACCGCCAGCGCGGCGGCATGCAGGCGCTGCAGTTCGCGTCCCTGCGGATAGTCGGCGTCTTCGCTGCCCAAGCGGCCGCGCTTGTCGGCTTCGCAGACCAGAGTGAGTTGAGCGATGCGCTCCGGTTTGCGGAACGCGTCGCAACGCGTTAGCAGCTCCAGCACCGTGGCGTCGCGCAGCTCATTCAGACGGTGCACGTTGAGATGTTCGCGGCAGGCCATGATCGCCAGCTCGCGATGCGCGGCCGGCACTTTGAGACGTTCGCACAATGCTTTCAGCGGGGCCACACCGGCGTGTTCGTGGCCGATATGTTTCGGCAACACCTCCGCTGGCGTCAGCGCCTTGCCCAGGTCGTGGGTCAGCGCGGCGAAACCGATCGCGTCATCGCCAGGCGCCAGCCGCGCGGCCATGCCGCTGACCATTTCCTGGTGCAGGCCAGTATCCACTTCCGGATGGAACTCGGCACGCTGTGGCACGCCGTACAGCGCATCCACTTCCGGCAATACCTGGGCCAACGCGCCGCAATCGCGCAAGGTGCGAAGGAAGGCCGAGGGCGTGGCCGAACGCAGCGCACGCGACAGCTCCTGCCAGACGCGCTCGGGCACCAGTTCGGCCAGCTCGCCGCCTGCGGCCATTTCCCGCATCAGCGCCATCGTCTCAGGTGCGACCGTGAAGCCCAAGGCCGCGAATCGCGCCATGAAACGCGCCGCGCGCAGTACGCGCAGCGGATCTTCAACGAAGGCCGGCCCCGCATGCCGCAATACGCGCGCTTGCACATCGCGCGCGCCGCCCAGCGGATCGAACTGGTTGCCTTGTTCGTCCTGCGCGATCGCGTTGATGGTGAAGTCGCGACGCGCCAGATCCTCTTCCAGCGTCACCGATGGATCGCTATCCACCACGAAGCCGCGATAGCCACGCCCGCTCTTGCGTTCGGTGCGGGCCAGCGCGTATTCCTCGCCGGTGCGCGGGTGCAGGAATACGGGAAAATCGCGCCCGACCGGTTTGAAACCCTGCGCCAGCATTTCCTCTGGCGTAGCGCCGACCACGACGTGGTCGCGGTCGCCGGGCTCAAGGCCCAGCAACTTGTCGCGTATGGCGCCGCCGACTAGGTAGGTTTTCATACTAAGAATGATGCCTTGTTTTTCCTTCTCCCATCGGGAGAAGGTGCCCGAAGGGCGGATGAGGAAATGGATTTTCAGCTATTGAAAAATTTCCCTGGCGAGTAATTTCCATTCCCTCACACCCCAAGGGTGCTTGCTTCACGGCGTCCGTCGCTGCGCGCCACCTCGTATCAAGTACAGGGCAGGCTCTTCTCAGCCCTGCACACCCTTCGGGCGCCGGTGGGAGAAGGAAAAGCGGAACTCAGCTCTTGGGCAACTGCGCCGTAGGGCAGCTGAAGGATTTCCGCTTCGCATCCACGCGGCCAAGCATGCGGTCGGTTACCGGCAGGGCCTTGCCGTTCAAGCGCCAGTCGTAGATCACGCTGAAGGCCAGCACGCGCGCCACGTACTCGCGGGTTTCCTTGTAGCTGATGGTCTCTATCCAGAAATCCGGGTCGTAGTTGGGACGTTGCGACTGCCAGCGCGCGGTGGGCGCCGGGCCGGCGTTGTAGGCGGCGATGGCCACGTACGGCGTGCCGTATTTGTTTTCCATCTGCCGTAGGTACGCGGTGCCCAGCATGATGTTGGTATCCGAATCGTAGAGGCTGTTGGCGCCGCCCCAGGGCAGGCCCAGGCTTCTGGCGGTGGCCGCGCCCGTGCTGGGCAGGACCTGCATCAGGCCCATGGCGTTGGCGCCGGAGCGCGCCTTGGGGTTGAAGACGCTTTCGGCGCGTATCTCGGCCGCGACCCAGGCCGGGTCGATGGCGTTCCTGGCCGCCTCGCGCTTGATGGTCTCGCCGTGGTGCAGCGGGAAGCGCAGTTCGTAGAGGCGTTGTTCCTCCGGATTCTTGCCCAGCGAAAACACCGCGCGGTCGAACCAGCCGTTGTCGCGCGCCACTTCCACCGCCAGGCGGCGCTGGGTATCGTCGAAGCGCGCCAACGCGCTGTTCCATTCGCTGGTGGCCCAGCCGGGGCGTTCCAGTTTCCATAACTCCATCGCACGGACGATTGCCGGATCCTTGGCGATCACGGCGCGGGCCTGCGCGCCGTCGTTGGGGATCCAGGCGCATAGCGCGTAACCCTGATCGATGCGGTCGGCGGCCAGGAAACCGTGGAAGGTGGCCGACTTGGCGGCTTCTCGGAACAGGCGCTGGGCTTCGGCGTTGTCGCCGTTTTTTTCCGCCAGCCGCGCTTCGAAATAGCGCCAGCGCGAATCCTCGCGCTGCGCTTTGGGCATCTTGCGTATCGCCGCCAGTGCGGCGCGCCAGTCGCCACGCGCCATGGCTTCGCGAACGCGCCATTCGTGCAGCTTTTCGTCGTAGGCCGCTTCGGGCACGGCATTGAGGCGGCGCGCGGAATCGGGTTCGTAGGACGCTACCGTCCACAGCGCCGCTTCGTACAGCACCTTGCCGCGCTCGCTTTCGTTCATGCCCAGCGCCGCGGCGTACTGCGGCAACTGCACTTCCGCACTGGCTGGCGAAGATTTGGCCAAGCGCATCAGGCCGTACATGGCCATCTTGCGACTGCGTTCGGTCTTCGGCCAACCGAGCGCGCGCGCATGCACGCTGTCCAGGAACGCGGCGTAGTCGTTGGCCAGCGCTGCATCGGCTGCGGGCAATCCGCGCGCTGCGCTGCGCATGACGGCTGGTTGCTGCTCGGCGGCGGCCTTGTCGATGCGCTCCCAGCGCAGGACCGGCGGCAATCCGCCGTTGACGCCAAGCAGGGCGAACACGGGATCGCAGCTGTCCGGCAGCGACTTGCCGGTGCTGGTCCAGATTTTCTGCGCGTCCAACGTCCATTGCGCATCGGCCTTGCCCAGGGCTTGGCGCGCGTTGAGTTCGGCGCATTGCAGGCCGACATTGGAGGTCGGTTTCCACACCGCACGCAGCGTGGGCCAGTCCTGCCGCCGGGACAATGCGGGCAGCCAGACGCCGCGGAAAGCATCGGCCACGGCCTGGCCGTCGTAGCGTTTGAGGAAGGATTGCGCCTGTGCGGTGGACAAGGTGTCGATGTCGCGTTTGAGAGCGGCAAATTCCACCCAGCCGTACAGTGGATGCGCCGTGAGCCCCGGGGAATATTGCGAGGCATCGAAGCGGCCGCTTTCCGCTGCCTGCAAAGCTGCCTGAATTTGCGGGCGTTGCGCGTCCAGGTTTTGCGCTTGCGCGGCGCAGGCCGGCAATAGGCCGCAGGCGGCAGCGAGTACGATAGCGAAGCTAGCTTTTGTCATGGCCGAAATACTAAAGGATGGCGGATGAATCGCATGATTCGCCGCACGGGCGCGTGAATTGCGCATCACACTAGCCGCATCACATTTGGTTTGGAGAGAACGTGTTCGAAGGAATCTGGATGTTCCCCTTGCTGGGTGCAGTCGCCGGCGTACTGGCGGGATTGCTTGGCGTCGGCGGCGGATTGGTGCTGGTCGGCGCATTGGCGTGGTTGTTGCCCTTCTACGGTGTTCCCAAAGAAGCGGCGATGCATGCGGCCCTGGCCAGCTCGCTGGCCAGCATCGTGCTGACCGCTGCTTCGTCCGCATACGCCCATCACGGTCGCGGCAGCGTGCTGTGGCCCACGGTGAAATGGATGGTGCCGGGTTTGTTGCTGGGCGGATGGCTGGGTAGCGGCATCGCGGTGAAGCTGGACGATCAGGTGCTGCGTTGGGTGGTGGCGGGTTATTGCTTGCTGGCCGCAGCGCAATTGCTGTTCGGCAAGACCCGGATCGGCGCCGAGGGCGTAATGGCGCCGCCGCCGACTGGCTTGTCCATGACCGCAGCGGGCACCGGCATCGGCGCGGTGTCGGCGGTAGTGGGCATCGGCGGCGGCAGCATGACCGTGCCTTTGCTGGTATGGCGCGGCATCGCGCCGGT
>Ga0247823_10002923_pt1 | contig 14004 bp, 14 predicted proteins | sample 13C_PalmiticAcid_2_FD_192426 | JGI IMG/M metagenome (GOLD analysis project Ga0247823, IMG submission 192426) | Soil microbial communities from agricultural site in Penn Yan, New York, United States - 13C_PalmiticAcid_Day30 | ecosystem: Environmental > Terrestrial > Soil > Agricultural land...
CGCGAAATGGAAGCCGACGGTCTGGTACACCGCGAGATGTTCCATCAGGTTCCCCCGCGCGTCGATTATTCGGTTACCCCCTTGGGGGCGTCGCTCAATGACGCGCTGACGACGCTATGCGAATGGGGAAAACTCAATCTGGAAAATGGCCGGGCATCGGAACAGGCGACCGACTGACGCGCCACGGCCGACGTGACATTCGCCATCGATCGATAGCGAGGCTGTTGGTCAGCCGAGCTTTGCGATCAGCGTCTGCGCCGCCGCCGGGTTGCGGACCTTTGCGCCGGATATGAAGAAGATATAGACGTCGCGGTCGCCCTCCGCCCAGTCGCGGGCTTGCTTCGCCCAGCCGTCGAGCGCCTTGTCGTCATAACCGGTTTCGACATCCTCCTGCGATCGCTGGAGCCGCGCGTAGGTGAAGTCGGCGGTCTGTTCGTCGATGCAGGGAAACTCGTCGCTGTCGGCGAAGACGACCGCCATGTTCCGTTCGCGCACCATGTCGATAAAGGCTTGATCGCGGAAGCTTTCGTCGCGCACCTCGATCGCGTGGCGCAGCTTCAGGCCGTCCTGTGTCTCAGGCAACAGGTCGAGGAAGCCTGCGAAATCGTCGCGGTCGAACTTCTTCGTCGCCATGAACTGCCAGTGGATCGGGCCCAGCCGGTCGCCGAGACGCGTCAGCCCCTGCGTCAGGAATTTCTCGATCGATCCGGCGCCCTCGGCCAGCACCCTGCGGTTCGTGGTGAAGCGTGACGCCTTGACGCTGAACTTGAAGCCGTCGGGCACCGATGCCGCCCAATTGGCGAAGGTTTCGGGTTTTTGGCTGCCATAATAGGTGCCGTTGATCTCGATGCCGGTCAGATGCTGGCCGGCATATTCGAGCTCGCGTTTCTGTGCGAGGCCGGCGGGGTAGAAGGGGCCGCGCCACGGTTCGAAGGTCCAGCCTCCGACGCCGACATAGATGCTCATTGGCCCCTCACTTTCAGCTATTATGCGAGCGCCGCGTCGGCTCCCATCAGGTTCGGGAAAAAGCCCTCATGCGCTTCGCGCAGTTCGGCGAGCGTCACCTGATGGTCGCTGCCTTCCAGTTCGAAGACGATGCGGTCCTTGATCGTGCGGCCGACAGGGTCGACCGGCACGTCGGCGCGGCCCGCGGCGTCGAGGAAGTCGGCGAGGCAGGTGTCGCAGACGGTAACGAGATAGAGGCCCTGATCCTCGCCGAAGAAGCTTTCGGCGACGCCGAACGGCTGCTCTTCGCTGACGAGCACGCCGATGTTCGACTTCAGCGCCATTTCGGCGAGCGTCACCGCCATGCCGCCGTCCGAGACGTCATGGCACGCGGTGATCCAGCCGGCGTTGATCGCGCCGCGGATGAAATCGCCGGTGCGCTTTTCGGCGCGCAGGTCGACGGGCGGCGGCGGGCCTTCCTCGCGGCCGAGGATTTCGCGCAGCCACACCGACTGGCCGAGGTGCCCGGCGCGTTCGCCGACTGCCAGCACAATGTCGCCGGTGCGCTTGAAGCCGATGCCGACGGCCTTGTTCAGGTTCTCGATCACGCCGACGCCGCCGATCGCGGGGGTCGGCAGGATCGCGCTGCCGCCGCCGGTCGCCTTGCTCTCGTTATAGAGGCTGACGTTGCCCGACACGATCGGATAGTCGAGCGCGATGCACGCCTGCGCCATACCGTCGAGGCAGCCGGTGATCTGGCCCATGATTTCGGGGCGTTGCGGATTGGCGAAGTTCAGGCAGTTGGTGATCGCGAGCGGCATGGCGCCGACTGCGCTGATGTTGCGCCAGGTTTCGGCGACCGCCTGCTTGCCGCCCTCGACGGGGTCGGCGTAGCAATAGCGCGGGGTGCAGTCGGTCGACATGGCGAGCGCGCGGTTGGTGCCGTGGATGCGAACGAGCGCGGCGTCGCCGCCGATCTGTACCGTGTCGCCGCCGACCTGGCTGTCATATTGTTCCCAGATCCAGCGGCGGCTGGCGATGTCGGGCGTGCCCATCAATGTCTTGAGATCGGCCGCGACGTCCTTTGTCTCGGGGACATTGGTCAGCTCGGCCTGCTTGGGCGTGGGCACGTGCGGGCGGTCATAGAGCGGCGCGTCGTCGGCGAGCGGCGCGAGCGGGATGTCGCAGACGATCTCGCCATGATGTTCGAGCACCATGCGGCCGGTGTCGGTGACAGTGCCGATGACCGCGAAGTCGAGTTCCCATTTGTGGAAGATCGCGGCGGCGAAATCCTCGCGGCCGGGCTTCAGCACCATGAGCATGCGTTCCTGCGATTCGGAAAGCATCATCTCATAGGCCGTCATGCCGGTTTCGCGCTGCGGCACATCGTCCATCTTGAGATGGAGGCCGACGCCGCCCTTCGATGCCATTTCGACCGACGACGACGTAAGGCCCGCGGCGCCCATGTCCTGAATCGCGACGATCGCGTCCGACGCCATCAGCTCAAGGCACGCCTCGATCAGCAGCTTCTCGGTGAAGGGGTCGCCGACCTGCACGGTCGGGCGCTTTTCCTCGGCATCCTCGCCGAAGTCCGCCGAGGCCATCGTCGCGCCGTGGATGCCGTCGCGTCCGGTCTTCGAGCCGACATAGACGATCGGGTTGCCGACGCCGGATGCTGCCGAATAGAAGATCTTGTCCTGCTCGGCGACACCGACGGTCATCGCGTTGACGAGGATGTTGCCGTCATAGGCCTTGTGGAAATTGACCTCGCCGCCGACCGTGGGCACGCCGACGCAATTGCCGTAACCGCCGATGCCGTGGACGACGCCCGAGATGAGATGCTTCATCTTCGGATGATCGGGGCGGCCGAAACGCAGCGCGTTCAAATTCGCGACGGGGCGCGCACCCATCGTGAAGACGTCGCGGAGGATGCCGCCGACGCCGGTCGCCGCGCCCTGATAGGGCTCGATGTACGACGGGTGGTTGTGGCTCTCCATCTTGAAGATCGCGGCGAGCTTCTTGCCGTCCGGCCCTTCGCCGATGTCGATGACGCCAGCATTTTCGCCGGGGCCGCAGATCACCCAAGGCGCTTCGGTGGGCAGTTTCTTGAGGTGGAGGCGCGAGCTTTTATAGCTGCAATGCTCCGACCACATGACCGAGAAGATGCCGAGTTCGACAAGGTTCGGTTCGCGCCCGAGCGCGTGCAGGACGCGATCATATTCTTCCGGAGACAGGCCGTGCTCGGCAACGATCTCGGGGGTGATGACGGAGGCGGGCGCGGGTGCGGTCTGAGTCATGGCGCGCCTTTACCCCCGCGCGCGCAAAACGAACAGACCCCATGACGCATTTTACACCATGGGGTCTGCTGTCGGAGAGCGGGACTAGCGCGAGGCGAGGGTAGCCGTCTCGATCTTGAGCGGTTCGACGTCGCGGAGCGCGAAACTGACCTGCTGCGAGCCGACGGTGCCGCGGACGCGGTGCTGGCCGACGCGGAGCGTGAACGGCTTGCCAGTGCGTTCCTCGACGCCGCTGATGACGCGCGTGTCGCCAACCTGCGTGACGGTGTAGCTGTAGGTGCTGCCCTCATGCTCGAAGCGGTTGGTCGGCGCATCCTTCGCAAAGGCAGCGGACGGCGCCAGCGCGAGCAGGCCGAGGGCAGGGAGAATATATTTCTTCATGATGCAAGTCCTTGTCTGATGAACAAAACTTGCCTTTGAGCCCCTCTCTTCTTGTGCGGTGCAACATGGATGGTGCCGCGCGTGGCAGCAATTGCAAAAAGCGGAACCGTGATTGCGTAGCGCGAACGGGGTCAGATGCGGCCGGGCGCCGCGACCCGCCGGTTGGTGCCCGCCCACGCCGCGGTCCCGGCGAGCAGCGCGTACGCGAAGAGCATCGTCGCGGGGATGGCGAGCGAATAAGCGGGCTCTTTTGGCCCGAACCAGTCGACCGCCTGCGCAAGGGCGAGCAATCCGGCGAGTATCCAGAGCCTTGCGTTGCCTCCCGGTGCTTCAGTGCGGCGCATATAGTGGAGGAATGCCCCGCCGATCAGCAGGATCTCGAGCGGCATTGCGATCAGCGGATGGTTCCAGAGTCCGAGGCCAAGTTTGGGCGGCATGCCATAGAGCGTCAGATCGGGAGTATGGACGAGCAGGTCGACGAACCAGTGCGAGATGACCACGAGCGCGGCACCGGTCGCCGCTTCCTTGCGTCTGGTGCCGAGCCATACAAGTGCGCCGAAGATCATCGCCCATATCACCGCGCCGAGCAGGCTGTGCGTATAGGGCATCCGGTACAGGTCCATCGGGTTCATCGCCGTGATTCCGGGGACGATCCGCATCGCCTCGATCCCTGGGACCAGCAATGCCGCAAAGCCGATGTCGACGAGTTGCGCCGCGACGAACAATGTCCCCAGGCCCGCTGCCTTTGGGCGGGCGGCAGCGATCAACGCCGGGGCGAAATGGCCGATGAACATGGTGCGAGGCTATAAGGCAAAATCACCACGTCAAGCTTGACCGGACGGGGGCGAAGGGGCCAAAGCAGGGCGATGACGGACACTCCCGAAACCGCTGCCGCCCCCGCGATCGCATCGCTGTCGTTCGAAGCCGCGATGGGCGAGCTCGAAACGATCGTACGGCGGCTCGAGAGCGGCGATGTCAGCCTCGAGGAATCGGTGACGCTTTACGAGCGCGGGCACGCGCTGCGCGGCCATTGCGAGGCGCGGCTTGCTGCGGCGCAGGCGCGGATTGAACAGGTCAGCCTCGGCGCCGACGGCCGGCCGGCGGGAACCATCCCCTTCGGCGAAAGCTGAGCCGTCATGGCGTCCGTCGACAGCGAAGTTTCGCGCGGCACACAATTGCTCCTGACCACCCAGGCCGAGGTCGTCGCGGGCATCGACCGCCTGTTCGATCAGTTGCTGCCCGTACCCCTCGATCCGCGCGGCCCGCTTTATGAAGCGATGCGCCACGCGGCGATTGCCGGCGGCAAGCGGCTGCGTCCGCTGCTGGTGCGCGCCGCGGGCGACCTGTTCCACGTCGACCGCGCGCTGACGTTGCGTGTCGGCGCGGCGGTCGAGGCGATGCACGTCTATTCGCTCATCCACGACGACCTGCCCTGCATGGACGATGACGATATGCGCCGCGGCAAGCCGACGGTACACAAGGCGTATAACGAGGCGACCGCGGTGCTCGCGGGCGACTCGCTCCATGCCCTCGCGTTCGAGTGGCTCTGCGACCCGGTGACCAGCGCCGATCCCTTCGTGCGCGGCGAACTTTGCTGCGAACTCGCGCGCGCCGCGGGGCCGGCGGGTATGGCGGGCGGGCAGATGATGGATCTGGCGGCCGAGACGTCGAATTTCGACCTGCCGACGGTAACGCGGCTCCAGCAACTCAAGACCGGGGCGCTGATCGCCTTTTCGGTCGAGGCTGGCGCGATCCTTGCGCGCATCCCGCCCGAGGGCCGCGCGCCGCTGCGCGCCTATTCGCGCGACATCGGCCTCGCGTTCCAGATCGCCGACGACATCATGGACGTCGAGGGCGACGAGGCGCTCGCGGGCAAGGCGCTGCACAAGGACGACGCCGCGGGCAAGGCGACCTTCGTCACCCTGATGGGGATCGAGCGCGCGCGCGAACAGGCGACCGTGCTCGTCGACCAGGCGATCGGGCATCTTGGGAATTTCGGCGACGAGGCGGCGTTGCTGCGCGCGATCGCGCGCTATGTGGTGGAAAGGGACCGTTGATGCGCATTGGGGTTTATCCCGGGACCTTCGACCCGATCACGCTCGGGCATATGGACATCATCCGCCGCGGCGCGAAGTTCGTCGACCGGCTGATCATCGGGGTGACCACGAATATCGCGAAATCGCCCCTGTTCGATGACGACGAGCGCATCGCGATGGTGAAGGCCGAAGTTGCGGGGATCGAGGGGAATATCGAGGTCGTCGGTTTCAATTCGCTGCTGATGGACTTTGCCGATGCCCAGGGCGCGTCGATCGTCGTCCGCGGCATTCGCGGCGTCACCGATTTCGAATATGAGTATCAGCTGACGGGCATGAACCGCCAGCTCAACGCCCGCGTGGAAACGGTCTTTTTGATGGCCGACGTCAGCCTCCAGCCGATCGCGTCGCGGTTGGTCAAGGAAATCGCGATCTTCGGCGGCGACATCCACAAATTCGTCACGCCTTCGGTGCGTGACGCCGTCGTGGCACGCATCGCCGAGCGGGGCCTCCTTCAGGGCGAGCGCTGATACCGATCATTGAGCGTTCAGCTTTTTCCGGCTAGGGCGCGCCATCGGGGCGCAAATCCAGTCTATAGTCTAAAGGCCGATCCAGCATGAAATCATCCTTCCGCCCCTTGGTTCTTACGGCGATGGCGTTTGGCCTCGCAGGCGCGGCCGTCGCGCAGGATGCACCGCCCGCACCGGGGCCGAACCCCGAGCAAAGCCAGCCCGCGCCGCCGGTCGAAACCCCGGCTCCGGCGCCGGTGGAAGCGCCGCCCGCAGCGCCTGCCGCCGCCGAGGGAACCCCTGCGACGGAAGTCCCCGCGGTGCCCGCGATGACCCCTGACCAGTACATCAACAACCCCGAATATATGCTCAACATCGACCTTTCGACGGGCGGCCGGGTCGTGATCCAGCTCTATCCGAACGTCGCGCCGAACCATGTCGAGCGGCTGAAGCAGCTCGCGCGCGCGGGCTTCTACGACGGCATCAAATTCCACCGCGTAATCGACGGCTTCATGGCGCAGACGGGCGATCCGACCGCGACGGGGCAGGGCGGCTCGCAGCTTCCCGACCTCAAGGCCGAATTCAACGTCACCCCGCATCTGCGCGGAACGCTGTCGATGGCGCGCGCCGAGAGCGAGGACAGCGCGAACAGCCAGTTCTTCATCATGCTCCAGCCGCGCTTCGCGCTCGACCGCCGCTATACCGCCTTCGGCCGCGTCATATCGGGCATGCAATATGTCGACGCGATCCATAAGGGCGAGCCGCCCGAAGTGATGTCGCGCATGGTGCAGGTGTCGGTCGCCGCCGACAACAAGCCGGTGCCGCCGGCGTCGATGCTGACCGAAACGGTGCCCGCGCCCGTGGCCCCGCCCACGGTGACGGTCGACGAGCTCAACGCTCCGATCAAGCAGTAAGGGCGGGGACGCGCGTCAAGGTCATGCGCGTCGACGCCTTCGATTTCGATCTGCCCAATGAGCGCATCGCGCTCCGCCCCGCGCGGCCGCGCGATGCGGCGCGGATGCTCGTCGTCGACGGCGGCAAGATCGTCGACGCGGGGGTCACCGACCTGCCCGCATGGCTCCGCCCCGGTGATTGCCTTGTCTTCAACGACACGCGCGTTATCCCGGCGCAACTCGAAGGACGGCGCGGCGAGGCCAGAATCGGCGCCACGCTCCACAAACGCATCGATCTCCGCCGTTGGCAGGCGTTCGTCCGCAACGCCAAGCGGCTGCGCGTCGGCGAGACGGTCGATTTCGGCGCGGGTGTCGAGGCGCTCGCCGAGGAGCGACTGCCCGACGGCAGCTTTATCCTCGCCTTTGCCGGCGACGAGCCGGTCGAGCTGCTGCTCGAACGCGCGGGCACGATGCCGCTCCCTCCTTATATAGCGGGCAAGCGCCCCACCGACGAAGACGATCGCAGCGATTATCAGACGATGTTCGCGCGCGAAGACGGCGCCGTCGCGGCGCCGACCGCCGCGCTGCATTTCACGCCGAAGCTGCTCGAGGCGCTCGCGGTGGCGGGGATCGCGAGCGAAACGCTGACGCTCCACGTCGGCGCGGGCACCTTCCTTCCGGTCAAGGCTGACGACACCGAAGACCATGTCATGCACGCCGAATGGGGCCGGATCGACGCCGATACCGCCGCGCGGCTCAATGCCGTACGCGCGGCGGGCGGCCGCGTGATCGCGGTCGGCACCACCAGCCTGCGCCTGCTCGAAAGCGCGGCGCAGGATGACGGCACGATCGCGCCCTTCGCGGGCGATACCGCTATCTTCATCACCCCCGGCTATCGCTTCAAGGCGATCGACGGGCTGATGACCAATTTCCACCTGCCGCGCTCGACCTTGTTCATGTTGGTCAGTGCGCTGATGGGGCTGGAGACGATGCAGGCCGCGTACGCCCATGCCATCGGAAACGACTATCGCTTCTACAGCTATGGCGACGCCAGCCTGCTGCTCCCGCGTCAGAGCGACCGGTCGGCGTAAACCGCCATCGCCGCCGCGATAAACTCGGGGCATCCCGGTAGTTCGTCGTCGTCATAGGTGCCCCGAAATTCCGGGTTCTCGACATAATAGCGGCCCAGACCCCTGAACGCCGCGGCATCGGGCGTCCAGCTGTGCGAGACCCAGCGGTAATGGCGGCCGGTCACCGCCTGCACCGCATCGGACCCGGGGTCGGCGCCTTCGCGGAACAGGCGCTGGAAATCGGCGCGGATCGATTCCATCTCGGCCTGGATCGCTGCGACCTGTTCCTTGCTGAACGATCGCGCCTTCGCCGCCGCCGCCGCGACCGCGTCCTTGCCCCAAAATTCCTCGGCCTCGCGCTGCCAGCGGTCGCGCGTTTCGCGGGCGATGCCGGCGTAATAGTCGTTGTCTTCCATGTCCTCATCCTTTTCCAGTGATGCGATCGTGCGATCGATGGTGCGGATGAGGGTCCGGTAATGGCCGATCCGGCCTTCGAGCGCGGCGCGGTGCTCGCGCAGCGCCGCCAGCGGGTCGAACGCCGGATCGTCGAGCACGGCGACGATCCCGGCGAGCGGCAGGCCGAGCTCGCGATAGAAAAGAATCTGCTGCAGCCGCAGCAACTCCTCCCTGCCATAATAGCGATAGCCGTTGGCGCCGACATGGCCGGGCTTCAGCAGGCCGATCGCATCATAATGATGCAGCGTCCTGACGCTGATACCCGCCGCTTTCGCGACCTGCCGAACCGTCCGCATTCACCGTCTCCTCATTGCGGGACGGCCTATCGGGGATGACGCAGCGTCAGGGTCAAGCCTTTTTGCGCGTCTAATATTCGATCGTGATCTTGACCTTGCCCGGATCGACGCCCGCGAGTGCGGCGATGTTTTCCCGGCTCGTCCGGACCAGCGCGTGCATTTGCTGCGCGCCTGCCGCCGGATCGGCGTGCGCGGCCGAAGGGGCGCCAGCGACCAATTCATGCTCCGAAATTCCGAAAGCCTCGGCCAGCGCGACCAGATTGCCCCGCCGCGGTACGGTCTTGCCGCTTTCCCATGCCCAGATGCTCGGCCGGCTGAACCCCGTCCGGTCCGAAAGCGCCGCCCGGCTGAGGCCGCGTTCCTTCCGGAGCCGCAGCAGGCGCTGGGCGAGCATTTCGTCGCCGTCCGGCGCGCGGGCGGGATCGACGTCACCCGGAAGCGGGTTGCGCAACTGCGCCGCGCTGAGCGCCGCGCGCGACAAGGGGCGGTCGAAACGGCAACCCGCGAGTGCCTCGCTGCGCCAAACGATGGTGGCGGCGCAATCGGGTGCCTCGGGCAAGGCCACCGTAAGCCGCTGACCGATGACCAGGTCGGAAGCGGTTTCGATCAGCATGCCGGTTGCCGACAGATTGTGGATGGCCACCGTCGTGCCCTCGCTGCCGTCGAGCGATCCGGACGCTTCAAATCGCATATGCATGCGCGGCGCACCGCGTGCGCTTCCGTCGGTCTGCTGTTTTTCGATCATCGCATGAATGGGCATGATCCAGCCCTATGCGCGGCGATCGGTTGTCGAGTGGTTAATGGGGGGCGCCGCATCGCGAGCCCATGCGCTGCTAGGCCTTCGGCAACAAGGTCCATCCGCCCCTCCCAAGCCAAACGGTGCGCGGCTTGCGGCGAGTGAATCTGCAAATCCCCCAGCTTTTCTCCTGAAATTTCCTAACCCAGATTAACTTTTAACTAATTTTAATGTTAAGAAATTGACGGGCGCTGTCCCGATTCTGAACAGCGCGGGTTTCTCGCCGTCGTCCGCGCCTGCGCAATTAACCCTCACGAACCCCGTAAAATGTTGGATTTTCGTTGCGGATTAATAGCATCGCGCGCCCGGATTTTCGCCGAAGGCCAAATTGGGGGTGCCGAGGCGACTTAATTTCTGTACTAAGTTTTTATTAACAGACGGGTTGATGAGTCGGGTCGCGGCTCATCGGGCACGGGGGTGCCGAAGGCCAGCCGCAAAGCGGAGCCTGAACCGTCGGGGATTTTTGGGGGTTCGTGTCATGAGATTCATGATTTTTGCGCTTGCCGCGGCGGCTTTTGCTGTGCCCGCGAACGCAGAAGAAATCCGGAACGTCAAATCGCTCGATATCGCGGTCAGCGGAGCGATCCGGCAGCATTGCGCGATGGGCAGCATCGCCAATATGGATTTCGGCAATCTGGAACGCCGCGGCCTGGGCATCGAAACGCGCGTTGCGCTCGATTGCAACGTTCCTTTCACCATGACGATCAAGGGCGCCCGCGGGGGTCTGACCCACACGACGATGCCGAATGGCCAAGGCCCGTACAGCGGCGTCCTGCCCTATAATCTCGCCGTCGAAATGCCCGTGCGATACCCTTCGCGGCAGACGGTGAGCCAGTCCTTCAACAGCCGCCAGCTTTTGGCCGGCGGCGTCATCTCCAGCAACGGCGGCATCGCGACGGACGGAATGGTTCTGGCGGTCGAGCTTGGTCAGCCTTCGGGCGAGGCCGGGCTGCTGGCCGGCGAATATTCGGAAACGATCACGATCACGGTCTCTCCGATCTAGAAATTCGCCTGCGGCCAGGTCGCGGGCGGAATTAAGCCGGAAGGGTAGGCACCGATGCCCTCCCGGTTCTCCGACCAGACGGTGCAAATATCACGCCATCGCCCGGCTTTCGGGCAGGGGCGTTATAATAGAGGGAAGAAGATTATGAAGAAGATCCTTAGCGGCACCGTCGCCGCCATCGCACTCATCGCCGTCGCCACGCCGGCTGCCGCTCAGCACACCAACCAGCGCCATTATGCCGGTACGGTTCTGGGCATTCCCTACACCGCGACGAACCCCAATGGTCTTGAAACGCTGGGTCTCGAATTCGGTCTGGGTCTGGGCGTCGGCACGCGCTACCGTGCACAGGCCGATGCGCCGAACGACAGCGAAAATGCGACGCCGACCGTCAACGTGGTGTTCTCGCTGAGCGGCACTGTGAACCGCGACTGCTCGTTCTATGCCGGCAACGACTCGAGCGCCCGCAACATTGACTTCGGCGTGATCGGTGTCCGCACCGGCAACAACGAAAACGTCAATTCGGCGTTCGAAATGGTCGGCCAGGCCGAAGCCAACATCGACACGCTGACCGCTGGTTGCAACACCAACAATGTCGTCGAAATCAACAAGAACGACATCCGCGGCCTCGTGAACGCGAACCCGGGCGGTTATGACACCGACGAGTTCCAGGCGAACATCCCGTACCAGGTGACCGCTTCGTGGACCGGCGTTGCGCTGAACGCGCAGACGACGGGTTCGTCGCAGTCGCTCGTCGTTCCGACGACCGGCAACGCCGGCCAGAAGCAGCAGGGTGCATGGCGTTCGCGCATGGACATCGACATCGTTGCTCCGGCCGTGACCAACAAGGGCCTGGTCGCTGGTTCGTACACCGGCACGACCACGCTGACGCTGCGCGCGCTCTAAGGCTCGCACCGTAAGATAGGGGAAGGGGAAAGAGCGATCTTTCCCCTTTCTTTATAAATGAGTGCAATTAGGTCCGGCGAGGACAGGGGGATGGGAATATGTCAGCTTTTACGGCGATGAAGCGTCATGCGCGCGTGCTTTTTGCTGCGCTCGCCGCTCTCGTGATGCTGGTCAGCCCTGCCCTCGCGATGCGCGTCTCGCCGATGGTCGTCGAAATGGAATCGCGCGGCACGGGTGCAGTGGCGCGGATCGAGGTCCAGAATATCAATCCCGGCAATCTGGCGTTCCAGACCCGCGTTTTCCGGATGGAAATCGACAAGGACGGGAATATCGTCGAAACCCCTGCCGACCAGGATTTCCTGATTTTCCCGCCGCAGGGCGTTTTGCCCGCCAGCGGACGGCAGGTCGTCCGCCTGCAATGGGTGGGCGGCGCCGAACTGGCAGCATCGCAAGCCTATTATGTCTCGGTCGAGCAATTGCCCGTCGCCTTTGAGCCCGGGTCTCCCGACGCGCTCGGTGCGCAGGTGCAGGTGCTCTACAATATGCGCGCGCTGGTCGTCGTGGCGCCTCCCGGCGCGAAGCCCGACGTCAAGGCGACGGCGGTCAAACAGCTCATGTATCAGCCGCCCGCGCCGCCGGGATCGAAAGAATTGCCGCCGATGCAGGACGGTGTCGAAATCACCCTGCGCAACGAGGGCCGCCGCCACGCGATGATGTCCAACTTCGGCTGGCAGCTCGAGGGCACCGGCGCCGACGGCAAATGGCTGCGCGTCGACATCTCGCCGGAGGAACTCAATCGCGCGGTCGGCACCGGCTATGTACCGGCCCAGGGCGAGCGTGTTTTCCGCGTGCCCGTTCCCGGCTTCGGCCCCGGACCGATCAAGCTGTCGTTCAAGCAGTGAGGATCGGGTTCGCTCTGAGCACGGTGGCGCTGTCGGCGCTGTGCGCGAGCACGGCGGCGGCGCAGGTATCGATTCCGCTCCCGCAAAACCCGCGGCCGTCGCCCGCACAGGATCCCGGCGCCCCGGCAATCATCCCGCTGCCGGGAACGCCGATCCCGCCGATCCCTACCCCGACGCCGGTCATGCCGCAGCTTCCGATCGGCGCGCATGGCCGGCCGGATATCAATCCCTATGATCGCGACATCGAAATGACGGTGCCGCTGACCTTCCAGAGCAGCAGCCTCGGCGATATTCCGATGCTGTTGACCGCGGACGACCGTTTTCTGCTCGAATCGGCAACCTTCGTGCGGCTGATGCAGCCCGTGCTGAACGAGACCGCGCATGCCGAACTGGCGTCGCGCCTCGCGTCGCTGCCCAATTTTGGCCCCGACGATCTGGGCAAGACGGGCGTCCAGCTCACATACGACCCCAGCACCCTGGCGGTGGTCGTTGTCGAGGTGTCCGCCGAACAGCGTGCGATCAAGGATATTTTTGCGCCGCCGCGCGAAGACGGCAACGATGTGACGATGCAGCCCGCGGGCTTTTCGGCCTATCTGAATCTCAGCGCCGTCCAGAGCTATATCTGGGAGGGCAATCAGGCCGATCCGCCAACGATCAACTTCGACGGTGCGGTACGGCTCGGCAAGTTCGTGTTCGAAGGTGACGCGCAGATCGGCCAGCAATTCGGGCTGGCCGGGGATTCGTATAAATTCACGCGCAACTATGCGCGCCTCGTCTATGATCAGCCGGAGGCTTATCGGCGCTGGTTCCTCGGCGATCTCGACCCCGAAATTCGCGGCCAGCAATCCTTCGTTGAGATGGGCGGTGTCGGCGTGCTGCGCCAGCGGCGGCGCTTCAACAGTTTCCGTTCGGCGATCCTCCAGTCGAATCGCCAGCTCGTCCTGCAACGCGAATCGACCGTCCGCTTCCTGCGCAACGGGTCGCTCTATCGCGAGGTTCGCCTCCAGCCGGGCCGTTACGACTTCAGCTCGCTGCCGCTTGTCGCGGGCAGCAACGATGTCGATATTCAGGTCACCGACAACAGCGGCGCGGTGCAGAATCTGTCGTACCAGCAATATCTTGACCCGATCGACCTCGATCCGGGCGATTATGAATATGGCGCCTTTTTCGGCCCGACCAGCAGTACGTTCGGCGGTGCGCCCGATTATCGCGGTCCCGTCGCCTTCTCCGGCTTCTTCCGCAAGGCGTTCTTCAACCGCCCCGCGATCGGTGTCGGCCTGCAGGCCAGCAAGGATGTCCAGACGCTGACCGGGCAGACCCAGTTCGTTCTGCCGAACGGCGGCCGCCTGCTGCTCGATGCCGGCGGCAGCCACTCGAAAACTGCGGGTGAGGGTTTTGCCGGCGGCGTCAGCTATGAACATTTCATCGATCGCGAAGGACTGTCCGACAGCTTCACGCTGCGTGCCGACTATCTGTCGCCCAGATTTGCGACGCTCGGCAATATCGACGGGGTCAACACC
>Ga0247823_10002924_pt1 | contig 14004 bp, 12 predicted proteins | sample 13C_PalmiticAcid_2_FD_192426 | JGI IMG/M metagenome (GOLD analysis project Ga0247823, IMG submission 192426) | Soil microbial communities from agricultural site in Penn Yan, New York, United States - 13C_PalmiticAcid_Day30 | ecosystem: Environmental > Terrestrial > Soil > Agricultural land...
CATGCTTTTGAATTGAGAAGAGGCCCATGTTCGCAATCGTGCGCACGGGCGGCAAGCAGTATCGCGTTGCCGCAGGAGACAAGATCGTCGTCGAGAAGCTCGACGGTGAAGCAGGTTCGTCGATCACTCTCGGCGACGTTCTGCTCGCCGGCGAAGGCTCGGAACTGAAGCCCACCGACGGCCTCACCGTCTCTGCCGAGATCGTCGCGCAGGCGAAGGGCGAGAAGGTCATCGTCTTCAAGAAGCGCCGCCGTCACAACTATCGCCGCAAGAACGGCCATCGCCAGAACCACACGATCCTGAAGATCACCGCGATCGGTGCGCAGGAGAAGAAGGCGAAGGCGAAGAAGGCCGACGCGGCGCCGGCGGAAGCCGCTGCCCCGGCTGCGGAAGCGTAAGGAGTAACGCGAAATGGCACATAAGAAAGCAGGCGGCTCTTCGCGTAACGGCCGTGATTCGGAATCGAAGCGCCTTGGCGTGAAGCTGTTCGGCGGCCAGCAGGCCATTGCCGGCAACATTATCGTCCGTCAGCGCGGCACGAAGTTCTATCCGGGCGTCAATGTCGGCATCGGTAAGGACCACACGCTGTTCGCGCTTACCGACGGCCGCGTGCGATTCCACGACGGCAAGCTCGGCCGCAAATTCTGTTCGGTAGACATGATTGCGGAAGCAGCCGAGTAACATAGGGTAACCGACCGGGTTGCCCGCCAGGGCGATCCGGGTCTCCTTCACAGGAGACCGCAAAAGGGAGACGGGTCGCCCCGGTCTCCCTTTTTCTTTGCTCCCTCCCACCCAGATCGTCGCTGTTCCGTCATCAAAACGGGCCAGTGGCGACAGCGAGGAGAGTGCAGATGTTCGCGAGAACACAAAGATTGATGCTGCGGCCCGGCTGGATCGAGGATGCGTCCGAACTGGCGCGCGCGATCGGGCATCATGAGGTCGTCCGCAACCTTGGCCGCGCCCCCTGGCCCTACACGCTCGGCGACGCGCAGGCGTTCCTGTCCGGGCCGGAGCGCATGAGCAAGACCAGCTTCCTGATCTGCGCGCTTGAGGACGGCGGCAGCCGCATCGTCGGCGGGGTCGGCTTCGGTCCCTATGACAATGAGCCCTATGAGATGGGCTATTGGATCACCCCCGAAGCCTGGGGCCGCGGTTACGCGACCGAGGCTGGCCAGGCGGTGATCGCGATCGCCCGCACGCTGCGCGTGCCGCGGCTGGCGGCCGGCCACTATATCGACAACCCCGCCTCCGGCCGGGTGCTGCGCAAGCTCGGCTTCCAGCCGACCGGCCGTGTCGTCCCGCGCTACTCGCGCGGACGTGGCGGCGAGGTGCAGTGCGTCGAGTACGAACAGCGCCTGTCCGACGAAGGCCGCAGCGACGACCCGTGCGATCGAATGGCGGCCTGAACTAAACTGCCGGTGGCGTGCCGCGCGGATGCGTGGCGCGCCACACGGCCGGCCGGTCGAAGCTGCCGCGCCAGATGCCGCGTTTGGCGTTCCGCGCGATCTGCTGTTCAGCGGTGTAATCCCCTTCCCGTTCGCCATCGCCGCTGACCGCCCAGCCTTGCACTACCAATGCGGCGGCAAGATCCTCGACACCCCTCACCGAACAGGTCGACACCGCTCGCCCGAAATTGTCGGTCGCGCGCGGCTCACAGGCCAGCCCGCCCTTGCCGACCAGCACGGCCAGCGCCTTGCGCGCCTCCGCACCGCAGCGCCATTCCTCACCGTCGGGCATCCGGCACGGCTGATGGAATTCCACCGCGTCGATGCCCTGAAGCCGCACGGTTCGCTCGCCGACGCGCAGGCTGTCGCCGTCGATCACCTGCACCGCGGCACCGTCAGCGGTGAGCCGCTCGGGTGGCGCGCGAAACTCGGCGATGACCAGCATCAGCAGTAACAGTGCCGCCAGCGCGGCAAGCCGCCGCAGCCAGCGCCCCGGCCTCACGCCGCCGGCTCCTCGCGCGCATATGCCGCCGACAACTGGCGATAGGCACGCGAATTGAACGCCACGAGCGCTACCAGCACGCCGATCACGCCCGCGATCGTGAACACCAGCGCCATCCCGCGCTCAGGCCCGCGCCCATACCAGTCGCCGATCGCGTCGGCCCCCGCCCCGCTCGTCATGAACGGGATGAACACGAACTGGGTGAGCGGCGCGATCAGGAAGGCGGTAAGCGGTGACGCCGCCTGCTCAACCGACTGGGCAAAGCCGAACACCCTGCCCTGCCGCTCGAACGGCACCACCTTCTGCAAGGTGGTCTGTTCCGCCGCCTCGGCATAGGGACCGAGGAGCAGCCAGATGAAACAGCCCGCGGCGAGCAGCGCGATCGACGACTGGATCGTGAACACCGCCGCGACCGCCCACACGATCACGTTTACCAGCAGCAATGTCCTGAGCGGGTTGCGGCCGAGCCCGGTACGCGAGATCAGAAATCCGCTGAGGATGAAGGCACAGGACACGAACGCCCATAGCAGCCCCCACGCCTCGACCTTCATCAGCGACAGGCCATAGGCATCCATCAGCGCCATGAACACGCCGCCCAGCAGGTTGTTGAACGCCGCGAAGAAGATCAGCGCGAACAGACCCGGCACCGCGCCCACGACCCGGATCGTCCCGGCCAGATCGACACGTTTGGGCTCGTCATGCGCATCCGCGGGAACCTGTTCGTCCACCCGGACAAAGGCGAGGTGCAGCATCGTCAGTGCCGACAGCGCGATCGCGAACCCCAGCGTCGCGACCATCCCGCCCCATGCGACAAGAAAGCCGCTGATCGCCGATGTCGTGAGGAAGCCGATCCCGGTCACCATGCCGACAAGACCATTGGCCTTGTCGCGCCGGTCCTCGGGCACCAGCAGCGTCACCAATGTCGGCAGCGCGATGTTGCGCAGATTGCCCGCGATCACCCCCAGCATCACCGCGAACAGGAACAGCCACAGCGGGGCGGCGGCGATCCTCGCCATGCTGCCTTCGGGCACGAGCCAGTACCCGGCCAGCGACAACGCGTAGAGGAGCAGGGACGCGGCGCTCGACGCCATCATCACCCGCGTCTTGCGGTGATGATCGACAAGGCTGCCGAACCAGATCGCCAGCGCTGCGGTCAGCACCAGATACATGCCCGCGATCATCCCCGTCGCGAACACCGATTTGGTCTCGAGAAACACCCAGAACGTGACCGCGAACCACACGGTGAAGTTGGTGATGCTCGCGATCAGGTTGTTGATCAGAAGGTGATGAAAGGGGGTCATACGGTCCTCGGGGGGCACGATGGCGGTTTACGTACGCCAGTGCCACCCCCGAGGACGGAGCCGGACGTCCGCCACCGTCACGCAACACGGCGGGCGCCCGTCTCCTTATGATCAGGGCATCGCCCTAGGGGGTCGTGGCCGCGGCCTCGCGCCGTACCGGCACCGGAGCATCTTCCCAACCGCCGCCCAGCGCCTTGAACAGGGCCACCTGCGCCTCGGCCAGCGCCGCGTTGGACTGGGCGAGCGCGGCGCGCGCCGAAGCCCGGTCGCGCTCGGCGTCGATCCGCTGGAGCAGGCTGTCGCGGCCCGCTTCGAAGCGCAGGATCGCAATTCGCGCGGCGTTGGTCGCCGCGGTGTCCGCGCGGCGCAGCGCGACGTTGCGCTCGATCTCGCCCGAATAACGCGCCAGCGCCTGCTCGACCTCGCGCAACGCGGTCAGCACGGTGCCGTCGAACGCCGCGAGCGAGCCTTCGGCGCCGGCCTCGGCCTGGCGGATCTGCGCGCGCGCCGCGGTGATGTTCGGGAAGCTCCAGCTGAGCAGCGGCCCGAGCGAGAAGTTGAACGAGGAACCCTTGCCCAGATCATCGAGGCTCTGCGAGCCGAGCGACACCGACCCCAGCAGCCGGATCGAGGGATAGAGCGCCGCCGTTGCCACGCCGACCCGCGCCGTGTCCGCCGCGAGCAGCCGTTCGGCCTGACGCACATCGGGCCGCCGCGCGAGCAGCGCCTGCCCGTCGCCGACCGGGATCAGCTCCGAAACGCCCGGCGGCGTCGCGCACGCATTCGCCTGCGTGTCCAGCTCCGCCGGCGGCTTGCCGGTCAGCGTGGCCAGCGCATAAAGCGCCGCACGCCGCTCAGCCTCGAACGCCGGGACCTGCGCGCGAGCGTTCTCGGTCAGCACGCGCGCCTGATCAATGTCGCGCGCGGTGCCGCGTCCGGCCTCGACCAGCCGCTGGGTCAGCTCGAAGGTGCGGGTCTGAAGCCGCACCGTCTCGCGCGCCACTTCGGCCTGCGCCGCGAAGCCGCACGCCGCGGCATAGGTCCGCGCCGTCTCCGCCGCGACAGCGACGCGCGCGCCGTCGAGCGCGGCCTGCGCCGCCTCGGTATCGCCGCGCGATGCCTCGATCGAACGGCTTACCCGCCCGAACAGATCGACCTCATAGGAAGCATCGAAGCCGATCTGGAAGGAGTCGAACTCGATCCCGTCAACTCCCGGAGGAAGCTGAGCCCCGGCCTGCCCGGCCGCCCCGATACGCTGCCGCGAATATTGGCCCTGAACCGTCGTGCCGGGCAGCCGCTGGCCGCGCGATTCCGACAGGATCGCACGCGCGCGCTTGAGGTTCGCCGAGGCCTGCCGGATGTCGGTGTTGTGGGTCAACGCCTCCACCACCAGCCGGTCGAGCACCGGATCCTTGAACAGCCGCCACCATTCGCCCTCGACCGCGCCCGGCGAAACCCTGGTCATGCCGGGATCGACAAAGGCAGCGGCCGCGGCGGGCGGAGTCTCCGGCCGCTCATAGTTCGGCCCCACCGCGCAGCCCGCCAGCAGCGAGCCGGCGAGCAACGGAGCAATCAGACTGAGGCGCTTCATTCTGCGGGCTCCGCTACGGGGTCTTTGGGATCGTGAGGGGTCTTGTGACGCAGCTTCGCGGTGGTGGCGCTCGCCCAGTCACCGAACTTGCGGCTGATGACGTAGAAGGCCGGGGTGAAGATCAGGCCGAAGATCGTCACGCCGATCATGCCGAAGAACACCGCGACGCCCAGCGCCTGACGAAGCTCGGCCGCCGCGCCGCTCGCGATCACCAGCGGCAGCACGCCGAGGATGAACGCGATCGACGTCATGATGATCGGCCGCATGCGCTGGTGCGCCGCGTGCTTGGCGGCCTCCCACATGTCCATGCCCTCTTCCTCATTCTGACGCGCGAACTCGACGATCAGGATCGCGTTCTTCGCCGCCAGACCGATCAGCACGATCAGGCCGATTTGCGTGAGGATGTTGTTGTCCATCCCCATCACGTTGACCCCCAGGATCGCGGCCAGCAGACACATCGGCACGATCAGGATCACCGCCAGCGGCAGCACCAGGCTCTCATAGAGCGCGGCGAGCAGCAGGAAGACGAACACCACGGCGAGGCCGAAGGCGAGCACGCCGGTGTTACCCGCCTGCCGCTGTTCGAACGCCAGCTCGGTCCATTCGAAGCCCATGCCGCGCGGCAAGGTCTTCGCGGCGAGCGCCTCCATCGAATCCAGCGTCTGGCCGGTCGAATAGCCGGGTTTGGTGTCGCCGATCAGCTCGGCCGCCGGATAGAGGTTGTATCGCACCACGCGATACGGACCGCTGTCGTTCTTGAGCGTCATCACCGAGCTCATCGGCACCATCTCGCCGCCCGCCGAACGCGTCTTCAGCATCTGGATGTCCGACGGATCGTCGCGATAGGGCGCGTCCGCCTGTGCCGTCACACGGAAGGTGCGGCCCAGATAGTTGAAGTCGTTGACATAGGCCGAACCGAGGTACGAGCCGAGCGTCGAGAAGATGTTCTGCACCGGCACGCCCATCCGTTCCGCGCGCTCGCGGTCGACATCGGCGGTCAGGCGCGGCGTTCCGGTGTTGAACTGGGTGAAGGCACCGGTGACGCTCTCCTGCTGGTGCGCGCCCATCATCATGCCCATCGCCGCGCCGGCCAGCGCCTGATAGCCCTGCCCGCTGCGATCCTGGATCATCATCTTGAACCCGCCGCCATTGCCGATGCCCGGCACCGGCGGCGGCGGCACGATGAACAGCGTCCCGCCCTTGATCCCGGCGAACGCGCCATAGAGCGCGCCCTGGATTTGCTCTTGCGTCTCCTTGCGGTCGGCATGCGGCTTGAAGCCGAGGAAGATCACGCCCGCGTTCGGCGCGGTCGAGAAGCTCGCCCCGTCAAGGCCGGCAAAGCCCACCGAGTAGAGCATCCCCGGCACCTTGTTGGCGGCGGCGATCGCTTCGCGCACGACGGCGTCGGTGCGCTGGAGCGACGAACCCGGCGGCAACGAGACGACGCCGATCAGATAGCCCTGATCCTGCGCGGGAATGAATCCCGACGGCGTCGACGTGAAGCGCCAGCCGGCGACGAGGATCAGCGCGACATAGACCACACCGACGACCATCAGCATCCGCACCAGCTTGGCGGTCAGCTGACCGTATTTCTCCGACAGCCAGTTGAAGCCGTCGTTGAACTTGCGGCCGAACCGCGCGGGCAACCCGCGCCAGCCCTGCGGCGGTGCCGTGTCGTGGCCCTTGTGCTTGAGCACCAGCGCGCACAGCGCGGGCGACAGCGTCAGCGACACAAAGGCCGAGATGATCGTCGCCGAGGCGATGGTGATCGCGAACTGCTGGTAGAAGGCGCCCGAAATGCCCGGGATGAACATGGTCGGGATGAACACGCCGACCAGCACGAGGCTGATGGCGATGATCGCGCCGGACACCTCGTCCATCGTCTTGTGCGCGGCTTCGCGGGGACTGATCCCCTCCTCTTCCATCAATCGTTCGACATTCTCGACCACGACGATCGCGTCGTCGACGACGATGCCGATGGCGAGGACGAGACCGAACAGCGACAATGTGTTGAGCGAATAGCCAAAGGCGAGCAGCACCGCGAACGCGCCGACCAGCGACACCGGGATCGCGATGATCGGGATGATCGCCGCGCGCCAGCTTTGCAGGAACAGGATGACCACCAGCACCACCAGCACCAGCGCCTCGATCAGCGTGTGCTCCACCGCAGTGATCGACTCGTCGATATACTCGGTCGGGTTGTAGTCGATCGAGTATTTCATCCCCTGCGGGAAGTCCTTGGCGAGCGTGTCGAGCTCGGCCTTCACCGCGTCGGCGGTCGCCAGCGCGTTCGAACCGGGCAACTGGAACACGCCCACGCCGACCGCGCGCTTGTCGTTCAGATAGCCGTTGAAGCTATAGTCCTGCGCACCCAGTTCGATCCGCGCGACATCGCGCAGATGAGTCAGCTTGCCCTCGGCGTCACGCTTGATGACGACGCCGCCGAACTCCTCGGGCGTGGTCAGGCGGCCCTTGGCCTGCACGCCCAGCTCGAAGGCGGGGCTGGCCTTGCCATAGGGCGGCTGACCGACCGATCCGGCCGCCACCTGAACATTCTGTCCACGCACCGCGTTGACCACTTCGTCCACGGTCATGTCGCGCGCGGCGGCAAGGCCGGGATCGATCCACAGGCGCATATTGTAGTCGCGCCCGCCGAACGCCAGCGCCTGACCCACGCCCGGAATACGCGCGATACGGTCCTGCACCTGCAGGGTCACGTAGTTCGAGATATACTGGATATCGAGGCTGTTGTCGGGCGAGGTGAAGAACACGACCATCAGGAAGTCGGGCGAGTTCTTGTTCACCGTGATGCCGAGACGGCGCACGTCCTCGGGCAGGCGCGGTTCGGCCTGCTGCACGCGGTTCTGCACCAGCACCTGCGCCTGATCGACGTTGGTGCCCTGCTTGAACGCGATGGTGATCTGCGTCTGGCCGTTACCCGTCGACGACGACGTCATGTACATCATGTTGTCGACGCCGTTGATCGCCTGCTCGATCGGCGCGGCAACGGTCTCCGCCAGCGTCTCCGCGCTCGCGCCCGGATAGTTGGCGGTCACCACCACCGTCGGCGGGGCGATGTTCGGATATTGCGCGATCGGCAGCGACGGATAGGCGATCGCACCGATGATCACGATCAGGATCGAGAGCACCGCCGCAAAGATCGGCCGCTCGATGAAGAAATGGGGGAATTTCATCGTTTCGGTCCTTTAGCGGACGGTGGCTTGGCCGGACTCCGGCTCGGCGGTCGGGGCGGTCGGCGCGGCCTGCTTGGTCGCATCCGGCTTGATGACGCCCTTCTTCGGCGTGACCGGCGCGCCGGGCTGGAGCATGCCCATGCCGGCGATGATCACCCGGTCGGTCGGGGCGAGACCGTCGCGGACGATGCGCAGCCCTTCGACCTTCGCGCCGATCTCCACCGGACGCGGAGTCGCCTTGTTGTCCTTGCTCACCACGTAAACAAGACGGCGGGTCTGGTCGGTGACGATCGCCTCATCGGGGATCAGCATCGCCTTGTAGGTACCCGAACCAAGCAGGCGCGCGCGGCCGAACATGCCCGGCGTCAGGAAGCGCGTCGGATTGGGCACCTCGGCATAGGCGCGGATCGTGCCCGAATTGGGATCGACCGCGCTGTCGAGGAACTGCATCCGGCCGTTCCAGCGATACTCGCTCTCGTCGGCGAGCTGGATCTGCACCGGGTTGGCGGTGTTGCGCGAAGAACCGCGCTCGCCGCGCTGATCCTGACGAAGATTCTTGAGGTAGAAGCTCTCGGCGCCCTCGAACTCGAAGCGGATCGGATCGATCGAGACGATGCGGGTCAGCACCGTCTGGCCGTCGGCGACCGAGTCGCCGATGCTGACCTTGCGGTCCGACATGCGGCCGCTGAACGGCGCGCGGACGGTGGTGAAGCCCAGGTTGAGCTGCGCGGCGTTCGCCGACGCGCGACCCGCCGCCAGATCGGCGGCGGCGGCGCGTTCGGCCGCGACATTGGTCTCGAGTTCTTCCTTGCTCACCGCCTGCGCGCTGGCGAGCGCGCGGCTGCGCGCGGTCACCTGACGGGCGTTGGTCAGCGCGGCCTGAGCACGGGCGATCTGCGCCTGCGCCTGGGCGAGCTGCGCGCGATACGGACGCGGGTCGATCGTGAAGAGCGGCTGGCCCTGCGCCACATCCTGCCCGTCACGGAAGTGAACCGCGGTGATGACACCGTTGACGCGCGCGCGGATCTCGACGTCCTGCGGGGCGACAAAGCGGCCGGTATAGTCGTCCCAGTCGACGACCTCACGCTGCAAGGGGGTTGCGACCGTCACTTCCGCCGGGGGCGGGGCAGCCGGCGGCTCTGCGCCTCCGCAAGCCGAAAGCACAGTGAGAGCCAGGATGGCGATTGCAGACCGCATTGTTCTTTTTCCCCTTTGCTGCGTCGCGGCAATTGGGGGGACGAAGCGGAGGTTTCAACCCCGCAACGGATAATTTCTGAAATTTTCCGTTCAGTAATTCGGGTATGGTGTCAGGCTGCTGCCACAACGCTGGGCATAAGTGCCGCTGAGTACTCGCTTTCCGCCAGCTGGATGAGGTTGCGGTCGTCGTGATTCCACGGATGAAATCCGGGTAGGAAATAGCTCAGCCAGGCCGGAATCATGCGCCGCACGATACCGGGGGAGAGCAGCAAATACTTGGCGACTCGCGCCTTGGCGCGCCAGCCGGTGACGCCGTCCTGCGCCATCAGGTCCAGCGTTCCTTCGATCCGGTGGGTCCAGAAGGTGACGCTGATCAACAGCATCGTCAGCGACTTGATCTTCCAGCGCCGGTACCGGCTCAGGTCACGGGTCGCGTGCAGGAACGTGTCGTAGGCGACGCCTTTATGCTCGATCTCTTCCAGCGCGTGCCAGCGCCACAGTTCGCGGCTCTCGGCGTCGGCGCCGTTGAGGTGCCGCGGATTGCGGATCAGCTCGGCCGCGAGGATCGCGGTGTAATGCTCCAGCGCCATCGTCGCGGCGAGCTGGACGATCGCGGGCCGCGCGCGCGCGATCTCCAGCACCTGATCGATCCGCGCCTCCAGCCGGCTGATGTCATAGCCATGGTCCAGCACGCGCTTGTTGAACGCGACATGCTCGCGGCTGTGCACGACCTCCTGAATGGTGAACGCCTTGATCTCGCGCGCGAGCTTATCGTCCACGCCCGCGCGGAACGCCTTCACGCTCTCGATGAAGAATGCCTCGCCCTTGGGGAAGGTCACCGACAGCGCATTATAGAATGCCGTCCCCACCGGATCGCCGCCCAGCCACAGCCGGTCCTGACCCTGCCCGCGCCCGAACCGCCGGTCGCGCGGATTGATCGTCAGATCGGCGGGAGTCTTTGCGTTCGCCACCATTTTCCTCCAAGGCAATTGCGAACGAAACTATTTCTTACTTACATTCATGTCAATAATGCCACTCCCTGAACGCAAACGCCTCACCCCGGAGGAATCACGCGATGCCGCGCTCGAAGCCGCGCGCGCGATCCTGATCGAGGCGGGGCCGCAAGCGGTGACGCTGAAAGCGGTCGCCGCGCGCATCGGCCGCACCCACGCCAATCTGCTCCATCACTTCGGGTCCGCCGCGGGTCTCCAGCGCGCGCTCGCCCGCAGCCTCGCCGAAACGGTCTGCAACCGCATCGCCACGCTGATTCAAGAGGCCCGCGCCGATGAAAGCGAGCGTACCGAGGACAAGCCGCGTCAGGTTGTCGATCTCGCCTTCGACGCCTTCGACAAGAGCGGCGCGGGTGCGCTGGCGAGCTGGATGATTCTGTCGGGCAACGAGGACGCGCTCGACCCGATCCTCGACACCATCCATCAGCTCGTCGACCAGATCGCCGAGGTGGAGGGCGAGGAAAACAGCATGTCGCTGCGTGAGGATACGCTGAGCCTCGTGCTGATGGCGATGGGAGACGCCCTGCTCGGCGAGCAGCTCGCCAAGTCGCTCGACCTGCCGCGCGGCGCGGCGCGCGAGATCGCGTTGCGCCAGCTCACCGCGTCGCCGCGTTTCCAGAAGATGTGGGGCTGAGCATGTTGCTCGCCGTGATCGCCGCCGCCCTGCCCGCCGTCGCGCCCGTATCAGCGCCCTGCGTCCCCGGCGTCTATGCCGGTCCGCAGGGCCGCTACCGGGTCGTGCTGGAGCGGACCGATACGGCGCAGACCGGCGCATGGCGCTGGGCCGCCGAGGACGGCCGCTTCGGCCTTTCAAACGACGGCAGCGTCATCTGCCGCGGTGACGCACTCGACGTGAAGGACGGCGCCGCCGTCGTGCGCTATTCCAAGGTCGCGCTCCGCCTCACGCCGACCCGGTTCCGGAGCGGCGATCTGACGCTCAACGGCCTGTTGATCGAACCGCCCGCCGCTCAGGGGAAGAAGCCGCCGCTGGTCGTCGCCGTCCACGGCTCGGAGCGCACCCCCGCGGTCAAATACGCCACCTACCCATGGATGCTCGCCGCGCAGGGCATTTCCGCCTTCGTCTACGACAAGCGCGGCACCGGCGAGTCGCAGGGCACCTACAACCAGAATTTTCACGCGCTCGCGGGCGATGCCGCCGCCGCGTCGAAGGAAGCCAGGCGCCTCGCAACGGGCCGCTATTCGCGCTTCGGGCTGCTCGGCGGCAGTCAGGGCGGCTGGGTCGCCCCGCGCGCGGCCAATGACGCGGGCGCGGATTTCGTCGCGGTCGGCTTCGGCCTGCTGATCGACCCGCTCGAGGAAGACGCCTCGCAGGTCGCCGCCGAACTCACCGAGGCCGGCTATGGCGCCGACGTGCTCAAGCAGGCGCGCGAGGTCACCGACGCAACCGGCAACCTCATGGCCGAGCATTTCAAGCAGGGCTATGAGCCTCTCGCCGCGGTGAAGGCGCGTTACGGCGCCCTCCCCTGGTTCGCCAAGATCAGGGGCGAGTTCACCGGCGACGTGCTCGCGCTCGACGAGGCAACGCTGCGCCGGGAAGGCGCCGCCAAGTTCGATAATCTCGAACTCGACTGGCGCTATGATGCGATGGGCTGGCTGCGCAAGGTCAAGGTTCCCCAGCTCTGGGTGATCGCCGCCGAGGATCGCGAGGCGCCGCCCCAGACCACGATCGACCGCCTCCAGACGCTGCGCCGCGAGGGGCAGGACATCGCCATCGTCCGCTTCCCCGGCACCGATCACGGCATGGGCGAGTTCACGCAGGACGCCGCCGGCGAGCGCACCACCACCCGCATCACCGACGGCTATTACCGCCTGCTCGGCGACTGGATCAAAGGCACGACCCGCCCGCCCTATGGCCGCGGCGAATTTTTGACTAAGTAGAACGACACCGGACCGCCCCCACCCGGCCACCCGACGCCAGTATCCTATGGGTGGCCGGGTGGGGGCCGGTGCCGCAACCCAATTCAGGTAACCCATGCACTTTCTCGACCAGGCAAAGATCTACGTGAAATCCGGCTGGGGCGGCGGCGGCGCCGTCGGCTTCCGGCGTGAGAAATATATCGAATATGGCGGCCCCGACGGCGGCGACGGCGGCAAGGGCGGCGACATCATCTTCGAAGCCGTGCCCGGCCTCAACACGCTGATCGACTTCCGCTACACCCAGCATTTCCGGGCGCAGCGCGGCCATGGCGGCTCGGGCAGCAACAAGACCGGCGCGGGCGGCGACGATCTGGTGATCAAGCTGCCGGTCGGCACGCAGATCCTCGCCGACGACGACGAGCGCACCCTGCTCGCGGATCTCACACAGGCGGGCCAGCGTATTGTCTTCCTGAAGGGCGGTGACGGCGGCCGCGGCAACGCGAGCTACAAGACCAGCACCAACCGCACCCCGCGTCAGCACGGCACCGGCTGGCCCGGTGAGGAAATGTATGTCTGGCTCCGCCTCAAGCTGCTGGCGGACGCGGGCCTCGTCGGCCTGCCCAATGCCGGCAAGTCGACCTTCATCAACGCCGTGACCAACGCGCAGGCCAAGGTCGGCGCCTATGCCTTCACCACCACCCGCCCCCAGCTCGGCGTGGTTCGCCACAAGCAGAATGAATTCGTCATCGCCGACATTCCGGGCCTGATCGAGGGCGCGGCGGAAGGCGCGGGAATCGGCGACCGCTTCCTCGGCCATATCGAACGGTGCAAGGTCCTGCTTCATCTCGTCGATGCCAATGACGAGGACGTCGCCACCAGCTATCGCATCGTCCGCGACGAGCTCGAAGCCTATGGCGCGGGCCTGCTCGACAAGAAGATCATCATCGCGCTCAACAAGATCGACACGCTCGACGATGAGCTGATCGCCGCGCTCTCGGCCGAGCTGGAGGAAGCCAGCGGCGCTGAGGTGATCCCCATCAGCGGCGCCAGCGGCGTCGGGGTCGACTGGGTGCTCGACAAGCTGCTCGAAGCGATCGGCCCGGATCATGCCCGCGTCGCCGACGACGACGAGGGCGAAGAGCCGGTGGAGTGGTCGCCAATCTGAGTGAACTGGTGTAAGCCCTTGGGGTTTCCTCGAAAACTCAGGGATTTGCCCGATGCTCCTCAGACATGTCGTCCCGGTTCTCCTTGCCGCGACCGTCTTTGCCGTTCCGGCCCATGCGCAGGAGGAAGCGCGGCGCGAGCCGTTCCGCACCCGGGTCACGCTCGGGCCGCAGCTCGTCCCCGGTCACCCCGGCTCCGACGAGCTCTCACTGCGCCCCTTCGTCGATGTCGCCCGCGCGCGCGGCGACAATGAATTCGAGTTCGAGGCCCCCGACGAAAGCTTCGGCTTTCCTGTCCTGCGCGCCTCGGGCTTCGCGATCGGCCCGGCGATCGGTTTCGAGGGCAAGCGCGACGCCGACGCTGTCGGCGCGCCCATCCACAAGGTCGGCTTCTCGGTCGAGGCCGGGGCCTTCGTCCAGACCTGGATCGGCGATGCGCTGCGTGTGCGGGTGGAGGGGCGCAAGGGCGTGACCGGCCATCGCGGCTGGACCGGCGTGGTCAGCGCCGATTATGTCGCGCGCGAGGGCGATGACTGGCTGTTCTCGATCGGTCCGCGCATCACGCTCTCCGACACCAAATACCATCGCGCTTATTTCGGCATCACGCCCGCGGATGCCGCTGCTTCGGGCCTGCCGGTCCATGATCCCAAGGGCGGCATACAGGCGGCCGGCGTCACCGCAGGCTATCTGCGTCAGCTTTCGCGCCGCTGGGGCGTCGCCACC
>Ga0247823_10002925_pt1 | contig 14000 bp, 10 predicted proteins | sample 13C_PalmiticAcid_2_FD_192426 | JGI IMG/M metagenome (GOLD analysis project Ga0247823, IMG submission 192426) | Soil microbial communities from agricultural site in Penn Yan, New York, United States - 13C_PalmiticAcid_Day30 | ecosystem: Environmental > Terrestrial > Soil > Agricultural land...
TAAACTGATGTTTTCGCGTTTTTGGGTTGCGGCACCGGGCCGCTCCCCCGCCCGGCCACCCAGCGACAGCATCCTATGGGTGGCCGGGCGGGGGAGCGGCCCGGTGCCGCCAAACGGAGAAAAGGTCTTGCGACTACCGGATTTCGAGGCCTGGGCGATCTTCGCCTGCGTGGTCGAGCAGCGCTCGTTCAGCGGTGCCGCCGACGCGATCGGCGTGTCCAAGGCAACCGTATCCAAGGCGATCGCCCGGCTCGAGGCGCAGCTTGGCACCGCATTGTTCCATCGCACCTCGCGCCGCCTGACGCTCACCGACAGCGGCAATGCGCTCGCCGAGCGCGCCGGCCGCATCCTGGCCGAAGCACAGCAGGCAGAGGAAGCCGCGCTCGAATCCGCCAAGGCGCCTTCGGGGCTGGTCCGCATCGCGGCGCCGATCACTTTCGGCATCCGTTTCGTCGCCGACGCGATCGCCGATCTGCTCGCCGAGCATCCCGGGATCGAGATCGACCTGCGCCTGTCCGACGCCCGCGTCGATATCGTCGCCGACGGCTTCGACATCGCCCTGCGCATCGCCGACCTGCCCGACAGCTCGCTGCGCGCGCGCCGCCTCGCCCCGATCACCGCGCGTGTGGTCGCCGCGCCCTCCTATCTGGAGAAGCACGGCACGCCGAAACACCCGGCCGACCTCGCCCATCATGCCTGCTTCCTCTACGCCAACGCGATCGGCGCCTGGCATTTCCGCAAGGCGGATGGCGAGGAGGCGGCGGTACGTCCGGCCGGGCCGCTGATCACTGACAATGGCGACGCGATGCTTCCTGCACTGCGCGCCGGGCTCGGCATCGCCCGCCTGCCCGGCTTCATCATCGACGCGGAACTGGAAAAGGGAAATCTGGTCGAGATCCTCACGGGCTGGGCGCCGATGAACATCGCGCTGCACCTGCTGACCCCGCCCAGCACCCTGCGCCCGGCGCGCGTCGAGCTGGTGATCGACTATCTCTCGCACCGCTTCCGCAACATCTGCGTGAAGGAAACCGCGGCTCGAGCGGCCCAACGCGCATAGAAAAAGGCCGGCCCGCGCATCCGCGGACCGGCCCTTTCCCGATGTTTCCGGATCAGTTGGTCTTGAAGCGCACGCCGATACGGAACCGGCGGCCCAGCAGGTCCGAGAAGGTGCTGTTCGCGGCGAGCCCGGTCTCCGGCACCAGGATCGGCCAGCGATCGAACAGGTTGGAGACGTTGAAGAACACTTCGCCGACACCCTCGCCCTTGATCTCGATCTTCTGCGTCAGGTTGAGATCGACGTAGAAGGCCCCCGAGACGTTGTTGTCGTCATAGGTCTGGAACTGCGAGCTCGTGGTGGTGATCGGGCAACCGGTCTGGCACTCGATACCGCTGGCCGTATAGGTGCCCGCGCTGGTCCCGCGCGCCACGGCGGTGATCGAGAAATCCGGCGTATCGTAGCTTGCGCTGGCCCGGAAGACCCAGGTCGGCGTGCTGAACTGCCCGCCATTCGCACCGACCGTATTGAGCGGCACGACGCCCGGGATGCCGGTGTCGTTGAGATTCTCGATATAGCGCGTCGCTACGCCGCGCAGCGTGAAGTTCCCCTCGGCATTGGCGAAGATGCTGTTCAAAGGCAGCCGGTACGAGGCGTCGAAATCGATGCCACGCACCAGCTTGCGTGCGAAGTTGAACGGCTGGCTGCGGATCAGGATGCGCGCCGAATTGTTCGGATCCTGCGTAATCGTCGCGCAATATTCCGCCCTGCCCTCCGCGCAGCGATTGACGATATCCTGCGCGGTAAGCGTGTCGATCGCATCGCTCAGGTCGATGCGGAAATAATCGGCCGACAGGTTGAAGCCGGGCAGGAACCGCGGCGAGAAGACCGCACCGATATTCCACGAATCCGCCTTTTCGGCACGCAGGTTCGGGTTGCCGAGGTTCAGCGCCGAATAGGAGATGCTCGAGCCATAGACACCGCCATTGGGGCCGCTTCCGGCTCCGAACGGATTGGTCACCGCATCGGTGTTCGACGAACCCGCCTGATACAGCTCGTTCAGATTGGGCGCGCGAATGTCGCGCGAACGCGTCACGCGGAAGCGGATGTCCTCGATCGGCTGCCAGGTGGCGCCAGCCTTCCACGTCGTGACATAGCCCGACGTCGAATAGTCGGTCGCGCGCACCGCGCCGTTGAACTCGAGTCCGAAGCCGAGCGGAACCACGGCCTCGAGATAGGCTTCCTTGACGTCATACCGCCCGTTCGTCGGCAGGTAGTTGCCGACCGACCATGTGGTGTCGGTTCTGAGGCCGCCGCCGGGAAGGACGACAACGGTCGGCTGGAACTGGGCGGGAACGAAGCCGCTGATCTTCTCCTCGCGATATTCGGCGCCGACCGCGATGCTGACGTCGCCGGCCCAGGTCGCGAACGGCGTCACCGACAGGTTGGCACCGATGACGATCTGCTCGGCAACTTCGTCGCGATAGGGATTACCCAGGATATAGTTGATCGCCGCCGGGTCGGCCACGCCGATGCCGAGGCGATTGAGCGGGCGGCAATTGGCGTCGTTGTTGTTCGGGTTCGCATCGACATTGATGCGGCACTGGATCGATCCGACGGCGTAGCCGCCCGGATTGCCCGCCTGTGCGAACACCGCATCGACCGCGCTTGCCGTGCGCTGCGTGTGCATGATGTTGGTCAGCTCTTCATGCATCTCCGCACGGCCATACTGCCCGTAGACGTCCCAGCGGGCGGCCTTGCCGAATGCATCGAACCGGCCCTCGGCCCCGATCAGGTAGCGCTGCACCTTGCGTTCGTTCGCAACGCCGCGGAACGGAAGGTCGGCCGCCGTCGTGCCGATCGTCACACCGGTGACTCCGGCCAGCCGCGCGGCGCCGAGCGCCTGGATCAAAAAGGCATTGTCCGCCGCCAGGGTGCTCGCGCCGCCAGAGCCGGCGCCGACGTTGGCGGCGTTGAAGGCGGTGGTGGTGGACGCCAGATTGGGACCGGCATTGAACACGATCTTCTGCTGGTTGTACGATCCTTCCGCGAACAATTCGATCCCGTCGGCGATCTCGTAGCTCAGCCGAGCAAACAGGCCGTAGCGCCGGTCCTGCGGGTCCAGTCCGATACGACGGCCGGAATCATTGACCCGCCAGCTGCCCCCTTGAGTGAGCGTAGGCGCGGAATTGTTCGTCGTTGCCGGGCTGGGAAAGGTCAGCGCGCCATATTGATATTGCTGCAGCTGGCCGCCCTGGCCGAAATAGATGCCGCGCAGCTGGTTCGCTCCGCCCGGGGTCCCGGCTACCACGCCATTGCCCAGGATCAAGCTGCCCGGCGTCGAGTTCGCCGCGCCGACGCCGCGACGGATCAGGTATCGCGGCGTGGTGCTGACGCCCGATACCCAGTTGGGATCCTGAATCCGGACATAGCCGGTGTGGTTCCAGTCGCGATCGACCTCGAAGATGCCGTCGCGATGCGCAACCTCGCCGCTCAACAGCAAATGGCCGCGGTCGCCCGCGAATTTCCAGCCGCCTGCCACGCTGATCGAATAGTTGCCGCCGTCGCCCTTGTCGGTGATGCCGGCATCGGCGCTGACCTTCAGCCCGCTATACTTGTTGTCGAGGATGAAGTTGACCACGCCCGCAACCGCGTCCGAGCCATAGGCCGAGGAGGCACCGCCGGTCGAAATCTCCACGCTCTTTATCAGCGCCTGCGGAATGGTGTTGATATCGACCAGACCCGTGATGGTCGAGGCGACCGAGCGGCGGCCATTGATCAGCACCAGGGTGCGCACTTCGCCCACGTTGCGCAGGGCGAGCGCATTGATGCCTGCCTGCCCGCTCGAAAGGTTGAGGCGCGAGTTGGCCGGCATCGTCGAACCGGCAAGCGCCGGCATCTGGTTCACGAAGTCCGCGATGTTATTGGACGGGGACGTGTTCTGGATGTCTTCCAGCGTCAGCACCGTAAGCGGGGTCGGCGCCTTGAAACCGTCGCGCAGAACGCGCGAGCCGGTGATCAGCACCTCGCCCTCGCGTTCCGGCTCTTGCGCCGCGGTGGTGGGTGCGGGAGCGTCCTGAGCGAAAGCCGGGTGCGCGAGCGCGCAAACCGTGACGAGAAGCGCGGCTTTGATCTTCATACTGACCCCCTGAATGTCCCGGCCCGCGTTATCGCGTGACCACCCCGAAAATAACGAAACTAACCATGCAAGCTCTGGAGCAGCAAACGCAAAAAAAGGATGAAGCCTATAGCCTGGGGGTATAGGCGACCTGTCGCGCAATCTATCGCGTCAAGCGCACGCAATATCGCCCGGCACCGCTTTGGTCGTGCACCACCCGGAAAGGCCGGGATTCGTCGCGACTCGTGGATTCCTGCGGGTTAGCACAAAATTAACCTTTTGCCTTTAGACCTGTTTAGGTTAATGAATCAGTCGCGTTGCGGGTCACAGGGGGCTGCGCAACCGGCACAGGGGGAACCCGTCAATGCGCGTGCTGCTGATCGAAGACGAGCCAACGACTGCCAAGGCGATCGAGCTCATGCTCTCGACCGAGGGCTTCAATGTCTACACCACCGATCTGGGCGAGGAAGGCTTGGATCTCGGCAAGCTGTATGATTACGATATCATCCTGCTCGACCTGAATCTGCCGGACATGCATGGTTACGACGTTCTCAAGAAATTGCGCGTCGCCCGTGTGCAGACCCCGGTCCTGATCCTGTCGGGCATCAGTGAGATGGACAGCAAGGTGCGCTCGTTCGGCTTCGGCGCCGACGATTATGTGACCAAGCCGTTCCACCGCGAAGAGCTGGTCGCGCGCATCCATGCCGTCGTCCGCCGCTCGAAGGGCCATTCGCAGTCGGTCATCCGCACTGGCAAGCTGGCGGTGAACCTGGATGCCAAGACCGTCGAGGTCGATGGCGCCCGCGTCCACCTGACCGGCAAGGAATATGCGATGCTGGAGCTGCTCTCGCTCCGCAAGGGCACCACGCTCACCAAGGAAATGTTCCTCAACCACCTTTACGGCGGAATGGACGAGCCCGAACTCAAGATCATCGACGTCTTCATCTGCAAGCTGCGCAAGAAGCTCAGCATGGCATGCGACGGCGAGAATTACATCGAAACGGTGTGGGGCCGCGGCTATGTGCTGCGCGACGCCGAAGAGGTTGCGGCACCGGTCAGCGCGGTCGCCTGACAACGGAACGCACGCAGAGAGGCAAATGGCCGCGGCGTCCAACCGGACTCCGCGGCCATCTCTTTTCGGCCTAGGCGGAGCGTAACTTGGCATCGCATATCGCCCTCCTCCACAGCATCACGATCGGTGGCGGCGGCCGGCTGGTGATGGCCGAGTGGCGCGAGATGATGGAAGACATCGGGCTGAAAAACCCTCGAACGCTGATCGCCACCGGCAATGCCCTGTTCGACAGCGCCGACGCGACGATCGCGCAGCTCGAGGAGCGGCTGGAAACCGCCTTCGTCCAACGCTTCGGCCGGCATATCGACACCATCGTCACGACAACCGCAGAGTGGCGAGGCCTCGCCGCCGCCAACCCCTTCCCCGAGGAAGCGGACGGCACGCGCATCGCAGTGCGCGTCATGCGAAAGCCCCTCGACGAAACCGCCCTCGCCGCGCTGGCGCCCTATGCGACGCAGGGTGAGCGTATGAAGCTGGTGAACGGCCATCTCTGGCTGCACTTCCCGCAGGATCCCGCACGCTCGCGGCTGGGCGCCCAGCTCACGGTCAAGCGTCTGGGTCCGGGTACCGTGCGCAACTGGAACACCGTTCACCGCCTCGACGGAATGATCGGCAACCAAGCGGTTCATGTTAAGTAAAGCTGGCCGATGCCCATGTATCCGACACGGTCCTGCCAAATATATGCAGGACGTCGATAGGGGATGGACGATATGCTGAAGTTGTTTGCAGGCGCTGCAGCGGTAGCAATGCTGGCTCAGGCCGCGCCCCACTCCGGAATGCAGTACAAGCACAAGCCTCAACAGCCAACGCCCACTCCGACCACTACGCCAGCGGCAAAGTCGATCAGCGAAAAGGGAGTCAGGGGCGGCCCCGCTCCGGACCGACCGTCGCCGCGTCCGTCACCCAAGGCCGGGGTCAAATTCTAGGGCGATTCATCCTGACCTGCCCGACGAAGTTGCGGGCAGGTCAGCGCCCCTCCCCAGCCCGCGCCGCATCGCTGCGCCGGTACACGCGCTGGCCGCCGACCCAGGTTTCCAGCACCACCGTCCCGCGCAGCTCGGTCGGCGACGACAGTAGCGGGTCGCGATCCACCACGATGAAATCCGCCTGCATCCCCGGCGCCAGATGGCCGAAGAGCTTCTCGCCGAACCCGGCATAGGCCGCGTCGATGGTAAAGCCCTTCCACGCCTGTTCGCGGGTCACCGCCTCTTCGGGCCGCCAGCCGCCGAACGGCTGCCCCTGGGCGTCCTGCCGGGTGAATCCGGCCGCCCAGCCTTCGAACGGGTTGGGGTTTTCGACCGGATAATCCGATCCGAACGCCAGCCGCACATGGTTCGCCAGCATCGATTTCCAGGCATAGGCGCCCGCCAGCCGCGTTTGCCCAAGCCGCGCCTCGGCCATCGTCCGGTCGCTGGTCTGGTGCACCGGCTGCATCGACGCGATGATGCCATGTTTGGCGAAGCGTGGCAGATCGGCCGGGTCGACGATCTGGGCGTGCTCGACCCGCCAGCGCCGGTCGCCGTTGAACGTGTCTGCAACCTCGTCGATCGCGTCCAGAACCTGCTGGTTGCCGCGGTCACCGATCGCGTGGATCGCGATCTGGAAATGATCCATCGCGCCGCGGCTGATCGAATTGAGCAGTTGCGCATCGCTCAGGAACGGCAGGCCGGTGACGCCCGGCGCGTCGGCATAGGGCGCCTTGAGCCACGCACCGCGCGAACCGAGCGCGCCGTCGACCATCAGCTTGATCCCGCCCATCCGCAGCTTGTCGCCATACAGCCAGGGCGTCGGCCCCGTGCCCGCCGCGACCAGCGCGGTATCGACCCCCGCGGCATAACTCATGATCCGCATGCGCAGCGCGCCCAGATCGCCCATCCGGCGAAAGGTCTGCCAGTCGTCGAGGCTGGTTCCCATGTCCGCGCTGGCGGTGACGCCGACGCTCAGCAGCTGGTCCTGCGCCTTCAGGAACGCGGCATTGCGGTCGCGCGGCGTGGGCTTGGGCAGCGCCTTCTCGATCAGGTCCATCGCCGCGTCGACGAACACACCGCCGGGCTTGCCCGCGATCAACTCGATCCGGCCGCCATTGGGCGATTTGGTCGCGGCGGTGATCCCCGCCGCGCGCATCGCCGCGCTGTTCGCCCAGCCGGCATGACCGTCGGCGCGCGTGAACCAGGCGGGCTTGTCGCCGGTCGCGGCGTCCAGTTCGGCCGCGGTCGGGAAGCGGCCCAGCGCCCAGGCCTCCTGGTTCCACCCACCCCCGGTGAGCCAGGGCCGCGCGGCATTCTCCAGCGCGTAGCGGCGGATCGCCTCCTGCGCCTGCGCCAGTGAGGCCGTCGCCGACAGATCGAGCGCGAGCGCGCGGAACCCCAGTCCCATGACATGGCCATGGCCGTCGATCATCCCGGGGATCACCGTCCGGCCTTTCAGGTCTTCCTTCCAGTCGGGCCGCTCGGGGCGCTTGTCGCCACGCTTGAGCAGCTTCACGATCTTGCCGTCGGGCGCGATGACGATGCCGTTGAAGCGCACCACCTCCCCCTGTTCGTCCAGCGTCATGCCATCGACATTCTCCACCAGCGCGTCGGCGAAGGCGGGCGAAGCGAGCAACAGCGACGCGGTCAGGGCAAGCGAAACGGAAAGGCGCACACGGGTCTCCGGACTAATGAGCTGAAAAGCCACACTTGGAAGCGCTTTCGAATAGGCGGTGTTCCCCGATCGCGCCAGATGGTCTACGGCCCCCGCATGGCAACTCAGGCAGCATCCGCAGCGCAACCCCTCCCCGTCACCCTCGCCGATGTTCAGGCGGCGGCGATGCGGATTATGGGCGCGGTGGTCCGCACACCAACCTTGCACAGCAAGACGCTGTCGGATCTGACCGGCGCGACCGTCTATCTGAAGTTCGAAAACCTCCAGTTCACCGCGGCGTACAAGGAACGCGGCGCGCTCAACACCCTGCTCCAGCTCGACGATGCGGCGCGCGCCAAGGGCGTGATCGCGGCATCGGCGGGCAATCATGCGCAGGGCCTCGCCTATCATGGCAACCGCCTCGGCATCCCTGTCACGATCGTGATGCCGAAATCGACCCCGACGGTGAAGGTCATGCAGACCGAGAGCCACGGCGCCACGATCATCCTGGAGGGTGAGACCTTCGACGAGGCCTATGCCCATGCCCGCCAGCTCGAGGCATCGAACGGCTACACCTTCGTCCACCCGTTCGACGATCCGCGCATCATTGCGGGCCAGGGCACCGTCACGCTCGAAATGCTCGCCGACGCGCCTACGATCGACACGCTGATCGTGCCGATCGGCGGCGGCGGCCTGATCTCCGGCGCGCTGACCGTCGCCAAGGCCGCGGACCACCCGATCGAAGTGGTTGGCGTGCAGGCGGAGCTGTTTCCGTCGATGTTCAACCGCATCACCGGCGCGGACGAGCCGATCGGTGGCGATACGCTGGCCGAGGGTATCGCGGTCAAGGAGCCGGGCGGCCTTACCGCCCAGATCGTCGAGGCGCTGGTCGACGAGATCGTGCTGGTCAGCGAGCGCAGCCTCGAAGAGGCCGTCAGCCTGCTGCTCCAGATCGAGAAGACGGTGGCCGAGGGCGCCGGCGCCGCCGGCCTCGCCGCGCTGATGACCCAGCCCGAGAAGTTCCGCGGCAAGACCGTCGGCATCATCCTGACCGGCGGCAACATCGATACGCGCCTGCTCGCCAATGTGCTGCTGCGCGATCTCGCCCGTTCCGGCCGCCTCGCGCGGCTGCGCATCCGCCTGCAGGACCGCCCCGGCGCGCTCTATCAGGTGGCACGCATCTTCCAGGAGCAGGCGGTCAACATCCTCGAGCTGTCGCACCAGCGGATCTTCACCAACCTCCCCGCCAAGGGCCTCAGCCTCGATGTCGAGTGCGAGACCCGCGACCGCGCGCATCTGGAGCGCCTCAACACCGCGCTCCAGGAAGCGGGCTATGAGGTTCGGCTGATCGAACTGGCCTAAGGCCCATATCCGGTTGGAATGAACCGCCGCGCAGTGGCGGGTGGAGCCGTGCGTCAGCCGCCATGCTCTCCTGCGCCCTCTTCAGGTCTCGTCTGGTGCCAGGCGCCGCTCCGTCTCGACCTCGTTCCAGCCGGGTCCGACGCTGAATCACATTGGTTACTATCCACGTTTTCCACAGGATGTGGACGAACTGAATCACACGCACGACGAACCGAGTCGCGCGACTCTTTCCGGTGACTCATCAACTCAATAAGAGCGATGGCAGATGTGCCCGGAACGGGGTTGCGCGTCGTCCACAACTCCTTACTTCCGTTAACTCTCTTTCATGGTGAATCGCCTTTTCATCACGAATCGGCTGATTCATAATGGCGCCATCGCAACACGCTTCGTCGATCGGTAGGGGGACGAACTAGGGTGACGGCACTAACCCGATTTCCACGGTTCTTCGTGACCAGTCCTTCGCCGTGCCCGTATCTTCCGGGGCGGCAGGAACGGAAGATCTTTACCGAGCTTTCGGGACCGCATGCCGGCGAGCTCAACGACGCGCTCGGCCGCATCGGCTTTCGCCGCAGCCAGTCGGTCGCGTACCGGCCGAGCTGCGTCGGCTGCAACGCCTGCCTCTCGGTCCGCGTCGTCGCCGACGAATTCAAGCCGAACGCGACGCAGCGCAAGCTCATCCGCCGCCATTCGGACCTCGAGGTCACCGCGTGCCGCCCCTGGGCGACCGACGAGCAGTTCGAGCTCCTCCGCCGCTACCTCTCCAGCCGCCACCCCACCGGTGGCATGACGGCGATGGACGAGAGCGACTATGCCGATATGGTCGAACAGTCGCCGGTCGGCACCTATGTCATCGAGTATCGCGAACCCGCCGAGCGTGGCGGCGCGCTGATCGGCGCCTGCATCACCGATCAGCAGGCTGACGGCCTGTCGATGATCTACAGCTTCTTCGATGCCGACAATGCCGACCGTCCCGGGCTCGGCAACCTGATCATCATGGATCACATCATCCGCGCCCGCGCCGCCGGGCTGCCCTATGTCTATCTGGGCTATTGGGTGAAGGGCAGCGCGCGCATGGCCTACAAGACGCGCTATCAGCCGATGGAAGTGCTCGGCCCCAATGGCTGGCGCCCCTTCAACGAGGAAGAAATCGCAGTACGAACACCCACACCGGTACCCGAACTCGCCTGACGCCTAGGCGTCGTTGCCGAGGCGCCCGACATGCAGATCGACATCCATTTCTTCGCCGCCCTGCCCCAGCCTTGATCCGGCGATCGACGCCGCGCCGGGCGCGTCCAGCCCCACCGCGACGCGCACATAGCGCTCGTCGGGGCTGATTCCGGACGAAGGGTCGAACCCCACCCAGCCAAGATCGGGCACCCATGCCTCCGCCCAGCCATGCGGCGCGCAGGCATCGTCCGTGCCCTGCCGGTATCCCGACACGTAGCGCGCCGGCACGCCGATCGCGCGTGCGCCGGCGATGAAGATATGGGAGAGGTCGCGCGAGCTAGGTCGCGGCTTCGCAAAGGCCTGGGCCGCCGAAAGGCCGGTATCGGGCAGATCGAGCACGTCCGGAAAGCGCTTCGCCAACGCCATATTCCAGCGGTGCAGGCAATCGAGCGGGCCGCTGCACGCCCCGCGCGCCTCCTCCGCGAACGCGCTCAGCGCCGCACTCGGCGCCGTCCGCGCCGTCTCGCGCAGGAACAATCCCTCGGGCAGCGGTTCGTAGCTGCCGCGCACCACCCCGTTGGACTCGGTCGTCAGCACCTGGCCCGCCACAGTGATATCGATGCTCTCCAGCGGCCCTTCAGCGTAGAGCATCGTCACCTTGTTGCCGAACCCGTCGACGGTGTCGCGCAACCGGACATCGCAACCGACATCGACGCGCCAGCTCAGCACGGTCTGGTCGATCGTGTCGCTCGGCGTCAGCCGCAGCATCTGCACCAGCCGCGACTGCGGTTCGCTGAACCGGTATTGTGTGTGATGTTCGATCGCGAGACGCATGGGTTATCCTTGCTTTGGTTCTGCGCCGCAGAACCAGCGGCACCGGCCCGCTCCCCCACCCGGCCACCCAACGGCAGTATCATATGGGTGGCCGGGTGGGGGAGCGGGCCGGTGCCGCGTCGGCGAAGCCGACATCTCAAATGAACCTGAACTGCCGCGCGATCGCAGCGTCGAGCAGCGCGTTCTCGTGGATGAAGGCTTCGAGATATTCGTGAAGGCCGCTGACCAGCACCTCATGGCTGCGCGTCTTCTGCATCCGCGCGATCCGCCCGCGCGCCATCCGGTCCGCCTCGCCCTGCAGCCCCGTCCGCTTGGCGAGCGCGTTGAGCAGTTCGACCACCTCCTCCACACACGCCGCAAGGCTGCGCGGCAACTCGGCATGGCACACCAGCAGGTCGATGACGTTCACCGGCTTGAGGCCATCGGAATAGAGCCAGCGATAGGCGGTGACCGCCGACACGGTCTGCAGGATCGTCGTCCACTGGTCGCGATCGACCACTCCGCCGACCTGCTCGCCCTCGGGCAGCAGCAGATGGTATTTGACGTCGAGCAGCCGCGCGGTGTTGTCCGCACGCTCGATCGCGGCACCAAGCTGGATCAGCAGCGTCGCCTCGTTGCGCATCATCCGGTGGACCGCACCCTCGAAGCCGCGCGCCTCGGCCATCACCCCCTCGACCAGGTTGAGCGTCGCCGCCGACCCGCCGGGGCTCGAACGATTGGCGAAGAGCAGCCACAGCCGGTTGATCGCGGTCCACGCCTCGCGTGTCAGCGCCGTGCGTACCGCCCGCGCATTGTTGCGCGCCTGTTCGAGGCAGCGGATGATCGACCCGGGATGCGTCATGTCGAGCGTCAGATAGCGCGCGACCGGCTGCTGGCTCACCGACTGACCGCTCGCCGCAAACCCATCGGCATTGTAGGTGACGCTGAGCGCGCTCGCCCAGGCCGCCTCACCCGCGGGCCGCGCCGATAGCGCGTCGAGCCGCACCGTCGCCTCGACCAGCCGCGCGGTGAAATCCGCACGCTCGACATAGCGGCCGAGCCAGTAGAGCGCCGATGCGGTGCGCGAGAGCATCCGCATCAGCCCTGCACCTGCGTCTGCCGCTGGCCCTGATCGTTCCCGCCCCCCTCGGGTAGCAGCACGAAACTGTCCTTGGTCCCGCCGCCCTGGCTGGAATTGACCACCAGCGACCCTTCCTTGAGCGCCACCCGCGTCAGACCGCCCGGCACGACACGCACCCCGTCCGATCCGGTCAGCACGAAGGGACGGAAGTCCACATGCCGTGGCGCCAGGCCTGTCTCGGTCACCGTCGGCACCGTCGACAGCGCCAGCGTCGGTTGTGCGATATAGCGATGCGGCTCGGCCTTGAGCGCCGCGCGGAACGCCTCGATCTCCGCCTTGGTCGCGGTCGGGCCGACCAGCATGCCGTACCCGCCCGAGCCATCGACTAGCTTCACCACCACCTCATCGAGATGGTCGAGCACGTACTTCAGCGCCTCCGGCTCGCGGCAGCGCCAGGTCTCGACATTGGGCAGCCTGGCTTCGCTGCCCGAATAGAATTTCACGATCTCGGGCATGTAGCTGTAGATCGCCTTGTCGTCGGCGATACCGTTGCCGGGCGCGTTGATCAGCGCGACATTGCCCGCCCGATAGGCCGAAATAATCCCCGGCACGCCCAGCAGCGAGTCCGGGCGGAACACCAGGGGATCGAGGAAATCGTCGTCGATCCGGCGGTAGATCACGTCCACCTTCACCCGCCCGGCGATGGTCTGCATGTAGACGACGTCGTCATCGACCACGAGGTCGGCGGCCTCGACCAGCTCAACCCCCATCGTGTCGGCGAGGAAGCTGTGTTCGTAATAGGCCGAGTTGAAATGACCCGGCGTCAGCACGACGCACACCGGCACGCCGCCGCCGGCGCGGGTGGGCGCGACCGACCGCATCGTCTCGCGCAGCATGTCGCTGTAGCTGTCCACCGCGGCGACGCGGAAGCTGCGGAACAGCTCTGGGCACAGCCGGATCATCGCCTCGCGGTTCTCGAGCATGTAGGAAACGCCCGACGGGGTGCGGGCATTGTCCTCCAGCACCCAGAATTCGTCCGGTCCCGTCCGCACCAGATCGATCCCACAGATATGCGCCCAGATACCGTGCGGCGGACGGATACCCGCGACTTCGGGCCGGAATTGCGGGTTGTTGAGGATCAGCTCCGCGGGGATCACGCCCTCGCTCAGGATGCGGCGCTCGCCGTAGATGTCTTCCAGAAACGCGTTGATCGCCTCGACCCGCTGGACCAGCCCCTCGCTCAGCCGCTGCCATTCGTCGTGGAGGAAGATGCGCGGAACGATGTCGAACGGGATGATGCGCTCGCTCGCATCGCTGTCGCCATAGACGGCGAAGGTGATCCCGAGCTGGCGAAAGGTGGCTTCGGCGGACTGCTGGCGGCGATGCAGCTCGGACTGGGGTGTATCCGCGATCCACTCGGAAAGTGCGGCGAAATCGGCTCGCGGACTATCCGGCCCGCCATGACCCCAGATTTCATCGAACGCGCGGCCTGTCCCCATTCAGCCTCCCGGTGCCGCTCCCAACTGCTGGGATACCCGGCTGACATCATGCTGCAACGCTTTGCTGCGTCGCACAAGGGACTTTGCTACCTAGGTTGACCGTGGCCGGAAACGCAAAAAGGCCGGGGTCGCCCCCGGCCTTCTCCCCGCCCCTGCCCCCTATAACAGGGGCGGAAAGCCCTTATTCCGCGTATTTGACCGAACAGCCATAGGGCTGGCTCGTCGCGACCGAGACGGCCTTGCCCGCCTTCATCTCGCCGAGCGCCGCGAGC
>Ga0247823_10002926_pt1 | contig 13993 bp, 8 predicted proteins | sample 13C_PalmiticAcid_2_FD_192426 | JGI IMG/M metagenome (GOLD analysis project Ga0247823, IMG submission 192426) | Soil microbial communities from agricultural site in Penn Yan, New York, United States - 13C_PalmiticAcid_Day30 | ecosystem: Environmental > Terrestrial > Soil > Agricultural land...
CCTCTCAAGCGCCGCGGGTGAGATGCTCTCCCAGGTTACGACAGACCCATAGCGCAACTCAGAGATGTAGCGAGGGTCTCGTTCATCCGGTTCTGCTCCGACCGCCAACTGGTAGTTCGTCTCTCGGACGACTTCTCCGCTGAGCAATCTCGCGAGCTTCGGACCGACGTACAGCGAGCTGTCCCGGATATCGGCGCGTACCGCGTCGACATCGGCGAACTTGATGGTCCCTTGACCATGCTCATCTCGCCAAGGGTAGGCGGCCCCGACGTAGACCCGTGTTGCCACCGCAATCTCAAGCCACTTAGCCAGATAGGTTACGGGCACGTTCACGAGCTCCGATGTGTAAGCCACATCGATGTGGACGCTCAGTCCGAGCCGTTCAATGAGTATGGCCACCTCCCGGAAAATGGCAGCTTGAAATCGCCGTTCCTCTGTTTCGTACGCACCCGCGTTGAGTCGCTTTAGCTCTATGCCTATCGACGGGTCGCCATTGTCACCGGCCAGGAGCAAATCAGGCCTGCGAGCGACTCCAGGTGCCTCGTCGACGAAAGAGACGTCCCCGCCGTCGTCCGCATAGTTTGCCGCCATGGTCAGCTCCAACAGGCTACTGTCGGGGCGCACGGTTGGCTTCGAAAGCATGCTGGCGGCGCGCTCTTTTGCTCCACTCACGCTATCCAGCGCGTCGATCTTCGAGCCGATCTGCTTCAGCCAAGGAATCGTCTTGGAGGCCAGGTGATGATCGTACGTACGAAGGCTGTCGAGCAAGGATTTGCCTTGCGCCAAGAAGGCGGCAACAACGTCCGCGGAGGTTTGCTCCAGCTGCGGGGTGCGACCGAAGTTCTCGGGGAGACCAGTGAACTCCCGGTAAGCGGCCTGTGCGGCTTTCAGACGTGCCCAGAATGCAAGGGGATTTCCGCTGGCCGAGGCGAACCAACTCAATGCCGCCCGCACGTCGGCGTCGTTCTCTACACCCGTCCAAGCCGCCATCACGGTGCTCCTTGGATTGAAAGGCCAAGAGCGCTTGGCCACGCTCCGCCCTCGAGAAGAAGTGCCTCCACCGCTCGCATCAGGGCCGCCTGGACGTTCACGCGCTCTGAGGTGAAATACGCACCAGTGCCGTCATGTTGCGGGAACTTCGATGGCCGTAGTCGTCTGAATTTCGATGGCCGTCTTGATGGGCGTGTACAAGTCGACCTCGACGCCATCGGCGACCACCAACGAAACGATCAGCGCGTAGCGAACTGACAGATCATCGCGACGACTGTCGCTCCAGTCCTTCCACCAGCCTCCAACCGGATACACAGCGATGGCGGACTTCTGGGCAAGCTGTGCAGCCGTTCCAGTCCACAGGTCTGAGTGAATGCTTCCCCGAGCGCGTAGTGAAGCGCCCAGTTGCCAAGCATCGTTGTCGGGGTCGAAGAGTTCATCTTCGACCGCCTCATCAGCCCGCTCTGCCAAATCCCTTTCGAGCTGATTGATGCGGTGCTCAAAGTGACGCTGCGTCTCAGTTGACCCTTTGACAGCGAAACGAAGTCCGTGGGACTGGTATCGGAACTTGCTCTGCCAACCGCGCCGGCTGGGGTTGGGCTCGATGAAGTACGACAGCGTCACCTTCATCTCGATTTGAGCCGCGCCCAAACGCTCTAGCTCCTCCGTCGGCCAGGGAAGCGCATGGAGCTGCATTTGGTTCAACTGCACGCGCCCGTCGCGTTTCACGTACGGGGTAATCAACTCCTGGATGACCATGGTTGGACCGCTAGAGGCGCAACTGACCGAATTGTTCAGTGAGACCTTGCCGTGCCCGTAGGTACGGACGAGGTTCTTGATGTCCGTTCTCTTGCGTGGGGTGCGCGGCAACTGCGCCAACATTGCTCTCGAGTGTCGAGCCCCCTGGACGACGAGAGCTCGGATCGTCTGAGGCCAGTAGTCTGGGTAGCGAGCCTGAACGTGAGCGCAGATCCGAGCGACTTCAGCCGCGGCCGGGCTGGTTCCGAACGACTCCGCGAACGGGCTGCGGTCTTGGCGGTGCGATGTAGTGAGGAGGCAGAGGCTTTCTGGCCCGACGAGGACTTCCTTGTCTCTTGCCTCGTCGTACACGCCGTTGCCTCCCTCTGCAACTACATCCGGTTTGACGGGCCAGGGGTTGCTCCAGATCGCTGACGTCGTTGACGCCGGCGCCAGCGTACCGGCCGAGGCGATAACCCGGTGTGTCTGCCATTTCACGGGGTCGATGTCGACCAGGTCCGTACAGGCTCCAACGGTAAGAGCGTTCCACGACTGACCCGGATCCTCGATGCCGGTGACAGAGTTTCTCGATGGATAGCCATCCCAATCAGCCCAAGGCACGTTCCCCGCGGAGAGCACGAAAAGGCGTGGCATGAGGGCGTCCTCCGGTTGATCCGGAAGCTGCGACCCTGCGGCGTACGGCATCTCTGGCGACAGGCCAAACGCCATTTGATCCAAGGTGGCAGACCATTCAGACGGCATGCCTGCCGTGGGACCGATCGCTGTGGTCATAGTCGCGAAGACTCGCTGCCGGTCACCTTGATGCGCTTCGACGATCGACACAGCTTGACCGTAGACCCAGCCGTACAGGTGCGGCGGGGTGATGCCTTTGGGCGGCAACACCTTGACTGACTCCAGCCGGTGTGGAATTTCCACAGGTTGCGAGCTGACGCACGGGTCGACCAGGTTCCCGAAGCAGGCAATGCCAGCCATCTCTGACCCGTGCCCCTCATGGTCCCCAGTGCCCCAGTCCGCGAGCGCTGCGTGCATGTCCGCCTCGTGCAGAGCATCTGACAAAAGGATGTGCGCCCTGTTGACGCCCGTATCCAGTAGCGTGACGTACGGCGCATCTCCATCGTGCGGGGCGAACTTGCTGCGCGAATGGAGATCACGGACCCATTCGGCTTGCTCCCGCGGTTTCAGGTCTGCGAGAAAAAATTCGGCGTTGGGTTGGACACTGCGTATCTCAGCAACGAGATCCAAAAGCTCGATCGCTTGCTCAAGTGCTTTTCGTGTGCATCTGGCTGCAACAACGACGCGACCAGGGAAGACACGGTACCCAGGCTCGACTTCAACGCCGAACTTCTTCGCTTTCTCGTTGAACTCTTGGGCGACCTCTTCCGCTGTAGGACCGGCGTGTCGGAGCCAAACCTGGAACCAGGCAACGACCTCGGGTTCAGGAGGCGGGGCCTCGCCGTCCGTCCACAGCTGCTGAAAGGCTGCGCGTTGGAACGACTCGATTGCATTCACCAACCGCGCATGTACGGGCTTCTTCTTGCCCGACCGACTAACCTTGTCCTGCTGCTCGTCCAAATACGCCGTGATCCGCTCTTCAAAGGCGGAAAGTTTGCCTTCGGGGACAAATACAGCCACGACCTGCAGATTTCCAGCCTCCGAAACGCCGAGGACTTCGATCTGGGCGCTCTTCCACTCCAAACTCTTGACGTCGAACTTGGCCTCCTTCGCGAACTCAATTGCGATGGTCATGCCCGTGCTCGCAGGCAGGCCCAACTCCTCGCGCCTGCGCGCAAGGTCTGCAGCGTCAACGCGAAGCCTCGCTAGATGATCAAGAAGCCTTGCTCCGTGTGCTCCGCGAGCTCGCTGCGGCGACTCGGGAGAACGAACCTTCAACGAAGACTTATACGACTTGGCGGCGGAGAAGCCAGCGACAAAGAGGTGATCGAGGTTGTCCATCCCTGGAGGCTCATTGGTGTTTTGCGCACCAATCTACTCTCCACGAATTCTTTGAGCATCAGAGATTCAGCTGACTAGACGCCCGCTCTTGCAACTGCTTCACGATATTGGCTTGACTCACTACCTCGGAGCCTTCCAAGACCGCATCCTTGATTGCGTCCTCGCAGGCGCGAACAATTTCGGAATGGGACAAACCTCGTGCTTCCGGCAGGAGGTCTTCATACGACAGGTTGTCCGGCGCCATCAGCGCCAATCGGTTGCGCAGCAGCTCTTCCGTCTGGGCCGCGTCCGGCGCTGTGTACCGAATGACGTCGTCGAATCGCCTGAAAAGCGCGACGTCGAGAGATGCACCGTGATTGGTTGCCGCGACGATAAGGCTCTCTGAGCTGTCCTGCTCGATCAGCTGAAGGAACATGTTCAGCGTGCGCCGCATTTCGGCTACATCGTGCTGACTGCCGCGCTGCAAGCCGAGGGAATCGAACTCATCGAACAAGTAGACGCCACGGGTGGATTTCAGTGCGTCAAAGACCAGTCGGAGCTTCGAAGCACTCTCGCCCATGAATTTGGTGATGAGGCTGTCGAATCTGGCAGTGAACAACGGAAGACGCAGCTCAGTTGCCAAGACGGATGCGGTCAGCGTCTTTCCGGTTCCAGGAGGGCCAACCAGCAGAAGCTTTCGCCGCGGTGTGAGTCCATGTCCGCTCAAGCGCTCGTGATTGCGCTGCTCAAGGAGCACGCGCGATAGCTTTCGCTCGACCTCGTCCGACAAGACCATCTCTTGCAGATGATGCTGCGGGTACTGCGCCGTCACCAATTCGGCAAGTTCACCCTTCGGCTGAACGATCGGCAGAGTCCGGGCTCGAGATCTTGGCGCGGCCGGCGAGCGGGCAGCATCGATCAGGTCGCGCAACTCCGCGGCGAGTTTTACGTGACCTCGCCGAGCTTCATCTGCGGCAACTTGGAGCGCCACCGAGATGAAGTGCGCGTCCTCGTTCCCGGCATAGGCGCGAAAAAGCGCCTTCATTTGATCTGCGCGTGCCATTGAACTCCTCCCCACCATCTTAGGCTGATCAGTCCGACTTATGTGCTATTGTCGCATCAGGAGTTCGATAAAAGCACACTGACCGCATGAGTTTTCGTTTCCCAACCACTCAACGAGAGCTGCTCACGCGCGTCAGGGGCGACCGCTCCCAAAAGGAATTCGCTCAGTTGCTCGAGGTAGATCGGACATGCCTCTCCCGCTACGAGACTGAAAAACTCGGCGCTCCCACGTCGGTGATCAACCACTGCCTGCGTGCGATAGCTGCACAGGCCGGCGAAGCAGATGCAGACCCGGTGCTTCGTGCCCTCATGCACACGCGAGAAGCAATCCGTGAGTTAGAGGTGGCGGCCGGTACGCCGAAGATCTAGACGCCCGGCTCAGTGTGGAACTCGGCTGGCTCACTGCGCGAGCTTGACGGGCTCGAGTTCTCTGGTCTGTGCTGGCGGCGGAAGGAAGATCAACGATGCTCCGGCGTCCTGAACCGCAGGGGAGTCGTTCCATGTTCTGCGAGAATGTCCAGGGAAATCAGGAGGGGCCGCGAGGATGTCCAGCGCTTTCAGGAACGCGGGTACGTTCGAGCAGCGGAATACGTTGGACAGGCATTGACGCGCCTGGCCTGCTGATCCATCGGATTCAACGTCCTCGCACCATCGCGATGATGACGCAGAGAACGAGAGACAGGGCGCAGTTGGGAAGTCGCACTGACACGCACCTGCATCGCATAGTGGTGCGGCTCGTTTAACTACGACCATCTGCTACAGCATAGCCATTACCTATATCACGAAATTCAGGGCCTTGCGCGTCAACTGAGTGATAGTAAGAGCCCAATTCAGTGCCGGATTTGTTGGAGCGACAGTTTCGGGCAAATCCAACGAGAACGTTATATCTTCAGCGCGAACAAAAGTTCTCTCGACGTCAACGCGTTTCAACACCCGCATACTGACGTCACCCAAATCATAGAGACGCGGCGTGAATGTCATGGAAAAAGTCGCGGTGTAGATGTGATGCTCCGCCATTGCCGCGTGGTCATATCCAATGCCGTGCTCAGCGCCGTAACTCTTTACGGCCTTATAGAATCGGGACTCAACTCCTTCTATTCCACTGCGCCGTAGGCGTTCCGAGATGCGCGAGACGATATTAGCGAGACTGGTACCCTGCTCGTTGCTGGAACTAAAGCCGATACTGAGTAACAGTAAGCTACCTTCATCTGGTGCGATTTCGACTTGATGCAGCCCACTAAATCGGTGAGTGGATGACGACGCAAGCGTCGTCTTTACTTCTACTGAAGCCGTACCGAGGCGAAAATCGCGCGTGCTTCCGCGCCACCCAGTCCACATTTCAAGGACGGACACAAGCAACTCAGGCTGTGAACTGACAGCCACCATCATGGTCTCAAGGCAGGTGAGTTCGCCTAGAAGACCAAGTAAATGTTCCTCTGTAAGTGCCGCTCGTCGTAGCGTTAACTCAATCACCGCCTCGACGTTAGAGAACGCACTCTGAATACTCGCGCCACTCTCTAACCCCGCATTTGCTAGTTCTACGGCAATCATCGCTGCCACGGGCGCATACTGCTCCTTTCCCGGAAAAACCAGTCGATTTGCTTCAACTGATGTTCCGTGCCCAGCGACATCCCATATGGAATAGTCCAAATGACGTTGAACTAGCGTTGACCGCGAGTGAAGCTTGGGCCCCACCAAAAATAAATCGATCCCCTTGGCAGACCGAGCGACGCCAAGCACTCGCGGCACGACCCACATGGTGCGACGAGATCTCTCGTCGCCCTCGATATCGAGTGTAGCGAGTTCGTCCCGCACTTTCTGATACGCGTCGGCAAGAGTACTCATCGCAGTGCCGCTATATGATCAGGGCCGCCATGTGGAATTGAAAGTCCCATACAAATGATCTCGCGACCGGACGCGGCTCTGATAATGTGAAAAAGTAATAAACCCGGATGCCCGCGAGGACGCCATCTTCCACCCGTCAATAGGTGTGGTGCTCGTTCGACACCGTGAAAATGGTAGTCGAACAATTGATCGCCAAGCCAGCTTTCGCTCGGATTCCGGGAACCCCAAAGTGTCGCAACTTGATTCTGATGCCGGTCTGAAATACCGCGTGTCATCATCGGAATATTGAAGCCACGAAGCTGTTGACTCTGAGCTGTCGGCAGCGGCCCGAATCGCACGCCCACATAGAATACCGGCTTGGCAATTCTATAGGCTGCAATATCCGCCATGCTCCACGGGAGATTCTCGTCGTCGGTGGGCCGAAGCCCAGGTACAGTAGGATTGTCCAGCGCGGCCTGCCAGAATCTCAAATAGGCGGCGATTGAATAAGGACAACTCGGCGGATCGGCATGCATCTCACCATGAGTGTGGCCGGGAGGGCGAAAGAACGGCGATCGCAGTCGCATTAACTGCTGTAGATGAGCCCAACGTTGCGAAATTTCCAAAACAGGAGACGGGTCGTGACGGGAGTAGCTAAAGCGCTCCAAAAGACATGCAACCTCATCTAAAGAAAGCGTGGATTGACTGATTAATCCGCGAGCCAACCCATCAGTATGAAGCGTCGTCCAAACGCCCGAACTTAGAGTCGTGGCGAGAACGTCCAAATTCGATTCGTAGTATTTAGCTCCTGGAGGCTCAAAAATTCGAATCGACGGTGTTGGGCCGGGATGTAGGGGGACTTTCCTGGCTTCGACCTTCGATGTAGCTCTAAACGTTTCTCCTTGCAGCACAAGGATGCCGTCCCTGGCTCCTGGAATCGGCGAATCCATCGCTGAAAGGATTTCAGTCTTTAACGCCTGGTCAGTCCCGTGGTAGCGCCGGAATAGTTCGAGTTGATCGGAATATCCGAATACGCGACATAGAGAAAAGTATGTCCCTCGATAGCCGAACCAGCGTTGCATTTGCATCTGGGTATCGGCCGCCGGCTCGCGAGAACTGCGTAGGAAAAGACTTGTGCACAAACCTTCCACAGTAAGTCCGCGAGATAGCACATTTCCCGCAATGAAAATGGAGTAAATGTCCGCGGGCGCTACCCACCCTTCGTCAGTTCTGCGTGGATTAAACTCGGGCCGCGCACTCGCTCGGGCGTCGCTATTTAGAACGCGTATTTCCACATGCGGAAAAACTTCGTCACGGAGGCAATCCCTCAAAGAGGGCCAGTCAATATCATAAATGGCGAGTGGACCGCCTCCGGGGAGAGTGCTCACCAGCATCGCGCTCGCCTTTAGGCGATCCAACCACGCACACCATAGGTCGCTCTCTAGATCGACACGAGCTTTTAAACCGTCGACATCTAAGCTTAAACCCGCATCGCCAGACTCGTGACCATGAATCTCAGCCAGCGACAGCATGCCTTCATTGCTACGTGACCAGCGAACTATGTCCGCCACTGCGGCAAAGTGATCGTCCTTTAATGCTGATGGGTGATACAGCATGGAATGCGGTGCTGGCAGTGCCGCCCGCGCAACTTCGTCGCTGGAGAATACAGATTCTTTGTTCTTAAGGCTCTTCTTCGCAAGTAAAAGCCTCACTGCGCCGGATACAAAGTAGTGCCGAAGGGCCTCTCCGAGCATTTGCCAGCGTGTTGCATCAAAAGCCGAAATTGCGGAGTCGATGTCTCTGATTTCGCCCGAATTTTGGTCATCAAGAAAGCTATAGCCAACGCACGGGTCCGCGGCCAAACCGCGAAATCTCTCGTAGAAGAAATCACCTCCGGTATAGTATCCCGCCAATCCGCCTGGCTCAATGTATGAAACAGCGCGAGGTGATACTGTCCCACTGTCTGATGGAACGCGCAACGCGGCGAAGAAATCTCGGGGGGCAAGTGGATTGTGAGCGTACTGCAGAAAGTTTGCTTGCGGCGTGGCTGTGTAAGCTATATAAGTCGCGAAAAGATTTTCGTGCGTGGCGAAAGGCTTCGACCGACCTCGCGACCAAAGCATTTCAATGAACTTTGGAGTAAGTTTCCCGCTGTCTTCAGCATCAAGAACACTAGCATCATCGGCTTCGTCGTCCAATACCACCATGGACATAGGATAGTCGCCAGAACCCCTCGGGCTCTCAAGCAACTCGCCGATGAACTTTGCCAGTGCGAGCAGGTGGTCATCCTCTTTCGGAACCACCACGATTAATGGAAGTCGCTCCGCTATAGCTTTCTGTGCACGTCGCCGTGGCCCGCGGAGATACGCGGCCGCATCAAGGCGGGATTCGCTGCTGAGCACATCTTCAGGCTGAGGGATTAGTGTACGGAGCTTGTTGCGATGCCATGCTGTATCGGCCGCGGATCCGTCCAGTTGGGCTAGCAGCCGTTCGTATGTCTGAAGCCAGAGAGGAACTCGAGTACCCGCAAGAAAGATCAAAATATCAACCTGACTGTCAAGTAACATTGCTCCAACAGCCAACATACTCGCCGTCTTACCACTCTGCACGGAGCCCACGACGACACCAGTTCGTACCCGCCCAGACCCGTAAGCTGCCTGGTCCAGCTTGTCATCGACTTTCGGAATCGCCCTATCAGCGATATACCTTGCGTCTTCCTCAATCACTACCTGCGTGAGTATCGGGAGCTTCGAGAGGCTGACTTTATAAGTCGACCACCACAAAGACGAAGGGAATGCCCCGCTCTCGGATGCGGACACATCGTTCCCCGCTTCATGCCGCCGGAGAACTTCGATTCTTTTACCTGATTCTTCGCTCACGTCACTTTAGCGTGGCCGCCGCTGCAATGGATCTGAGCACGGCGATACAGCTATATCCGTATCGCTTCTGCAGTACAACTTCAGCAGCATCTATATCTATCCCGGTAGCCTTAAGAATGTCGAGGCTACTTAAAGCAATATATTCCCACTGAGTTTTGTTCTGCGCCTTCTCTGGACTTACCCGGCGCTCTGTCGTTGCTCGGACGGTGTCTATTGCCTCCAGCAATCGATCACCCTGGTCCGTGGCGGCAAGAACGAGGGACGCAATCAAGCTCCCAACAAGGGGCAGTTCCTCCCAACGGGACGCGACACCTTTCTTACTGCGAAACTTTGATGACCACGCGTCATCCGCGTCGGATTGAAGTAACACTGCGTGATATATATCGTTGGCAAGCGTTGTCAGAGATTGCGTGAGGGTCAAGGGCCCTTGGTTGTCACTGAGTTCAGTTAGCAAAGCGTCGATATGAGACGCCGTGGAGGGCGTGAAGAAGGCTCCATTGGAACTCTTGTTGGGCGAGTGCAAAAATATCGCACATGCCCAAGAAAGAACCTTTGTTCGCTTGAAACGTAACGTCCCGAAGCCGCGGTCTTCGAGCATTCTTCCAATCTCAGGAATGAGGGGCCGAAAATCAGCCGGCAAATAGCGCGCGAGCTCCTCTACATCTGGTCGATCCCCGCTTAGCAATAGCAATAGCTTGGTTAGTCCCAGGTGATGATAGGTCGCGTTTCGCAGTTCTTCTGCGTTCAGCTTCTTTCCCTGCTTGTTATAGATGGAGAAAACAAGATGAATATCGCGTAAACGGGTGCGCTCATAAATAATAACCGGAATTTGATATTTGGAATGCGCTTTCTCGAATATGTCTCGTACTTTTACTTGATCCTGGCCTACTCTTAGGTGTAAATCGCGAATCTCCGCGTAGTATTTCCCGGAGAGGGGGAAGAGAGGATCTTTTACATCCGTGTATCTCCGAAGCCGGAACGGCAGAAAGTGCTCGCCTACCTCCCTGCCGCGTAAATGCAGTTTGGTTAATATCCGTTTGGGATTGGTGGTCAGATCGGATTCCACCTCCTTCTCCTTCGCAAACGCCAACGCAGTGGGGTGCTGGCCAATGAAGCGAAGGATTGCGGTAAGCCGCTGCTTTCCGTCAACAATCTGCAACTGATCGCTTCCCTCGATCTGCGTCAGAATGATTGATGGAATAGGAATGCCGCGCAAAATTGAATCAATTAGCAGCTGAGAATCGGCAGTGGACCAGACGCTGTCGCGTTGATACGAAGGATTCAGTTCCAGTTCACCCTCTTTCCCATAGTCAGCGAGGGTCCGAATCGTCATTGTTTTGACCTCCGCTTTGATGGAGGTTGGTCGCTTCTCCTGCCCAGAGTTTGCTTCGTCCCACAACTCCAACCATGTTTCCGTGGCGCCTGCAACAGATTGATCGCTGTCCAGAGCGTCATCAAATACTTCGCGATGAGAAACTGCTCGCGATAGGCGATGGTCAAGATGCTGTGACCCAAGGACAGATAAACGAATAATCCCGTCCACCGATTCGAAGCAGGACTCCGGCACATCATTCGTTAGTTGGGCGAAGAGTTCAGCCGCGCATTCTGCAGGTATGTCGGCGGTTACGGAACTATCAAGATACAACCACCCCTGAATGGCCAGCATTCGGACCAACCAGTCGTTGGAGTTGAAGTCGACCGATTCAGGATCAAACGGAGAAGAGTTCTTCGGAAATGCGATTCCCTGCGGTGTACGTCCGTTCTGCGACAGGTCGGAAAGCGCTTGAGCGATACCAATCAAGTCCTCTTCGGCTGCCAATTCCATGACTTTTCCCCTTAGTGAAAGTGTCCGTGCGTCGCGACAGATGCGATAGATGATAGCCGCGCCGGCGACGGGGGAGAGTTGTCTCGACTCAGGGCTCTGACAAGCTGGTACATGTTGGAACGTAAGGCTAGGCCCTTTGCGAAAAGGCGCTTGCCTGTGGCCGCGAACTGCCTATTCAGAGCGAGAGCGGCACTCGCAGACAGCGGGCACGGCAACCGGCGCGGTGACGGACACGAGCACGTACGACCAGAGAAGCACGCCAACATCCACGACTCGTGGCTCGATCGATGCTGTGCAACTGCGTTCAGACCTTGCTACACCCTCGCCCGGGCGAAGCAACCCGACCTGACGCGTGTTTGACAGTCCGAGGCCAAGCCACACCGCAGCGGGGCGACTTTGCGGAATAGCGGCGACATCGTAGCCGCGGCACTAAGGACACTTCTAGCCAGTGTTCCTACGCCGGCGCTGACGAAGTGGCGTCATCTTGAAATCTTAGGCAGTTGGCTGCTGCTCGGCCTCCCTACACCTGCGGAATGTCCGGGAGGCTGGACGATGACTATCGTTGTGAGCTGCTACCATTGCTGCTGGAGTGGACAGCGAAGCAAGTGGCGGAGGGAATTTGGCAGGAACCGTGTTGGTCAAGGATGACAGTGTCATCAGGTTTGTGGACTTTTGTGCTGGCCTTGGTGGCTTTCATCATGCGCTGTCTCAGGTCGCCAAAGGGGTTCTCAACTCTCGAGGCCTCAACATCAAGTTTGAATGCGTAGCCGCCGCAGAGATTGAAAATGATCTCCGAGAGTGCTATGCGGAAAATTTTCCGGACGTTATATCTAGTTACGCAAAAATCCACCAGGCGCTCGTAAATTCAATTGAGAAAGACGTTGGCGCCACAGGCTTAGACGCACTGCGAGGCGCGCTCCCGACGTTTGATGAGAATGGCGTAGTCACGCGTGTCCATGGGGATCTATTCGTCTTCTTGAATGAGGAATCAGATGGCCTTAGGACGCTTCCGAATGGCAAAAGGCTTCTGCCGAAACATGATCTCTTATGCGCCGGATTTCCGTGCCAACCATTCTCTAAATCCGGTGCGCAGAAAGGTTTCGAGGACACGAGAGGAACGGTATTTCATGCTCTCGCAACTATGACGAGGGAAATTCTTCCGGCATTCTTGCTCTTGGAAAATGTTGGGAACTTCCCGCAGCACGACAATGGGAATACTTGGCTGCGCGTTAAGAAAATTCTGCAAGAACTTGGGTATGACGTTGTGGCAACTGAACCGGTATCGTTTGGGCCAACTGCGACGGGGCTCCTTTCGCCCCACCACCTTGGATATCCACATCACAGAGAACGGTTCTACATTTTCGCGCAACGAAAAAAGCCGTTAAAGTCAGATAGTATCTTCATCCGCCAACTCCTGATGTCGCCGCTTGCCGCGCGAACCCCGGTGCGAAGGATGGCTCGGGTTCGCGACGACGGCCATCTCGAAAAAATGAACAAGAAAGCTCGAACTGAACTGGTGCGAATAATTTCAAAGAAGAAGGCACCGGATGAAGACGGCGCTTTGAAAGCGGCGCAATTGTCGATGGCGCACACGCGCTGCATCAACCATTGGGGAAAGCTTCTAAACAAGCTCAAAGAACACGATAGGAGGCATGGAACGAATGCGTGGCGTGACTCGATGCCGTCGTTTCCCATTTGGGGATATGAATTGGATCCCTGGAATTGGTATCCGATTGACTCCAATCCGGCAGATCGCATTACAGAAATAAAGCAGGTCGGATATCTTCGCGGCGTCCTGTTGGACGAAGCGGCACTCTGTGTGAGGAAGTCAACGCGAGGCGAAGTTAATCTACTTAGTTATCCGCCAACAGGGACGCGTTCATGGCTGCAACGTGCGCTGAGCCCCCTCCAAACATCAGGCTGGATTTCAAGTTGGCCCCGATACGCGTCAGGGCGCAAGAACTGGCCCGCGTGGAAGGTTCGATTTATTGTCCAGAATAGAGAATGGGCTTTGCAGTTGTGGTCGGCGCTGGATCCGGCATGGTTTCGCGCGTGGCTCGATGACCTTTACGAAGTCATAGCTGTGCCTTCGCTTCAAAAACTGGAGTGGAACTGCAAAGGCGAAGAACTAGACATCTGGAGTCACATACTGCAGTTTAGGCCGTCGGGATTGAGGGTTAAACGCCTTGCTCACGTACCTGCACTCGTAGCGATGACGACCACACAGATTCCAATCATTCCACGTCTAAACTCGTTTGAGACCAACGCAGGCGCGCCCAAAGGGGCAGAGGGACGGCACCTACTCCCATCAGAGGCGCTTCAACTACAGGGACTGCCACCGAACTGGCGGTATCCCGATTCAAGAGCACGTGCGTTTACTTGCTTTGGCAATGCCGTTCATGCAGGTTTGGTGAAGGACGTAGTTCATGACTGGCTCTTCCCCGGTGATTCTGCGCAATAGTTTCTTTCAGGGCGGAGTTGTTTTAGGCAGTGCATGAGTTCAAACAGCAGCGCGAACATCTACTCCACATAAGAAAGCAGGCGGATCGTCCGCCCGACTGCGCTTCGTGTTCAGGCGGCGATGGCTGCAAGTCCCTAACCAAGCCAGGCGATCTCGCGGTTCGCTGCGTCGTGCGAAGACAACCGCGCGAATAAGAGGCGGCGATGCGCAGCCGAAGGCGCTGCAACCAACTTGCGATTAGATGGGTCACGAGTCGTCAGG
>Ga0247823_10002927_pt1 | contig 13987 bp, 13 predicted proteins | sample 13C_PalmiticAcid_2_FD_192426 | JGI IMG/M metagenome (GOLD analysis project Ga0247823, IMG submission 192426) | Soil microbial communities from agricultural site in Penn Yan, New York, United States - 13C_PalmiticAcid_Day30 | ecosystem: Environmental > Terrestrial > Soil > Agricultural land...
GGCCAAGGAAATCCTGCGTATCAAGCGCCGGATGAACGACCTGTACGTCAAGTACACCGGCAAGTCGCTCGAGGAGATCGAGCGCGCGATGGACCGCGATACCTTCCTCGAGGCGGACGAGGCCAAGGCCTTCGGTCTGGTCGACGAAGTATACGAAAAGCGTCCGCAGCCGGCCGAGGGTGAGGGCGGCAGCGCCGCCTGAGCAGAGACCGGGCGATCTACATTCCGCTTCCCCTGCTGATCCTCGGCGCGATCGTCGTGCTGGCGGCGCTCTTCTGGGCGCTGCGCCGGGGGACAGGGGGACGGGGTGATCTGATTGCCCCGCCGCGCTCCGATTCGCCGCGTCCGACCCCTCCAGTACCTGCACAGGTGAGCGCGAGGCCGGTCGAGGTGCCGGAGGAGTTGCAGCAGGAATTGTGGAAGCTGATCCACACCGGCAATCCGATCCGCGCGATCAAGCTGGTGCGCGATCGGACGGGGGTTGGGCTTAAGGAAGCCCATGACTATATCGAGGCGATGCGGCAGTCCGATGTGACCCTTCGTTAGCGCTGCCGGATTTTTATTGTGGGTTTACCGGCGTACGTTAGGATATGTGCCCGGAAAAGGAACGCGCCCCTTTTGGTGCGAAAGGTGATTGAATGACGAAATTGAGTGGCGGCGATTCGAAGAGCACGCTCTACTGCTCGTTCTGCGGTAAGTCGCAGCACGAGGTGCGGAAGCTCATCGCCGGACCGACCGTGTTCATCTGCGATGAGTGCGTCGAGCTGTGCAACGATATCATCCGGGAGGAGACCAAATCGGCGCTCGTCTCGAAGAAGGATGGTGGCGTCCCCACACCGCAGGAAATCTGCGACGTCCTCGACGACTATGTCATCGGCCAGTTCCGGGCGAAGCGCGTGTTGTCGGTCGCGGTGCACAACCACTACAAGCGGCTCAATCACGGTGCCAAGGGCGCCGATGTCGAGCTCTCCAAGTCGAACATCCTGCTCGTCGGCCCCACCGGCTGCGGCAAGACGCTGCTGGCGCAGACGCTGGCGCGTATCCTCGACGTGCCCTTCACCATGGCGGATGCCACGACGCTCACCGAAGCCGGCTATGTCGGCGAGGACGTCGAGAACATCATCCTCAAGCTGCTCCAGGCCTCCGACTACAATGTCGAGCGGGCGCAGCGCGGTATCGTCTACATCGACGAGATCGACAAGATCAGCCGCAAGGCCGAGAATCCGTCGATCACGCGCGACGTGTCGGGTGAGGGCGTCCAGCAGGCGCTGCTCAAGCTGATGGAAGGCACCACCGCTTCGGTTCCCCCGCAGGGCGGCCGCAAGCATCCGCAGCAGGAATTCCTCCAGGTCGACACGACCAACATCCTGTTCATCTGCGGCGGCGCCTTCTCGGGGCTCGAAAAGATCATCGGCGACCGCCTTCAGGGCAAGTCGATCGGCTTCGGCGCCTATGTCGCGGCACCGGAAGAGCGCCGCACCGGCGAAGTGCTGCGCCAGACAGAGCCGGAGGATCTGCTCAAGTTCGGCCTGATTCCCGAATTCGTCGGCCGTCTGCCGGTCGTCGCGACGCTCGAGGATCTCGACATCGCGGCCCTGGTCAAGATCCTGACCGAGCCGAAGAACGCGCTGGTGAAGCAGTATCAGAAGCTCTTCGAGATGGAGAACGTCAAGCTCGGCTTCACCGACGACGCGCTCGTTTCGGTCTCCAAGAAGGCGATCGAGCGCAAGACCGGCGCGCGCGGCCTCCGCTCGATCCTCGAAGGCATCCTGCTCGACACGATGTTCGACCTGCCCAGCATGGACGGGGTGGACGAGGTGCTGATCGACAAGGATGTGGTCGAGGGCCGCAAGGAACCGATCCGCGTCTATGCCGAGAAGAAGAAGGCAGGGGCCGGCGACGCCGCCTGACAGCCACGCGAATCGCAAAATTGAGGAAGGCGCGCTCCGGCAACGGGTGCGCCTTTTTCATGCCCGACGTACCCGAAACGGATGCGTCATCCCCCGTTCCGGTGACCGGAATGGGTAAAGGCTCGGAAATCCGCATATTTTTGCGGTCCGTTCCGGTTGAATTAACTCGGACTTTACCGCGGCCCCTGTCTGGACGGCTTGGATTCCAGCCGGGGCGCCCATGTTCGATCTCTACTACTGCATCACTGGTGAGCACGACATCCGGCTCGTAATCCTGGCGGCGATCGTCTGCCTGATTTCGACGGCATCGGCGGTGCTGCTGCTGCGTCAGGCGAAGCTGTCGGGACGGCAGGGGCGCACGCACTGGACGATCGTCGCGGGTGTCACGACTGGCCTCGGTATCTGGACCACCCATTTCGTCGCGATGCTCGGCTACGATCCCGGGATCGTCGTCGGCTATGACCTGACGCTGACAGCGCTCTCGCTGGTGATCGCGATGGCGTTGACCACTGCCGGCTTCTTTGTCGCGGTCCGCAATCGTAACCGTTTTCCGCGCGCGGCGGCGGCGCTGATGATCGGCGGCGGGATCGCCGCGATGCACTATGCCGGCATGTCGGCGGTCGAGTTCCCCGGCACTTTCTCCTGGAACAGCGGCTATGTGCTGCTGTCGCTGCTCTTCGCGATCCTGCCGGTCTATCCGGCGCTGCGGCTGGCGCTCGACGGCGGCAGCCTGGCGCGTGGCGCAGGCGCTGCAGGGCTGATGACGCTCGCGATCGTGCTGCTCCACTTTACCGGGATGACTGCGCTCAAGGTCGTGCCGATCCCGAGCGACGAGATCCACGGCGTGCTGTTGTCGTCGGGAACGATGTCGGTATCCCTGGCCGCGGGCGCGATCGGTATCCTGCTGCTCACCTGCGCCGCGGTGCTGGTGACCCGGCGGACACAGGCCGCGCTGCGCCGACAGCTCGACCTGGCGCTGTCGAACATGCATCAGGGATTGTGCCTGTTCGATCGTAACGAGCGGCTGATCCTCCGCAACCAGCGGTTTCTCGATCTTTGGGACCTGTCCCCGGACGATTGCATCCCCGGTCTGACCCTGCGTGAGGTCGCCTTCACCGCGCTCAGCGGCCGTACCGCGGTCCCGCCGGATGAGGAATGGTATGAACGGATGCACGGCGCGCTCTCGGCAAGCCTGGCCGGGCCCGAAGCAGCCGCGCCGGTAATTGCAGAGATCGGCCCTAGCCTCGTCCTGTCCATCGCCAGCCGTGCGCTGCCCGACGGCGGATGGGTGAGTACGTTCGACGACATCACCGAACGCCGCCGTTCGGAAGAGAAGATCGCCTTCCTCGCGATGCACGACAGCCTGACCGGCCTGCCCAACCGCGCGCGCTTCAATTTCTGGCTCGATTTCGAGATGGAACGTACCGAGCGCAGCGGGCAGCGCCTTGCCGTGATCGTCATCGACCTCGACGGGTTCAAGGAGATCAACGACACCCATGGCCATGCCGCGGGCGATATGCTGCTTGCTGCGCTCGCCGCCCGGCTAAGCGCCGCGCTCGGCGAGGGCGAGGTGGTCGCGCGGCTCGGCGGGGACGAGTTCGCCGCGGCCAAGACCTTCCAGAGCGATGCCGAGCTCGAGGCGTTCATGACCCGGCTCGAGACATGCTTCGCCGATCCGTTCGCGAACGCGGAGTCGAGCTTCCTCATCGGCGCCAGCATCGGCGTCGCGACCTGGCCCGCCGACGCTGCGGATCGCGAGACGATCCTCAACAATGCCGACCTCGCCATGTATCGCGCCAAGGCGATGATCGGTTCGGCGACCTGCTATTATGAGCCGGGAATGGACGAGACCGCGCGCGCGCGGCGCCAGCTTTCCAACGACCTGCGTCAGGCAATCGACCGCGACGAATTCTCGCTCGCCTATCAGCCGCAGCACTCGCTGCGCGATGGTGAGCTCAGCGGCTATGAGGCGCTGCTGCGCTGGAATCATTCGACCCGCGGCTGGATCTCGCCCACCGAGTTTATCCCGGTGGCGGAGGAGACCGGCGAAATCTTCCGCATCGGCGAGTGGGTGCTGCGCCAGGCATGCGCCGAAGCCGGCCGCTGGCCCGGCGCCACCAAGATCGCGGTCAACCTGTCCCCGGTACAGCTCATGCAGCCCGATCTGGCGGAGCGGGTGACGGAGATCCTGCTGGAGACCGGCCTCTCGCCGACACGCCTCGAGCTCGAGATCACCGAATCCGCGATCATCAGCGACAAGCTCCGCGCGCTTCAGGTGCTGCGCCGGATCAAGGCGCTCGGCATCAGCATCGCGATGGACGATTTCGGTACCGGCTATTCCTCGCTCGACACACTCCATTCCTTCCCGTTCGACAAGATCAAGATCGACAAGTCTTTCGTGCTCGGATCCGGAGAGAGTCCGCAGGCACGCGCCATCATCCGCGCGGTGCTGGCGCTGGGGCAGAGCCTCAACGTGCCGGTGCTGGCCGAAGGGGTCGAATCCGCCGCCCAGCTGAAGATGCTCGAAAGCGAAGGGTGCGACGAGGTGCAGGGCTTCTTCCTCGGCGCCCCTGCCGAAGCACCCAGCCAGTCGGTGTCGCGCGCAGCCTGACGGGCACCGGCTCTCCGGCACCCGCGTCACGCCCTCAGCTCTGCTTGAGAACGAACACCGGCCCTAGATCGATCGTGTGCGCCGCACCGCCCAGCGTCAGCGCGATGTTCGCGCTCCCGGCTGGATGGTCGCCGGCGGCAACGCCTTCGATATGCACCAGCTTCCATTCCGTGGTCAGTTCGACCGTTCCGCTCAACGCGGGCGCATAAGGCGGAGCGGCCTGCTGGATCGTTCCGGCGATCCGCGTGCGCCTATCGCTCCCGCTCTCTGCCAGTCGCGCCCAGAAGGCGAGCACCAGCCGGTCGCCTTTGGCAATCGCGCCCTTGATCGGGACGGAGGCGCCGATGTCCCAGGCATGGGTTGGCTTGGCGGGAATCGTCACGCGTATCGCCCCGCCGCCCTGCACCGCCGGATCCTTGCGCCCCTTGTGCGTCTGCCCGGCACCATAGACGCTCCAGTTGGCGCTGGGTTCGTTCAGAACGACCGGAGCCGTTGCGGTCTGTCCCTGCGCAACGGCTCCGGTCGACGCGAGCACCGCCAGCGATGCCGCGATCAGATAGTTCATGTCGCTCCCCTCCCAGTGGACCGGGCACGATAATTCAATATAACAATTGCAATATCAATATAGAACCAATTCCGGTGTCTCCGGGTCGATAGCGGCATAGGCTCCGCGCTATGGCTGTTGAATCCGTCGCTTCGGAATCGCTGTGCAGAATCACTGCCGAGCGGCATAGAGAGGCGTGATCCGCGACCGCGGACCAGCCACAGGGGATTTCATGCCGTCAGGTCTTGCCGCGCTTCTCGACGATGTCGCCGCCATCACGAAGCTCGCCGCCGCCTCGCTCGACGATGTCGGGGCCGCGGCCGGGAAGGCGGGCAGCAAGGCGATGGGGGTGGTGGTCGATGACGCCGCGGTCACGCCGCGCTATGTCACAGGCCTTTCGCCTGATCGCGAATTGCCGATCATCTGGAAGATCGCCAAGGGGTCGCTCCGCAACAAGCTGTTGCTGCTGCTCCCCGGTGCGCTGCTGCTCAGCTGGCTCGTGCCCTGGGCGATCACGCCCCTGCTGATGATCGGCGGCGCCTTTTTGTGCTTCGAGGGCGCGGAGAAGGTGATCGAGGCGTTCGGCGCCGGCGATCATGGCGCCGAGGAGGAGGCGATCGGCGATCCTGCGCACCTTGAGGCGAGCAAGGTCTCTGGCGCGATCCGCACCGACCTCATCCTCTCGGCGGAGATCATGGCGATCGCGCTCGCGGACGTGGCGGACAAGCCGCTCTGGGAGCGCGGGGTGGTGCTCGCCATTGTCGGCTTCGGCATTACCGTGCTCGTCTACGGCGTCGTCGGGCTGATCGTGAAGATGGACGATTTCGGGCTTCATCTCGCCCGCCGCCCCTCGCAGCTCGCCCAGGCGATCGGGCGCGGCCTGGTCAAGGGCATGCCGGTCGTCATGCGTGCGCTGTCGATCATCGGCACCGCGGCGATGATCTGGGTCGGCGGTGGTATCTTGGTCCATGGCGCTGCCCAGCTCGGCTGGCATATGCCGGAAGAGGTGATCCACCATGCGGCCGAAGCCGTGTCACATAACGGCATCGTCAACTGGGTCGTTACCGCGACCGGCTCGGGCATCGTCGGGCTCGCGGTCGGTGCGGCGATCGCCTTTGTGGTCGGCAAGCTGTTCCACGGCAAGAAGGCGCATTGAGCCGCTGGAGGCATCGATCACGCCCGATAGACTCATTAGTCTGGACAAATATGCCGAATCGAGTCTAGCCTGCACTCGGGCTGAGGGATCGCGTCCACGCGACTCCGGCCGGAGAGGAGAGGCTTATGGACGTCGAGGCATCCGCACTCCCGCCGTCGGTCCAGCCCTATGCAGGGCGCATCACCGACGTCGATTCGCATGAACAGGTTCCGGCGCAGCTGTGGGCCGAGACCTTCGGCGAGGCGATGCGCCCCTTCGCCGAGGTCAAACTCGCGCAGCCGCACGCCAACGGCAACCATCCCAATGTCGAGGGCTATGCCGGCGACACGATCGCGCTGACCCGCGAAAATGTCTGGACGAACAAGGGGTGCATCGCGCCCGGTGCGGTCGATGTCCGGCGCCGGCTGGAGGTGATGGACCTGATGCAGATCCGCCGCCAGCTGATGTTCCCGACCGCGGCCGGGATCTACGGCATGCTCGTCTACACCGCGCCCGAGGGTAGCGGCATGTGGCGGGTGTTCGGCGATGCCAGCCGCGACATGGGCCGCCGCATGATGGCCGCGGGCAATGAATGGATGGTGGCCCAGGCGCGTATCTCGGATCGCGTCCGCCCCGTCGCCAATCTCTATGGCGAAACGGTGGACGAGCTCGCCGCCAATGCCCGGGCGCTGATCGGGCAGGGCATCCGCGCCTTGATGATCTCCGCCTCGCTCCCGCCCGGCGGTGTCTCGCCGGCGGACAATGCGCTCGATCCTTTCTACGCGATGCTCGCGGAGGCGAAGGTCGCGCTGACCATGCATGTCGGCGGAGAGCAGATGCTGTTCCGATCGACCGTCTGGACCGACGCGCAGGCGTTCGACGGGTTCAAGGTCAATGAAGAGATGAGCGGCGATCCGCTTCGCCTTTCGACCATGCACCTCGCCGCGCAGAATTTCGTCTCCGCACTCGTGCTGGGCGGGGTGTTCGAACGGCATCCGGAGCTGCGCGTAGGCGTGGTCGAATATGGCGCGCACTTCATCGGTCCGCTCGCGCCAATGCTCGACATGTGGAACGACATGGCTCGGCGCAACGAGGTGCTGGTCGCGGGCCAGCAGGTGACCGAGCTTTCGATGAAGCCCTCCGACTATATCCGCCGCAACGTCCGCGTGGCGCCGTTCGATTTCGAGCCGGTGGGCGACTATATCGAGAAGCACGGCCTGTCGGAGGTCTATTGCTTCGCGTCCGACTATCCGCATGTCGAAGGCGGCAAGGCGCCGATCCACCGTCTCGCCGAGAATCTCCGCGCCCACGGCCATGGCGATGCGGTGTTCGAGCGCTTCTTCGTCACCAATGGCGAATGGCTGCTGCCCGACTGAGTTCCGTGCCTCGCCCGGCGGGCAGGGCTCGCCGGGCGCCTTTTCATCGACCTGAGGAGATATTCATGGCCGTTGCCGCATTCGTCCGTTTCACGCCCAAGCCCGGCATGGCCGATGAGCTTGCCTCCCGCCTCGCCGACGCGTTGGTCTCGGTCCGCACCGAGCCTGGCAACCAGCTCGCCGTCGTGTTGCGCGACCCGCGGGACCCTGAGGCGGTGTTCGAATTCGCCATCTATCGCGACTGGGACGCGGTCGAGGCGCACCGCGCCGCCGCGCACTCGCTCGAAAAGGGGCCGTGGGTGCAGGAGACGTTCGGCGCGCCGATGGAACCGCATTATCTCGAAACCGCTGACTGGCCGCTGGAGCAGAAGGTGGCGTGAACGATTGCAACGGCGCGTGCTTGGGCGGATAAGCGCGGGCGATGTTCATGCAAAGCATGTCCCGCTGGCTTCGCCTGGCCGCGCCGCTCTTCCTGCTGGTCTCCGGACCGAGCGGGCTGATGTGCGGCGTCGCGACCGCCGCGCCGGCCGCTTCCACCTCGATGAGCGAATGCGAGGAATCGATGCCCGGCATGCCGCCGGGTGATTCGACGCCGGACAAGACCGTCCCGGGCGACGCAATCTGCCGCGCACCCTGCGTGCTGGTCATCGGCGCGGTTCCGGCTCCGGTCGAACCCGCCGCGGTACCGGAATTCGCCGCGCCCAGTTCCGTGCGGCCGCTGACCGGGCTGCGCGACCCGCCCGACTATCCCCCTCCGCGTGCTGCCTGAACTTCCAACGTTCAAGCATCAAACGGAGTTAAGTCTATGAAGAAGATCATTCTGGGCGTGGCGATTGCCATCGCCTTTCCCTCTGTCGCCTTTGCCGCGGAGGGTCCCAAGACCGAATGCAAATGCTGCAAGGACATGAAGGACTGCACCTGCTGTCCGAAGGACGGCAAGCCCGAAGAGCATAAGCATTGAGTAAGGGCCGGGGGGCGGCGGTTCGCGCCGCCCTCCGGTTTCTCGATCCGAACCGCGTCAGTGCGCGGCCTTCACCAGCGCAGGCAGGATATGCCGCTCGATCAACGCGCTGGTCAGATCGTGCATATCGCGCTGATTGTAGTTGGTGCTCAGGATCACGACGACCGTCTTGAGATCGGGGAACAGCACCACCTTGTTGCCGCCATTGCCCGACATGTAGAATCCCGACCAGGGGTGGGGATTACCGGTTTCGCGATAGTCGCGGACCCACCACAGATAGCCATAGCCGTCGAGCGGGGTCGCCTTGGCGCGGACGGTCAGCATCTCGCGCAGCCAGGCGCGGGAGACGATCTGCTTCCCGCCCGTCAGGCCGCCATCGAGGATCAGTTGCCCGATCGCCGCGAAGTCCCGCGCGCGCAGGCTCAGCTGACCGCCGCTCTGGATCTCGCCATTGGGGGCGGTCTTCCATTGCGCGCCGGCGATACCCAGCGGATCGAACAGGCGCCGCTGGACATAGGCATCGAACCGCTCTCCCGTCGCGCGCTCGACGATGCGACCGAGCAGGAACGCACCCGCGGTGCAGTAGGAATAGCGGCCCAGCCCGCCGGCGCCGCGGACGTAGCCGGTGCTGACCGGAATATCGAGCGCGAAGCGGGTCCAGTCGCGCGTGCCGTACATCCGCTCCTCATTGCCCGGACTGGCATCGGTCAGTCGTTGCAATCGAGCGCCGATGTCATGGTGAGCAGGTCGCGGATCGTGATCGCCCGTTTCGCCGGGCTGTCATGCGCAAAGGGCGCGCGATCCTTGAAGAAATCGAACACCGGCAGGTCGGCGCTGGCCAGCTTGCCGTCGTCGATCGCCATGCCGATCGCGATTGCCGTGATCGACTTGCCGCTTGAGCGTGCGTCGATGCGGCTTTCCGGGGTGTTGCCGCGATAGTTCCCCTCGAACACCGTCCGCCCGTGGCGGATCACATGGATGGCTTCGATCTTGCGATATTTGCCTGCCCCGATCTCGGCCGACATCGCCGACAGGTCGAGTTGCGCCGATGCTGGAAAGGGCGCCACCGCAAGCGCAGCGGCCATAAACGCGAAACGCACCATCATCGCCGCTGCATCGCCTCGATCGCCGCGCTCCGCCGCAGCACCCGCGCCATCGGGTCGATCACGACATGCGCGCCCGCCGGCACGTCGATCGTCTCGCTCCCGCCAGCCATCGCCAGCTTGCGGGTCTCACCGTTCACCGCGACCTCGATCGGCAGCGGGAAGGGGACTCCTCTGGGCGTCTTCCAGCTCAAGGTCAGCCGGTCGCCCGTGCGCGTCTCGACCAGCTCGGGCAGCGCCGCCTCGCGCAGATAGACGTCGAAGAACCAGGTCAGGTCACGCCCCGCCGCCGCGTTCATCAGCTGCTCGAACTCCGGCGTCGAGGCAAAGCGCGGCTTGAAATTGCCCGGTTTCGGGTCGGGCCGGCCATAGACCAGCCGTCGGGTCGCGTCGAAGAATGGCTTGTCGCCGATCAGGTAGCGCAGCGTGTGCAGCACCCAGGCGCCCTTGTAGTAGATATCCTGCCCCGGGCCGCCCTGCTGCTCCTGATAGACCTCCTCGGAGGTTCTGACCTTGCCCGACACCAGCGGCCTGCGGTTCAGCACATATTTGCGCTGGTGCGCCATCATCGCGGCATAGCGTGCCTCGCCCTCGCGCCACTGGCCGTAGAGCGGTTGCATATACTGGCCATAGCCTTCGTGGAGCCAGAAATCGTCCCAGTTGGCCGCGGTCATCTGGTTGCCGAACCATTCGTGCGCCAGCTCGTGCTGGAACAGCCAGTCGAACCCCGTCTCGTCCTTCTTGTAGTCGTTGCCATAGGCATTCACCGTCTGGTGCTCCATGCCCATATGCGGCGTCTCGATCACGCCCAGCTTCTCGTCGGCGAACGGGAAGGGGCCGATCATGCTCTCGAAGAAGTCGAGCGTCGGGGCGAACTCGGCGAACAGGCCCTGTGCCTGGCGTTCCTTGCCGATGAGGTGCCACAGGTGCAGCGGCACCTTGTTGCCGAACCTGCTGTCGTAGCTTCCCTTGATCTCGCCATAGGGGCCGATGTTGATCGCAACGAGATAGGGGTTGATGTTCTTCGCTTCCCAGGTCCAGCGCGTCGTGCCGCCCGCCACGGGCTCGACCGAGACCAGCTTGCCGTTGGCGATCGCCTGTGTGCCTGCGGGAGCCGTGATGGCGAGACGGATCTCCGGTACTTCCCCGGCCGGGAAGTCGAGGCACGGCCAGTAGAGGTCGCAGCCATAGCCCTGCGCGGTGGTCGCGACCCATGGCTTGCCCTGCCAGCTCGACCAGACGATGCCGTCGTCCCAGGGCGCGTTGACCGCCTCGTGCGGGCGCCCGGCGTAGCGGATCCTCGCCACGACCTTGCCGCCGGCCGCGACTGGCCTCGGCAGATCGACCACCAGCCGCCCCTCCGGGTTGCGCCAGCTTCCGGCCTTCAGGGCTATACCGTCTATAATGATCTCCGAAACCTCGAAATTCTTGTCGAGGTCGATCAGTAGGCGGGTCTGTGCGATGCGTGTCGAGAGTGTCAGTTGCGCCGCCCCGGAAAGAAACCGCCGTTCCGGCTCGATTCGGACATCGAGTTCGACATGTTCCACCTTGAGCGCCGCACGCTCCGGCTCGATCTCGCCGCCCGAACGCATCGTCACCGGCGTGACCGGCGGTTCGCCCTTCTGCGCAAGGGCGGGGGAACACAGAAGAATCAGCCCAGCAGTCAACAGCTGATTGATGCCACGCCCCCGCACCCCATATAGTCGTTCGAATCCGCTCCGTGCGGCGGACCCTGGAGTACACATGAAGTCCACCTATCCCGTCCTTCCGCTTCGCGACATCGTCGTGTTTCCGCACATGATCGTGCCGCTGTTCGTCGGCCGCGACAAGTCGGTCGCTGCGCTCGAAGCGGCGATGAACGACGACAAGGAAATCTTCCTCGTTGCGCAGCTCGATCCTGCCAATGACGATCCCGGCCGCGACGATCTCTACGAGATCGGCGTCTCGGCCGAGGTGATGCAGCTGCTCAAGCTCCCCGACGGCACGGTGCGCGTGCTCGTGGCGGGCAAGGAGCGCGGCAAGCTCGAGGGGATGGAAGAGAATGGCGGCTTCCTCACCGCCACCGTTTCGCCGGTCGATGAGAAGACCGTCGAGGGGAACGAGATCCAGGCGCTGATGCGCTCCGCGGTCGACCAGTTCGAGAATTACGCCAAGCTCAACCGCAAGCTGCCCGCAGAAACCGCGGTCCAGCTCGGCGAGATCGAGGAAGCCTCGCGCCTCGCCGACGCGATCGCCGGCAACATCGCGGTCAAGGTGGCCGACAAGCAGTCGCTGCTGGTCGAGACCGATCCCCAGAAACGGCTCGAGATGGTGTTCGCCTTCATGGAGGGCGAGCTCGGCGTGCTTCAGGTCGAGAAGAAGATCCGCTCGCGCGTGAAGCGCCAGATGGAGAAGACCCAGCGCGAATATTATCTCAACGAGCAGCTGAAGGCGATCCAGCGCGAGCTGGGGAACGAGGGCGAGGAAGGCGAGGGCGACGAGATCGCCGAGCTGACCCAGAAGATCGCCACGCTCAAGCTCAGCAAGGAAGCGCGCGCCAAGGCGCAGGGCGAGCTCAAGAAGCTCAAGACCATGGCGCCGATGAGCGCCGAGGCGACCGTCGTGCGCAACTATCTCGACGTGCTGCTCGGCCTGCCCTGGGGCAAGAAGTCGAAGCTCAAGAAGGATCTGGTCGAGGCCGAGGCGGTGCTCGACGCGGATCACTATGGCCTTGAGAAGGTCAAGGACCGCATCGTCGAATATCTCGCGGTGCAGGCGCGCACCAACAAACTCAAGGGGCCGATCCTGTGCCTCGTCGGGCCTCCGGGCGTCGGTAAGACCAGCCTCGGCAAGAGCATTGCCAAGGCGACGGGGCGCGAGTTCATCCGCCAGTCGCTGGGCGGCGTGCGCGACGAGGCCGAGATCCGCGGCCACCGCCGCACCTATATCGGCTCGCTGCCGGGCAAGGTCGTGTCGAACCTGAAGAAGGCCGGCACGTCGAATCCGCTGTTCCTGCTCGATGAGATCGACAAGCTCGGCCAGGATTTCCGCGGCGATCCTGCCTCGGCGCTGCTCGAGGTGCTCGACCCGGAGCAGAACAGCAAGTTCAACGACCATTATCTGGAGATTGACGTCGATCTTTCAGATGTGATGTTCGTTACGACTGCTAACTCATTGAATTTGCCGCAACCTTTGCTCGATCGCATGGAGATCATCCGGCTCGAAGGCTATACCGAGGACGAGAAGGTCGAGATCGCCAAGGGCCATCTGCTCGAAAAGCAGATCGACGCGCATGGCCTCAAGGAAGGCGAATTCACCCTCACCGATACGGGCCTTCGCGCCCTCATCCAGAAGTACACGCGCGAGGCGGGTGTGCGCACCCTCGAACGCGAAATCGCCAAGCTCGCCCGCAAGGCGCTGCGCAAGATCCTGGAAGGGAAGGCGGAGAGCGTGACGATCACGCCCGACAATCTCCACGAGTTCGCCGGCGTGCAGAAATACCGGCACGGGCTGGGCGAGGAAGAGAACCAGATCGGCGCTGTCACCGGCCTTGCCTGGACCGAAGTCGGCGGCGAGCTGCTGACGATCGAAAGCGTGACCGTCCCCGGCAAGGGCGCGATCAAGACCACCGGCAAGCTCGGCGACGTGATGAAGGAATCGGTCGAGGCTGCGTTCAGCTTCATCAAGGCGCGCAGCCCGGCCTATGGCATCAAGCCGAGCATCTTCGCGCGCAAGGATATCCATATCCACCTGCCCGAAGGCGCGGTGCCCAAGGACGGCCCCTCGGCCGGCATCGGCATCGTCACCGCGATCGTCTCTACCCTCACCGGCGTGCCGGTGCGCAAGGACATCGCGATGACCGGCGAGGTTACGCTGCGCGGCCGCGTGCTGCCGATCGGCGGCCTCAAGGAGAAGCTGCTCGCGGCGCTTCGCGGGGGCATCACCACCGTGCTGATCCCGCAGGAAAATGAGAAGGACCTTGCCGAAATTCCCGCGAACATCCGGGAGGGGCTGAAGATCATTCCCGTCGCCCATGTCGATGAAGTGCTGAGGCTCGCACTGACCGACCCGCTCGCGGCGATCGACTGGACCGAAGCGGATGAACTGGCCGCGCAGCCGCCGGTATCCACTTCGGGTGGCGAACCGCTTCGCCACTAGGTTGAGATCGCGTAAGGACAGATTCTCGCGTCGTTTCGGCGCGTTGGCGCGCTTTCCGCTTTACAGCGGGGGCGGGAGCCTGTTTTCTGCCCCACCGGCGTTTCGGCGCCGTTGAGTCTTCTCATCACATAGCCACAGAAGAGCAGGGGTTCTAAGGGCATGAACAAGCAGGAACTGATCGCGACGGTCGCTGACACCGCTGGTCTGAGC
>Ga0247823_10002930_pt1 | contig 13980 bp, 8 predicted proteins | sample 13C_PalmiticAcid_2_FD_192426 | JGI IMG/M metagenome (GOLD analysis project Ga0247823, IMG submission 192426) | Soil microbial communities from agricultural site in Penn Yan, New York, United States - 13C_PalmiticAcid_Day30 | ecosystem: Environmental > Terrestrial > Soil > Agricultural land...
TGGGTGAAGGCGATCGCGCCGTCACCCGATGCCTCGAGCCTGCTCGTCGTCGACGCGCCCAGCGTGAACTGCCGGTTCGTCGAGTCGCCGGTACCGACGTATCGCAGCGCTCCGCCGCTCAGCACGAGATTGCTCGCCGCCGAGGAAGACGCACCGATCGAACTGTTCGTACCGCCGTCACCGAGGCAGGTGACCGCCAGAACGCCCTGGTTGATCACGGTGGTCCCGCTATAGCTGCTCGAGCAGCCCGACAATTGCTGGAAGGCGCCGCCGGTCTTGATCAGGCCGCCAGTGCCCGAGATGGCTCCGCCGAAAGTGGCCGCGGCGCTGCCACCGTTGGTGATCGTCAGCGTCGCTCCACCAAGCGCAATATTGCCGCCCACCGGACCACCGCCCGTCAGGTTCAAGACACTGTTGTTGTATCCGTCGAGGTCGAGCAGGACACCCGCCGTGTTGTCGAGCGACACGCCCCCATTGCCCAGAGCGGTTGTCGAACCAGCCCGCACCGTACCGTTTATCACTCGCAGATTGTTGGTCGAGCTGTTCGCCCCCGACAGGAGCAGCGTCCCCGCGCCATCCTTGGCAAGCTGCCCGCCCCCTGTGATGGCGCCCGAAAATTCCAGTGTGGTGCCGGCGTTAGTGACATTGATCGCGCCATTGCCGGTCATCGCGAAGCCGCGGTCCGTCGAAACGCTGGCGCCCGTGTAGGCCAGCGTACCCCCGGCAAAGACGAGATTGGAAGCCGCCGACGACGACGCGCCGATGCCGCTCGCCTGTCCGCCGTTCGCAATGCAATCGATCGCCAGCCCGGCGCTGATCGTCGTCGCGCCGGTATAGTCGTTGTTACAGCCGCTCATCGTCTGCGTGTAGCTGCCGCCACCGCGCGTGAAGCCGCCGGTGCCGGTAATCCGTCCGGTAAAGATGCCCGGTCCGCCCGCCGTCGTCAGGGTGTTCGCACCCAGATCGATAAGGCCGCCGCCGATGACCGCCGCAACATTGATGTTGAAGCCGCCAAGCTCGAGCGTCGCGCCGCTGTTGACGGTCATGTAGCGGCCGCCCGCACCGAACGCCCTTGCCGACCCCGCGCGCAGCGTTCCGGCTTCGATGGTCGTCTCGCCGGTGTACGTGTTGGTACCGCTGAGGATGAGCGTGCCGGCGCCGTGCTTGACGAACGATCCCGCCCCCGCCGCAACACCGCTGATCGTGAGCGTGGTCGCCGCATTGGTAACGTCGATGCCGCCCAGACCTCCCGCCAATGTAAAGCCGCGGTCGATGGCGACGGTGCTGCCCGTATATTGCAGACGACCGCCGTTGCTCATCGCAAGATTGGCCGAATCGCTGCTCGCCGCGCCGATGCCGCTCGCGATGCCGCCGTTGGACAGCGTATTGACCGAAAGCGTGCTGTTTCCGGCGGCCGACGATTGCGTGATGGTCGTGACACCGACATAATCATTGGCGGCGTTCGACAGGACCAGCGTGCCCCAGCCGGTCTTGGTGAGGCCCGAGTCGTCGGGGCTGGTGACCAGGCCCGAAAACTCGACCGACCGGCCCGCATCGACCTGGATCGCGCGTTCGGGGCCGCCGTTGACGAGCGTGATGCCGCGATCGGTGACGGCGTCGGTTCCACCGGTATAGGCGAGCGTACCGCTTTCGATGACGAGGTTCGCCGCGTCGGCGCTCGACGCGCCGATGCTGCTCGCGGCGCCACCGTTCGTCAGCTGCGAAACTTCCAGCCGGCCACCGCTCAGCGTCGTACCGCCGGTGTAGCTGTTGCTCCCCGTCATCCGGACGGTGCCACCGCCGCTCTTGGCGAAACCCGTGGCCCCGCCATTATTCACGATCGTCGATCCGATCGTGAGGATGCCTGTGCCGTTATGCTGGACGCCGAGCGTTCCGCCACCCGCGCTACCGGTCAGCGAACCGCCGGTGATGCTCTGGTTCGTAGCGAGCGTGCTCGGCGCAACGATGATCGTGCCGTCGATGCCAAGCATATTGCCGGCACCGATTGCGATGTTCGATCCTGCCGCCGCCGTATAGCGCAGGCCGCCAAGCTGGACATTTCCCGTGACCGTGCCGAAAAAGGGCGTGTCCGCGGCGTTCGCGGTATCGCTGACGATATCGCCGTTCACCCAGGTCCCGGCGTCGTCCTTGGTTGTATAGTCGCTGGCGTCGAAAGCGAGGATGCCGCCACCGACCACCTTGGCATAGTCGGATCCGTTGATCGTCGCCCAGCCGCCCAGCACGCCGTCGGCGTTGCTCGTCGTGATCACGCCGCCGGTCGGCAGCACGAAATTGACCAGCCCGCCCGCGCGCGTGATCGCGCCGAGGTTCAGGTTGACGATGCCGCCCCCGCCATTGACCGCGCGAACGGTGTTGCTGCCGGCGCTGATTGTCACGCCGCCGAAACTCTGGTTGTTGGTCTCGCCCACGGCCCCCGTCACCTCGAGCGTACCGCCCGACAGGACGAGCGGCGATGATACCGATATGATATTGTTGGTGGGCCCGCCGGCGCCCGAAAAGTCGAGCTTGAGCAGGCCGCCGCCGATCGTCGTGGCGCCAGTATAGCTATTGGTGCCGGTCAGCGTCAGCGATCCCGCGCCGTTTTTCCGCAAACCACCGGTTCCGGTGATGCTGCCGCCGAAGGTCTGCGCCGTCTTCGCCTCGACCGTCAGCGTCTGCGTGCCGAGCGCAACCGTGCCGCCTGTGCCGGTCAGGGACGGCGCGACAAGGTCGAAACCGCCGAGATCGAGCGTGCCGCCGTTGACGATCAGGCCGTTCGCAGGCCCGAGGGCGGCCGCATTCCCGATCTTCAGCGTGCCCGATGTTACGGTGACATTGCCGGTAAAATTATTGGCGCCGCCGATGACCCAGGTACCGCTACCGTTCGAGATGAGGCTTCCGACGCCCGAGATCACGCCCGAAAAACGGTTCTCGCCGGCAAAGCTGCCGCCAAGCGTCAGGCTGTCGACGGCACCGCCAGGAGCGAACGTGGCATTGCCGCTCAAGTCGAGCGCGCCCGTCCCGTCGTTCGAGATGCCACCGGCACCGGCAATCGTCCACGCGCGATTGCTGCTGCTGCCCGTGCCGGTATAGCTGAGCGTACCGGCGCTGAGACCGATGGTCGATCCCGCGCCCAGCGAGCTGACGCCCCCGGTGTCGGCGAGGACCGCTGCCTTCACCAGCCCCGCGATCGTCGCCTGTCCGGTAAATGTGTTGGCGTTGCCCAGCGTCACGGTATTACCGCCCACCCCATTGAAGCCATAGGCGCCCCCGCTCAGGACGCCCAGCAGTTCTACATTCGCGGTATCGGCAACGAAGGTGCCGGCGGTCGAAATATCGATATCGCCCGTAATCGTGAGCGTGCCGGTCCCCTGATTGCGGATGATCGCGCCGTTGCCGTTGATGTCCCAGTTTCGGTTCGAGCTGTCGCCGTCGCCCAGATAGATGAGGCTGTCGCTATACTGGCTCTGCTGGTTGAAGATAATCGTGCCGTCGGCGACCGTGACGGGCGCGCCGAGCGAGCTTGCCTCGCCGAGGTTGCGGAGCGAGGTAAAGCGCGCCGAGCAGGTGCCGTTGCAGCCCGAGAAGACAGTCTGGCCGGTGTAGGTGCTGAGGTCGTTGCTCATCGTGACGCCGCTGGCCGCCACCGAAACCCTGCCGTTGCCCGAAATCAGCGCCGAACCCGCGCCGCTGCCCTCGAGGATCAACGTGCCCCCGTTGCCGATCGCGACCGCGCGGCTCGTCGATGCGCCGGCGATCGACAGCCGGACTGCCGCGCCTGCAGCGGTAACGACATTGTTGCTCAATGCGCCGAGCGCCGCGTCGCTCGCCGCATAGATGCTGCCGGCGTTGATCGTGATACCGCCGGTAAAACTGTTGGTACCGTTCAGGATCAGCCCGCCGTTGCCCGCCTTGATCAGACCCGAGGAGCCGGCGATGGCCGAATTGATCGTGGCGTTGGCGTTGTTGAAATTGGTCGCGATCGTCGGCGCCGGCCCGCCCAGCGTCAGCGTGCTGCCGTTCAGGACATAGCCCGCCGAAGTGAAGGTGATGTTGCCGACCGTCACCGGCGCGCCGACGGTCACCGTACCCGCGGTGCCGCCGAATATAGCATTGTCGAGATCGCCATTGGCCCACGGCTCGACGAACGGTCCGCTCACCCCGTCGCCATTGGGGCTCCAGTTGAGGTTGGCGAGGTTCCAGGTGCCGGTGCCGCCCGACCCCACCGCAGTGCCGTTGGCATCCCAGTACCGGTCCTCGGCGCGCGCGGACAGCGGCGCGCACGCGAGCACGGCAGCGAGCGATGCTCCGCACAACAAGCGGCGCGACAGCGGCTTGCCCTTGGAGATGCGGGGCGCAAGCTTGCTATCGATCGTCATGATTTTTCCTTCGGGTACGGTTCGGGGTTCGTGAGCGGGTCACGGAAAACAGATTGTCCTGGGGTAAGGGCCGAAAGCCATGTGGGTCGGGATGCGACGACCGCAACGTCGACCGCGTGGGGCACAGAAAGCAATGCGTGATCCCTGATCATACGGCCCCCCGGTGGCTGCGGCACGGCTCATAAAATTGGGCCCGCCCTCCTTTTTTCGGTGTGCTCAATGTTCGCAACGCGAACACCCGCACCCCTTCCCACCACCCGCTTTCCGCCGCCGAAGCGGGTCCATGCGGAAGAACAGGCCGCGCCGATCTCCCGGAGCGACCGGAAGATGGCACGGCCGTCGACTACAGAAAGAGTTATTATCAACCGGTTACCGGGCGCGAGTAAATGCGGGTATGTTACGGTGTCGACACGGGAAGCTGATACCGGGGTAACATCGATGCCCGTCCCGTCGCCCGAGCCGGACCCCTTGCGCCGCCCGCGAACCCGTCTGTAGACATACGGGCGGATGTTACCCCACATGCCGTTCATGAGTACAGATTCCGCCTCCCCGTCCGACGAACGGATCCTGCGCATGGCGGTCGCGGGACATCCGGACTCGGCGCAGGCGCATGCCGCGCTCGCCTCCTTCCTCTGCGCTGCCGGTCGCGTCGATGAAGCGCTGGCGCATCTCGACCGCGAGATGGACCGTCAGCCGTCGAAGATCTGGCCGCGGTCGATAAAGGCCGGCATATTGTCCGGCGAGCGCCGCGCGGCGGAGGCGCTCGACGTCCACCGGGCGCTCGTTGCGATGGCCCCCGAAATACCGCTCTTGTGGGCGAACTTCGGCAGTGATCTTGCCGCGGTCGGCGACGTGGACGAAGCTGCGGCCGCGTTTCGCACGACGATCGAACGCGCGCCCGGTTTCGGGCCTGCATGGCTGGGGCTTGCCAATTTGGCCGGTGCGCCGTTCGGCGACGCCGATATTGCTGCGATGGAAAGAGGTCTCATCGTCACGCGCGACCCGTATCACAAGGTCCAGCTGCTGTTTGCGCTCGGTCGAGGCTATGGTGCGTTCGGTGATCTCGAGAGGTCATTCGGGAAATTCACCGAAGCCAATGCCCTGCGCGACACTCTCGTTCCCCATGACGGTGCGGGGCTCGCGGCCTTCGTCGAGGCCCATGATATATTGCGCTCATCCTTTTTCGCGGACGCGGCCGGCCCTTCTCCACAAGCGGATAGTGCAATTTTCATCGTGGGCATGCCGCGCTCGGGATCCACGCTCGTCGAACAGATCCTTGCCAGCCATCCGGACGTCGAAGGCGCCGGCGAACTATTCGCATTGCCGGAAGTCGCCGCTTCGATCGATGCTTTCGCTGCGCCCGATGCCTTTGTCCGCCGCCTGCAGGCATTGACGCCTGCCGAAGCAGCGCAGCTTGGCACCGATTATCTGGTGCGGGCGGGGCGCTATCGCCGCACGGATCGGCCCTATTTCACCGACAAGATGCCGGCCAACTGGCGCCTGATAGCATTTATTCGCCGGATCCTGCCCGGCGCGCGGATTATCGACGTGCGGCGTGACCCGCTCGCCTGCTGCCTTTCGGCGTACATGACCTATTTCAACCGCCACACCGATTTTCCGAACACGCTGGAAGATCTTGGCCGATATTACCGACACTATCTGGGGATGATGGAAATGGCCGAAGACTGGGCGCCCGACAGCCTCTACCGCCTCGACCATGCGCGGCTTGTATCGGATGCAGAGCAGGAAATTCGGGCGCTGCTCCGCTTTCTGCGACTTCCCTTCTCGTCTTCCTGCCTCCGGCCCGAAAAAAATTCGCGCGCCATTTACACACCGAGTGCCCAGCAGGTCCGGGCGCCCATACATCACCGTAAGGACCGATCGCATGCCTATCTGCCGTGGCTGAAGCCGTTACAGGTGGCGCTAAGGGCCGGATGATGGATATGGCGCTTTTTGGCTGAAGGGGACCGCCGCCTTCCGAACGCAAGATGACAAAAGCGGGCATTCGCCGAAAGTGTGGACCAGAAACCGGGATCACTCGATCTGCCCGCATATGGGAGAATGGGAAATCCGGGCGCTCGGCATATGGGGTGCGAAAACGCTGATCCCGATCAGGCTGGCGCCGATCGCGCTCACGAGGACCGCCCCCGCCGCGACATCCTTCGCGGCCTTGATCGCGGGATGAAAGCTGCGGCTGACGGCGTTGCAGCACTGCTCGACCGCCGTATTGAGCGCCTCGGCCGCGATGACGAGGATCATCGCGGCGATCAGCCAACGCCATTCGGACAGATCGAGCCCGAACCAGAGACCAAGGATCGCTACGAGCATCGATGCCCCCGCGTGGATGCGCATATTCGGTTCATTCCGTAGCGCAAAGGAGAGTCCCGAAACGGCATGCCGAAAGCTGCGTATCCGCGCGGCCCAAGCCGCCGGCCGCCGTGCAGCGACATGATACGGGCGCCAGGCCAGCGGGCTCGGCCGCCACACGGCGACGGGAAAGACAATGAGAGCCAGAAGACCCGCGATCAGCGTGCAACAGACCATATTGCCCCCTCAGACAAACAGTTCGATCGACAGCGGCGTCCGCCCGCGAAGCGGCACCTCGATCGTCGCGACGCCCGCTGCATCGGCCTGCAGGAATTTCGGCTGCGCCAGCCCGGTCAGATAATGCCGGCCGGGGAGCAGGCCCCCGATTTCGATCGTCGACACCGTCGCTTCGCTGCCCGGATAGAGCACCAGATCGAGCGACCGGGCACCGGCAACTGCGCGCGCGATCAATATGTCGGGATACGCCGCCCTGGCCAGTCGCGGACCCGCCGTCTGCTGCCCGGTGGCGACCATGGAGCGCAGCCCGTCGCGGCCGACGCTGCGCGCGATCGTCTCGAGACAATGCGCCCAAAGTGACGCGCGGTGCCGGTGGATGACCCCGCCCTCGCTGCGCGACGGACATTCGGCGTCCAGCCTCTCGAGGCATTCGCGCACCACCCCCGCATCGCCGATCTCGGCGGCCGCCGCCGCGGTCGCGGCGTAGCCCGCTGCACGGCTGAAGCCATAATTGCCGACATCGACCGGCCAGAAGAGTTTGCGCCAGTCGCGCCGGTCGAGCTCGACGCGCACCGCATGCCACTGCTCCTCCGCGAGCCCGGGATCGAGCACGTTGAGGAAGAAGCACGGGAAGCTCTGCATCACGATTCCGCCGGGCGCAGGGGGCGCAATACCGGTCAGCGCCGAGCGGAAGGCGATGAATCTTCCGTCGACGCGCATGCCTTCGCGCAGCAACGCGCCGCGAAAGTCGTCGGCCATTGCCGGCCAGCGGGTGGTGCGGTTGCGGGTATCGGACGCCTTGATACCCGCTGCGGTGATCAGATTGCAGAGCGGGTATATCCAGTTGGGCTCGCACGCGAGCAGGCCATAGGAGGAGGCGCGATACTGATCCGCGAGCCGCCCGGCGATGCCGTCCAGCGAATAGCGGCGCCATTCCCGATCCCGCCGGCGCAGAACCAGATCGTCGGGCAGTCCCGAGAGTGCCATCTGGAGCGCAGTGAAGCCCGAGTACATTATATTCTCGTCGAATACCGGATCGGCATCGAGCCGAAGGCGCCCCCACGCATTTTCCAGCCGCCAGTAACGCCAGAGGCGATGATCGCCGATCTTGTGCAGCAGCTTCGCCTGCGCTTCTTCGAAATAGGCATCGGCGGCCGGCGCATAGCGCGCACGCGTCGTCGCGAGCGCATAGGATAAAAAATTGACCTGATAGCGTATCGCAGCCGTCTGGAACTGGTCGCGCCATTCAAAGCCCCGGAAATCCTGGACGGGCTGGAGTGCCCGATCGAGCAACAGGCGCTGGCGCTGGAGGTCTTCGAACGATAATTCGTCCGATGCGTCAGGCACTGGCGCCCGGTCCCGATTGGCCGTGACGGCGGGCGTCCGGGACGACCGCGGGCGCCGCCATGAACCGATCCAGACCACAGCCGCAATGTTCCAGAGCGCGGGCCCCACGGCAACGGGCCAGTCAGCCGAAAGCGGAACGGGATCGAGCCCCGCCCAGTCCGGCCGGCTGGCGAACATCGCCGACACGCCCCACAGGACCGGCGGCGCGAGGACATTGCCGGTTCCGAACCAGATCAGCAGCGCAAGGCCGAAAGCCGAAAGCGATGCCGCAGCCCAGCCGAGCGCGAGCCAAAGTTGATCCGTTGACGCCCATCCTGCAAATCCAAGGCCCGGAAAGGCGAGACCGAGAAGCCCTGCCCTTGTCCTGTCGCCGGGATCGCCAAGCAGGATACCCGCCTCGACTACCACGACAAGAAGGCCATAGAGCAGGAGAATCCGGCCCTGCTGGCGTCGCGAACGCGTCGCCCGGGCAAGATTTAAATTATGCAAATAACTTTGCATTGCAGAGTATTTGAGTAAAAAAGGGGCAAGGGCGCGCCGGATCGCGATCGCAGCTCCTGCCGTATCGGATGGAGTGCGATCGATCATGCCGGCTTCTCTTTGCTCCGCCGGCGCGCGCTCGAGGCCGTATCGCCGCGAGCACGGAGCAGCACCTGTTCCAGAACCGCGAGATAGTCGTCGAAACGCCGCCGGCCTTCCACCGTGAGTTTGCAGCTCGTATGCGGCCGTCGCCCCGCGAACGCCTTTGTGACATCGATCAGACCCGCCTCCTCGAGGATCTGGACGTGTCGACTGAGATTGCCGTCGGTCAATCCGCAGAGATCGCGCAGTTCGCCGAAACCCAGGCCCTCACGATAATCGGCGAGCGAAGTCAGAATGCCGAGCCGGGCCTTTTCGTGGAGTATGCGATCAAGGCCCTCGAAGGCGAAGGGCGCCTCTTTCCGGTCAGTCATGGAGTTTCCTTCCAGAGACATAAAGCGCGGCAGCGACCAGAAGCTGCCCGATGCCGAAGGGCAATCCCATCAACCAGGCCGCATCGATCGACGCATCGCCGCTCACCGCCAGGCTGATCGTTCCGGTCACAAAATAGAAGGCGGCGGGCCATCGCATTGCCGGGGGCAAATTGCCCAGCGCGGCGCAGATGCCGACGGCCATCAACAACTGCCACAGCCCCGGCAGCAGCCGGGCATGTTCGGGAAGTTGGGCGAGGATAACGAAGCCGGCGACCGCACCTGCCAGACCGGCGGGGAGGAAACGTTGCAACGTGCTGTTGATCAACCGGTCGGCCATTGCACGATGCAGCGCGCGCGCACGGACGATTGCCTCCGCCCCGATCGTCAACGCGCAGACCAGCGCAAGAAGTATCCAGGCGAACAGGCTGGCATCGCCGCTGCGCGTCTGCCAGCCTGCCAGCGCGAAGGCGAACGCGCCGGTAAGCGCCACAAGCTTTGGCGCAAATCCGTCGAACCGCGTACCGGCCGCCAGCCTGTCGCGAATTCGGCCGATGTCGCTCAGCGCCGAATCGATATCATTCATGCCGCTGCGTATAGGCAAGATACTTTGCAATGCAAAGTCCTTTACGTAAGCCCTGCATCGAGCATATCGATTTTCGCCGCATGAAATTGATCAATAGTCCATCGCCAATCTGACGGTTAGTTGACGGGGCTGGACATAGACAAAGGCGTTGTCGCCGGCCACTTCCCATCCATAGGCGCTGAGCAGGTTTGTGGCCTGAACGCGGAAAAGGGCGTTCGATCGGCCGACTGCGAACCGGTGGCGCAGCCCGATATTGAGCGTGGTATAAGGCGCCACGCGAACGCGATTGAGCGCGTCGGCCATGTTCCGTCCGACATGCTCGACGGTGGCGTCGATGGATGTGGGGGAAGATGGCGGGCGCCAATCCACGCTGGCGACGAGCTTGCGCGATGGCACGTCGATCGGGCGACGACCGATCGTACCGGACGCGATCTCGTCGCCCGAGACGCGGGCCCTGACAAGCGAACCGCCCGCCACCACCGTCAGCCCGGGCACAGGCGAACCGCTCAGCGACGCCTCGATTCCCGTGTGTCGCACCCCGCCCAATTGCCGGAAGATATTGCTGCCATCGACGCCATAATAGGGTCGCTTGATGTCGAACGCGCCCGCGATCAACGTCATGCCGGCGGCACGCACTTTCGCGCCGGCATCGACTTGCCGCGTCCGGATCGCAGGCGGCGCCTCATCGCGGTTCGCCGCAGTCTCGGGCGCGACATCGCTCTCCTCGAGCCCGCGGGTGAAGGACGCATAGAGCGACACCGCCGACGCCAGATCGATCATCGCGGTCGCGTTGAACAGCCACGGATTATCGCGCGATTCGGGCGCAGGTCCGCCCGGCGTGGTCACCTGTTTGCGATAATTCACCTTCTGCGCACCAATGCTGAACTGCCCCACGCCCTCTGCCCGCACCTGATAATCCGCCCCGAGCGCCCATTGGCGGACACGGTCGCGCGATTGTTCCGGGAAAGCGAAGTCCGGCCTCGCAACATAATCCGCCTCTCCGAACGGCGCGGCGCCGAGCGACCGCCGGATCGAACCGCCGTATCGGCGATCCTGCGCGCGCCCGCGCCCCACCAGCTGCAGGCGATGTTCGAAAGAACCGGTCGAAAACGCACGCGCGATGCCCAGTTCGCCGCTGGTCGAAACACCGGCCCGCCCCGGATAGGCGCTGACGATGCGATCCGCCGGCGTCCCCAACTGGGCGGCGTGCAGGAAGATATTATGCCCCTCCCGCACCTCGTTATCGGATCTGAACAGCCCGGCCCGGACGGCGAAGCCCGCGATGCTGGTGCGTCCCAGCGCGCCGAAGGTGAAGCGCTCGGTCTCGACATCCGCCCAGGGCTGACCCAGAAACCGTCGGCGCGCGAGGCGGGCCGGCGTCTCCAGACCATTGCCGAGGATGATCGGATAAATGTCCTCGTCGGCGATCCGCGTGCGGCTGGCGAAGATTTTTGCATCGGTCCCCGGCGCGGGCCGCCAGTGCAGGATGGCGGCGAGGTTGGTAATATCGGCATTGTTTCCCGACGGATATTCGCTCCGGCTGAAACTCGCGCCGGCGCCGATGCCGAGCGTGCCGCTGACGGGCAATGCGGCGTCGAATTCGACCACGGCTCCTCCCCAGCTATTGGCCTGCACGACGCCGCTCAACACCGTTTTCTCGCCCGGCGTGCGCAAACGGTAATCGACCACGCCCGACGGTGCAGGAAATGCGTAACCGGCCGCCGAAGGACCGACCCGGATCCGGTTGCCCTCGACGAGGCGGGTCGAGAACTCCCCTTGGCGGTCGAAATAGAGACCTTCCAGCCGGACATTGCCGGCGTCGATCGGCGAGAAGCCGCGCACCGCATTCGGATTGTAGATACCGAGCACCTCCCCGCCGTCGTTGGAACCGAACGCATCCTCGGCATCCGCGATCGCGTTGTCGTCGGATCGCTGGGCAAAGGCAGGCGAGCTGGCGGGCACAGCGGCAAGCGATGCAGCGGCCATGGCGGCGATGGATGTGAAGCGTGACATCCATGTATGTTCTCATGGACAAAGTCTCTTGACTTTATACATAGGTCACCCTGATCATGTGCGCATGTCGCACAGCTCATATGATCTCCCGCCGCTCGATGGGCTCACCGCGATGCTCGCGGCGGCGGAGGAAGGGTCATTCAGCGCCGCGGCAGCGAAGCTGGGGCTCACCCACGGCTCCGTCAGCCGCCGGATCGCATCGCTGGAACACTGGCTGGGCGTATCGCTCTTCGAGCGGTATGGCCGAGGTGTCCGGCTTACGCCGGCAGGCCTCCGCTTCGCGAATGATACCCGGCAAAGCCTTGGCAGATTGTCGCATAGCGCCGAGCAGTGGCGACCGAGGCGCGGCCGTCAGACCGTCCGGATGTCGGTCGTCCCGTCATTCGCACGGCTCTGGCTCCTGCCCCGCCTCCATGCCATCGAGCAAAATGATACGCATATCGACCTGTCGCTCGACCATCGCGTGATGGACCTCGAGGCGCGGGAGGCCGAGGTCGTCATCCGTTACGGGCGTGGCACCTGGGTCGGAGTCGACGCCGGGCAGATCATGGCAGAGGCACTCGCGCCGGCCGCATCGCCGGACTTGCGCGGCCAGATGAGTGCAGCGCCCGCGATCGGCGACCTCCTGCAATGGCCGCTGCTTCACGACTCCGATACGTCGCAATGGCGGGCTTTCCTGAGCGGGGTCGGGATTTCCTACCGGCCGCGATGGCAGGATCGCCGCTTCGAGGATTATGATACCGTCCTCTGCGCGGCAGCGGCGGGGCTCGGCATCGCGTTGCTTCGTCAACCGCTCGCCAGCGACTGGCTGACCGCGGGCAGGCTGGTTGCCATCACGTCCGAAGAAATGAAGAACCCGGCCAGCCACTTCGTCTGCGTTCGTGCGGGCGAAACCCGTCAGGCCGTTCTGGCGCTGCGCGATCGTATCCTGACGATCGCGGCCGAGGGGGCTCCGGTCAAAGGCGCATGAGATCGGCACCGCATGCGCGGGCGCGCCGCCGCTCAGGTGTCGAGGTCGTCCGAAAAGCCGGCATCGAGGCGCTGCCATTGCGCGATCGGACGTCCATCGCTCCGGAAGGGGTGCACCCTTTCATTCTCTCCCCAACCTTGCGGCCAGCCGGGCGGCGATACTTCCTGCTCCTCTTGCCGCCCATAGACGGTGAGGTCGAGGAGCCGGTAGCTATTGTCCATCGCCTCGACCCCGCGGCGCGTCGTCCACCAGGTTTCGAAGACATCGGAGCCCCGGCGCAGGTAGCAGACGAGATACATGCTGCCGACCTCGCGGCCGGCCAGCAACGTGTCGACCGAGCCCGTGACCGAGTACCAGGGCATATCCCATCCCATGAAATCGCGGTACCGCACGCTCTCGTCATACGGCCCCTGACAAAATGTTGCGTAGGTCACGTCGCGCGAATGCAGGTAGCTGAGCTCGCGCACCTGTGATGTGAACCAGCTGCACCCCTGGCATTGCCTTGCCGCGGGCTTGCCGGCGAACCACATATAATAATAGGCGATCAGCATTCGCCGCCCCTCGAACGCGTCGAGCAACGTCGTGGGTCCCTTCTCGCCGATAATCGGAATGCGTCCGTCCACCGCGACCATCGGAAGCCGGCGCCGCGCGGCCGCTATTTCATCGCCTTCACGCATATGGGCCTTTTCCCGGGTCCGCAGGGCGTCCACCTCCGCCTGAAACGTCGTCCGGTCGGCCACCTTCGGCGCGGCTGCTTCATTTTCTGACAGATGTCCCATCTTGCCTGACTCCGGAGTTCGGGATTCACATCTTATGCCGGCGGGAACGGCCCCGAAGGCGGCGTCGCCAGCGTGATCAGATTGCCATCGGGATCACGCACCTGCGCCAGCGTCGAATAATCACCCGGAATGTCGTTACCGAATGCGATCCCGGCTTCTTCGAGCCGGCGGCGCTCCGCCGCGAGATCGGCAACATAAAGGAAAATCGAGCCACGGCTGGCGATCTCTTCGCTACTCGAAAGCATGAGCCCGCCCTGGCCGGACAGTTCCCAGTGCAGCAAAGTGGGCATCGGCCGGTAATCGGGCCCGCGGCCAAACAGCTTCATATACCAGCGCTCGGCCGCCGCGAGGTCCGCGGTGAGCAAAGACGTGTAGATTTTCTCCAGTTCCAATGAGGCTCTCCCGAACTCCC
>Ga0247823_10002932_pt1 | contig 13971 bp, 11 predicted proteins | sample 13C_PalmiticAcid_2_FD_192426 | JGI IMG/M metagenome (GOLD analysis project Ga0247823, IMG submission 192426) | Soil microbial communities from agricultural site in Penn Yan, New York, United States - 13C_PalmiticAcid_Day30 | ecosystem: Environmental > Terrestrial > Soil > Agricultural land...
GCTGGTCGCGCGCGCCCTCGACCAGCGGCGCCTGCGCGTGTTCGCGGTCGCCGTCGGGGTGTTGCTGGCCGTGGTGATCGGCTTCACCCGCCTGTACCTGGGCGTGCACTACCCGACCGACGTGCTGGCCGGGTGGACCGCCGGCCTGTGCTGGGCGCTGGTGTGCGGCCTGATCGCCCGCCGTCTCGGCAACCGCGGCACGGTCGAGGACGGCGGTGGCGACGACGTCACGGCGCCGTCCACCTGACGTCGCCGGCCCGGTCAGAACACCACCGTTGCTACATGCTCTCGACCGTGCACGCCGGCTCGCCCGGGCGGGCGTCGCACTCGGCCTGCGGGATCGGGTAGCGCTGGTTGCGCACGTGCCCCTCGCGGTCGAGCGGCAGGTCGGTCAGCCGATCGAAGCGGCGCAGGTCGATCCACCGGTGGCCGCCCTCGAACATCAGCGAGTAGCGCCGGTTGTAGAGGAGCTCGTCCTCGACCTGGTCGGCGGTGAGCGTGGTGGCCAGGGCGGCCAGCCCGCCCGAGATCGTGCGGACGCGATTGAGGTCGGCGATCGCCGCCGGTAGCATGGCCGGGTCGTTCAGGCCCCACAGCGCCTCGGCGCGCAGGAGCAGCAGCTCCTCGTTGCGGATGATCGGCACCGGCGCGGTCGCGGAGTAGGCGTTGAACTTCAAGTCGGACTCCAGCATCCCAGCGCCGTCGCCCATCGCGAGCTGGCGGACCTTGCGGGTGAAGCGGGCGTCGACCGCCGCCCCGTTGGTCTGGGCATCGGCCTTGAGTGACGGGTGAGCCCAGATGTTGCTGTTGACCAGCCCGTTGGTGAGGTCGTTGGGCCGGGTCGAGAACGTGTAGTACGCACCGACGTTCAGCCCGTCGAGGTTGGCCACCGTGTCGTCGAGGAACGACCCGCCCAGCGCGGTGAGCGCGCCCGCGTAGTCGCCGGTGTAGACCGCGACCCGCGCCCGGATGGCGCGGTTGAACGTCAGGAAGCTGGCCGGGGTCGTGAACCCGGTGAAGCCAGAGGGCAGCGGGAAGGCGAACGCCGTGCCGGCCGCGCCGAGCTCGGTGGCGCTGTCGTCGAGCAAGCGGGCGATCTCGGCGTAGACCGCGTCCTTGCCGACGATCGGGGCCAGCTCGTCGACCGGGTTGTCGACATCGATGACCGCGCCGACGGTGTCGTGGGTGACGATCACGCGCAGGAGATCGAGCGCCATCATCGTGTGGGCGAAGCCCTTCACGCCCGCGCGCTCGCTGTCGGAGAAGCCGGCGGCGGTGTCGGCGCCCGCCACCACCAGCGACCCGAGGTGGAGGTTGGCGTAGGGGCCGGCCCAGAAGTTGCCACCGAACGGGCTGCCCTTCTGAAGCGGGCCGGCCAGCAGCTCACCGATGAAGCGCGGGTCGGCGCCGTCGAAGTTGTAGGCCTCGCGGCCGAGGATGCCGAGCTGCGCCACGTAGCCGTTGGCGGCGGCAACGTCGCCGCGCTGGCCGATGATCAGGCCGGTGGTCGCGGCGATGACGTTCTCGCGCGTCGGGTTGTCGCGGAGATCCTCGATCGGCGGGTTGTTGAGATCGGGCACGTCGATGCCACACGCGGAGAGCGCGGCGACCGACGCACACAGGGCGAACAGGGCGGTGATGCGGGTCATGGGGGCGCTCCTTCAGATCCCGGCCTCGACCGACAGCCAGAAGCTGCGGCTCGGCGGATAGGGGGCGACGTCGTAGTTGCGGCCGACCGGCTGGTTGCCGAAGTTCGAGACCTCCGGATCGAGGCCGCTGTAATTGGTCCAGGTCATCAGGTTGCGGCCCGACAGACTGACGCGGAGGTTGGCGAGCGACATCGTGTTCTTGACCCACTTCGCCGGGGCGCTCCACGCCACCGAGATCTCGCGCAGCTTCACGAAGCTGGCGTCCTCGATATACGGCCGCATGTCGCCGCTCGAGAACGCCTCGAGGCGCGCCTCGCCGGCGCCGACGTAGTCCGGCGACACCTGGCCAGCGTCGTAGAGCAGGCGGGTGAGGTTGATGATGTCGGAGCCGTGCTGCCAGTCGACCAGCGTGTTCAGCTCGAAGGCCTTCCAGGTGACCGTGTTGGCCCACCCGATCCGGAAGTCGGGCTCACCATCGCCGACCGGGTCGAGATCGCCGTCGCCGTCGAAGTCGTTGACGATCTGAGTCGCGCTCTTGCCCTCCTCGATGCGGAACGCGCCCAGGCCGGCCCCGAAGCCGACCGTGCTGACGTTGAACGGGCCGGCGGGCAGATCGGTGACCGTCGAGCGATTGAGGGTCACCAGGCCTCGGGTCATCCAGGTGACGTCGCCCTCGATCGGGGTCACCTGGAGGGCCGCCTCGAGGCCGCGGTTGCGCAGCGCGCCGCCGTTGCCGAACTGGGTCGTGAACCCGGTCGAGGTGGCGAGGCTGCGCTGCAGCAGCAAGTTCGAGATGCTGCGCTGATAGCCGGTCAGCTCGAGCACCGCGCGCTGGTCCTTGAGCGCCATGTCGACGCCGGCCTCGATCTCGCGCTGGCGCTCGGGCTCGATCTCGGGGTCGCCGAGGTTGGGGCCGAGCCCGGTGCCAGGCAGCCCGTCGATGGACTGAGCCGCGTTGAGCCCGGTGTACTTGTCGCCGTAGTTGGGCCGGTTGCCGGCCTCACCGTAGGCGCCGCGGACCCGGAGCAGATCGAACGTGTCTTCGGGGACCTTCAGCTCGTAGGTGGCGGCCAGCTTGGGGAAGACGAAGAACTTGTCCGAGTTGCCGTTGAGGCTCGACCGCTCGGCGAGGAGGCCGGCCAGCAGGCTCAGCCGGTCGTCGAGCAGGGCGATCTCCTCCTGGAGGAAGAGGCCCTGGTCCTTGGTGCGCACCGCGAGCTCCTGGGTGTTCAGCCCGGTGGCGGTGTCGATGGTCGGCTGCGACAGGTTGACGCCGAAGGTGTAGATGGACACCAGGTCGACCGCTTCGTAGGTCAGGCCGAGCGACAGCGCGTTCTTGAACTTCTCGGATTTCGGGGTGTGGCGCCAGATGCCGGAGACGCCGAGGTTGTAGTTGAGGTTGTTGGTCACGCCCTCGATCGCGGTGCCGGGCAGGCCGTCGGCCGGCTCCCACTGCAGCTCCGGGGTGGCGAAGACGTCGTTGCGCTGCGAGAAGCGGTCGGCGCCAGACGTGCCGATCAGCTTCACTTCGTTCTCCGCGTCGTTCCACAGCGCGACCGTGGCGTTGGCCGAGCCGATGAAGCGCCACACGTCCTCGCGGTTCTGGAACAGCGCGACGGTCTGCAGCGGGTTCGAGCCGGCGCGGGGGTTGTCGGGGAAGCGGCCGTCCGGGCCACGGCGGAGGTCGACGAAGCTCGGGGTCCTCGCGAGGGCCACGTAGTACGAGACGCCGGTGTTGTCGTTGTTGGTGAGGCCGCGGTCGCTGGTCGAGTGGACGATGTTGGCGCCGACGTCGAGGGTGACCCGGTCGCCGAGCTGGTAGCCGATGCCGATGCGGCCCGACTGCTTCTCGTAGAAGGTGCCGATCACCACGCCGGGCTCGTCGCGAACCAGGACCGAGGCGGAATACGTGCCCTTGTCGTTGCCGCCCGAGGCCGAGGCGATGGTCTCGTAGGCGGCGCTGGTCTGCGTGATCGCGGCCTCGTGGTCGTACGTGGTGCCGGTGAACAGCGACGCCACCGCGGCGCCGAACGCGGCCGCGGCTTCCTCGCTCGAGGCGAACCGGCGCGAGCCCAGGGTGTTGGAGGCCTGGGACATGCCGACGCGCTGGGTGACCGAGACCTGGTTCTTGCCGGCGCGGCCGCGCTTGGTCCGGATGATGACCACGCCGTTGGCGGCCTTCGAGCCGTAGAGGGCGGCGGCCGACGAGCCCTTGAGGACCTCGACGCTCTCGATGTCGTTGGGGTTGAGGTCGGCGATGCGGTTGACCGGGTTGTCCTGGTTCGACGCGCTGCCGCCGGCGGCGGCCGCGGTGATCGCGTTGACGCCCGACGGGACGGCGACGTTGCTGACGATGACGCCGTCGACCACGTACAGCGGCGACGACTGGCCGTTGATGGTCGAGATGCCGCGCAGGCGCAGCTGCATGCCGCCGCCGGGCGCGCCCGAGTTGGACTGGATGTTGGCGCCCGAGATCTTGCCGACCAGCGCGCCCTCGAGGGTCGGCGACGACACCCGGTTGAGCTCCTCGGCATCGACCACCGAGGCGCCGTTGGCCAGGTTCGAGCGCACGATCACCGGGGCGCGGCCCTCGAGGATGATCTGCTCACCCTGGGCGGCGAAGTCGAGCACGCCGAGGACCTCGGTCGAGGTCGCCAGCGCGAGGATCTTGAGGTTCTTGTAGCCCTCGGCCTCGACCTCGAGGACGACGTCGGCGAGCGGGAGGTTGTCGACCTGGAACGAGCCGGTCTCGTCGGTGAGGACGACCTGCGCCGTGCCGGCGACCTTGACCGCGGCGCCGATCACCGGCTCGCCGGTGAGCTGCTCGGTCAGCTTGCCGCGGACCGCACGGGTCCTGGGTGCGTCGGGGGCAGGCCCGCCGGCGGCGAGCGACTCGAGCGCGATCTTGACGGTGGCGGCGCCGGCCTCGGCGGCGATCGAGCCAGCGGCGTAGCCGTCGGCCGAGACCTGCAGGGCGACGTCGGCCAGCGGCGCGTCGGGGATGGTGAACAGGCCGTCGTCGTCGGTGACCACGGTCGTGGTCGTGCCGACGATCTGGACCCTGGCGCCGACCAGACCGGCGCCGGTGACGGCGTCGCGGACGCGGCCGGCGATGGTGCGGCTCGGCGGCGGGCTCGGCGGCGCCGGCGGCAGCTCCTTGCGCAGCGACACCGCGACCGTGGTCGCGGTCTTGCCCGCGCGCACGGTCGTCTTGATCGTGATGTAGCCGGTGGCGCTCACCTCGATGGTGAGCTCGCCGGCCGGCGCCTTGGCGACGGTGAAGCTGCCGTCGGCGCCGGTCGAGACCAGCGGTGCAGCGGTCGCGGGCGAGGCCGCGTCCTTCACCACGACGTTGGCGCCGCTGACGCCGGCGCCGGTGTCGGCGTCGACGACCACGCCCGTCAGCGAGCGCGTGCCCTGGGCGCGTGCGACGCCGGGCGCGACGACCAGGACAGAGAACAACAACCCACAGACCAATCCAATCCACGTTCCAGGCAACCGCATATGGCCTCCCAGGCTCTGTGCGCTGGAATCCTCGCCACGGTCGCATGCGACGAACAAGGTGGTCAGAAGCAGATTCGGACTTTCGTTGCCACGACTGTGTTCTCTACAACCGAAGCTTCTTGTACTGAGCACCAGACGTCTCGCGTGTCGCAGGCATCGAGTCAGCGCGCACCGGGTGCCGCGCCGCGTCGAGCGAGCACGTGTTAGCCGCGACCGGCGATGGCGGCTCCTCGCCGGCGTCGGCTCGTGATCCGGGCGCCGCGGGCGCGACCCGGGTCGACATTGTAGAGTGTCGGGTAATGTCTCGCGCTCGCGCCGTCGCGCTCGCCCTGCCGCTCGTCGCGCTCGCCGCGGCGGCCACCGTCACCGCGCGCGCCGACGACGCCCCCAGGCCGAAGCCCGGCGACTGGAGCGCGCACCTGAGCGCGCGCGCCGACGGCATCGCCAAGAAGGTGTCGAGGCTGCGCGGGCTGAAGATCAAGCGACCGATCGCCAAGGGCGTGATGACCGACGCCGAGCTGCGCAAGCGCATCATCGACAGCCGCGACGAGGACATGGCGCCGGCCGAGCGCGCCGCCGAGGCGGCCGCGCTCAAGCGGTGGGCGCTGGTGCCGATGGACACCGATCTCGACGCCCTGATGCTCGACCTGATGACCGAGCAGATCGCCGGCTTCTACGATCCCAAGGAGCGGAAGCTCTACATCACCCAGCGCGACAACTTCGAGCAGACCTGGGCCGACATGGTCATGGCCCACGAGATCGATCACGCGCTCCAGGACCAGCACTTCGGGCTCGAGGCGTGGATGGATCAGGTCAAGGGCGACGGCGACGCGTCGGCCGCGCGGCAGGCCCTGGTCGAGGGCGACGGCGTCGCGCTCATGCTCGAGTACACCCTCGCCGAGGAGGGCCAGCCGCCGCCGTGGGGCAACGAGCTGCTGGTCAAGGTGATGACCGCCAGCATGGACGGCGGTGACGACCTGCTGTCGCGGGCGCCGCTGGCGATCCGCCGCTCGCTGGTGTTCCCGTACCAGGCCGGCGCGCGCTTCGTCGCCCACCTGCGCCGGCTGCACCCGTGGACCCGGGTCGACCAGGCGTTCAAGGATCCGCCGCGGTCGACCGAGCAGATCCTTCACCCCGAGCTGTACCTCGCCGACGAGCGCCCCGACCAGATCGCGGCCGGGCCGGCGCCGGCGGCGTCGGGGTTCAAGCCCGTGCACCAGGCGGTGTGGGGCGAGGCCGGCTGGCAGATGTTCCTCGAGAGCCACGGCGTCGGCGGCGCCACCGCCGCGACCGCCGTCGCCGGCTGGGGCGGCGATCGCAGCGTCCTGTACGGCGGCGCCGACGCCGCCACCCGCCCCGGCGGCACCGTCGGTGTCGCGGTGACCACCTGGGACACCGAGCCCGACGCGGTCGAGTTCTGGCACGCGCTCGGCGACGCCCTCGACGGCATGGTCGTCGGCACCCGGGTGTCGACCGGCGACGACCAGGTCCGCTGGCTCGACAGCGACGGCCGGGTCACCGTCGCCGAGCGCCGCGGCCGCCGGGTCGTCATCGTCACCGGCGCGACCCTGTTCGGCTGGCGCGCCTATCTCGACGGCGCGTGGCAGTGGAAGGTGACGCTGGCGCCCGGCCACCCGCCCCTGTAGCCGGTCGACGGACGGCGTGGGCGGAGGCGCGCCCGCCGGCGACCGGTGCTTGGCTGACGATCGGGCAGGGGCAGGGGCAGGGGCACGGGCACGGGGCAGGTCGAACCTCTGGCGCTGCGCGCCCTCGGTCGACCTGCGGGTTTGCGGCGGCGCCGGACCGCGTGCTATGAGCGGGCCGGACCGCCGTGCCGTACCGATCGTTCGCCGACGCCCTGGCCGAGAAGCAGATCCTCGTCTGCGTGGGATCGGGTGGGGTAGGCAAGACCACCACGGCGGCCGCGCTGGCGCTCGCCGGGGCCCGCGCCGGCAAGCGGACGCTGGTCATCACCATCGATCCGGCCAAGCGGCTGGCCAGCTCGCTCGGCCTGGCCGAGCTCGGTCACGAGATCCAGGAGGTCTCGCCCGAGCTGGTCCGGTTCGGCGCGCCGTCGGCGGGCACGCTGTCGGCGATGATGCTCGATCAGAAGCGGGCGTTCGACGAGGTGGTCGAGCGCCACGCCCGCGATCCCGAGGCGGTCAAGCGCATCCTGGCCAACCCGGTGTACGCCCAGATCTCGGGCTCGCTGGCCGGCAGCCAGGAGTACGCCGCGATGGCCAAGCTCCACGAGCTCGACGCCACCGGCCGCTTCGATCTGATCGTGGTCGATACCCCGCCGACCGCGCACGCGCTCGACTTCCTCGATGCGCCCGAGAAGCTGACCCAGGCGATCGACTCGCCGGCCATCGAGTGGTTCCGCAAGCTCCAGGGCGGTGGCCGCTCGGGCTGGTCGGTGGTCGGCAAGACCGGGGCGTTCGTGATCGCCCGCCTGGCCAAGTTCGTCGGCTCGCAGTTCCTCGACGATCTCGGCGTGTTCTTCACCGAGTTCAACGACATCCTCGGCGGCTTCCGCAAGCGCGCCGAGGAGACGTTCGCGCTGCTGCGCCAGCCCAAGGTCGGCTTCGTGCTGGTGTCGTCGCCCGAGCCGATGGCGCTGCGCGAGGCGCTCTACTTCCACGATCGCCTGGTCAGCTCGAACATGCCGCTGGCCGGCTTCGTCGTGAACCGCGTCCACGAGCGCCGCCCGGTCAAGGTCACCACCGGCGAGGTCGAGCAGCTGCTCGCCCGCGAGCCCGCCATCGCCGCCACCGGCATGTCGCTGACCAGCCTGCGCATCGCCTCGGAGGCGCTGATCGCCGCCCACGCCGAGCAGGAGCTGCTCGCCGCCGTCGACGCCGAGGCGGTCGCGCGGGTGCGGACCACCGCCGGCCCCGACGCGCTGATCGTGCCGGTCCCGCTCGCCCGCGAGGACGTCCACGACGTCGAGCGCCTGATCTCGCTCGGTCAGCTCATCACGCGGCCGATGGCGCCGTAGCCCGCGCGGGGCTCACTTGCCCCGCGACGAGGTCGGCCCCTTCCAGCGCGCCCCGCCGGTGCGCGCGGCCAGCGACGCGGCGCGGCTGCGCTCGGCGTCGCGCGCGGCCTGGTGGGCCTGCTCGGCGAGGCGCGCCTGCTGGCGGGTGGTGCCGGCGGCGCGCGCCGCGCGCTCGCGCCCGCGCGCCTCGCCCTCGGCCTGCCACGCGGCCTGCGCGGTCACGTAGCCGCCGGGGTAGAGGCGGGCGCCGGCGGCGGTGACCCGCACGGTGGCGGTGGTGAGCTCGTCGAGCAGCGCGCGATCGCGCGTGGCGATCAGGCCGACGCCGTGGTGGAAGCGCAACGCGGCGACCAGGGCCGCGCGCGCCTCGGGGTCCGGCCGGTCGTCGCCGTCGACGACCAGCACGGCGGGCGCGCCGACCAGGGCGGCGGCGACCGCGTCGACCCGGGCCCGGCAGCGCACCACGATGGCATCGTCCGGTTCTCGGACGACCACGCCGGCGCGCGGCGAGGCCTCACCGGCGACCAGGCGGAGGAAGGCGAGCTCGTCGGCACGGGTGGCGCCGACCACGCCGGTCCAGCCGGCGGCGAGGTGCAGATCGGCGCCGGCGGCGCCGCGGATGTGGAGCGAAGGCATGAGGATCTCCTGCGCGGGCGCCCGCGTTCCGGGGCCCGCCGATGAGGCGAGGGCGTGCGCTGCGCGCACGGCGATCGGCGACCACAGCGCAGCTGCGGTGCGTCACGCGAGGACGATTCCGGCGCGGTGCGCCTGGATCGATGTCGACTCGCTCAGGGGATCAGTTCCACATACGCGTCGGCGCGGGAACGCCGACGATTCTTCTCTACGCTGGGCCTCGCGAGCCGTCAACCGGGAATCGCGACCACGGCACCAGCGCCGATCAGACCAGGACCAGCAGCAGCTCGCCGGTCTCGACCGGCTGGCCGGCGGTCTTGAGGATCTCCTTGACCGTCCCGCCGCGCTCGGCGGTGATCTCGTTCTCCATCTTCATCGCCTCGAGCACGGCCACGCCCTGGCCGGCAGCGATCTCGTCGCCGACCGCGCACAGCACCTTGACGAACTTGCCGGCGATCGGCGCGCGCACCTCCTCGCCGCGGGCGGGGGCGCCGTGCGACAGGCTCTCGCGCAGGCGGCGGGTCTGGGCATCCTCGACGGTGATCAGCGCCTCGGCCAGGCCGACCGAGGCGGCGACGCCCTTCTTGCGCGGATCGAGATCGACCAGGTAGCTCTGCCCGTCGATCACCAGCGACCAGGTGCCGGGGCGGACCTGGCGGGCGTCGACCTCGCGCGTCGCGCCATCGACCTCCACGCGCCAGCCGCCGTCGGGGTTGCGCTCGACGGCGATCGTGGCCTCGCGGCCAGCGCTCTGGACCAGGAGCTCCTTGCGGGACGACGGCATGGCGGCATCTTCGACAAACCCGGCCGCGCCGTAAAGGGGCAGAGCCCCGCTCAGCTACTTGCGGAACGCCTTGGTGATGGCGTCGATCGTCCGGCCGGTCGGATCCGCCTTGCGCCGATCGGCGACGACCAGCAGGCGCGCGCCCTTGGCGATCGCAGCGCCGGTGACCCCGCCCAGGCTGGTGAGCGCGGGATCCTCGGCGGCCTTGGCGTCCTCGCCGGTGTCGTACTTGCACAGCACGACGTCGACGCCCGACACCGTGCCGCTCCGGCAGCCCTCGGCCGAGTACGCCTTGGCGTCGGCGTCGGTCAGCGCCGACACCTCGAGCCCGGCCTTCTTCCACGCGGCCACCACCGCGTCGTCGCCGGTCCCGCCCCCGGCGGCGGCGCCGCCGTCCTTGCTGCACGCCGCCGCCAGCGCGGCGGCGATCACGATCGTTGCGGTCGTGCGGATCATCGAGGCTCCTGCGTCGCTAGCGCCGACGCTTCCACTTCTTGTGCTTGTGCTTGTGTTTGTGGTGGTGGTGACCGTGACCGCCCTCGACGATCACGCCGCCGCCGATGCCGACGTGCACCGAGGGTAACCCGACCTCGACGCGGACGGTGGGCGGCGGCGGCACGTGGACGTGGACGCCGGCCTCGATGACCGCGCCGCCGTGGACGTGGGCCGCCGGCCGGCCGCGCACCGAGGCGGCGGGCGCGGCGACGACCAGGCCGTACCAGCCGGGCGGCGCGACGTCGACGACCACCGCCGGCCGCTCGTAGACGATCGGCTTGTAGACGACGTCGATCGGATCGTAGACCGGCTTGGCCTCGACGTACGCCTTCGGGAAGTCACCCATGTACCAGTAGGCGTCGCCCTTGAGCACCAGCTTCAGGTCCGCCGGCGGCGCCCACGCGTGGTAGTGCGCGCCGTCGAGGTAGCAGAACTCGGTGTCCTCGTGGTCGTCGCCGACCACCACGTGCACCGGCACCGGATGGTGGCCGTAGTACGCGTGCTTCGGCCCATCCCAGCCGTACGCGACCGGATCGCCGACGAAGTACTGGAAGCCATCGTGGTCGCGGTACTGCACCTTCACGTCGGCGGCCGCGTACGCGTGCACGTGCGGCGCCTCGATGTGGCAGAAGCCGCCGCCGTGGGCCTTGGCGATCGGGTGGATGCCGACGTAGCGGAACTGCTTCTTGTCGGCCGCCGCCGAGCCGGCGAGGCCGGCGACGAGGACGGTCGCGAGTGCGAGGATGTGGGTCCGTTTGGGCATCGGTTCTCCTGTCTCGATGACCGAGGGCAGCAAGCGGCGTTCCGGCCGCGCCGCAAGCGGTTCCGCCGGGTTGCCGGTGGCGATCGCGGAACCGATCGGTTCCACGGAGCCGATCGGTTCCGTTACCCTGGGGATCCCGTGGCGCGTCCGGTCGCAGGTCTCACCACCATCGTGCTGCCCGATGGGGCCGTCCGGGTCCGCTTCGACCGGCTCGCCGCGCGCGTGGTGCGCGGCCCCGACGCCGGGCGCGAGATCGAGATCGGCGCCGCCGAGGTCCGGGTCGGCTCGCACCCGTCGAACCAGCTCGTCCTCGCCGATCCGCGGGTGTCGCGCTTCCACCTCCGCCTCGCCGGCGACGAGCGCGGCGTGCGCGCGATCGATCTCGGCAGCGCCAACGGCACCACCATCGCCGGCCTGCGGGTGCGCGACGTCTACATCGGCGACGGCACCGTGATCGAGGTCGGCGACAGCGCGCTGGAGATCCGCGCCCTCGGCGGCGCCGGCGAGGAGGCGCTGCCCGCCGACGAGGTGTTCGGCGAGCTGGTCGGCCGCTCGGTCGGCATGCGGCGGGTGTTCGGCGTGGCCCGGCGCGCCGCCGGCGCGGCGTCGACCGTGCTGATCCTCGGCGAGACCGGCACCGGCAAGGATCTGCTGGCCCGCGCCATCCACGGCGCGTCGCCGCGGGCGGCGGGGCCGTTCGTCGTGTTCGACTGCGGCGCGGTCGCGCCGACGCTGGTCGAGGCGGCGCTGTTCGGCCACGTGCGCGGCGCGTTCACCGGCGCCGACGTCGACCGGCCCGGCGTGTTCGAGCAGGCCCACGGCGGCACCCTGTTCCTCGACGAGATCGGCGAGCTGCCGCTGGCGCTGCAGCCCAAGCTGCTGCGCGCGCTCGAGACCGGTCAGGTCCAGCGGCTGGGCGCGGCCCAGCCGGTCGCCGTCGACGTCCGCATCATCGCGGCCACCCACCGCGATCTGCGCGCCGAGGTCGACGCCGAGCGGTTCCGCGCCGACCTCTACTACCGGCTGGCGGTGATCGCGATCGAGGTGCCGCCGCTGCGCGACCGCCCCGACGACGTGCCGATCCTCGCCGCCCACTTCGCCCGCACCGTGCTCGGCCGCACCGGCGGCGACCTCGGCTGGCTGCGCCCCCACCTCGAGGACGCGTTCGGCCAGCTGCGCGGCCAGCCGTGGCCGGGCAACGTGCGCGAGCTGCGCAACGCGGTCGAGCGCGCCATCGCGCTCGCCGATCCGGCCGCGCTCGCCGGCGATCCGCTCGCCCGCCTGATCGAGCTGCGCGCCAGCCTGCGCCGCACCCGCCGCGGCCGGCTGCCGCTCGAGACCGCCCGCGCCGAGTTCGATCGCGAGTATCTGCGAGATCTCCTCGCCGACACCGGCGGCGACGTCCGCGCGGCGGCCGAGCTGGCCGGCGTGCACCCGAAGTCGCTCGAGCGCCTGCTGCGCCGCTACCAGATCGAGAAGTAGCCGGCCGCCGCGCTCACGGCGGTGGCGGCGGTGCGAGCAGGCGGTCGAGGCGCGCGGTCAGCTCGTCGAGGCGGTGGGCGACGCTCTCGAGGCGCGGCCGCAGGCTGCGCACCGGCACGGCGTCGTCGTCGCGGCCGGTCAGCTCCTCGAGGAGGCGGTGGACGATCAGGAACACCGGCGACAGCGGCGTGCGCAGCTCGTGGATCGCCAGCGCCAGCGCGCGCTCGCGGTCGCGGGCGGCGTCCTCGAGATCGCGGATGCGGTCGCGCAGGGCCCGCTCGGCGGTGGGCGCGGCCGGGACCGGGCGCGGGCCGCGGCCGCGCCGCCGCTTCAGCTCGTGGTCGCGGCCGATCAGCGCCGCCTCGGCGGCGGCCAGCGCGTCGACGACCGGATCGAGGATGTCGGCGTCGAGCGGGTGCTGCTTGATGGCGGCGAGCAGCCGGTAGCGGGTGCGCCGCAGCATCGGCCACACCGCGCTGCGCGCCGAGGCCAGGCCGATCGCCGTCCGGCCGAGGTCGCCCATGAGGGTCTATACCGGCGCAGCCTCACCTCGCCAAGGCACTCCCGCGGTACAACCGACCGGATGAGATCAGTCGCTGTACTCCTGACGCTCACGGCGTGTGGTGGTGCGACCGCTCCGCCGGCAGCGGTGAGCAACCAGGTCGCCGCCGCCCCGGCGTTCCTGGTGTGGACCGAGCGCGAAGGCGCGGCGGTCACCCGCTGGCTCGACGCCGACGGGACCGAGCGCGGCCACGCCGACGGGCTGTGGATCGCCGACGGCAACCGGCTGTGGCGGCTCGAGCGCACGACCCGCACCGAGCCGACCACCGGCTGCCGCGAGCGCGGCGACGGGTCGATCGAGCCCGGCGAGGCCAGCCTGACCACGCTCGCCCTGGTCACCGACGGCGATCGCGTCGAGCTGGCCCGCGGCGTCGCCGAGCCCGAGGTCGCCGAGCAGCAGCACGGCGCCGGCGTGATCGCCGGCCTCGGGCGCTACGTGTTCATCGAGGAGGGCGCCTACACGTACGGGTGCGGCGCCCACGGCAACGCGGTCGCGTCGGCGCACACCATCGATCTCGCCACCCGCCGCACGGTCGCGCCGTGGGTCACCGCCGCCGAGCTCGGTGATCTCGAGCTCGAGGCGCGGGCCCGGCTCGAGGATGCCGGCGATCAAGGCGAGCTCCACGTCGGCGAGACCATCCCGGTGTGGGTCGGCGCCGGCCTCGCGGTCAGCCACCTGCTGTGGGTGGACACCTGCTACGCGTGCGGCAACGGGCGCTGGTCGAGCTACACCGCAGCCGTGTGGGTGGGCGACGATCGGGTGCCGCGTGCGCTCGCCGACGAAGGGGGCCAGGTCCCGCCCGCGGTCGCCCGCGCGCTCCAGCTCGGCGATCGTGATCTCGACAGCGTCCGCACCGGTGTGAGCTGGGGTGCGCCGACCGAGACCTGGTCGGCGACGTTCTTGCGGTAGAAGCCTCGACAGCACCTGTCGAGACTCGGTCGGGGGGAGAAGGTGAGATACGCCTGATCTCGGTAGCTTGTGTGCGCCCAGCGGCTGGCCCGACCACTGCACCTGGGGGAATGCATGAGGGGAATCACCGCTGCGCTCACCGGCCTCGTGCTGTTCACCGGCTGTGTCTCGGCTCCGGCCGACCCGCTGGAC
>Ga0247823_10002933_pt1 | contig 13971 bp, 9 predicted proteins | sample 13C_PalmiticAcid_2_FD_192426 | JGI IMG/M metagenome (GOLD analysis project Ga0247823, IMG submission 192426) | Soil microbial communities from agricultural site in Penn Yan, New York, United States - 13C_PalmiticAcid_Day30 | ecosystem: Environmental > Terrestrial > Soil > Agricultural land...
ACTTCTATCATCGCGCCCAGGCGAAAGTCGCAGACAAGTACGCCCAAGTGCGCGGCACCATGGCGGACATCTTCGAGCGCAATCACCGCTGCTATGGCTATCGCCGTATGCGGGCGCCATTGAGCAGCCAGTACGCGCACATTTGTGAGAAGGTGGTACTGCGCTTGATGAAGCAGGAGCGCCTGGTCGCGGCGACCCTCAAGCGGCGTCGGTATGGTTCCTATCTGGGCGAGATCAGTCCAGCGCCAGAGAACCTCATCAACCGCGACTTCACTGCTGGTGCTCTCAACGAGAAGTGGCTCACCGACATCTCGGAGTTCCACATTCCTGCGGGCAAGGTGTACCTGTCGCCTGTGATCGACTGCTTCGATGGCAAGGTGGTCAGTTGGACGATCGGCATGCGTCCGGACGCGCAGCTCGTCAACACGATGCTGGATGCCGCCATCGAAACGATCGACAGTACCAGCCGGCCTGTCGTGCACTCGGATCGCGGTGCCCACTATCGATGGCCGGGATGGCTGACACGTATCGCGGATCCCGAGATGACGCGGTCGATGTCCCGCAAAGGCTGTTCGCCCGACAATGCGGCCTGCGAGGGCTTCTTCGGTAGATTGAAGACCGAATGGTTCTATCCTGGCAACTGGCAGTCAACGACCGTTGAGCAGTTCACCCAGGCCTTGGACTCTTACATCCGCTGGTACAACGAGAGGCGGATCAAGATGTCCTTGGGCGCACGCAGTCCTCTTGACTGCCGACGAAGCTTGGGGCTCACGGCATAACCAGTCCAAGAATTCCGCCGCACCCCCAGTGGCTCAGTTCTACTTCGGCGCGGACAGGCCTGGAGGCCAGCCTCGTGCTATGGAGGTGCGTGATCGAGCCGCGTCTTGGGCCGCGCATGACGGCGATCATGCGCTGCAATGCCCCCGCCTGAGAATTCGGACGACGGCGCGACCTTGGAATCCGAACCGTCAAGATGGCCTGGCTGGCCGGGTATGACTCTTCGTGCGAAAGGTCATTACTTAGCCATTTGCTCTGCGAATCAGTCAGCGAGCTTACTGACTCTATGAAGCATCGAAAGTAGAACTTCCTTTTCTTTTCCCATGAGCTTGTCTAGTTGCTGCTCGTGCACGTCGAAGCGGCGCTTGAGGTCCGCAAGGACCTTGCCTCCCTTAGTGGTTAGAACGATTCGACGGTTGCGCTTGTCGGTGTCGCAGACGAGGCGCTGGACGAGTTCCATCTCTTCGAGCTTGTTGAGGAGAGGGACGATTCGAGGCCGTTCGACGGCCAACACTTCGGCGAGTTCCGCCTGTGTGATCTGCGGGTTATCTGCGACGACCGCCATCACCGAGAACTGTACGAGCGTCACTGCCTTGTCATCGAAGGATCCATAGATGCTTTGGAACACCGCGATCTGCGCGCGACGAATCGAATAGCCGATCGTGCTCTCCAGGTAGCTCATGTTGATGACTCGGGTGTTGCCCGCCCGGGGTTTTCTAGGTGCTTGCATGCAAGTGATGGCCGCGCGGTGCGCGGCTTCCTGTGGCGTGAGAGTGGATGCACTAGGGTGAGTTTAAGGGTAAACCCCATGTCTAATAGATAATAGTGTTATCTATAGTAAGTCCAATAGAGCAAGCATCAACTTTCAGAGGTAACAGTGAACACTTGGCAAGATGACTTTGGCCGCATAGAGGTGAGGCGCTCCACGTCGCCGGAAGGTGACGTGATTGCGGCGACGACGCCTCTCGCCGAGCGCTACGCCACCTTGACGCAGATGCTGGATCGGCATGCGATTGACTCCGCAGAGAAGGTCTTCCTGCGTGAGCCGACTCCGACCGGCTGGCGTGACCTTCGCTATGGCGAGGCGTCCATGCTGACGCGCCGTCTGGCGGCATCCTTGGTATCGCTTGGGCTCAGCATTGATCGGCCGCTGGCGATTCTGTCGGGCAACTCTATCGACCACGCGCTGCTGTCGCTGGCGGCGATGTCGGTCGGCATTCCGGTGGCGCCGATCTCAGTGGCGTATTCGCAGTTTCAAGACCTGTCCAGGCTGCGCGGCATCCTGGAATCACTCACACCGGGCCTTGTTTTCGCGGGTGACGGTGCGGCCTTCGAGCGAGCGTTGAGCCTCTCCGCGGAGTTGGGCGCCCAAATCGCGGTTGGAGCATCCCCTGCGCGGGCGTTGAATACCATTGAGTTGTCCTTTCTGATGAAGAACGACTCGGGACTGGACTGCGATGCTCTTCGACGAGCCGTGACGGCCGATACGGTTGCCAAGATCCTGTTCACCTCTGGTTCGACGGGCACGCCCAAGGGTGTTCTCGTGACTCAGCGCATGATGTGCAGCGATCAGTCTGGAATGGCGCAAGTCTGGCGCTTTCTGGAAAGCGAGCCACCGGTGATGGTTGACTGGCTGCCATGGAATCACACCTTTGGTGGCTGCCTAAATTTCAACCTTGTCCTGCGCAATGGCGGGATGATGGTGATCGACGACGGCCGGCCACTTCCTGGTCACATTCAGCGCTCTCTTGAGAATTTGCGCTCGCATGGCCCGACGGTCTACCTGGGGGTGCCCAAGGCCTTGAACGAGTTGGTGAAGGCGTTCGCCTCCGATCCGGCACTGGAGCGTGCGTTCTTCGCCAATATTCGGGTCATCTTCTCTGCGGGCGCCTCCTTGCCACGTGCAACTTGGGATGCCCTGCACGACGGTTATAGACGCGTCAACGGCAGGAGACTCAATCTCTTCATCGGATGGGGTTCGACGGAAACGGCTCCAGTGGTGAGCATCACGCGTCCGGATGCTGACCGCCACGACTCCATTGGGTTGCCGCTGCCCGGGGCCGCCATCAAGCTGGTGCCCAACCAGGACAAGCTCGAGTTGCGGGTTAAGGGTCCTATGGTGATGCCGGGGTATTGGCGCCGGCCCGACCTTTCCGAGGCAGCTTTCGATGATGACGGGTACTACGCGATCGGCGACGCCGGCAAGTTGGACCCCGATCGCTGGGAGCAGGACGGCATCCTGTTTGATGGGCGGGTTGCCGAGAACTTCAAGTTGCTCAGTGGCACCTGGGTCAGTGTGGGGGCGCTGCGGCTGGCCGCCATCAATGCTGCCGCCTCATTGTTCGATGAGGTGGTCGTGACGGGCCACGACCGAGATGAGGTGGGCCTGCTGGTGTTTCCGAACCTGAGGGCCTGTCGTGCTCTGGCTCAGAGTGACGTGGAGACGTTGCCGAATCTCGTCAAGTTGCCCGTGGTCCGTGATGCCGTACGGAAGGCCCTTCAGCAGCTTTGTGGCGCTGGCGGCTCTTCCATGCAAGTGCGCCGCGCCTTGCTCCTGGCCAGCGCGCCGTCCATGGAGTCCGGTGAGATGACTGACAAAGGCTATCTCAATCAGCGCGCGGCGCTCCAACGCCGTGCGCAAGACGTGGAGCGGCTCTATGCCGAGCCTCGGCATCCTGACGTGATTCAGGCCGCAGACACCGTGTAGTGGCGTGAGCTACTCGAATCATTTCCTATTGACGACACAAGGAACAATTTCATGAGTACTGATATCTTCATTCTGGGCGGCGCCCGTACAGCCATCGGCACGTTTGGCGGAACGCTGAAGGACCTTTCGCCTACCAAGCTCGGCACGGTAGCTGTGCGCGAGGCAATCTCGCGCGCGGGACTACTGCCGAAAGATGTTGATCACTCCGTGTTCGGTACCGTTATTCCGACCGAGGCTGCCGATCTTTTCTTGGGTCGAACCGTGGCCATTGAGGCGGGAATGCCTGTCGAATCGCTCGGATTGACCGTCAACCGACTCTGTGGTTCAGGTGCGCAAGCGATCGTCAACGCGGCCCAGATGATCCGCTTGGGAGAGTCGAATATCGCGGTGGCTGGCGGCGCTGAAGCGATGAGTCGCTCGCCGTACTCGGTGCAGGGTATGCGCTATGGACAGCGCATGGGAGACGGGGTTCTCTATGACTGGCTGTCGAACACGCTCGCGGATCCGTTCGGCCATGGTGCGATGGGATGCACGGCGGAGAACGTGGCGGCCAAGTACGGCATCGACCGGGAGCGCCAAGATGCGTATGCCGTAGAAAGCCACCGGCGTGCCGCAGCGGCGATTGAGCAAGGCCGGTTCAAAAGCCAGATCGTTGGGGTCGAGATCAAGACCCGCAAGGGCGTCCAGGTCTTCGATACCGACGAGCATGTGCGTCCTGGAACGACCATTGCCGACCTTGCCAAGCTCAAGCCAGTCTTCCGCGAGGGTGGCACTGTGACTGCGGGGAATTCGTCTGGTATCAACGATGGTGCCGCAGCGGTGATCCTGGCAGGCGGCGAGGAAGTGGATCGCCGTCGCCTGCAGCCGATCGGGCGCCTGATCGCGTGGGGGCTGGCAGGCGTCCCGCCGGAGATCATGGGCATTGGCCCCGTGCATGCCGTCCCGGTGGCACTCCAGCGCGCCGGGCTTGCTCTCGGCGACATCGACGTCATCGAGTCCAACGAAGCATTCGCCGTGCAGGCGCTGTCGGTGATCGATGGGCTTGGGCTCGATCCCGCCAAGGTCAATCCCAACGGAGGCGCTGTGGCGCTTGGTCATCCGTTGGGCGCGACGGGCGCGATCCTGACCATCAAATGCCTATATGAGCTGCAGCGGATCAAGGGCCGATACGGCATCGTCACGATGTGCATCGGTGGCGGTCAGGGCATTGCGCTGGTGATCGAGAACTTGAACCAGTGAGCGAGAACACTATGCATGTCGAACTCTCTCGCGCCGTTGTTATCGGCGCAGGCAATATGGGTGCTGGTATCGCGGCACACCTTGCCAACGCCGGTATCAGCGTTCTACTTCTGGACCGCCCCATGGTGGAAGCACGTTCGCGAAATGAACTGGCCGAACAGGCTGTCGAACGACAGTTGCGCGGCGCCGGTTTCATGCACCCCGACCGTGCCCAGCTGGTGGAGACGGGCAATGTTGAGGACGATCTGGCACGCGTGTCCGAAGCCGACTGGATCGTCGAGGCCGTGTTCGAGGACCTGGGGATCAAGCGGGAGCTCTACGCGAAGCTGGAGCGCTTGCGCAAGCCGGGATCCGTGGTTTCTTCAAACACGTCGACCATTCCTCTGGCGCATCTGACTGAAGGCCTGGGAGATGCCTTCGCACGGGACTTTGTCGTCACGCACTTCTTCAACCCGCCTCGGGTGATGAAGTTGCTGGAACTCGTGGGTGGCAAGAAGACGTCCCCGGACGTGATCGAACGCGTGGCCTCCTGGTGCGACCGTCTATTAGGCAAGACGGTGATTCATTGCCGCGATACGCCTGGCTTCATCGCCAATCGCATCGGCAACTACTGGATGTCGGTCGCAGCCCTGGAGGCCAAATCGTTGGGGCTGACGGTCGAGGAAGCGGATGCTGTGATGGGCGCACCGTTCGGCATTCCGCGCACGGGCATCTTCGGGTTGTTCGACTATGTGGGCGTGAACCTGGTGCCTCTGGTCTGGGGCAGTTTCATGAAGTCGCTGTCCGCAGCCGACGCGCATCGTCAACACGACGTAACGCGTGACCCCTTCATCGCACGGATGCTGGAGTTAGGGCGAACGGGCCGGGCTGTCGGCTCCGGCTTCTATCGCACTACCGAAAAAAGTGGGAAGAAAGTCCGGGAAGCGTTGGATTTTTCGTCGGGTGAATACCGGGCCGTTCGGTCTGTCCAATTGGCGAGCCTGGACGCGGCGGGAAAGGATCTCCGTTCGCTCTGCGAGCAGCCGGATCGCGGTGGCAGGTATGCCTGGAACGTTCTCTCGCACCTGGTTTCCTACACCTCGGAGATTGGCCCTGAGATCGCCGGGGATGTGGCCTCGATCGACGTGGCTCTGCGGCTGGGATACAACTGGAGCTTCGGCCCCTTCGAACTGGCGGACCGCGTCGGGGTCGCCTGGTTGGCCGAGCGGCTGTCGGCTGAAGGCCGTCCCGTGCCTGCGCTGTTGAAGAGGGCCGTCGAACAGGGAGGTTTCTACAGCGGCGAGCGCTGGCTCAGTACCACGGGACAGTGGATGGGGGTCGTGGCGGGGTCGGGTGCACTCTCGTTCTCAGCGATCCGACGGCTCGCCCCTCGCGTCGCCGGCAACGACAGCGCTTCGCTGTGGGACATCGGTGAGGGTGTTCTGGCGCTCGAAGTGCATACGAAGATGAATGCCTGCAACGAGCAAGTGGTTGATCTGCTCGAAGCGGCTCCAGGCCATGTGAGCCAGGGCTTTCGCGCGCTCGTGATCGCCAATGACCACCCGCGTGCGTTCTCAGTAGGCGCCGACCTTGGAAGTTTCGTCGCATACGTGAAAGGGCGAGATTGGGCGGGGCTTGTGCGTTTTGTCGAGCGTGGGCAATCGGCGCTTCGGGCATTGCGTATGGCGCATTTCCCCGTGGTGGGCGCGCCGTTCGGACTGGCGCTGGGCGGGGGGTGTGAGCTCCAGCTTTGTTGCGATGCCAGCGTGGCGCATGCAGAGCTCAATGCCGGTCTTCCGGAACTCAGGGTCGGCATCTTGCCGGGCTGGGGCGGCTGCACCCGTCTCCTCGAGCGATGGATCGAGCGTTCAGGAGGCGATGCGCATCTTGCCGCGTCCAAGGCTCTAGAGGTCCTGATCGATGGGGCACCCAGCAACTCGGCGCTCGTCGCGGTCGACCGTGGCCTGCTGCGTCGCACCGACAGGATCACGATGAACCGGGATCGCCTGCTGGAAGACGCCCGGCAATTGGCGCTTGAGCTGGCCGATGGCGACTACCAGCCGACCCCTGTGCTGCACTGGTCTGTACTGGGCGCCGATGGTGCCGCGGAGCTATATGCCCGCGTGGATGAGCAGCGCACGAACCTTGGGTTCAGCGAGCACGACATGGTTGTTGTGCGTGCCATTGCGGAAGTCCTCAGTGGTGGTGATGTCGCAGCGGGAACAGCTGTCACGGACACGGACATCCTTGCCTTGGAGGTCGACCGCATGGTTGCTCTGGCCAAGACACCGAAATCGCTGGCGCGCATGGAGCACATGCTTCAAACCGGCAAGCCGCTTCGCAACTGAGCGGGCGGTACGAATTTCTCCCCTGGCGCCAAAACCGCGATTGCGGTGGCCGGGGAGTCCTGCTTCGTCGTGGACATGGCGTCCGAGGCGTTGGACCGTCCGGCACTGCCGGGTAATCGTGAGCAAAGGAGACAAGTGATGAAGATGTTGAAGACCATAGTGGTGAGCGCCTGCCTGATCCTGGCCGGAGCGTCGCAGGCCGAGATCACGATCGGGGCGATCCTGCCGTTGAGCGGCCCCGCGTCCGGTTTGGGCATTCCGTCGAAAAACGCGATGGCTCTGTGGCCGAAGGTGATGGCGGGCGAAACCGTCAAGCTGGTCATCCTGGATGACGCTTCCGATCCGAGCACCGGGGTGAAGAATGCCCGGCGGCTGGTCAGCGAGGACAAGGTCGATCTGATCGTGGGCTCGGTCGCCACGCCGGTTGCGGTGGCCATTGCCGATGTGGCTTCCGAGACGCAGACACCACAGTTTGCGCTCTCGCCGGCAGAGTTACCGGCGGGCAAGGATGCATGGACATTCCGTCTGACCAATTCCAATGCCGTCATGGCGGGCATCGCAGTTGCGCACATGAAGAAGCAGGGCATCAAGACACTCGCGTTTATCGGCTACAGCGACACCTATGGTGAGAGTTGGCTTAAGGAACTGCGAGCAGCCACGCCGGCGGCGGGTATCACCATCACGGCCGTAGAGCGCTTTGCGCGCGCGGACACTAGCGTCACTGCGCAGGCGCTGCGCGTCACGGCGGGCAACCCCGATGCCATATTTATCGTCGCCTCCGGCAGCGGCGCGGCCATGCCGCAGCTTGCAATCGTGGATCGTGGCTACAAGGGCAAGATCTACCAGAGTCAGTCGGCGGCCACGCGCGACCTGATGCGCGTCGGCGGCAAGGCCGTCGAGGGGACGTTCGTGGTTTCGGGGCCTGCCGTGGCGCCTGAGCAATTGCCGGACACCCATCCTTCCAGGGCCGTGGCCACCAGCTTCGTCCAAGCTTATGAGAAGCAATATGGCCCGAACTCCCGCAACCTGTTTGCCGCGGACAACTTCGGCATCACCCTCATTCTCGAAAAGGCCGTGCCCGAGGCCCTGAAGAAGGGCAAGCCGGGCACACCCGAATTCCGGGCCGCGCTCAAGACAGCCGTCGAGTCGACGGGCTCGGTATTTGTCCCGCAGGGCTGGGTGAAGTTCAGCGCGACCGATCACTGGGGATTTCAGCGCTCCGGCGGCGTGGTGCTGAAGGTCGTGAACGGCGACTGGAAGGTCGAGCCCTGAGGGGGGAAGCCAGCACGAGGAACATCCGCTATGGACTTTTCGATTGCGAGCATCTTGATGCTCGATGGACTTACTAACGGGGCCATCTACGCCTTGGTGGCGCTGGCCCTTGTGCTGGTTTTCACGGTGACCCGCGTTATCTTCATTCCGCAGGGCGAGTACGTCGCCTTCGCGGCCTTGACGGTCGCTTCGTTCCAGGCACAGCAGGTACCAGGAACGGTTTGGCTGCTGCTGGCACTGGCGATTACGGCGCAAGTCGTGGAGTCCATCCAGGCATGGCGCCGCAGTGAGCGGTGGACCCGGATTCTGGGCCATGCATTGATCCGGCTGGCCTTGCCGCTGCTAATTTGCGCGGCCGGAGGGTGGTTCGCCGGGATGCAGACGCCTCTGACTTTGCAGGTCGCGCTGACGTTGGCTCTGGTCACGCCGATGGGACCGCTGATCTACCAGCTAGCCTACCGGCCTCTAGCCGACGCGAGTGTGCTGGCGCTGCTTGTCGTCTCCGTCGGCGTTCACTTTGCGTTGACTGGCCTTGGGCTGCTGTTCTTCGGTGCAGAGGGGTCGCGCACACCATCGTTCTGGAGCGAGCAATTCAGTCTCGGGTCGGTATCCGTGTCCGGCCAAGCAGTGGTGATCTTTGCCACCGCCACGTCGCTGATTGTGGGGCTGTTCCTGTTCTTTGATCGATCCCTGCGCGGCAAGGCGCTGCGCGCTACGGCGGTCAACCGTACCGGTGCACGGCTGCTGGGGATTTCTGCCGATGGCGCAGCCCAACTGAGCTTCTTGCTCGCGGCCTTCGTCGGTGCGTTGTCTGGCGTGTTGATCGGACCGACCACCACAGTGTTCTACGACTCTGGGTTCCTGGTGGGGCTCAAGGGCTTCGTGGCGGCTGTGTTTGCCGGATTGACCAGCTTTCCGCTGGCATTGCTCGGAGCGCTTCTGCTGGGGGGCGTCGAGGCGTTCGGCTCGTTTTGGGCGAGTGCCTACAAGGAGGTCATCGTCTTCACCATCATCTTGCCGGTGCTGCTATGGCGATCGTTCACCGACCCGCACGGGGAGGAGCACTGACATGGCGCATGTGAGTTTCGAGCACAAGGGTACTGCGAAGCGCTTTCTGGCCAGGGGAGGGCATCGCGGCACGGGCGTGATGGCAGTTTGCCTGATGCTTCTCGTGCTGCCCCAACTGCCGATACCAGAGTTCTGGATCACGCAGCTCAACTACATCGGTCTGTACGCGCTGGTCGCACTCGGTGTCGTGCTGTTAACCGGTGTGGGAGGTCTGATCTCCTTTGGCCAAGCGGCCTTCGTGGGCATTGGTGCCTACGCCACGGGATATGTCACGACGCAACTTGGATGGTCTCCCTGGTCCGGGCTCTTTGCAGGCTTGCTCATCACGAGCGCGGTGGCTCTGATCCTGGCCCTCGTGACCTTGAGGATGTCGGGTCACTACTTGCCGCTGGCCACGATCTGCTGGTGTCTTGCGTTGTACTACACCATGGGCAATCTGGAGGTACTCGGCAAGTTTGACGGATTGGCTGGCGTGCCGCCTTTGTCGATTGGTGGGCTGAGCTTGCAGCCTGTTGGGCGGATCTACTATCTGATTTGGGGCTGCGCCATCTTGGCGGCTTTGGGGCTTTCCTTTCTCCTTGACTCCCGGCCGGGGCGCATCATGCGCGCCATCAACAGCAGCAATGGGGGTGGCGTGACGATGCCGGAAGCGATGGGGGCGTCTACGTTCCGCTACAAGGTGGCCATGTTCATGGTCGCGGCCCTATTGGCTTGCGTTTCGGGTTGGCTCTTCGCCCATATGCAGCGCGTGGTCAATCCGTCGCCTTTCGGGATCAAGATGGGCATCGAGTACCTGCTCATGGCTGTTGTCGGAGGCCTGGGAAGCGTCTATGGCGCATTCATTGGCGCTGTGGTCGTGAAGATGGCCGAGGACCAGTTGCAGGTCCTGTTGCCCAGGCTGCTGGGCAGCGGTGGCAACTATGAACTCGTCGTGTTCGGCATCGTGCTGGTGCTGGTGCTCCAGCTGGCACCCAAGGGACTGTGGTCGGTCTTTGGCCGTTGGGTGAAGTCCGTGGCGCGGCGCCGGGACTGGTCCGAGGCGGCTGCACTGGAAGACCGGCAAAAGCCCGCCAGAGGCGAGGAACTGCTGGACGCCCGGGGCATCCGCAAGCAATTTGGTGGGCTCGTCGCCGTGAACGATGTGAGCTTCTCGGTACGGGCGGGTGAGATCGTAGGGTTGATTGGCCCCAACGGGGCGGGCAAGTCGACCACCTTCAACCTGGTTTCGGGCGTTCTGACGCTGACCGCGGGCGAGGTCGTGTTCCGGGGCGAGCGCGTCGATCAACTGGGCTCGCGTGCCTTGGCGCGTCTGGGTTTGTCGCGGACGTTCCAGCACGTGAAGCTGGTCCCGGACATGACGGTGCTCGAGAACGTCGCGATCGGCGGCTACGTGCGCTCGCGCGCTGGGACGCTGCGCGGCATGCTGCGGCTGGATAGGGCGGAAGAGCGCAGGGTTCTGCGCGAGGCCGAGCGGCAATTGCATCGCATCGGGCTGGGTGCGCATCTCGACGATCTGGCGGGCAATCTGGCCTTGGGACAGCAGCGGCTCGTGGAAATCGCACGGGCGCTCGTCAGCGATCCGTGTCTGCTGCTGCTGGATGAGCCTGCCGCGGGGCTGCGGCATCTGGAGAAGCAGGCCTTGACTGAGATCCTCAAGCAACTCAAGGCCGAGGGGCTGAGCCTGCTCTTGGTCGAACACGATATGGATTTCGTGATGAAACTCACCGATCGCATCGTGGTGATGGAGTTCGGCACTAAGCTGATCGAAGGGCTGCCGCATGAAGTCAGGGCCAGTCCCGCCGTGCGAGCTGCCTACCTCGGAACGGAGCATTGAGCCATGACTACAGTTCTAAAGGTCACCGGACTGCATGCCGGCTATGGACGCGCTGAGGTTCTGCGGGGGATTGGCATCGAAGTGGACTGCGCATCCGTGTGCTCCGTCATCGGTCCGAACGGAGCTGGAAAATCTACCATGCTCGCGGCCCTGATGGGATTGTTGCCTGCACGTGGAGAGATCCTCTTCGAAGGGGAGAACATCGCGGGCCTGTCGCTGGAGCAGCGTGTTCTGCGCGGCATCTCGCTCGTTCCCGAGAAGCGCGAATTGTTCGGCTCCATGACGGTGGCTGACAACCTCCTGCTTGGCGGCTGGCGTCCTAGGAGCCAAGGCGATGGGCGCTGGCGCGACACGCTGGATCAGATCTATGCCTTGTTCCCTAGGCTGCATGAGCGCCAGTCGCAATTGGCCGGAACGCTCTCCGGCGGCGAACGCCAGATGCTGGCGATCGGCCGGGCGATGATGGGCCGGCCGAAGCTGTTGATGCTCGACGAACCGAGTCTGGGCTTGGCGCCGCGCATCGTGGGCGAGATTCTTCAAACCATCGATCGCCTCAGGGCCTCCGGCGTGACAGTTCTGCTCGTCGAGCAGAACGCCCGAGCGGCACTCGCCATATCGCAGTACGGATACGTACTGGAGACGGGCGACGTCGCCCTCAGCGGAACAGCGTCCTCGTTGGCTGACGATCCACGCGTGATTGAAAGCTATCTGGGCGCGGCAGCCTGAAGTGTGTTGGCCATGGCATTGCTTCGACGTTGTCTGCTTGAACTGCGCGCTCTGGAAGCTTCCCGCGCGAGGGCCGAGGGTGCACCGGCACTCTCGATCGATCTGGACGCAGCGTTCGATCGGATGGGGGGGGCTGGATGGACTGTGGAAGCGCCTGTTGACGCTTTTGAGAACCCCGAGAATTTGCAACCTGTTTCTTGGGATCCGGCCTTTCGATGACCATTTACCTACCTCCGCTTCGTGACATTCACTTCGTGATCCACCATGTTCTCGAGGCGCCAAAGCAGTGGAGGAATCTGCCAGCTTACGCCGACCTCGACGAAGACACGGCGTGGCAGATTGTGGATCAGGCAGGGCGCTTCGCTGCGGAGGTTCTAGCCTCCACCAATGCGGTCGGTGACCGCGAAGGCTGCACCCTGCGGGAAGGGGATGTTCACACGCCCGCAGGTTTCGCTGCCGCGTATCAGTCATTCGTTGATGGAGGATGGCCCTCCCTGATGTGTGATCCGGCCTACGGAGGGCAGGGGCTTCCCAAGCTTCTGGAGGCGACCCTGTATGAGATGTTGCTGGCGGCCAATCATGCGTGGGCGATGTATCCTGGACTACTGCACGGTGCCTATGAGTCGTTGAGACAGCATGGCAGCCAAGAGCTGAAGGAGCGGTACTTGCCGCAACTGGTCAGCGGCGAGAGTCTTGCCGCCATGGCGCTCACTGAGCCGCAGGCCGGAAGCGATCTCGGTCTAGTCGCCACGCGTGCCATTCCTCTGCCGGACGGCTCCCTGTCGATCACGGGATCGAAGATCTTCATTTCCGGTGGAGATCACGACATGACGTCCAACGTGATTCACTTGGTGCTGTGCCGTCTTCCGGACGCGCCGCGCGGTACCAAGGGGTTATCTCTTGCCTTGGTACCGAAGCTTCTCCCAGACGGGAGTCGCAACGCCGTCAGCTGTGTCGGCCTGGAAGAGAAGATGGGCATCCATGGAAGTGCCACCTGTGCGATCCGCTATGAGAATGCGACGGGCTGGTTGGTCGGGGATCCTCATCGTGGCTTGGCGGCCATGTTCGTGATGATGAACTCAGCACGTCTGCATGTGGCGTTGCAGGGACTAGGACATCTGGAAGCATCCAGGCAAGTGGCGACGCGGTATGCGCATGAGCGACTGCAGATGCGTGCGCCCGCACGTCCTGCCGGCGCGCAGGCGTCCGCGGCGGACCCGATCGCCTGGCATCCCGCAATGCGTCGGACGCTCTGGACCCTGGCCGCACTGACTGAAGGACAGCGCATTGCCGCTTACTGGACAGCGATGTTGCTTGATGAAGCCGAGCATCACCCCGATATAGAACGCCGTGATTGGGCCAGTCGCCGCAGCGCGCTGCTGACCCCGGTGTTGAAGGCCTTCCTGACGCACCATGGCTTTCACGGGACTAGCGCAGCCCTTCAGGTTCTGGGGGGGTATGGCTATGTACGCGAGTACGGCATCGAGCAGCATTTGCGGGACGCCCGGATCACGATGGTTTATGAAGGCACCAACGAGATTCAGGCGATCGATTTCCTCATGCGCAAGGTGCTATCCGATCGCGGCGGGGCGCTGCAGGAAATGCTCAGCGAGTTCGAGGCATTGGCGAACCAGTGCGAGGGTGACCTGGCTCCGTTGGGGATGTCGCTTGGACGTGCATGTGCCCAGGCCCGGAGGGGGCTAGCGGTCGTGCTGCAGGCTGGAGAAGAGGGAGGCGAGGCGATATTGCCTGTTGCCGATGACTTCTTGATGGGTGTGGGCTACACCCTGATGGCATGGGCCTGGTGTCGCATCGCCACTGCCGCCCGGAATCTGGAGGATAGGGAGCTTGCGGCGCAGAAGTTGACGCTTGCCCGGTTCGGTCTGTCGTCGCTCCTCCACGACGGCTCGTACCACTGGAAGAAGGTTCGTCACCTGTGCTCGCCCCTGCCGTGGCTTGCACCAGAGGGTTGACCGACCCGCCGCACGGGCAATGGATGGGCCCGTGGGTCCGTAGAGGTT
>Ga0247823_10002934_pt1 | contig 13970 bp, 10 predicted proteins | sample 13C_PalmiticAcid_2_FD_192426 | JGI IMG/M metagenome (GOLD analysis project Ga0247823, IMG submission 192426) | Soil microbial communities from agricultural site in Penn Yan, New York, United States - 13C_PalmiticAcid_Day30 | ecosystem: Environmental > Terrestrial > Soil > Agricultural land...
TCGCCGAACGCCAGAGCTACATCGGCCGCATCCGCGATCTGTGCAAAGCCTGCGCCCTGGCCCAAGTCGAACACGAGCGCGCGACCGCCTGATGCCCCAGCTTCTCCTCGAAATCTTCTCCGAAGAAATCCCCGCCCGCATGCAGCAGGGCGCCGCGCGCGATCTGGAGCGCATGGCCTCCGAGCGTCTGAAGGCCGCCGGCCTGACCTGGGACGCGCTGAACGTCTTCGCCGGGCCGCGTCGCCTGACCCTGGTGATCGACGGCCTGCCTGTCGCCACGCCCGACCGCAACGAAGAGGTCAAGGGGCCCAAGACCTCGGCCCCGGCCCAGGCGCTGGAAGGCTTCCTGCGCAAGACCGGCCTGACGCAGGACCAACTGGTCGAGCGCGACGGCGTCTGGTTCGCCGAGATCAGCAGCCAGGGACAGCCGACGGCCGATGTTGTCTGGCCGATCTTTACCTTCATTATCACTGACTTCCCATGGCCGAAGTCGATGCGCTGGGGCTTGGGTCACTTGACCTGGGTCCGCCCAATCAAGCGTTTGCTTTGCCTATTCGATGGGGAGGTGGTCCCGTTCGAGATCGAAGGCATTCCCTCTGGCGATGTTACTGAGGGGCACCGTTTTATGGGATCGGGCAAGCCGTTCGCGGTCAAGGACTTCGCCGACTATCGCGCCAAGCTGGAAAAGGAATACGTCCTGCTGGACGTGGCCGACCGCAAGCTGCGTATTCTGGACGGGGCTAAAGCCGCCTGCGCCGCGCGCGGTCTGGTTCTGGTCGACGACGACGGCCTGCTGGACGAGGTCGCCGGTCTGGCCGAATGGCCGACGCCGATTCTGGGCGACATGGACCCGCAGTTCCTGTCCCTGCCGCCCGAAGTGGTCCGCCTGTCGATGAAGGTGCACCAGAAATATTTCGCCGTGCGTGATCCTTCCAAGGACGGCCTCGCCCCCAACTTCCTCGTCGTCGCCAACGTCGAGGCGACCGACGGCGGCCAGGCCCTGGCCGCCGGCAACTCCAAAGTCCTGTCGGCCCGCCTGAACGACGCCCGCTTCTTCTGGGACGAGGATCAGAAGGTCGGCTTTGACGCATGGGGCAAGAAGCTCGCTGGCGTCACCTTCCACGCCAAGCTGGGCACGATGGCGCAGCGCGTCGAGCGCATCGCCAAACTGGCGGCTGAGATCGCGCCTCTGGTGGGCGCCGACGCCGATCAGGCCGAACAGGCCGCGCGCCTGTCCAAGGCCGATCTGGCCAGCGGCATGGTCGGCGAGTTCCCGGAACTGCAAGGTATCATGGGCGGCTACTACGCCCGTTTGGCCGGTCATCCCGACGTCGTCGCCGACGCCGTGCGCGACCACTACAAGCCGCAGGGGCCGACCGACAATGTGCCGACTGCACCGCTGACAGTCGCGATTGCTCTGGCGGACAAGATCGACACCCTGTCGGGCTTCTTCTCGATCAACGAGAAGCCTACCGGCTCGAAAGACCCTTATGCCCTTCGCCGCGCCGCTCTGGGTGTTATCCGTCTGATTCTCGACAACAACGTGCGAGCTTCGCTTCGAGATATCCTTGAGGGTGCTAATTTCCGAAATGTGCGTCGCGCATACTTGGTCGGACAAGATGCCGCTCAGGAGGAAGCCCTGGACAACATTTTGGCGGGCGTCGACGAGGGCGTTGCTCTGAAGGTCTGGTCGCAGAAGTCCGACAAGATTTTCGATGAACTCAACGAGAAAAATGGCTGGGATGCTCTCTCCGAGGGCCTGACTTCCTTCTTCGCCGACCGGCTGACCGTCCTCCTCCGTGATCAGGGCCAACGCCACGACCTCGTGGCGGCCGTCTTTGCGCTGGGCGACGACGATCTGGTGCGGATCGTGCGTCGGGTGGAGGCGCTGGCCGCCTTCCTCGCCACCGACGACGGGACCAATCTGCTGGCGGGCTACAAGCGGGCGTCCAACATCCTCAAGGCCGAGGAGAAGAAGGGGCCGCTGCCCACAGGCGCCGTCGCCACCGGCCTGCCCAATCAACCGGCGGAAGAAACCGCCCTGGCCTTCGCCGCCGCCGCCGCCGCGACCGCCGTGGACGCCGCGCTGGAGACCGAGGACTTCGCCGCCGCCATGACGGCGCTTGCCGCCCTTCGCGGCCCTGTGGACGCCTTCTTCACCGCCGTCATGGTCAACTCCGACGTGGCCGAGGAGCGGGGCAACCGCCTGAAGCTGCTGGGTCAGGTGCGCGACGTCATGGGCCGGGTCGCCGACTTCGGCCAGATCGCGGGGTAGGGCTCTCTCCGAACCGACCGTCGCGTCGCCCCCTCCACCGCTTCGCGGTCCCCCTCCCCACAAAGTGGGGAGGAAAGGGGCGCGTGTCTTTCCTCCCTGTCGCGTAGCGATGGGGAGGTGGATCGGCGGCGGAGCCGACGAGACGGAGGGGGCGGCGCAGACGGCTCAAAATCTGCATCCCGATACATCCTCTCACGGATTGTTACGCCCCCGGCCTCGCCTTCGCAGGTGCAGCGCGCTAGTGAAGTCCCCCGTAAGCGGGACTCACCAGATCCCGCGACGACCACGGCTCAGGGACTGCAAGATGACCAAGTGGGTGTACGGCTTCGGCGGGGGATCCGCTGACGGCGATGCGTCGATGAAGAACCTTCTCGGCGGCAAGGGCGCGAACCTCGCGGAAATGTCGTCGCTGGGCCTTCCGGTGCCGCCCGGCTTCACGATCACGACGGAAGCCTGCGTCCACTATTACTCCAATGGCGAGACCTATCCGGCCGAGCTGGCCGATCAGGTCGCCGCCGGTCTGAAGACCGTCGAGGGCGTCGTCGGCAAGACCTTCGGCGACGCGTCCAACCCCCTGCTGGTCTCGGTGCGCTCGGGCGCGCGGGCCTCGATGCCGGGCATGATGGACACGGTGCTGAACCTGGGCCTGAACGACCAGACGGTCGAGGGTCTGGCCGCCCTGTCCGGCGACCGCCGCTTCGCCTTCGACTCCTACCGTCGCTTCATCACCATGTATTCCAACGTGGTCCTGGGCATCGGCCACGACCAGTTCGAAGAGGTTCTGGACGACCACAAGGATCGTCTGGGCGTCTCGGTCGACACCGAGCTGACCGCCGAGAACTGGGAAAAGGTCGTCGCCGACTACAAGCTTCTGGTCGAGCGCGAACTGGGCCAGCCCTTCCCGCAGGACCCGCATGACCAGCTGTGGGGCGCCGTCTCGGCCGTCTTCGCCAGCTGGATGAACGACCGCGCCAAATTCTATCGCCGCATGCACGACATCCCCGAAAGCTGGGGCACGGCCGTCAACATCCAGTCCATGGTGTTCGGCAACATGGGCGAAACCAGCGCCACCGGCGTGGCCTTCACCCGCAACCCCTCGACCGGTGAGGCGCGCCTGTACGGCGAGTTCCTGATCAACGCCCAGGGCGAGGACGTGGTCGCGGGCATCCGCACGCCGCAGTCCCTGACCAAGGCGGGCCGCGAGGAGATGGGCGAAACCGCCCCCTCGATGGAAGAGGCCATGCCGGTCGTCTTCGGCCAGTTCGTCGACGTCGTGAACCGGCTGGAAGGCCACTATCGCGACATGCAGGACATCGAGTTCACGGTCGAGCAGGGCCGCCTGTGGATGCTGCAGACCCGCAACGGCAAGCGCACGGCCAAGTCGGCCCTGAAGATCGCCGTCGATCTGGCCTCCGAAGGCGTGATCTCGCAGGAAGAGGCCGTGTCGCGGGTCGAGCCCGCCGCGCTTGACCAACTGCTGCACCCGACCCTGGACCCCGACGCCGCCCGTTCGGTGGTGGCGGCGGGCCTGCCGGCCTCGCCGGGTGCGGCCACCGGCAAGATCGTCTTCGACGCCGACGAGGCCGAGCGTCTGGCCCAGCAGGGCGACGCCGTCATCCTGGTGCGCGAGGAAACCAGCCCCGAGGACATCCACGGCATGCACGCGGCGCGCGGCATCGTCACGGCGCGCGGCGGCATGACCAGCCACGCGGCCGTGGTGGCGCGCGGCATGGGGCGCCCTTGCGTCTCTGGCGCCGGTGAAATCTCGATCAACGAGAAGTCGGGGACCTTCACCGCGCGCGGTCGTACCTTCAAGGCCGGCGAGGTCATCACTATCGACGGCGGCAAGGGCGAGGTCCTCGACGGCGCCGTGCCGATGATCGAGCCGGAGCTGACGGGCGACTTCCAGACCCTGATGGGCTGGGCCGACGCCGTGCGCCGCCTGAAGGTCCGCGCCAACGCCGAGACCCCGCTGGACGCTCGCACCGCGCGCGGCTTCGGCGCCGAGGGCATCGGCCTGTGCCGCACCGAGCACATGTTCTTCGATGAGGCCCGCATCGCCGCCGTGCGCGAGATGATCCTGGCCGACGACGAGCAGGGCCGTCGCGCGGCCCTGGCCAAGATCGCCCCCTTCCAGAAGTCGGACTTCGTCGAGCTGTTCACCATCATGAGCGGCCTGCCGGTGACGGTCCGCCTGCTGGACCCGCCGCTGCACGAGTTCATCCCGCACACGGACGCCGACATCGACGCCCTGGCCGCCGGTTCGGGCCTGGACGCCGAGAAGCTGAAGCGTCGCGCGCGTGAACTGCACGAGACCAACCCCATGCTGGGCCACCGCGGTTGCCGCCTGGGCGTGGCCTATCCTGAAATCTACGAGATGCAGGTCCGCGCCATCCTCGAGGCGGCTCTGGAGGTCAAGAAGACGTCGGGCGTGGCTCCGATCCCCGAGATCATGCACCCCCTGGTCGCCCTGGGCCTGGAGATGAAATACCTGCGCGAACTGACCGACCGGACCGCCCGGGCCGTGTTCGAGGCGGCCGGCGACAGCGTCGACTACCTGGTCGGCACCATGGTGGAGCTGCCGCGCGCGGCCCTGCGCGCCGCAGACCTGGCCGAACACGCCGAGTTCTTCAGCTTCGGCACCAATGACCTGACCCAGACGACCTTCGGCATCAGCCGCGACGACTCGGGTCGCTTCCTGCAGGCCTATCTGGACAAGGGCATCTTCGAGACCGACCCGTTCGTCCGTCTGGACCAGAGCGGCGTGGGCGACCTGATCCGCATCGCCGAGGAGCGGGGCCGGGCGGTCAAGCCGGGCATGAAGATGGGCATCTGCGGTGAACACGGCGGCGATCCGTCCTCCATCGCCTTCTGCGAGAGCGTGGGCCTCGACTACGTCTCCTGCTCGCCCTACCGCGTGCCGATCGCCCGTCTGGCGGCGGCCCAGGCCGCGCTTGCAGCCCGTTCGGGCGAGGAGCGCGAAAAGGACCGCTAGAGCGAAATCGGTTCAGATGCGATCACATCTGAACCCAGATATTCGCTCCAGCATCAATCCTGGAGCCTGATCTACCGATCAGGCTCTAGAGGTCTGATTCAGGATTGAGCGTGCAAAGGCGGCCCTTCGGGGCCGCCTTTTTCGTGCCGGATTGAGGTCAAGATCAACGTAACGCTGTGTGTGTCAAGTTGCACACAGTTTCGCATATGTATTCGCCTATCTGTGGAACGCTCGATAGAGGCGCCCATTTAACTCCCATGCTGGATGGGGCTGGTGGCCGTAGAAGTCACCACATCTGGTTTGTTAGGAGTTATAGAAACAATGCGTAACATTCTTCTCGCCGCTGCCGCTATTTCTGTTTTCGCCGCTCCGGCGTTCGCGCAATCGGGTCCGGACGCCCGTGGATACGGTTCGCTGGGCTACACGCATCTTGAGGGTGATTCCGCCACGACCGGCGCCGTCACCGGCCGCCTGGGCGTCAACCTGAACCGCTACCTGGCCGTCGAGACCGAGGCCTCGGTCGGCGTCAAGGACGACGACTTCACCGTCGCCGGCGTGGACGGTTCCATCAAGCACGAGTGGGACGCCGCCGGGTACGTGGTCGGCAAGTATCCTGTGAACGACAAGCTGGAGCTGTTTGCTCGTGGCGGTTACGGCCACACCGAGCTGAAGCAGGAGATCGTCGGCGCCAATACTGATGTGGGCGGCGACAGCTGGAACTACGGCGTCGGCGCCAACTACTATCTGGACGGGGTGAATGGCGTTCGCGCCGACTGGACCCGTCGTGACTTCCGCGACAACGGCGGCGAGGCCGACGCCTATTCCGTCAGCTACGTCCGTCGCTTCTAAGGCCTGATTGCAAGCTCTGGCGCTGTATACGACGAAGGCCCGCTCCGGAAGGAGCGGGCCTTTTCGTTGGTCTGGAAAGGGCGCTCAGGCCAGGCCGGGGGCCAGGGCCCAGCGCAGCGAGTTCTCGCCGAAGGGCTTGATGAAGAAGTCGCGATAGCGCTCGAACACTTCCACGATCCGGGCCTTCAGGTCCTGGGTCACGGACTCGCCGCGTTGACGTTTCAGGGCGGCGACGCAGTTGACGACGATGTCCTGATGGGCCGACCCGCCCATATGTTTCAGCACCGTGGCCACGTCATGGGCCAGCGGATCGTTGAGCTTTTCAGCCCACGGTGAAACGGTCTGAGTCATGCGGGCGCCATCCCCCTGGTTCTCAACACCCGTAACGGTTTGCAAAAATTTCCGAACAGTGCAAGCGCCGCCGGAAATAATGATTCCCGTTATCTGGCTTCAGGGGCGCTTTTGCACAAAAACCGTGCCCGCCGAGTAGCCTGCGCCGAAGCTGCAGATCAGGCCCGTGTCGCCCGGCGCGAAGCCGTCGTGGTGAAGGTGGAAGGCGATGATCGACCCGGCCGAGGAGGTGTTGGCGTAGTCGTCCAGGATGATGACGTTCTCGCTCGGCTCCGGTTCGCGGCCCAGCACCTTCTTGCCGATCAACTGGTTCATGTTGATGTTGGCCTGATGCAGCCACAGGCGCTTGAGCCCGTGCGGGTCCAGGTTCAGCTCGGCGGCGTGGTCGAGGATCATCTCCGAGACCATGGGCACCACCTCCTTGAAGACCTTGCGGCCCTGCTGGACGAACATCTTGTCGGTCAGGCCATCGGACGACACCGGCTCGTGCGCGTCGGTCGGCAGGGCGGCGCGGTTCAGGAAGCCGAAATTATTGCGGATGTTGTTCGAGAAGCTGGTCTTCAGCTTGGTGCCGACAATGTCCCAGCCGCGCGGTCCGGCCTGGTCCTCGGCCTCGATGATGACGGCGGTGGCGACGTCGCCGAAGATGAAGTGGCTGTCGCGATCCTTGAAGTTCAGGTGCGCCGAGCAGATTTCCGGGTTCACCATCAGCACGGCCTTGACCGAGCCGGAGGCCACGAAGTCCGCCGCCGTCTTGATGCCGAAGGTGGCGGAACTGCACGCCACGTTCATGTCGAAGGCGAAGCCCTCGATCCCCAGGGCCTGCTGCACCTCGATGGCCATGGCGGGATAGGGGCGCTGCATGTTGGACGCGGCGCAGATGACGGCGCCGATTTCGCTGACCGGCTTGCCCCAGGCCTTGATGGCGTCCTGCGCGGCCTTCACGGCCATCTCGGCCAGGATCGACAGCTCGTCGTCGCCGCGCGCCGCCAGGTGCGGCAGCATGCGCTCGGGGTCGATGATGCCCGCCTTGTCCATGACGAAGCGCGCCTTGATGCCCGAAGCCTTCTCGATGAAGGCCTCCGACGAGGGCGTCTTCAACTCCAGTTCGCCGGCGGCGATGGCCTCGGCGTTCTCGGCGTTCCAGCTGTCGGCCCAGGCGTTGTAGGCGGCGACCAGTTCGGCGTTCGAGATCGACTGCTCCGGCGTGAACAGACCGGTGGCGGAAATGACGGCTTGGGGCACTGGCTTCTCTTTCCCTCTCGCCCGGCGCCTCGTTGAATGAGGGGCGTCCGTTGCGATGACGAACCTCCTCAATAGGCCGGTGGAAGGCTCCGGTCGAGACTGGCTTTCATGCCCCGCATCCAGCGATTGATCCGGCCGCGCGGCGGGGCGGGCAGGGGATGGTCGCGTGCAGCGATCAGGGCCTCGACCAGGTCCTCGGCCTCGCACGGCCAGCCGTTCGGGGTGACATAGACCGGATAGCCGATCAGGGCCGCGTGGATCAGGCTCTGCAAGCTGGCGCGGCGGGTGCGGCGCTCGAACGTCAGGCGGTCGTCGGTCAGGCCCCACCCGGCATAGAAGGGCCGGCCATAGACGCTGACCGGCTTGCCCCGCATCAGGGCCTCGAACCCGGTCAGGGAGGTCAGGGTCGCCAGCCGGTCGCAGGCGTTCAGGCAGTCGATGATGTCCAGATCGTCGGCCGAGGCGTCGACCTCCTCCATCGCCGCATGATCCAGCAGGCCGGGCCGGTTGCCCGCCGTCACGTCCGGGTGGTTGCGATAGATCAGGAAGGCGTCGGGATGATCTGCCCGCGCGGCCTTCACCAGACCCGAGTTGGTGCGAAGGTCGGGGCCGCAGCCCATCATGATCGAGCGGTCGTTCTCAACCTGACCCACGACCAGCAGGATGGGCTTGTCGGTCGGCCAGTGCGCCGGGACGCCCGCGCCCTTCAGATTGTATTTCGACAGACCCGCCTCGACCACGCGGGCGCGCAGGGTCTCGGCCCGCGCCGCCTGATCCGGCGACGGCTCGCCCGCCTCGATCAGGCTCTCCAGACGGCTGGGCCGGGTCGGGTCGTAATAGACGCCCTGATCGTCCAGGGCGACCGACAGGGCGCCGAAGAAGTCGGACCCCAGCCCGCGCGAGCGGATGAAGCCGTCCTCCATCCGCACGACCGGCCCCTCGAAGGCGTCGGCGGCGGCGCGGATCTGCGGCGTCTCCTTGCCGGCCCACCAGATCAGTCTGCCGCCCGTCGCCCGCGCATGGGCGACGGCGGCGGATGAACGCCAGAAATAACGGACGCGGCCCTTGGGGCTGTTCAGCAGGCGGCGCACCGGCGGCCGCTTGGCCGGGGCGAAGCCGACCGCCGCCCAGTCGCCCGCCAGCCGGTTGGCCCGGTCGCGCAGGGCGATCAGCCGCTCCAGCGCCTGTTCCGCCTCACAGCCTTGGCCGGTCACCGGATCGACGTAGCGGGTGTAGGCGATCAGGGCCGCCGCCGCGATCTGTTCCAGATCGCGCGCCACGCCGCGCCGCCCGGTCTGGACCGCATCCGTCGTCAGGCCCCAGCCCGAATAGAAGGGCGCGCCGAAGCAACGCACCGGCAGGCCCCTCAACAGCGCCTCGAACCCCAGAGCCGAGGTCACGACATAGACCGCGTCTACCGCCGCCAGCAGGTCGGCGGGCCGCACGTCGGTGTCGATCAGGGTGACGCCGTCCAGCTGATCCGCCGGGATGCACCCTTGCTTGCGTCCCGCCGCCACCGCCGGGTGGCGTTTGACGATCAGTTGGGCGTCCGGCTCATCGCGCCGCGCGGTCGTCAGCATGTCCGAGAAGCTCTGCTGGCTCGCCAGCCCATAGCCGATGGAGGCGTCGCCGAAGGTCTGGTCCACGATCAGCACCCGGCGGCCGGGCTTGAGCAAGGACAGGTCCAGCGGCCCGCCCATATTGGTCTTGGACACGCCCGAGGCGATGATGCGGTCGATCAGGCCGCGCGCGCGGGCCTTCATGGCGGGGTCGCACCAGTCGGGCGCGGTCTGGATAAGATGCTCCAGCCGACTGGGTCGGGTCGCGTCGTAATAGACGCCCACGTCATCGGCGATCAGGCTGAGGCTGGTCGCCCCGCTCTCGCCGATGCCGACCGAGCGCAGGAAGCCGTCCTCCAGCGCGACATAGGGTTTGCCGTGCTTCGCCGCCCAGCGTCGGCCCGCCTCCGCCGTTGGCTTCATGCCCCAGCCGAGGACGGCCTCGATCGACGATCCGGGCAGGGCGGACAGGTCGTAATCGGGCAGGAAGGCGGACAGGAGCGGCACCTTCAGCACCCCCGGCGCACAGACCCAGGCGCGGGTTTTCGACGAGGGCGGAAGCGGTGCGATCATGGGGTTTGTCTACGGTCTGCCGTCAGAAGGCGCCACCCCGCTCTTCCTTCTCCCCTTGCGGGAGAAGGTGGACGCCGAAGGCGTTCGGATGAGGGGTTTTGCAACGGTCGAGAGACCCCTCATCCGACCTCGCTCTGCTCGGCCACCTTCTCCCGCAAGGGGAGAAGGGTTTAGGCGGTCGCCAGCAAGTCCTGCGCCTGTTGCAGGTGCAGCCGCTCCACCATATCGCCCTCGACGCGGATGACGCCCAGCCCGGCGGCCTCGGGCGCGGCGAAGGCGGCGACGACCTTGCGCGCCCATTCCACCTCGTCCGCCGACGGACCGAACGCCGCATTCGCGCCCTCGATCTGCGAGGGGTGGATCAGGCTCTTGCCGTCGAAGCCGTACAGCCTGCCTTGCGCGCATTCGGCGACGAATCCGGTCCCGTCCTTGATGCGGTTGAACACGCCGTCGATGACGCTCAGGCCGTTGGCGCGGGCGTGGGCCACGACGGCCGCCAGCCACGGCTTCAGCGGTTCGCGGTCTGGCGCGGGGCCGGTCTTCAGATCCTTGGCCAGGTCGTTGACGCCCAGCATCAGGCCGCTCAAGGCCCCGTCCGCTTCGGCGATGTCGCGCAGGTCCACCAGGGCGCGCGGCGTCTCGATCATGGCCCACAGGTCGGCGCCGGGGCGCATTCCCTCCGACAGGGCGTGGACCATGGCCGCGCTCTCGACCTTGGGAGCGACGATCAGATCGACGGGGGCGTCCTTCAGGGCCTTCAGGTCGTCGGCGCCCCACGGCGTGTCCAAAGCGTTGATCCGCACGCCGAGGCGCGGGCCGAAGCCGCCTTCGTGCGCCGCCGCGACGGCGGCCGCGCGGGCGTCATGCTTCATTTCAGGCGCGACGGCGTCCTCAAGGTCCAGCACCGCCACGTCGCAGCTCAGGCCGCGCGCCTTCTCGACCGCCCGCGCATTCGAGGCGGGCAGGTAGAGGACGCTGCGCGTCCGGCTCATGCTGCAGAAGCCTTGGCGCCGAACACCCTGGCCATCAGCCGCTCCAGCGCCTCGGCGTCCACGGCGTCAAACGCGGCCTTTTCTGTTGCGTCCACGTCCAGGACGGCGATCAGTTCGCCGGCCCCATCCAGCACCGGCACGACGATCTCGCTGGCCGAGCGGCTGTCGCAGGCGATATGCCCGGGGAAGGCGTGGACGTCCTCGACCACCTGGGTCTGGCGCGTCTTCGCCGCCGCGCCGCAGACGCCGCGCCCGAAGGGAATGCGCAGGCAGCCCAGCGTCCCCTGATAGGGACCGACCACCAGCTCTTCGGGCTTCATCTCGTCCACGACGTAGAAGCCGGTCCAGAAGAAGGCGGGAAAGGCGTCGGCCAGCATCGACGCCACGGTGGCCATCCGCGCCGTCCGGTTCGTCTCCCCGTCCAGCACAGCCAGAATCTCGGCCTCGACCTCGGCATAGCGTTCGGCCTTGTCGGCGGGGCGGTCGTCGCGGGCGACATAGGACATGACGGCTCTCCTTCTCGAGACCGCCATATAGGCTAAGGCTGCGCGGCACAAAGGGGTGGGCGTCGTCGATGAAATCGGAACAAATGAAGAACAATTGACTTGAGGGACTCGGGCGTCGCGCGTTAGCTTCGCTCATGCCTGTCGCAGCGGGCGCGTTTGGGGAGAGCGGAATGAACGGAGCATCGCAGGCGGACGAAAACTTCGCGCGGCAAATGGCGTGGCTGGATCGCGAACTGGCCTTGCGGGTCGAGGAGGCGCGCGCCGGCGAGCCCGGCAACCGGGCTCTGGCCGTGGGTCTGCTGATCGGCTTGATCGCGGGCATGACGCGTGGCGGGACGGCCCCGTCGTGAGCCAATTCGTGAGCAGGGCGCGGCCGGCCTCGACGGAGCTGGCGCGTCTTCTGGACGGCATCGACTGGTCGCGTTGCTCGGGCCGGGACCTGCACCGGCTGGCTGAAGGCGCGGTTCAGGCGACGATGCGAGGAGAGGCGCTCCGATGCCGGTCGACAGCATCTGATGACGCAAGCGTAGCCATTGGCGCGTCCAGACTGACGTTGTAAAGGCCAGGCTTCAGGCGGGCGGCCGAGAGCTGCAGCGGCGGCTTTGATCGTCCTGGCGCCGCCAATTGAGAGACCAGACCATGAAACGCACGATCATTGTCGCGGCCGCCGCTCTGGCCTTGTCCGCCTGCACCGCGCCGAACCAGTCCCGCGAAGTGCTGCTGGACGCCGGTTACAGCAATGTCGAGGTCGGCGGCTACGACTGGTTCGGCTGCAGCGAGGACGACGCCCTGAGGACCAAGTTCAAGGCGACAGGCCCGACGGGGCGCAAGGTCGAGGGCGTCGTCTGCGCCGGTATGTTCTTCAAGGGCGCGACCATCCGCAACACCCGACGGGGATAGTCGCGACCCCACGGGCCCCGACGCGCGACAGCGTCGCAGGCGGCGAGTGTGGTAGGCCCAGAGGGACTGAACGTCCTGTGAAATTTCAACGCCTTGGCGATATCTGACCGGAACTCGCCAGTCCCGCCCTCATTGGTTTCCAGCCTCGGTGTCAAACCTTCTAGGCCTACCTGGCGTCCTGTTTCGATACTCCACAGGCGTGTGAACAAAAGGGAACAAATCGCTTGGCGTTGCCGCAGTCGGCGCCGTAGGGGTCCGTCCCGGGTCGGCAACCTCGGAGGATGACATGGACACGCAAACCTGCTGCCCAGACGAAGCATTTGCCCGCGACTTTCTCGGGATGAACTGACGCGGATGTAGGCTATTCGCGGACAAGTTTGCCACGCTCTGGGAATGGCATCAGATTTCTTTAACTATCCTCCAAGCTTGACCTTGCTTGACCGTTCATCGAACGATGCGTTCTCAGCTTGGGGTGTTGTGAAATTCCTTGTTTTTTCAATGAGTGCTGTAGGGCTGACCATGCCTTCCGTGGCGGCGGCGCAGCACGTTCAAACGTTCACCTCGACGTCCGCGGCCGCCTCACGGAGACCGGCGCGGCCGACTGGCGGTGACAGCCGCACGACCACCTACACGCTGGACAAGGCTGACAATCGCAGTCACCGCTCAACATGCAGTTGAAGAGGCTGTTTGCAAGCAATGATGTCGTTTATTATTATCATCATATCTCCGGCGTTAATTTGGCTTGCAGACGGTTTTCTAAAGTTTAAATTTGATTTTAGAGAATCTGATGTTGATGATGAGAGGGCAGCAAAAAAAAGGGGTCGAGCATACTATTTCATCGTCAAGTATAATAAATTTCTTAGGTATTTCGGAATCTCAATCATAATGATTGGGTTTGCTGTCATAGCTATATTAAGCAAATTTGATGGCTCTGGGACATTGTATTTTTATGCTGCTCCAGCAATTGGAGGAGTTTTGTACGGTGTAGGAGTGTCCTGGAGGGGGTTGTTTGTAGGGGTGCGGTAGATGCAGAGATGCTTTTTTCCTTTGCCGCCGCCACTACGATTGCTCTATTCGCCTGACCGCCGCCGCATCCCGCGCCTCGCACGACGTCACGATCTCCACCACGTCCGCCGTGCGTCCGTTGGCGCGGGCGAGCTGATCGGTCTGCTCGATCCCGAACACCTGCCTGTCGGTCTCGACGGCGTCGGCCGGCGGCAGGGCGGCGCCTGGCTGAGGCGGGCTGCACAGCCAAAGAGATCGCTTCCGTCCTCGGTCACACGACGCTCTCAGAGGTCGAGCGCTACACCCGCTCGGCGGATCAGGAGAAGCTGTCAGATGCCACTATGGACCGGCTGGAAAAGGCCGGAACGTGAACGGGGTGTGTCAACCCGCTGTGTCAAAACCCTATAAGTGGTTTGTTTTTAAATGAAAATATAGGTGGGGTGGTAGGCCCGGAGGGACTCGAACCCCCAACCAGACCGTTATGAGCGGTCGGCTCTAACCATTGAGCTACAGGCCCCCGAAGCAGGGAGGACGTGCCTAGCAGGGGATGGGGCCGCTGCAAAGCCGCCGCGGACCTGTCGTGCTTTTCATGCCGATGAACGGAACCTGCACGGGGGGCTTTTGCGTTCGTTCAGCTTGAAACGGCCAAGGTAGGGTCGTGGCTGGCGAAGACGCCCGGCCGATGGATTTCGACGGAGACTATGATGACCCGCACCGCAC
>Ga0247823_10002935_pt1 | contig 13965 bp, 13 predicted proteins | sample 13C_PalmiticAcid_2_FD_192426 | JGI IMG/M metagenome (GOLD analysis project Ga0247823, IMG submission 192426) | Soil microbial communities from agricultural site in Penn Yan, New York, United States - 13C_PalmiticAcid_Day30 | ecosystem: Environmental > Terrestrial > Soil > Agricultural land...
GTCGTGGATTGTGCCGTCCTGGTCGGCGGCGGCGAGTTCCTCGCGCGCCCAGTCATCGACGGCGCGCCCGATGGCGTCGGCGGGGGCGAGGATCGGATTGCCCTCCCCGCTTTCGTGCAGCACCGCCTCCACGTCGCGGACGGCGACGACGGTGTCGCGCGACAGCACCGCAAGCCGCTGGACGACATTGCCGAGTTCGCGGACGTTGCCGGGCCAGTCATAGCGTTCGAGCAATTGCATCGCGGCGGGGGCGAATTGGCGATCAGGGAGGCCCGACGCGCGTCCGGCCTCGACGAAATGGCGGATCAGCGCGGCGATGTCGCTGCGCCGATCGCGGAGCGGCGGCAGGGTCACCGGGATAACGTTGAGCCGGTAGAACAAATCCTCGCGGAAGCGGCCGTCGGCGACGAGCGTGCGCATGTCGCGGTGCGTCGCGGCGACGACGCGGACGTCGGCACGCAGCGCCTGGCTGCCGCCCACGGTCGAATATTCGTTGCTCTGGAGGACGCGCAGCAGCCGCGTCTGCGCCTCGAGCGGCATGTCGCCGATTTCGTCGAGGAACAAGGTGCCGCCCGCCGCCTGTTCGAACCGCCCGGCGTTGCGGCTGTGCGCTCCGGTGAAGGCGCCCTTTTCATGACCGAACAGCTCGGCCTCGATCAGTTCGCGCGGGATCGCCGCCATGTTGATCGCGACGAACGGCCCTGAGCGGCGCAGGCCGGTGGCATGAATGGCGCGCGCCACGACCTCTTTGCCGGTCCCCGATTCACCGAGGATGAGCACCGCAAGGTCGTTCGAGGCGAGGCGCGCGATGGTGCGATAGACCGCCTGCATTGCCGGTGCGCGGCCGACGAGGCCGTGGCTGTCGGCGGGGCCGGCGTCGGTCGCGGCGGCCACCGCGCGATGGCGCTTGAGCGCGGCGCGGACGCTGGTCGTCAGATCCTCGAGATCGAAGGGCTTGGGCAGATAGTCGTAACTGCCGATCCCGGTCGCGCGCACCGCGGTGTCGAGCGTGTTCTGCGCCGACAGCACGATCACCGGCACATCGGGATCGACCCCGGCGCCGGGCAGCGAGTCGATGCCGTCGCCGTCGGGCAGCACGACGTCGGTGATGATGAGGTCGGGGCTGTTCGCCGCGAGCCAGGCGTTGCGTTCGGCGATCGTGGTGACCGCCGCGAACACTGCTGATTCGCCGACGAGCGTTTCGCGAATGATCAGCGCGATCGTCGGATCGTCCTCGACGAGCAGGATCGTCTTGCCGTTCATGCGCTGCGTCCCTTTTGCGCCGCGGGAAGATGGACGCGGAAACGCGTCCATTCGCCGTCGCGCATATGCTGGACGGTGCCGCCCATGTCGCGCGCGAGCTTGGCCACCAGTGCGAGGCCGAGCCCGCGCCCCTCGCGCTTCGTGGTGACGAAGGGATCGAAGACGTCGCCGCGGATTTCGGCAGGGACGCCCGGCCCGTCGTCGCTGACCGACACTTCGATCGGCAGCGCGATGCGGCCGCGCCCGTCGCCATTGTCGATCGAGAGGCCGTGGCGGTACGCCGTCGCGATCCGCACCGTGCCGTCGTCGCGGGGCCCCAGCACTTCGCAGGCATTGGTGATGAGGTTGAGCAGGATCTGGACCATGGCGTCATGGTTCCCGAGCACCAGCGGCAGCGAGGGGTCGAAATCCTCGGCAAAACGGATGCCGGGAAGCTGGCGCGCACGCACGACCTCCATCGCCTGGTGGATCGGCTGGTAAAGGTTCATCGCTTCGCAGGCGATCGGCTGTCCGCGCGAGAAATGTTCCATCTGGTCGATCAGCGTCGCGATGCGATCGACCTCCGACACGATGAGCGAGGTGAAACGCGCCTTGCCCGCATCGGCGCCGCGCGCAAGCAATTGCGCCGCGCCGCGGATGCCCGCAAGCGGGTTCTTGATCTCGTGCGCGAGCATCGAGGCGGCGGCGCCGGCGGCGCGCCCCGAACGGCCGATCGCGCCGCCCATCAGTTCGGCGTCGCGCTGCGACGCGACGAGCGCGAGGATGCGGTGGCCGCTCTGGCCATAGGGCACCATCTGCATGTCGACCGCGATCGACTTGCGCCCGCCGACGGTGATCTCCGCGCCATGGGCGAAGAGCGCCGAATAGGCGGGATCGCTCATCCGCTGGCGGTAATTGCGGTCCATGCGGATGACGTCATAGACGACATGGCCGACCATCGCGGCGCGACCGACGTTGCACAATTGCTCGGCGGCGGCGTTGACGAAGAGGATGACCCCGTTGCGATCGATCAGTAGGGTGGCGACGGGATGCGACTGGATCAGCTCGTCATGGTCGAACGTGGGGATGCTCGACGTCAGCGCGCTCACGCAGCGGCCTTGCTCAGATGCGGTCCGTAAAAGGCTTCGAGCGCGGCGAGCACACCCTTGCTGTCGGGGATCTGGTTGACCTGATTGCGGAACTCGGCCGAACCATGGAGCCCCTTGACGTACCAGCCGAGGTGCTTGCGCGCCATATTGACCCCGGTCATCTCGCCATAATGGTCGATCATCGCGCGGTAATGCGATGTGATGACGTCATATTGTTCGTCGAGGCCGGGATCGGGCCGTTCGGCCTCGCCGCGCAGCGCCGCCATCACCTGCCCGAGCAACCACGGGCGGCCATAGGCGCCGCGCCCGATCATGACGCCATCGGCGCCGCTCTGGGCGAGCGCGGTCTTGGCGTCCGCCGACGAGCAGATGTCGCCGTTGACGATGACGGGAATCGACACCGCGTCCTTGACCGAGCGCACGAAGGCCCAATCGGCTTCGCCGCGGTACATCTGGTTGCGCGTGCGACCGTGGACGGTGACCAATTTGGCTCCCAAATCCTCGGCGATATGGGCGAGTTCCGGCGCATTGAGGCTGTCGTGGCACCAGCCCATGCGCATCTTGACCGTGACGGGGACGCTGACCGCCTTGACGCAGCTGTCGATCAGCGCGGCGGCGAGCTTCAGATCGCGCATCAGCGCCGAGCCGGCGTCGCCGTTGGTGACCTTGCGCACCGGGCAGCCCATGTTGATGTCGATGATCGACGCCCCGCGATCCTCGTTGAGCTTGGCGGCCTCGCCCATTTCATAGGGGGTGCAGCCGACGAGCTGCATCGACACCGGCTCTTCGACCGGGTCCCAGGCGGCTTTCTGGATCGACTGGCGCGTCTCGCGGATCGCAGCCTGGCTGGCGATCATCTCGGTGACATTGAGCCCCGAGCCATAATAGCGGACGAGCTTGCGGAACGGCAGGTCGGTGACGCCCGTCATCGGCGCGAGGATCACGGGATCCGCGATGGTGATGGAGCCGATCTGGATGGGGCGCAGCGCCGCCATGGGGGGGAAGCCTTCGAATTGCCTAAAATTTGAGCAGCGCCCCTACACGTTAAGCGGCTTTCCCGCAAGCGGCGGCTGCGCTAACCGGCGCGGTCATGAGTGAGTCCGCGCCTTCCCCTGCCCCGTCCGTGATCGCCGTCCTGCTGGCCGGCGGGCTCGGCACGCGTGCGGGCTTCGATGCGCCCAAGCAACTCGCGATGCTCGGCGACAGGCCGGTGCTGCGCTGGAGCCTCGACGCCCTTGCCGCGCATGGCGGGGTTTCGGGCGGCGTGCTGGTGGCGAATGATGACGTCATGGCGTCGGTCGGAACCCTGCCCGAAGGCTGGATTTCCGCGGCTCCGGGCGCCGAACGGCAGGCGTCGGTGGCGAATGCGCTGGCGGCGCTGGAGGACCGCGCCGACGACGCGCTGGTGTTGATCCACGACGCCGCGCGCCCGGGGGTGAGCAGCGACGTGATCGACCGGTTGCTGGCGGCGCTCGCCGGCGGGGCCGAGGCAGTGATCCCGACGCTGCCGGTGCCCGATACCCTGGTCGAGCAGACCGACGGTGTTGCAGGATCGGTCGTGGACCGCAGCGCGTTGGCGCGGGTGCAGACGCCGCAGGGCTTCCGGCTCGGCACATTGCGCCGCGCGCATGCCGCCGCCGCCGGCGTCGCAGCGACCGACGACGCGCAGCTCGCGCGGGCGATCGGCGTGCCGGTGGTAGCGGTTCCGGGCGACGCGCGGCTCCACAAACTGACATATGCGGACGATATGGCGATCCTGTCGGGATTGCTGGGGGTACGAACGATGATGCAGAGCGCGGTCGGCATGGGATATGACGTCCACCGGCTGGTCGCCGACAAGCCCTTGTGGATCGGTGGCATAGAAATCGCGCATAGTCATGGACTTGAAGGCCATAGTGATGCCGACGTCGCGCTTCATGCGCTGACCGACGCGATCCTCGGAGCGCTGGGCGATGGCGATATCGGCGATCATTTCCCGCCGAGCGACCCGCAGTGGCGCGGCGCCGCCTCGCACCTTTTCCTGTCCTTTGCGGCGGACCGCGTCGCGGCGCGCGGCGGACGGATCGCGCATGTCGACCTGACGATCATCGCCGAGGCGCCCAAGATCGGCCCGCATCGGCAGGCGATCCGCGAGCGCATCGCCGACATCCTTGCGGTTTCGCCGCTGCGGGTTAGTGTGAAGGCGACAACGACCGAGCGGCTGGGCTTCACCGGCCGCCGCGAGGGGATCGCCGCGCAGGCCGTCGCGACCTTGCAACTACCGGAGAATTGATCCTTGCCGTCCAAGAAACCAACGCGAGAAAGCGCGCGCGCGGTCGCCGCCACATCGGTCCTGACTGCCAACCGCGCCGTGGCACGCAAGGTCGCGGTCGCCGAAAGCTGCACCGGCGGCATGGTGTGCGCCGCGCTGACCGACATCGCGGGAAGCTCGGATGTCTTTTCGGCTGGCTTCATCACCTATTCGGGCGCTGCGAAGCAGGCGCAGCTCGACGTGAGCAGCGAGATACTCGAAACCTTTGGCGAGGTGTCGCTGGCGACCGCCTGGGCGATGGTCGCGGGGACGCTGGCGAACAGCGACGCCGATGTCGCGGTGGCGATCACCGGGATCGCCGGGCCGGGCGGCGGGTCGGAGAAGAAGCCGGTCGGGCTGGTGATCTTCGCGCGCGGACTGCGCGGGCAGGAAACCGACGATTATTTCACCCAGCGGGTGCAGTTCGAAGGCGGTGACCGCGGGGCCATCCGCCATGCGGCCACCTTGTTCGCGCTCGACCTGCTGACCCCCGACAAGGACGCGCTGCGGCCGTCGGAGGATATTGCGCTGCCCGTCTGACCGCGGCAGACTTGGCGCGATATGGATGGGAACAGACGAACGCTGCTGATCGGTGGCGCACTGGTCGGGGCGGCTGCCTTGATCGGCGCGGTAAAATCCTGCGCGCCGGTGAAAGGCCGATGGGGCCAAGCGGCGGATGAGCCGCCCCGGAGGCCGGCGGGCAAGCCGAAGCCACCGTTGGACGAAGACATCGCCCCGATGCTGGCGCGCCTCGACCGATGGTATGCAGCGCATCTTCCGGCCGACCGATATGTCTTCAATCCCCCGGCGACGGACAGTGCGCTGGACAGGTTCGAAAAGGCTGTCGGCGCCGCACTGCCGCCATCCTATCGGCAGTTGTACAAATGGCACGACGGCGAGAATGACGACCGGTCGGGACATTTTTATGGGCTGCCTCTCCTTCCACTGAAGGAGGCCGAGAATCAGTGGCGGATGGCGGCCAAGCTCCTCGCCTATTTCAAGGGCAACCGGTACCCGCTCCCCGGCGGAGCCTGGCCCGAGGGCGCGGTCGATCCCGCCTATATCAACCCGCGCTGGATACCGCTGACGCACGACGGGTCGGGCAACCATATCGGCATCGACCTCGATCCATGGCCCGCAGGCCGGGTCGGGCAGGTCATCCTCTATGGCCGCGACGAGGATGTGAAGGTCGTGCTCGCCGAATCGCTGGGCAAATTCCTTGGCTGGATCGCCGACCTGCTCGAAGGCGGCAATTACCGGCTGACGACCGAGGACGGCGAGCAAAGGCTGCGCGATTTTGCGCTGCGCGATCCGCCGGTCGACCATTTTCACGACGGCGCGCGCAAACTGTTGGGTGCGCCGGGCCCCTATCTTTAGGGGTCAGGCGTTCGAAGCCACGCCGTATAGCGCGTCGGCCCGCGTCTCGAACGCCGCGATCATCTTGCGCAGCGCCTTGTCGAACATCTGCCCGGCGAGCGCTTCGAACATGCGGTTGCGGAAGGCGAAGTCGACCATGAAATCGACGCGGCAGCCGCCCTCTTCGAGCGCGGTAAAATGCCATTCGTTGGTGAGGTGGCGCATCGGGCCGTCGATATAGCTGACCGACACCTTGTCCGGGCGATGCTTGTGGACGCGGCACGAGAAGCTTTCGCGCAGGCCCTTGAAGCCGACGATCATGTCGGCGACGGCCTCGGTCTCGCTGTCGTTGCGAATGCGGAGCGCGACGACCCACGGCAGGAAATCGGGATAATGCGCGATGTCCGCCACCAGCGCGAACATCTGCTCGGCGCTGTAGGGCAGGACGCGGCTTTCCTGGTGCCTCGGCAATCAGTCGACCTTTGTGCGGGCGAGCTGCGCCTCGCGCGCGGCGCGCATGACCTCGAAATCGTCGCCGGCGTGATAGGAGGAACGGGTCAGCGGCGAGGCCGCGACCTGCAGGAAGCCCTTGGCGCGCGCGATCTGCGCATAGGCATCGAAGGCCTGCGGGGTGACGAAGTCGATGACCTTGGCATGGCGAGGCGTCGGCTGGAGATATTGGCCCATCGTCATGAAGTCGATGTCGGCGCTGCGCATGTCGTCCATCACCTGGTGGACCTCCATCCGCTCCTCGCCGAGCCCCATCATGATCCCCGACTTGGTGAAGATCGACGGGTCGCGGCGCTTGACGCTTTCGAGCAGGCGCAACGAGGCATAATAGCGCGCACCGGGACGGATAGTCGGATAGAGCCGCGGCACGGTTTCGAGATTATGGTTATAGACGTCGGGACGCGCATCGACGATCGCCGCAACCGCGCTTTCGGGCTTGTTGCGAAAGTCCGGCGTCAGGATTTCGATGGTGGTCTGCGGCGTTTCGCGGCGCAGCGCCTGAATGACCTTCACGAACTGGCTGGCGCCGCCGTCGGGCAAATCGTCGCGGTCGACCGAGGTGATGACGATGTGCGACAGCCCCATCTTTGCGGCGGCGATCGCGGTATGCTCGGGCTCGAACGGGTCGACCGCACGCGGCATGCCGGTCTTGACGTTGCAGAAGGCGCAGGCACGGGTGCAGGTGTCGCCGAGGATCATCACCGTCGCATGCTTCTTGGTCCAGCATTCGCCGATGTTCGGGCAGGCGGCTTCCTCGCACACGGTGTGCAGGTTGAGCTCGCGCATCAGCTTGCGCGTTTCGGCATAGCCGGGGCTGGTCGGCGCCTTGACGCGGATCCAGTCGGGTTTGCGGGTGCGTTCGGACGGTTTCGGCAGCGGAGCGGTCATTCGGCCCACATAGGCGCGCCGGCCGCTCTTCTCAACCATGCATCTTGTGCTAAGGCGCCGCCATGACTCGCTTTGCAGATATGATCGATGGCTATCGCCGTTTCCGTAAGGGCGGCTGGCAGGAACAGCGCGAACGCTGGGAGCAACTGGCGGAGGGGCAATCGCCCAAGGTGATGGTGATCGCCTGCTCCGACAGCCGGTCCGAACCGTCGCAGATTTTCGACACCAATCCGGGCGAAATCTTCGTCGTCCGCAACGTCGCGGCGCTCGTCCCACCGTTCGAGACGACCCCCGGCCGCCACGGCGTCTCCGCCGCGCTCGAATTCGCGGTGCAGTTTCTGAAGGTCGAGGAAATCGTCGTGATGGGGCATGGCCTGTGCGGCGGGTGCCATGCGGCGCTCCACAAATCGATGGAAGGCGCCGAGCCCGGGCGCGGCGGCTTCATCGCCGACTGGATCGCGATGCTCGACGACGCCAGCGCCGAAGTGCGCGCCGAGCATCAGGATATCGACAATCGCGAGGCAGGCCGCGCGATGGAAATGGCGGCTGTGCGCGTGAGCATAGCGAATCTGCGCACCTTCCCCTGTATCGAGGAGAAGGAGAAGCGCGGAACCCTGAAATTGCGCGGCGCCTTTTTCGCGATCAGCGACGGGGTGCTGCATGTGATGGACGATGCGACGGGAGATTTTGCACCGGCCTGATCGGCCCGACAGGGGAAAAGGACATGAGCAAGAATGCGATGTGGCTGACGATCATTTTCGTCGCCGCCATTTTCGGAGCACTGATAGGGCCGTCGATCGGCAGCCTGGTCGGCGAAGGCACGATGCTCATCCTCGCCCCCCTGTTCCTGATCGGCGTCGTCGCTTTCTGTATCTGGGCACTGTCGAGCAACAAGAGCGGCACCAAGGCCGACCCGGCGGCGCTCGCCGAAGCGCGGCGGATGGTCGCCCCCGAAGGCAAGGCACGCATCTATGTCACCCGCCGCGGCTTCGTCGCCGCGCTGCAGGGCATGGACGTGACGATGGGCGGCGCCAAAGGGCAGATCAAATCGGGCCAGATGCTGATGGCCGACGTGGCACCCGGAACCTACATAATCCACGTTGCGACAGCCAAGGCGAAGCTGGCCAAGCCCGCCGAGATCAGCGTCGATATCGGCGCGGGCGGCGTGGTGGTGATCGATGCGATGATCGAGATGGGGGCGCTCAAGGGCAGCATCCTGCTGACCCGCCTCGATGCGGGCAAGGCGCGCGAGAATGTCAACGCGACCAAGCTGGTCCTGTGGGAAGTGCCGCCAGCCTGAGGGCGCGCCTTTCCCCTTCCCCGCCCGGATGATCGCACCACCCGGCGGGGAATGAAAATCGCCGTTTTCCGCGGCTGACGCAACTTGTCGCCGATATCGGGCGTTTCCCGGTCGAGGCGCCCCGCATCTGCGAGCAGCCGATTTTGCGCTTTTCCGCCAAAATGGCAAAGCGATGACAGTCGCAAACAGGGAGACATGAATGACCCTTCGCCAACAATTATTGGCTGCCCCGGCGCTCGCGTCGCGCCGCCGCCCGATTCCAGGCGAAGACGATGATTATGCCAAGGCCCGCAAGTCGCTGCTGGCCGAAGAAATCGACCTGCGCCGCAAGATGACGCGGGTCGCCGAGCAGCGCCGCGCGCTGCCCCCCGGGCCGCTGGTCAGCGCCGATTACCGGTTCAAGGATGCCAACGGCGCCGAACTGGGCCTCGCCGAGCTGTTCGGCGACCATGACACGCTGGTCACCTATTTCTGGATGTACGGCCCCGATCGCGAGCGCCCCTGCCCGATGTGTACCAACTGGCTGGGGTCGGTGAATGGCAACGCGAACGACATCAAGCAGCGCGTCGCGCTCAAGATTCTCGGCCGCAGCCCGGTCGAGCGGCAAAAGGCGTTCGCGCAGGAACGCGGGTGGCAGGCGCTCGATTTCGTGCAGACGGTCGGCGACGATTATGCGCGCGACCATCGTCTGCTGAACGAGGACGGGTCGGAAAATCCGGCGCTCGTCGTCTACAAGAAGAATGGCGCCGGGGTGCGGCTGTTCTGGAAGAGCGAGATGACCGCCGAGATGGCCGACCCCGGCCAGGACCCGCGCGACGCGCCCGATATCGCGTCGCTGTGGAATGTGCTGGACCTGACGCCGCATGGGCGCGGGACCGATTGGTATCCAGCGTTGGAATATTGAGCGCTTAAAGCCTCAAAAGCCCCCCATCGCGGGCTTCGGATTGTGGCCTTTGTGGCCACAAGGCGACAAAGGATACGGTCGTGGACGTCCGGAATGTCTCCTTTGTCGCTTTAAGCAGAAGGGTGCTGGTGCCTGACGATGGAAAGAACAAAACAAGAACGTATCGGAGCGGGAGATTTTAGGAAAGCGATATTTTTTGGGCCTGCGGGCTGACCACTTTTGGGTGGAGAGCGGGCGTAGCCGATCCTCCCTGTCGCGAAGCGATGGGGAGGTGGCAGCGCGAAGCGCTGACGGAGGGGCCGACGCGGTCAGGCGTCGCGCTACCTTTCGGCCCCTCCACCACCGCCTGCGGCGGCGGTCCCCCTCCCCATGGCCTTCGGCCACAGGGAGGATCTTTACGTCCGTGGCCGGTCGCTTGCCGCCATTCGTCATCCCGGACTTGATCCGGGATCCATTCCTTCAACGCTGCATGAATGGACCCCGGATCAAGTCTAACGAGCCACGCGTCTCGTTAGAGGGTGACGATGCCATGGACGGTCCCCTAACGCCCGAAACCCGACACCACAAACTCACGGAATAGCATAGGTCACATTCGCCTGCCCGACGGGCTTGTCGGGATCGTCGGTCCAGATGCGCACATCCATCACCGCGAGGCGCTTGCCAAGACGGAGCATCGTCGCGTCGGCGAACAGCGGCCCCGGTCGGCACGGGCGCAGGAACTGGTAGTTGAGCGCACTCGTCACCGCCATCGCGACGGGGCCGATATGCGCGAGGACGAGGGCATAGGCGGCCATGTCGGCAAAGCCCATTTGCGTCGGCCCCGAGATCAGCCCGCCGGGACGGAGCGCCTTTTCATTCGGGTCCATCCGCGCCTGGATTTGGCCGGGCGCGGCGGACACGACATGGCCGCGCGTGCCCGGCTGGGCGTGCGGGAAGGCCTGTTCCATGAAGGCGTTGAGCGCATCCGCATCCAAGCGGATTGCGCTCGACGATATGGGCGCCTCCCCCGCCAAGGTCAGCGCGTCAGCTTCTTGTACGACGTCGCGTGCGGACGCGTCGCGCCGTCGCCGAGGCGGCGGATCTTGTCCTCTTCATAGGCCTCGAAATTGCCTTCGAACCATTCGACATGGCTGTCGCCCTCGAACGCGAGGATGTGCGTCGCGAGGCGATCGAGGAAGAAGCGGTCGTGGCTGATGACCACGGCGCAGCCGGCGAAATTCTCGAGCGCTTCTTCGAGCGCCGCGAGCGTTTCGGTGTCGAGGTCGTTGGTCGGTTCGTCGAGCAGGAGCACGTTGCCGCCCTGCTTCAGCATCTTGGCCATATGGACGCGGTTGCGTTCGCCGCCCGAGAGCTGGCCGACCTTTTTCTGCTGGTCGACGCCCTTGAAGTTGAAGGCGCCGACATAGGCGCGGGTCTGCATCTCGTGCTTGCCGATGTTCATCAGTTCATGGCCGCCCGAGATTTCTTCCCAGACATTCTTGCCGGCATCGAGCGCGTCGCGGCTCTGGTCGACATAGCCGAGGCGCACCGTGTCGCCGATCGCGACGCTGCCGCTGTCGGGGGTTTCCTGGCCGGTGATGAGCTTGAACAGCGTCGATTTGCCCGCGCCGTTCGGCCCGATGACGCCGACGATGCCGCCCGGCGGCAGCGAGAAGGAAAGGTCCTCGAAGAGCAATTTGTCGCCATAGGCCTTCGAGATGCCGTCGACCTCGATGACCTTGCCGCCGAGGCGTTCGGGGACCTGGATGACGATCTGCGCCTTGCCGGGGGTCCGCTTTTCCTGCGCCTCGACGAGCTGGTCGAAGCTCTTGATACGCGCCTTCGACTTGGCCTGGCGGGCCTTCGGCGACTGGCGGATCCATTCGAGTTCGTCCTTGATCGCCTTCTGGCGACCGGCGTCTTCGCGCGCTTCCTGTTCGAGGCGCTTGCCCTTCTTTTCGAGATAGGTCGAATAATTGCCTTCGTAGACGAAATAGCGGCCGCGATCGAGTTCGAGGATCCAGTTCACGACATTGTCGAGGAAGTAGCGGTCGTGGGTGACGAGGATGACGTTGCCCGGATAATCGACGAGATGCTTTTCAAGCCAGGCGACGCTTTCGGCGTCGAGGTGGTTGGTCGGTTCGTCGAGCAGCAGGATCGACGGCTTTTCGAGCAGCAGGCGCGTCAGCGCGATACGGCGGCGTTCGCCGCCCGAGAGATTCTCGACGCTCCAGTCGCCCGGCGGGCAGCGGAGCGCTTCCATCGCGATTTCGAGCTGGTTGTCGAGCGTCCAGCCGTCGACCGCGTCGATCTTTTCCTGGAGCGTGCCCATTTCTTCCATGAGCGCGTCGAAATCGGCATCTTCCGGCGGATCGGCCATCAGCGTGCTGATCTCGTTGAAACGCTCCATCATGTCGGCGACCGGGCGGACCCCGTCCATGACGTTTTCCTTGACCGTCTTGGTCGGATCGAGCTCGGGCTCCTGCGCCAGATAACCGACGGTGATATTTTCGCCGGGCCAGGCCTCACCGGTGAATTCGGTGTCCATGCCCGCCATGATCTTCATCAAGGTCGACTTACCCGTGCCGTTCGGGCCGACGATGCCGATCTTGGCATCGGGATAGAATTGCAGGCTGAGGTTGTTCAGCGTCGGCTTTTGCGCGCCGGGATAGGTCTTGGTCAGACCCTTCATCACGAAACTATATTGGGCGGCCATGGATATGCTCCGGTGCAGGCTGGGCCGCGGGCGCGGCCGGGAGAGATTTGAGTTGCGCGCCGGTTAGCGAATGGGGGCGAGCTTGGCAATCGGCGCTTGCGCGCGCGAGGCGCGCCGTTAGGAAAGCGGCATGAAAATCCCCCGCACCTCCACCGGCCTGGCCGGGATCGCCGCCCTTCTCCTCTCCACCGCCGCATCGGGCCAAACCGTGCCGGGCGCCGCCGAACTGGCGCAGCAGGGCGACGATCCGGCCTGGGCGATCACCGAAGGGCTGACGACCGAAATCGGCCCGCGGCAGGCGGCAACCGAGGCCGAGGCGGCCGCCCGGCGCTGGGGCGTCAAGCGGCTCACCGAAATGGGGTTCCGGAACGTCCGTGAAGAACCCTTCATGATGCAGACCTGGGTGCGCGGCGCCGAAGAGGCGTCGCTGATCGGTCCCTTTCAGCCGCAGAAGCTCCACATCACCGCGCTCGGCACCAGCGCCTCGACGGGTCCCAAGGGCCTCGAAGGCGATGTGGTCTACTTCGCGAGCTATGACGCGCTCGTTGCCGCGCCCGACAATCTGGTTAAGGGCAAGATCGTCTTCATCGATCATCAGATGAAAGCCGCGCAGGACGGCAGCGGCTATGGTCAATATGGCCGCGCACGCTTCACCGGCGCGAATGTCGCGGCCAAAAAGGGCGCGGTTGCCGTCGTGATCCGCTCGATCGGGACCGACAGCCACCGCAATCCGCACACGGGCGGCACCAATTTCGAAGCCGGCGTCAAGCCGATCCCCGCGGGGGCGCTTTCCAATCCCGATGCCGACCAGTTGGTGCGGCAATGGAAACGCGTCGAGGCGGGCCAGGCCGCCGCGCCGCTGCGGCTGAAACTGCTCCTGACGCCGCAGAACCTCGGGCAGCAGCGCTCGGGCAATGTCATCGCCGAGGTTCCCGGCAGCGACCCCGGCGCCAGCCCGGTGATCGTCGCGTGCCATCTCGACAGCTGGGATCTCGGCACTGGTGCGATCGACGATGCCGCAGGTTGCGGCATTATCACCGCGGCGGCGAAGCATGTGATGACCGCCGGCCAGCCGCGCCGGACGATCCGCATCCTGTGGGCGGGCGCCGAGGAAGTCGGCGTGTTTGGCGGCAAGGCCTATTTCGACGCGCATGGTAAAGAGAAGCACGCCGTCGCGCTCGAAGCCGATTTCGGTGCCGACCGCGTGTGGCGCGTCGACTTCAAGCTGCCCGACAGCGCGAAAGCGATTTCGGACCGGATTGCCGCTGCCGTCGCGCCGTTCGGCGTCGTCCGCGGTAAGCAGCCTGCGAACGGTGGGGCCGATATCGGCGCGCTCGTCGCAGCGGGGGTTCCGGCGGTCGATCTGGCCCAGGATGGCACGCGTTACTTCGATCTGCACCACACGCCCGACGACACGCTCGACAAGATCGACCCCGTGCAATTGCGGCAAAATGTGACGGTTTGGGCGGCGACTCTGGCGATTCTGGCCAACAGCACGAACGCCGAGCTTCCCTAGTGTGACGGAGAAATGACAGAATCCCGCCGCCCCCGACCATCTCAATTATTTTTGTTGACGATTCATGCGGAACGGCTAAATCCCGCGGCTCGCGGTCCGGGAAACTTTTCCCGACGCGGTAAGGCATTTTAGGGAGCCCACACATCATGAAGAAG
>Ga0247823_10002936_pt1 | contig 13965 bp, 13 predicted proteins | sample 13C_PalmiticAcid_2_FD_192426 | JGI IMG/M metagenome (GOLD analysis project Ga0247823, IMG submission 192426) | Soil microbial communities from agricultural site in Penn Yan, New York, United States - 13C_PalmiticAcid_Day30 | ecosystem: Environmental > Terrestrial > Soil > Agricultural land...
GTAATGGCCGCGTCCCCGCCGTTGTCTATGGCGGCAAAGAAGAACCCCTGATGATCCACGTCGAAGAAAAGCTGCTGATGAAGCAGCTGATGACGGGTCACTTCATGAACTCGATCGTGATGATCGAAGTCGATGGCAAGCAGGTGCGGACCCTGCCGAAGGACGTCGCTTTCCACCCGGTCAAGGATCGCCCGATCCACGCCGACTTCCTGCGCATCAGCAAGGATGCCAAGGTCCAGGTCGCGGTCCCGGTGCTGTTCATCAACGAAGAAGCCTCGCCGGGCTTGAAGCGCGGCGGTGTGCTCAACATCGTTCGCCACGAGCTGGAACTGATCTGCGATTCGGACAAGATGCCCGACGACATCCAGATCGACGTCACCGGCTATGATGTCGGCGATTCGATCCACATCAGCAACGTGACGCTGCCCAAGGGCAGCGAAAGCGCGATCACCGACCGCGATTTTACCATCGCGACGATCGTTGCTCCCTCGGCGATGAAGTCGAGCGAAGGCGACACGACGGTCGATAGCGGCGAAGAAGCTGCCGCTGCCGAAGGCGGCGAAGAAGCCTGATCTTATTCGGGTGGCCCCTCCCCCGGCGGGAGGGGCCTTCCACGAAAGGCACTAGCGATGCAGCTCTGGGTCGGCCTTGGCAATCCCGGGCCCCAATATGCGATGCACCGCCACAATGTCGGCTTCATGGCCGCCGATGTCATCGCCGATGTCCATGATTTCCCCACGCCCGCGAAGAAATTCCAGGGCTGGATCCAGGACGGGCGCATCGGATCGCAGCGCATCCTGCTGCTCAAACCCGGCACCTTCATGAACGAAAGCGGCCGCAGCGTGCGCGCCGCGCTCGATTTCTATAAATTGACCCCGCAGGACGTCACCGCCTTCTACGACGAGCTCGACCTTGCGCCGATGAAGGTCAAGATCAAACAGGGCGGCGGCGCGGCGGGCCACAACGGCATTCGCAGCATGATCCAGCATATCGGCGATGATTTCCGCCGCGTGCGCATCGGCATCGGCCATCCTGGACACAAGGACCGCGTGACCGGCCATGTCCTCGGCAATTACCACAAGAGCGAAATGGAACCGCTGATCGACCTGCTCGGCGCAATCGCCGCCGAGGCGAAATGGCTCGCCGACGGCGACGATGTGCGGTTCCAGAGCGATCTGGCGCTGCGTTTGCAGCTGTGATCTCCATCCGACCGGCAACGGCAGCCGATCGCGATGCCGCGTTCGGGATTTGGGAAGCATGCGGGCTCACCCGTCCGTGGAACGACACTTTTGCAGACTTCCAGCGAGCGCTGGATCATGTCGCATCGACAGTTATCGTGGCGGAACAAGACGCGCGGATTGTCGGCACTGTCATGACCGGCTTTGACGGGCATCGCGGGTGGATTTACTATCTGGGGGTCGCACCGGATCGGCGCGGGCGCAGCGCGGCGCGACAATTGCTCGAAAGCGCCTGCGACTGGTTGCGGCTTTGCGATTGTCCGAAAGTCGAACTGATGCTTCGCGCGGGCAATCCTGCCGAACAATTCTATGAACATCTTGGCTGGGAACGACAGGATGTCCACGTGTTTGGCCGGTGGCTGGACCGGGCGCCGATCGGTGGCGAGCCGCCCTTGTAACACGAGCGTCACGCAAATCCTGTTTTCCCGACATGGTGAAGCCACGGAGCTGACACCTATCTCTGCAATCGGTGCGCCACCTCATAGCCGGGCTGTCCAGCCCGGGGCTCAACCGAAACAGGGGACTGCATGTCACATCTTACCGACGAAGCCCGCGCGCCTTATCGCGGCGAAACCACCGACCTTTGTGCGCCCGACAGCCTCGAGGCGATCGTAGCCGAAAATCCGTCGCGGCGGACGCTGCTGCGGAACGGCCTGCTCGGGCTGTCGGTGCTTCCCGCCGCGGCGCTGGCGGCGTGCGGCGACACCAGCGGCGATCCCACCGTCACGCTTCCGCCTGCTCCGACCCCCACCCCCACACCGACCCCGACGCCGACGCCGGGCAGCTTTGTGGTGACGTTCGCCGCGGTCGCCGCCAACCAGAACGACGCCGTGACGGTTCCCGCCGGTTATACGGTCGATGTGCTGCTGAAGGCCGGCGATTCGGTCGAGGCAGGCACGCCCTATTCGGGCAGCTTCCCTACCCCCGCGGTCGCCGAGAAATGGGCCGGCGGCAACCATGACGGCATGGAATATTTCGCCTTTCCGGGCGTCGACGCCAACAACCGTGGCATCCTCGCGATGAACTACGAATATCCCGATTTCAACATATTGATGGCGGGCAGCTATAACGCAGCGACCGCCACCGCCGACCAGAAAGCGATCGCGCTGTCGGCGGTCGGGATCGGCGTCGTCGAGATTTCCAAGGGCAGCGACGGAAAATGGGCGGTCCAGGCCGGATCGACCTATAACCGCCGCTATACCGGCAACAGCAGCTACCGCGCCGGCGGCCCCGCCGCGGGCCTGCTGTCGGGGTCGATCAAGGGCATGCTGAACAATTGTGCGAGCGGCCGCACCCCGTGGGATACATACCTGACCTGCGAGGAGACGACCGACAATTATCTCGACCCGACGCAGCCCGCGCGCGATTATGGCTGGGTGGTCGAGATCGATCCGCTGCGCGAACTGGCCGCGCCGACCAAGCGCACCGCGATGGGTCGCTTCAGCCACGAGAATGTGGCCTTCATGACGAACAGCGACCGCCGCGTCGCCTTTTACATGGGCGACGATTCCACACCGGGCTGCATCTATAAATTCGTGCCCGACCGGGCGTACAGCGCATCGAACCGCGCGGCGAACACCGACCTGCTCGACTATGGCACGCTGTATGTCGCGCGTTTCAACGGCAACGGCACGGGCGAGTGGCGCGCGCTGGTCGTCGGACAGAACGGCCTGACCGCGGGCGCCTCGGATCCGGGCAATGTCAGCCAGAGCACGACGCCGCCGGCACCGACGATCGTCAATTTCAACAATCAGGCCGATGTGCTGATCAACTGCCCGTCGGCAGCCCGCGTCGCCGGCGGCACCGTGATGGATCGTCCCGAATGGGTGACCGTCGCCCCCGACAACAAGGCGGTCTTCGTGACGCTGACCAACAACAGCGGCCGCCGCGTCACCGACCCGATGAACCCGCGCGTCACCAACCTGCACGGGCACATCATCAAGTTCCGCGAAGAAGGCGATTCGCCGCTGGCGACGAAGTTCAGCTGGGAAATCTTCCTCACCGCCGGCGATCCGTCGCTGGCGTCGGGGGGCAGCAACCTGGTCGGCAATATCAATGGCGACACCTTCTCCAGCCCCGACGGGCTGCGCATCGACCCGCAGGGCCGCATGTGGGTGCAGACCGACCATAGCGTGCCGGGCAACTCGGGTGTCGCGGGCCGCACCATCGACCAGGCCTTTGGTCACAATGCGATGTTCTACGTCGACCAGGTGAGCAAGCAGTCGAAGCGCTTCCTCGTCGGCCCGCTGGGCTGCGAGATCACCGGCCTTGCCTATACGCCCGACCTCAAGACCTTCTTCGTCAACATCCAGCATCCGACCGGCAATTGGCCGGTCGCCGGCCAACAGCCGCGTTCGTCGACGATCGTCGTGCGGCGGACCGACAGCCAGCCGGTTGGCGCCTGATTGAAATGCGCCGCCCACCCCTCCGACGGGGGTGGGCGGCTGCGTTTTTTCCAATGCGGAACGTCAGCCGCCGGCCCTTTTCGAGGGCGGCGGCGGCGATCCGTCGGGGGTTTGCGACATCAGTATCACGCACATCGTCCGGTGCACCCGGTGCGTCCCGCACCCGACGCCGGCGTAGCGGTGCGTCGGACGGAGCAGGCTGTGGCGGTGGCCGCGGCCGGGCACACCGTCATCGATCAGCAATTGATCGACCACCCCCTCCGGGCTGTGGTGGCCATAGGTGATGACCTCGTTGACATAGGGCCCGCCGCCGCGCGCCTTCATCCGCTCGCCGGGGCCGCGGCCATTCGTGTAATGGCCGACCGCGCCCGAGCGCGACTGGGCCGCAACATGGTCGGCGGCGGCGCGCGCCAGCGTATCGCTCCACGTCATTTCAGGCAGCGGCTTTTCGTGGCGCAAATCGCGGATCGCCTCGTCGACCGCGGCGACCCCCTCGTTCGTCATGATGTCGATTTCGCTGCCTTCTTCGGCGATCAGCAGCTTGCCCTCAAACCGCGGACGATAGTCGCGCAAGAAATCGGCATAGGCGGCGGGGTCGCTGCGAAAGTGATTGAGTTCGGCAAGGACGCCGGCCTCGAAACGGCTGGAGGCGGCAGCGGCGCCCGCCGCACCAAACGCCAGCGCCAGTGCGGCGGCCGCCCATCGATAGTGTTTCGTCATGATGCAGACGATAAAGGCGCAAGGCTGAACCTGCCGCAACCATAATCTGGCGCGTGCCAAAGACTGGCGTCGGGGCCAAGTTGGCGCTAGGGGCGCTGCAACACCGGCCGCACGCCGGCTACACGGAGTTTTTATGGGTTTCAAATGCGGGATCGTCGGATTGCCCAATGTCGGCAAGTCCACCCTGTTCAACGCGCTGACCGAAACGGCGGCGGCGCAGGCGGCCAACTATCCCTTCTGCACGATCGAGCCGAATATCGGCAATGTCGCGGTGCCCGACGCGCGGCTCGAAAAGCTGGCGGCGATCGCGGGCAGCAAGAAGATCATCGCGACCCAGCTCGCCTTCGTCGACATCGCCGGCCTCGTGCGCGGCGCGTCGAAGGGCGAAGGGCTGGGCAACCAGTTCCTCGGCAACATCCGCGAAGTCGACGCGATCGTCCATGTCCTGCGCTGTTTCGAGGATGACGACATCCAGCATGTCGAGAACAAGGTCGACCCGGTCGCCGATGCCGAAACGGTCGAAACCGAATTGCTGCTCTCCGACCTCGAAAGCCTCGAAAAACGCGTCCCCGCGTTCGCCAAGAAAGCCGCACAGGGCGACAAGGAATCGAAAATCGCCGCCTCGGTGCTCGGCCAGGCGCTCGAGCTGCTGCGCGAGGGTAAGCCCGCGCGGCTGACCGATCCCAAGGATGAGGAAGAGGCCCGCGTGCTGCGCACCGCGCAACTGCTGACCTCGAAACCCGTCCTCTATGTCTGCAACGTCGACGAGGGCAGCGCCGCGAACGGCAACGCCTTTTCCGAAAAGGTCTTTGCCAAGGCGGCCGCCGAAGGCGCGCAGGCGGTCGTCGTTTCGGCGGCGATCGAAAGCGAGCTGGTGACGATGGACATGGCCGACCGGCTCGAGTTCCTCGAAGAAATGGGCCTCCACGAAACCGGCCTCGCGCGCGTTATTCGCGCGGGTTACGAGCTGCTCCACCTCATCACCTTCTTCACCGTCGGGCCGCAGGAAGCGCGCGCATGGACGGTCCACACCGGCGCCACCGCCCCCGAGGCCGCGGGCGAGATCCACAGCGATTTCCAGAAGGGCTTCATCCGCGCCGAGACGATCGCTTATGACGATTATGTCGTGCTCGGCGGCGAAGCGCGTGCGCGCGAAGCGGGCAAGCTGCGCGCCGAGGGCAAGGCTTATGTCGTGCACGACGGTGACGTCATGCATTTCCTGCATAGCTGATCCGGCTTCTTATTCCCTTTCGACTGCCTGCCTGCGGCAGTGGCTGAGGACGGGGTGGTTCGATATCCCGCGCGCGGCGGCATGCGCCCTGGATCGGGCCGGCTTATAGGCCGTTGCGACAGCCCGGCCGACGCGGAAATATATTCCAAAGTTCAGGAAAGTTCACGCTATCCGCTCCCTGATTTGCCTCCCTGGGCGTGCTGGACGCGATCGGCGGTCCCACCGTTGCCACTCCCGCACGCCGGGCAGCGACCGCTTTTGTCCACATATTGAAAGAGCCGGATGAAGGCTGACACAGCCAGATAATGTAGGACAGCGTTTATTTTGGCGAGCGGCCGATGACGGCCTTGGCGTGGGAAGTGGTCGGTTGTTATCCCGGCTTCGCCATCCCGGACCTGATCCGAGATCCATAGCCGCGCCGTCGTCATGGATCCCGGATCAAGTCCGGGATGACGATGAAGGGAAGGGCAGCTTCCGGTCGTTAGCCGAGGTTGCGGAACGGTTTACGGTTCGAATGCCGCCAGGATCGGGCATGGTCCCTTGTCGCTCGCCGCGCATTGGTCGGCGAGGCGTGCGAGGGCGGCGCGCGTTGCTGTCATTTGTACGATCTTTTCGTCGAGCACCTCGATCCGCTGCCGCGCCAGCGTCCGCACGCGCACCCGGTCGTCGCTGGCCTCCAACGCGAGCAGTTCGGAAATTTCATCGAGTGTGAAGCCCGACGCCTGCGCCGATCGGATGAATTTCAGCCGCCTGAGGTCATCCTCGCCATAGCGGCGGATCCCGCCGCCCCAGCCGTCGCCGCCGCTGCGCGCGGGTATATCGAGCAAGCCGCGGCGCTGGTAATAGCGCACCGTTTCGACCCCGACGTCGCCCGCCTTCGCCAATTTCCCGATCGTGAGCTGCACCGCTTGACTCCGTACTATGGTACGGATGCTATATGGGGTGCATGACAAAACAAGCAACACTCCATCGCATGGTCATGCCGGGTCACACCTGCCCCTATGGCCTCAAGTCAAAACATCTGCTCGAAAGGAAAGGCTTTACGGTCGACGACCAATGGCTGACCACGCGCGAGGAAACCGACGCGTTCAAGGCCAGGCATGGCGTCAAAACGACACCCCAGACCTTCATCGACGGCGTGCGCATCGGCGGCCACGACGATTTGCGCCGTCATTTCGGGCTGAAGGTCGCCGACCCCGATGCGGTGAGCTACACACCCGTGATCGCGCTGTTCGCGATGACCGCGCTGATGGCGCTTGCGGCGAGCTTTGCCGTCGAGGGCGACGCTTTCACGTTGCGCGCAGCCGAATGGTTCATCTCGTTCAGCATGATCGTGCTCGCGCTGCTCAAATTGCAGGATGTAGACAAGTTCGCGACGATGTTCCTGAACTATGACCTGCTCGCGAAACGCTGGGTGCCCTATGCGAGCATCTACCCCTTTGCCGAGGGACTCGCCGGCGTGCTGATGACCGCGCACGCGCTGCCCTGGCTGTCCATCCCGGTCGCGCTGTTCATCGGCGGGATCGGCGCGACGTCGGTGTTCAAGGCGGTCTATATCGACAAGCGCGAACTTAAATGCGCTTGCGTCGGCGGCAGCAGCAACGTGCCATTGGGCTTCGTCTCGCTGACCGAAAATGTGATGATGGTCGCGATGGCGCTGTGGATGGCGCGGATGTGGCTGTAACCGCCGCAGCCATCGGTCATTGATGAAACGCATGGCTCGGCTATCGAGGGGCATCGATTCGCGCCCTTACGGAGCCCAGCCATGTATAACCGCCGCCACTTCCTTGCCGGGGCGACTCTCGCCGGCCTTGCGGCCCCCACAATCGTCCGCGCGCAGGGCATATTGCGCGACTTCCCCTTCAAGCTGGGCGTCGCGGCGGGCGATCCGGCGAGCGACGGTTTCGTCATCTGGACGCGCCTCGCCCCCGAACCGATGGAGCGCCACGGCGGGATGCCGCTGGCGAACGTGCCGGTCGAGTGGGAAGTCGCGAGCGATACGGGCTTTCGCGATGTCGTGGCGAAGGGCACCGAACTCGCACGGCCCGAGCTCGGGCACAGTGTTCATGTCGAGGTCGCGGGGCTCCAGCCCGATCGGCCCTATTATTACCGCTTCACCGCCGGCGGCGAACGCAGCCTGCGCGGCCGCGCGCGCACCCTGCCCGCCGCCGGCGCGCGCACCGATGCGCTGAAGTTCGGCGTCGCGGGCTGCCAGCATTTCGAGGCGGGCTTTTTCGGCGCCTATCGCCACCTCGCGCGCGAAGATCTCGCCTTCGTCTATCATTATGGCGACTTCATTTACGAATATAGCGAGGAATATCTGTTCAACACGGGTCTGCCGACGCGGCCCGTGCGCAAGCATGCGTTTCGCGCGCTTGTCGACCTCGACGATTTCCGCACCGCCTATTCGCAGCAGCTTGGCGACATCGACTTGCAGGCGGCGCGGTCGGTTCACGCCTTCCTGTCGAGCTTCGACGATCATGAAATCCGCAACGACTGGGTCTCGGACCTCGACAACTGGAAAATGGGGCTCGACGGCAACGATCCCGACGCGGCTTCGCCCGAAGTCTTCATGCTGAAGAAGCAGGCGGCGATGCAGGCGTGGTACGAGCATATGCCGGTGCGCAAGGCGCTGCTGCCGCGCGGCGGGATGGTCGCGCTGAACCGCGAGCTGCGCTACGGCGACCTGATGGCGATGCAGTTGCTCGACACGCGGCAATATCGCACCGACCAGCCGTGCGGCGACGGGTTCAAGCCCGCATGCCCCGATGTGTCCGCCAAGGACGCGCAGGTGCTGGGCCGCGCGCAGGAGGAATGGCTCGGCCGCAACCTCGGTGCCGGCGGCGCGACGTGGAACGCCTTTGCCCAGCAGATCACGATGATGTCGCTCGACCGGCGGCGGAAGGACGACGAGCCCAAGAAGATCGTGAACCTTGACAGCTGGGCGGGTTATGAGGCGCCGCGCGAACGCGTGCTGTCGCGCATGGCGGGGCTCAAGAATAACGTCGTGCTGACCGGCGACGAGCATCAGAATTTCTGCGGCGACCTCGTCCGACAAGACAAGGTCGTCGGCGCCGAGTTCGTCGCAACGTCGATTTCGAGCGGCGGCGACGGCAGCGACAAGCGGGGCGGCACCGATACGTTCCTGGCGCTCAACCCCGAGCTCAAATTCGCGAACGACCAGCGCGGCTATATCGTGTGCGACGTCAACCGCGAGGCGTGGCAAACCCATTTCATGGTCGTCGACAAGGTGACGACCCCGGTCAACACGCTGTCGAAGCGCGCGACGGGCGTCGTCGAAAATGGCGTCGCCGGGATCAAGATGGCGTGAGCTGTCGCCGGGGCGTCACACAACGGCCATAGCGGAGCAGCCATGATACGCTTTGCCTCGCTACTACTGTTCTCGCTGCTGCTCACCTCCGCGCCCGCGCAGGCGCAGGAGGCGCGCAAGCCCGTCACCATATTGATCTCGATCGACGGCTTTCGCGCCGATTATCTCGATCGCGGCATCACACCCAACCTGTCGCGGCTCGCGGCCGAGGGTGCGCGCGGCAAGCTGCGCCCGTCCTTCCCGACCAAGACCTTTCCCAACCATTATGCGATCGTCACCGGCAAGCGGCCCGACAATAATGGCATCACCGGCAACAATATGCTCGATCCGCGGCGACCGGGGGTGAAGTTCAGCCTCGGCGATCCGAAGCAGGCGCTCGATCCCTTTTGGTGGGACGAAGCCGAACCCGCTTGGATCACCGCGGGCAAGGCGGGGGTGCGCAGCGCGACGATGTTCTGGCCGGGGAGCGAGGTTGCGATCCACGAGGTACGGCCGCCCGACTGGCTGCGCTATGACGAACATGTCGGCTACGCACAGCGGGTCAACACGGTACTCGACTGGATGCGCCGCCCCGCCGACATCCGCCCGGCCTTTGCCACCCTCTATTTCGAAGCCGTCGATGGTGCTGGGCATGAATTCGGACCCGACAGTGCCGAAGTGAGTGCCGCGATTTCGAACGTCGACGCCCGCATCGGCGATCTCGTCGCCGGGCTCGCGGCGATGGGCCAGCCCGCGCAGATCATCGTCGTCGCCGATCATGGTATGCGCGCGATCGACGAAAGCCGCGTGATCCAGCTCGCCGACATGATCGATTTGCCGAGCATCATTGCGGTCGAGACCGGCCCCTACGCCGCGATCGAGCCCGCCGCCGGCACCGACGACCGCGTTGCAAAGGCACTGCTGAAACCGCACGACCATATGACCTGCAACCGCCGCGAAGAGCTGCCCAAACGGCTCCATTATGGCCGCAACCCGCGCGTCGCCGCGATCATCTGTATCGCCGAACCCGGCTGGTCGATCCTCGCGGGTCCACCGACATGGCCCGTCAAGGGCGGCGCGCACGGTTATGACAATCAGGACCCCCAAATGCTGGCGCTGTTCGTCGCGTCCAACGCCGGGCTGTCGGGCGATGTCGGCATCATCGACAATATCGAGATCTATCCGCTGCTGATGGAGCTGGTCGGCGTCGCGCCGCTGCCGAGCGACGCGGCGGGCGTGCTCGTCAAGGCGCGGCGCTGATCAGTCGCGCAGCACCGCCATCGCGTGGATCGATGCCGTCGGCGCGTTGACAATCTGGAGCAGGTAACGCCCCTGCGTCACATCGAATTCGACCATCTTGCGAATGCCCGAGCAGGCGGGACCGTGCCCGTGCGCGACCGATTTCACCCTGGCGCCGTCGCGCACCATGTCGATCCACGCCCCGGCATCGAGGGCAACGACCAGCCGCCCCGGCTTTTCGACCGCGATCGGGATCATGCCGCCGAATTTGTGAACGTCGGGCTTGCGTTCAGAGGCGATGCCGTAGCGCAGGCTTTCGAAGCGATGCAGCGGCAGTTCGGTCTTCGCCGGCCCCAGGAGTGACCAGTCGGCCGCGAGATCGGCGCCATAGGCATAGATCGTCCTGCTCGACGCAGCGCGCGCCCAGTCGGCGAGCTCGGGCGGCAGGACGGGTGTGGCGGGGCATGCGGCGGGAGCCTCCGCAGCAGCAGCCGGGTCCATGGCCGGAATGCTGCCGATCATGGCGGCCAGTGCCGGAATTCCATACCAAAGCCGCATCTCCAACCTCCTATTGCCGTTCGGGTCGCTGCTCCGCCCAGGTGAGGATGGCGTCGAGCGCGGGGCACAGCGCCTGCCCCCAGTCGGTGATGCCATATTCGACCTTGGGCGGCACCTGATGGTGCACGATCCGGCAGACGATGCCGTCGCTTTCCATCTGTCGCAACTGCTGGATCAGCATTTTTTGCGAGATGCCGGGGATCGCGCGTTCCAGATCGGAAAAACGCAGCAGCTTGCCGCCAAAAAGATGGAAGAGGATGATGAACTTCCAGCGTCCTTCCAGCATGCGAAAGGCCTGCTCCATACCGGCGGCGGCGCTCATGGCGGTATATTCGGCCTTACCCAAAGGTCAGTACCTTACTTTTTCGTGTGTTCTTGTCATTTGGAAAGCTTAGAAACATCTAGGGGCAGAGACAATCGACGACGCAAAAGGACCCCGCCATGCCGCTTGATATTCCCAACCCCATCGCCGCCTATTTCGCCGCCGACCGCCACGATGCCGAGGCGGTAGCCGCCTGTTTCACCGACGACGCGATTGTGAAGGATGAAGGACGGACGCATCGCGGAAAAGCCGAGATCGCGGCTTGGAAGCGCAATATTGCGGCGAAAATCAGCTACACCAGCACGCCCATCGCAATCGCCGCGCAGGACGGAAAAACCGTCGTCACCTGTCACATCGTCGGGAATTTTGCGGGCGGTGAGGTCGACCTCCGGCACTTCTTCGTCACCGACGGTGAAAAGATCTCGTCGCTGGCAATCATCCCCTGAACGGGTCACTTCCTCCCGAACAATTTCTCGACATCGTCCATCGCCAGCTTCACCCAGGTCGGGCGGCCGTGGTTGCACTGGCCGCTATGCGGCGTCACCTCCATCGTGCGGAGCAGTGCGTTCATCTCGGCGACGCTGAGCGTGCGGCCGGCGCGGACTGAGCCGTGGCAGGCCATGGTTGCGGCGACGAGTTCGAGCTTTTCGCTGAGGCCGAGCGCGGCGTCGTAGCCGGCGAGGTCGTCGGCGATGTCGGTGACGAGTTTGCGGCAATCGATCGCGCCGAGCATCGCCGGCGTGGCGCGGACCATTACCGCGGCGGGGCCGAAGCGTTCGAGTTCGACGCCGAGCGCGGCGAGCTGCGGCGCGGCGGCTTCGAGCCGGTCGCACGCGGGCTCGTCGAGTTCGACGACTTCGGGGAGTAATAGCCCCTGCGAGGACACCGCCTGCCCGCTCATGCCGCGGCGCAGTTGCTCGAGCACGAGCCGCTCGTGCGCGGCGTGCTGGTCGACGATGACGAGGCCGTCCTCGGCCTCGGCGACGATATAGGTGCGCGCGATCTGGCCACGCGCGATACCGAGCGGGTGGGCTTCGACTTCGGGCGGCGGCGCGAACGCGACCTCAGCGCGGCCGGCGAGCGGCGCGGCCGACGCGAAGGGCGTGATGCGGTCATAGACGCGCGCGACATCCGCGGCGGCAGGCGCGATGTCGGCGCCGAACAGATGCACCGCAGGCTCGGTACGGTGGCCGAACAGGAAACCCGTCGCAGGCTCAGGCGCGACCGGTTCCTGCTGCCACGCCGCCAGCGCGGCTTCGGCGGGGCGCTGGACGCTGCGGAAACCATGCTCGTCGAGCGCGCGGCGGAGGCCGCCGACGATCATGCCGCGAATGAGCTGCGGGTCGCGGAAGCGCACCTCCGTCTTGGCCGGATGGACGTTCACATCGACCTCGCCGGTCGGCACGTCGAGGAAGAGCGCGACGACCGGATGGCGATCGCGCGCGAGCAAATCGGCATAGGCGCCGCGCAGCGCCCCGACGAGCAGCCGGTCCTTCACCGGGCGGCCGTTGACGAACAGATATTGATGGTCGGCGATACCGCGATTGTAGGTCGGCAGGCTGATGACGCCGCCCAGATGCACCTCGCCGCGGTCGACATCCACGCCAATGCTGTTCGCAGCGAGATCCCGCTGCGTCAGCGCTGCGACGCGCGTCAGCTGATCCTGTCCGCCCTGCACGTCGAGCACGCGGCGCCCGTTATGCTCGACGGTGAAGCCGACGTCGGGCCGCGCCATCGCGAGCCGTTTCACCACATCGATGCACGCGGCATATTCGCTGCGTCCGCTGCGCAGGAATTTGCGCCGCGCCGGTACGCGCGCGAACAGATCCTCGACGACGACGCGCGTGCCTTTTGCGAGCGCCGCGGGCCCTTCGGCGGTCACCGCGCCATTGTCGACGACGCGCCGCCAACCGTCGCCGCCCGCCACGCGGCTTTCGAGCGTCAGCCGCGCAACGCTGGCGATCGAGGGCAAAGCCTCGCCGCGGAACCCCAATGTCGTAACGTCCTCGATCGCATCGTCGGGCAGCTTCGACGTCGCATGGCGTTCGAGTGCGAGCGCCATGTCGGACGCGGTCATTCCGCAGCCGTCATCCTCGACTTCGAGCCGCGAAATCCCGCCCTCGGCGATTCGCACCGAAATGCGAGTCGAACCCGCGTCGATAGCGTTTTCAACCAGTTCTTTGAGCGCTGCGGCGGGTCTTTCGACCACTTCACCGGCTGCGATCCGATTTACGAGCTTTTCGGGCAGGCGACGTATTGACATGGAGCCTCTCCTAGCGCAGTCGGACGCAAATCGCGACCCACCCGCACAGCCCGATCTTCCTGTCCAGCCAGCCGTCCTCGGCAGAGCCGGAATCTCCCCCAGATTTGGTCCTGTTGTCGGCACGGGAACGCACAATATTTTGACGACGGTGGTGCGGCCCGTTCGAAAGCCGCGCTGTCGATGACAGGAAGCAGTATCGATGTCCTTCTTTTCCCGCTGGTTCAAATTCAATTCCCAAGACATGGCAATCGACCTCGGCACCGCGAACACCGTGGTCTACGTACGCGGTAAAGGGATCGTCCTGAACGAACCTTCGGTCGTCGCGGTCGAGACGATCAACGGGATCAAGCGGGTCAAGGCAGTCGGCGACGACGCCAAGCTGATGATGGGCAAGACCCCCGACAGCATCGAGGCGATCCGCCCGCTGCGCGATGGCGTCATCGCCGACATCGACGTCGCCGAACAGATGATCAAGCACTTCATCACCAAGGTGCATGGCGGCAAGCCGAACGCGTTTCGCAGCCCCGAAATCGTGATCTGCGTGCCCTCGGGCTCGACCAGCGTCGAACGCCGCGCGATCCGCGACGCGGCATCGAACGCCGGCGCGAGCGAAGTGTGGCTGATCGAGGAGCCGATGGCGGCCGCGATCGGCGCCGACAGGCCCGTCACCGAACCGATC
>Ga0247823_10002937_pt1 | contig 13963 bp, 18 predicted proteins | sample 13C_PalmiticAcid_2_FD_192426 | JGI IMG/M metagenome (GOLD analysis project Ga0247823, IMG submission 192426) | Soil microbial communities from agricultural site in Penn Yan, New York, United States - 13C_PalmiticAcid_Day30 | ecosystem: Environmental > Terrestrial > Soil > Agricultural land...
GGTCAGCTGGCGAGGACACGGCGAGGCGGGATGCGGAGCTGGGAGAGAGCAGCAAGCCGCGCGAGAGATGGTATAAGGCAGGGCCTGGACGAGGAGACAGTTGCACCCCCCACCAACCAACCCCACTCGGGCCGACGCTGGCACTGATGAGAAACCTGCCCAAGCAAGGCGGCGCATAACCCGCTCCGTCCTGCGTACTGTGGACGGCGCAATCAAGGTCCTCGCCAGCTGACCAGGGTATCGTGGCACGCCTGCCTCCGCCGTTGGCAGCCTGCGGAACGTGCTGGAGCAGCCGGGCAGCACCAGCAGGCGGGATGGGTAACTATGGCACTTGTCCAAGCGGAGGATTTGGCGCTCTGGTGCCAGATGGCCCAGTGCGGCGCCCACTCGCCCATCCAGGGCCCAGCCCCAGCCAGGCCAACTCGGCATGAGCCGGGCCTATGGACGGCCAGCGGTGGTTGGTTGGGGGCTGCGCAGCGACTGTGCGAGCGCCGCCGGCGCGACGGCCTGGCCCACGCGACTTCGGGCCCCCATCCCCGTCAAGGAACACCAAGGCGGTTGTTACACGCACCCATTGTCTGTCTTGTAAGTCAGAATAGACTTCGCTCGTTTCTCAGAGTCTCGGCCGACCGTCGATGCTAGCGTGGCAGAATCCTTTACCTCCACCATGAAAGTGTCTTCGCACTGGCTGAGCGAGGCTGCAAACAAGCTGATCGACAATGGCACAACCCGTGAGGCACGTCGGGCTTTCGAGCCCAGTGGCTCGCACTGTCCAGATCTGCTCGCCTTCATCTCTGCACGCGAGAAGTGTGATGGGAGTTGGAATCAGCCAATGGCAGGGGCCGTTAGGCGCATGGGATTGCCTTATTCAGGTCGAGAAACGGTTTAGCCCCATCCTAATCAGGGTCTGAATAGGAAACTAAGCACCCAATGGGAAGGCACCTGGTCCGTGCCGTTCCAGCCCACCAGGTTGGGCGAGGCTTGCGTCTGGGAGGCTCAGCTGCGGCGGCGGCCCGCTGCATGCCGGGCCAGCCTGCTGCGCGGAGGGCGCCGTGTTTGCCTCCCGTCGGCACAGTGAACGCCGGGAGGGAGTGGGTGTGGGTGCTTTGAGACGGCTTCAAGGGCAACAAGGAAACAAAACTTGCACTCTGCGGGCGGTGAGGTTGTGAGTCTGTGACTTGGACCTCGACTCTGCCATCCAACGATGGCTTCAATGATTCAAGCCGTGTCGGATTTATAACTGCGCCAAATGGGTGACAACCCCCCAGCAGCTCCTCCTGAACCCCTTGGCTCAAGTCATGAGGCGTGTCTTCAACATTTACCTAGGTCGGTATGTAACTCGTACACTCTCCCCAAACCGGCATAACCCTTCTTAGTACCTAGGTGTTTACTCCATCACAATCACGGCTCGGAAGCGTCCACTTCCATCCAACATTGCCTCTAAAGCACGATGCGTGATTAGTTGCGAATTAGAGTTTGGCAAAAAGGCTGAGGGTAGCGTACGAGAGGCCGTGTTTGCTTCCCGCAGAGGAAAAGTCTGCACTATGCAGTCAATGTTTTGCAGGTCCATGAACTGGATTGCGTCCCCCGAGTCCGTGGCATGGCCATAAGGCCAGGGCTGAACTGAGAGCGCATATTTCAACTTGGCACCAAGTCAGCAAAATGATAAACAAGTTGTTGCTGAGTTGTGACCTACTATGACCCCCGCATTGGCCGAAACTTCGCCCAGGACTTGGCTGCAGTTAGGGTTGGCTCTTTGGCCGAGCACACTAGGAGAAATCCTACAGGAGAGAATCAACAGTTTTCCTAGCGGCCCCAGGCCCTTGAGCAATGCCCCGATATCAGCCGAGGGCGCAGTCGTCATAACCAAATTGGCACGGCATGGCAACAGCCTGTATCACATTGGATCTGCCGTGATATGCAAATGCACGGCTCCGGGGGAGGCACAGAGGTCCACAGGGCGAAGCACCTGGTAGGGTCTGCGGCCCGAGTCTTGCTAAATGATTAATTCGCCGTTGCCGTCCCATGCAAATCACCTCCTCCCTGGCATATCTAGTAAGCCGATGAAAGCGGATTCGCTCGGTCGCGCCGCGATGGCCGGACAATGCGATTGCTGACAGCGTATCCTGTCAGGTCACCCATTGGGTGGCAAACCTTGAAGACACTAAAAGGCGAAGATGGCCACGGTAGACCCGAATGTAAGGCAGCTAGGGATCCATTTCGTTCTGGTGGTGTCTTGGTGCCGCGGTGCCTGGTGCGTCTAAGGGGTATGAGAGAGGGAACCGTGTAGATGTTAGGCCGGCCAGCAAAATTAGACGGGTATCTGCTGGTATACATTCCTGTATTTTGCAAACAGGGTGGTTGGGTGCATGCCTGCGCCGTTGCCCAGCGAGGTCAGACATCGATGCCGTGGTTTGGCGTGTAAGTCGAGCTCCGGCAACTCCTTTTAGAAAGGTGGGGCATGCAACGGGGGCCGACGTCAGGGCCACCCCCGGAGTTTTCGGAGTTCTGAAACAGGAGGCCAGCTTGTGCATGGCTACGGACGGCAATCCGGAGTCTCTCACAACATACGGCAGGCCGGCACATTTCTCGGAATTTCTGGATGATGGCTGCATTTGGGTACTGTAATGGGAAAATCTTGAGTCACAGACTCGATCTGTCACTTGGCCACAGCAAGTAACAGTCGAGTGTCCCCGCTAGCCTGTCTCCCACCACAGCCGCCATCTCCTCATCGCTCATCTCTGTAAAGTCGCCTGCCTGCTGAATGCCTTCGGGCCCGATCAGCGAATTGCCCGGCATGCCACCACCAGGGAGAACCGCTGCCGTTGGCGCCTTAAGCCTAAAGGGCAGCACATCCCCGTGCTCCCCAATGCTTCGCGTGCCTTGGCTCGCCGCCAGTTCTTGGGACTGAACTGAGCAAACGGCTGCTGCTTGTTGCGCATGCCCGCATCATGGGCCAACTCAATCTTGGACACCAAGTCTCTGGTGGCATTTGCCGCATCACCGCCGGCCGAGAAGTGCCTGCCAAACGCCTCAGACACAGGGATGGCGAGCGACAGGGCTCTGCGGGAGGATGGGGTTTGTGGGAAACGCCAACAAAAAGCCGACCGTGGTGATTGTCGCGTTCCACTGTTGCTGAAAGTCTCATGGCATCCCTTGGGAAGATCCATCTCAGCAACGACCTGGTGGAGGATGGTCGTGATGGCAACAGCGTGCCGGGCTGCAGTGCAGGCGTGGGACATTGCCAACGGGCCAACACCGGTCGCAGGGAGTAGGTTACCGTAAACGCCTGAGACTTCGGCCGCACCTGAGGTTGGAGCGGGCAAGACGACGAAGAGGCAATGCAAATTGATCATGAGGGTGTGGTAGCGGAGCTCGAGGAACAGACGCTGATGCCGCAGCCAGGCGGGGGCAAACCACTTAATGTCCAAGGGGCGCAGGTCGTCGGACGAGGGGACACTATTCCCCCCGCGCTGCGTTTTCAGCCCGGTCGGCAACTCACTCTGCCAGACCTTGAGCCCCGAGGGCCCTGCCATGTCACTCTTGAGCGCGTTAGCTGCCGCCTCCAGGGCGACCGGATCGTCATACGAGGACAAGGTACCTGAGGCGAGGTTGAGGATATGGGAACATCGGCCAAAGAAAGAGGCATAGACGCTGCGTGCAGCCAGCACCAGCTTGGTATTTTGTAAAGTGTACGTCATCCAAGTGACGGTGCTGCCGCCGGTGGTCATAAGTGCCGTGTTGGAGCCGCTGCGGAGAGCCAGCCCGTGGTCGTTGGCCGGGAGACTGCAGGTGATGAGGCCTTCGGATGTGTTCCACGGCCGGCCGAGCTTCATGCAAGTCTTGGCCTCGGTGACATAAACAGCCCACCACAACCGCTTGCGAAGCTCGCGTTCGGGCCGCGGCGTGTCCTCCGTGGCTCCAGATGTAGTCCGAGCGTATAGCCGACTCGGACGGTCAGCGCGAGCAAGTATGGGCCGTGTTTTGGAAGCTTGCGCAGAACAGGTAGATGACTGTAACACGAGTGTCTGGAGGGTCGATAAGGTTGGTCGCTCCATCTCAGACTCGAGCACGACGCGGCAGGGATAATAGTACGACCAACCGGCGAAATGACCGTCCTCTAAACCTGTAGAGTGATCGACACCGCCGGCCGGCCCCTGAGGAGGCAGAAACGCCACGCCATATTGCATGCAGAGGGCCACGATGGTGTCGACCAGAGGGCTCGGCTTGCGGAAGGTTCCCGGTGGAGGATCGGAGCAGAGCAAGTGGTAATTAGTTCTCGCGAAAAGTTGCCTCGCCGACGATCTGGAGCGAACGGTGGTGGGAGCTCCAAAACAGGGCGAGAAAGTTCTCCTCCTGCGATGCGTTGAGATGATCCCCTGGGACTCTGTACAGCATAAATTCCCGGCTGCCACCATCATTACCGTCCATACAGGTGCCAGTGGATGCTTCACGAGCTGCCGCGGATCTCTCGGAGTCGGGAACAAGGCTAGGGAGAGACTTGGTTGCCGAGTTGAACCAGATGGGCCTCGCGGCGCCTTGCTCCTGCAGTGTCCACGTCATGTGCGCCTCGATGCGGCCGATGAAATAGAACAGCGATGACGGACCGTAGCACTGGAATTCAGCCGTGCGCTCTGTACCCTGAGTGGGATTCTCCCACAAAGGACAGATAGCTACCTGTTTTGGTGAGGCCGGCGCAGTGCTCGCATAGGCACCCTCCCAGAACCTCTTGGGCTTCGCCGTGCGGGTGACCTCTGTGCCCAATAGGGGCAGCGCGGGTATTGCCATGGCCGATGATTCGGCCAGAGTATCGTTCCTCTGAGGTGCCCCGGCATTGTGCCTGGCTAGTTCCATCTCCAAGCCGTGAACCCGCGATGTTAAGCGTTGAATCTCTCTGCAGGAGCCAACCTCTGAAGTTAACAAGAGGGAGGCGAGTGATCGTAATCGAGATGATGGAGGAGCCCTCGCACTTTGAAGCGAGCAATCTGTAGGACTCGCACTGGAAAGTTGCTGCAGCCTGGACTGTTTTCCTGACCCTCGGTCCCTGCGCCGCATGGTTGCAGCACTACGAGCATGACTCAGAGGGGCGGCTGTTGGGCATGTATCCTCAGTCCTGATAGGCCGCTGACTCGAACTTGGTGATACAAGTGTCTACCCTGGCTGGCCCTCCCTGAGCGATAAGAGAAGTATTTCTAGGTCCGAAGTAATACGACGACGGACGCCTAGATAGTTACTCGATGTTATCGAGTGGAGCGGGGTTACATGCTGGAGGATGAGCGAACCGAGAAGCTTGACGTTAGTTAGGGTAGGTAGCGTGAAAGATCTCCGTGTTGTTGACGCAAGCATCTTTCCCTAGCAACCAGTAGGGTATATGATAGTATTGTTAGTTCCAGTCTTGGACAAACACGGCGGTGATTAACGAATTTGTTTTCGTTATATATATTCGAGGACTATCCGTGCCTGATGGAACTGGGGCAGGCAGAGCATATCTATTTAACTTTGGACGCAGGTATTTAGCAAGGGCTTAGCAGTGTAAGGACCACCTGACATCGCTAAGTTGGGCCAGAGACACCATACGGTATAATCGCGATCGTGAGTAGTTATTTAACCCGAAATAAATCACCACAAGGGGCAGAGTGATATTTATATAAGCTTCATTCTTGCGTGTTAGTTGTGCCTATCCTAGTAATACCAAAGCCCACGAATCAAGCCCCCAGGTGCAGGGAGTAATCGGGGTCAGTTATAGAAGGCGGCATTGTCTTGGCGGCTTCGCAGTGTCCTGATGGAATGCAAGCAATAGAACCAATGAAAGGGCTTGTCCTCGATCTCATTCTGGAATACTATTGGGGTTACTCATCAGAGTTGTGTTTTGTATTTAGCCATGCCAAATACCTCGGCCGTTAAGAGTGTCAACCCACGATACCGCCTTGCCCAAGATATTGCCGCATTCAAGGCGTGGTTGTGGCGGGAGCCACGGCGGATTCCTCAAGCATGGCTGAGTATTCAGTGTCAATGCCAGTGCTCAGCGTAACTTGGACGCCCCCTTCAGTGTCTGGTTCCTGGCCACCGCGCGGAGGGATCTCAGCAATAATAGCACAGGCAGAGTAGGCTGTCATAGTGTCGGGTTGATTCCCGTACTACATAGATGGGTGTCAGCGGATTCCTGGGTCTGGCTGTTTAGGGGGAGGGGATGGGCCATGCTACTCACAGCGATCCACGAGATCTGCATCTCTTCATGCCCCGTGTCATTGAGCCAGTGCATGGCATCAAAAGACATGTACTCGGGCCGTGGCTTCGTTTCATCATACTCTGCGCTGTCGGTCACCTTCCCTGTCCACCAATCGTACGTCTCCTCGTATTCCTCGATGCAACCCCACTCCGTCCACTCAAGATCTGGACCGATGACGGGCCGCGCGTCTCCGATTTCATCGTAGTACAACAGCTTCTTCACGACGGGACGGAAGCTGACTTTGAGACCGAGAGACCTAAAGATCTCGTACATCAGCATGTCGGCGCCCTTGAGGTTATCTGGTGCCAAGAAGTTGAGATGAGTCTTGGTGGTATGCGGACACACATGGCTGCAGTTGAATCCCAGGTAACCTCCTAGGTCCGGGTGTCCGACGTGTCAGCGATTGGCTTCATCTGTTGCCATCCAGGTATTCCAGGAATACTCACCGTTGGGCCAGCCCTCATTGTCTTGAACCAGGGTGCGGATGGTCTTGTACAGCGGGAGGTGGGTAGGATCAAGCCAAGGGCAGTTACCACCCAGCTGGCCATTGCCTCGAACACAAAAAAGGTTGTACGTCAGAGTCAGGCGGTGGCCCTCGGTAACCTCTAGCACCTCGTGCTCACAGTCGCTGTAAAAGGCCGCCCAGCCGATCGACGGGCGCTCGGGGTTGCTCTTGGAGCTACTCCAGTCAAAGGAGACGGTGTTTCCCTTGTGTCTCACTTCCAGGGCGCCGCCGCGGTGCTCGAGAGGGAGACAGACAACAAGTGAGCCAAACTGGTCGGGCGACCGGGGGGTGTCGAGGTGGGGCTTGAATTTGCCCGAAGGCCCAGAGTACAACTGCAGCGGTGGAATGGTCAGAGGCGACACAGCACAGAAAGGGGGAAAGGTGACTTGCATTCAGCTTGTATAGCTCAGCCTTGACACTCCTTGTTTGTTTCCCGTGGCGAAGGCTCGGCAGCAGGGCTTGGGAGATGGCGTCAACAATACCCAGCGCATACGGGTTGAAGGTGGATGAGAAGCAGGTCGGATCCAGTTTCGTAGCCTTGCGGTACGACTCATCGAAGACTTCCTCGCTGCCGCGGCCAAAGCTTGCAGGCGCCATGTCCTTGACGAGTTGGGCCAAGTTCTGCCCGGTACTGGGCTCGAGGGGAAAGGTGACCTTGGTCTGGGAGGCCAACATGTCCTTTTCCTGGGAATCCCACCGGATGTCGATGGGAAGGCAAGCGGTCGCCCGGGCATTCCCGCTGTCGTCGTCCGTTTCTTTCGCAGCGTCATCCGGGCTGGGCACAATGGGGATGGTGCCACCGCAGGCAAAGGTGAAGGCCACAGTCTCCTTGGCAACAGACTCACGAAGCTCCCTGAACAAAGGACTCTCGGAGATCCTGGACTGAGGGGCCGTCGGCATTTTCAGGTCTTTGAGGCTCCAGTATTTTGGTTTCGCTGGCGAACCAGAGGCACCGTTGTCGGACATGATGGCGTCGGTGAGGACTCGGGAAATGCACGGAAAGGGGTGTTGCGGTTGGTGGATGAGGGGGGGAGCTGAGAGCGCAATGGCGGAATCTACTTGACAACACGAGGGTTGGTGCAGGGCGTTTGGTTCGAAGACGCCGCGAAGTAGAAATATATCTGTCGGCGGTATGGGCAATAGGGAGTTAGGCAACGGCTCGGGTTCAGGCAGCAGCAGGCTCCAGAGCAGGCAGTCGTCGCTGTCTTGGCCCAGACCTGCAGAGGAGACAGTGCCAATTCCAAACTGGATCAGAAAGATTTACTGGGCATCGAAAGGTGAGCTGGTTGCCAAAGCTTCCTGACCGAGGAAACACCCTGATTCCATTCGTTCTCTCCCCTGTTTACTCACATGCAAAGTGTCATGGCCAATGCAGATGAGGAAAATCATGACCTGAATCGGTGTTGAGCTCTCGACCTAAATTTCTTACATACGCGGACGGTTTCCCTCCTTGCCCCCTCCCCTCGTCGCACTCATTAAACCCGCCTCTCGAAACCAGATACACTCGGATAATCCCTTGGCCACGCTAGGTCCTGCGTTGGCTGACTGACACCATTGGCACCCCAATTCATTGATCTCGGGACGGCGTTGGCTGGCGCATATTGCTGAGGGGGCGCGTATGGCACATTGTTCCCCGAGTGGAATGCGCGCAGCGGCGGGAGCTGGACAGGCGCCCCGACACCTGGTGCAGGCAGCACAGGCCTCGGCAGCCCAAACATGTTGCCATTGCGTGTCGACAGGGGTCCGGCAGGCAGCGGCGGCAGCTGTGGGCGGGCCAGGGTGTTGGTCTGTCGGGGTTGCGCGGGAGAGGGAGCGGGGAGCAACGGGCGGTGGTTTCCGTTCCTGGGCGGCGGAGGTGCCATGCCGGCAGCGGCCGATCTCATCGCCGCCCTTGCCGCTGCGGATTCTCGCGGCAAATCCGAAAAGTCGGCAATCGGGGTCCGCTCCAACTGGCTTGCCGACGGGCGCTCGGAGACAGTATTGCTGAGCATTAGGGCGAGCGCAGTGGGGATGATGGCGTCTCTGGCAACACAGCACGGTGCATCCAGATCTGGTCCTCGTCGTCGAGGTTTCGCGGGTCTCGGTAGTTGGCATGGGGGCAACCAAAGGCAGCCAGCTTCTGGCCCCAATAGGCGGCACTCCTCGCCGTCTCACTCGAGCACCAGGAGCCGAGGACTTGGCCCAGGGTAACGCCAAGTGCCCAAACATCTGAAGCCGGGGTGGGGGTAAAGGAATCGTCGAGTTCAGGAGCATTGTAGAAGGTGGTGCCGCCGCCTGGTAACTTGTCCATACTCGCACTCTCGCTCATCGAGAGACCAAAGTCGCCGAGGAAGAAGTGGAGCGTGTCGCTTCCAAAGGCATGATCGAACATGATGTTTGCGGGCTTGATGTCACAGTGGACAATCTGTTTCCTGTGGAGGTATGCGAGGGCAGAGGACATCTGGGGCACCAGGTTGTTCCAGAATCGAGGAGGCTGGCATCGCGATGGGGGATCGCACGCGTGCCGGATCAGCTGGGCTAGGCTGCCCTTGTAAAGGGTGAAGAACAGCTGGAAGCTCCCGCCGATTTGGAACCCTTGGTACGTCTCAAAGTGGACAGTATGGTCCTAGCAGGGACGGTTAGCGGACTCGGTTGGAACCATGGGGGGGCATCATGTCTTACATGTCGGAGGGTTATGTGCAGTTCGAGCTCTTGGAGGAAGGAAGCCTTCCATCTGTCGTCCCCCGCGCCGTCCTTGATCTTGACCGCCCACAGCGCGCCTGTGGCGAGGTCCACGGCCTTGCACACCCGCCCATAAGCCCCCTCGCCCAACGGGCCGTATTTGTGAATCTGTCGGACTTGGCCGTTGAGAGACGTGCCGGTTGAGGGAGTGTAGCGGCTGCGAAGTTGGCGACCACCACCCCCGGGGGGGTAAAGGCTGTCCATGTTGGGCGTCGTGATCGTCATGCCGGACACATGGCGGGCCAAGGCCTGGGCACCTAGCCCCCCTTGGATCATCGAGTCTGTAAGGCTGGGCTCCCCCCGATACCGCTGGCCCCAAATCATTTTGAACCGGGCCGAAACTCCAAAGAGGATGAGGTGAATGTCCGCGGTGCGGGGAATGACTCGTTGGCGCGGGTTAGTACCCCGAAGGTCGTATAAGGCGGCTTCCTCGAACGTTGCATCTGGAATCTCGATGGCGGTGCGGCCGTTGGACAGGTCGCGGATGATGAGCTCCCCTGACGGCGCCAAGTAGAAAAAAAAGTGATCGTTACGGTAGTTCTGATCCGTGTCGCTGCCCCTGGCACGGCCAGAGGGTAAGAGGATGTCGTTAGAGCCATTGCGCCCGAAACTGAGGAGTCGCCCGGGGATGTTGTAAGGGCGATCGGCATAACAGGCGAGGCCAGGAACCCCGAGATGGTGGGTGACATGTGCTTGGTTGTGCTGCAAAACAAAGGCGGCATCCGCCTCGGCTGGGACGAGGGTGAAGAGGAGATCCCGCGGCGGGGGGTGGCCGGGCTGGGGCCGACGAGGAGGCATATCGACAGAGTGAGGAGTCGGTGGAAGGAAGACAACCTCGAGAGGGGTGTGCCACTAGACTCGGGAGCTGAACCGCAAGGAAGAGCAGGAAGGCTTGGGGAATGAGGCCGTGGGACTTGGGCTAGTGGCCATGACAGGCATTCTTAAGGGGGGAGGCCGTGTTCGTTGGTCTAGGCTGGTGCTTGGCGACTGCCGCCAACTGACGGTAATGGGCAACGGAGCTCATCAGCCATAATATGGACGAGGCGCCGCAGGGGCAGCGCGGACCGCCAAAAGGCTCGCTGTCCGGCCGCATTGTGTCATGTTGACAGGCTTGGACGAAGGTGGTTGGCCTGCATAGGGCTGCGCGGCATGCTCGGCTAGGCGGCGAGAGATGTGATGGTGCAGCGATGGCTGCCGGGCGGCATTAGAGACACGAAGCATGCAGGTGGTGAGCCGCGCGGATGATGAGACACAGGAGCAGCCGCTGTGCGGTGCATGACACCCCGCCATCGCCCAACCAATGGAAGCCCGGCTCCCTTGGTGGGCGGTTGGAGGAGGCGCCGCCCTCCCCTGTTCGCCTGTGCTGTGCCACCTGTCCTGCTGCCAAGGATCCGCCTCTGAGTCTCGTGGAAATCTGCGCTTGGCGGTTTGACCGTCGGTTTACCCAGAGCACCTTCAACGTTCGCTCCGCGATAAAAGCCCGGCAAGCTCTCGGCGGCTCCGACGCTCTCTGCACCTGCATTCCCACACACTCCGAACAGCAGCCATGTCTCCCGCTTCACGTGCACCGCAACCCGCTGACGGCGCTGACGTGCCCGTGGCTCTGTCCCGCCGCAATCTCCGGGACTTCACCACCGAGAAACGACGAGAAAACGCACGCCGAAGAGGGCGGTCAACGCCCTCCGCATCACCCGACTTCCACGAGCTCAACACTCTCCCATCCACGGGCGGACCACCAAGCCAGAAGCTCCAACGCGGCCGACCTTACAAGGCACTCCCGGAGGTCGTCGAGTGGGAGAAACAGTACCTCGCACAACTCGCCGCCGAGCAACAACAACCGCAACTCAACGATGCCGTCAACGCAGATCCCAATGCCGTCGACAAATTTGGTGCGCGCAGTGACGTCTCGGACCCTCCTCCTCGGCGGAAACGAAAACGCAAGAACCCACAGGGAACATATCGCTGGGATGCCAGCCAGGGCGAGTGGACTTGCGAACCCGAACGGCCTCGCCTGCCCACAACACGGCCTGCCATTCCCCGTCAGCATGTCGAAGCCACAGCCCAGGCCGACCCTCGATTCCCCCCAGGGTTCCCCACATACCACGCCACCCACAACATGAACGAGATTGCTGCATACCTCGCGAATGCGAGCTATGTCGTGTCCTTGGGAGGGCCGCCGCTTGCTGATCTCAAGTACGGTGTCATCATTGTGCCTGCTGGTGAGGAGCCGCTGCTCTTCGGTCCTACTCCTGATGTGGCCATCACCCAAGACTTTGTCGATGCCATTGACGATGCAAATCGGGATTATGACAGGGCGCTCCGTATGCACGATCCTGAAAAGGACTGCGGGGAATTTGTCGGGCACCGTTTTGATGACGACTTTCCCTCTGTACCTGCGGGAGCCTTGAAAAATGTTGAGCCAGCCTTCTAAGGGCAGGGGGAGGGCAGGAAAGGTAGAGAAGAGGGAAATAGAGGGAGATAATAGTTCAGGGAGATGCCCTTATGCTATGGCGCGTTGGTTGCTAACGGCAGGTCCGGAGCTTTCTATTTTCCTGTGCTTTTCACAGCTACAGGTTAACTATGAAATTTGGGGGAGCTTAACCTCCTTGCCTTGTTTTCGAGGGGCCGCTCTGCCTGGCAACGGCTGCACCGCGCGAAAACACAATAAAATTCAACATCAACAGAATGAAACACACCTAACCAAGCGGCAAGACAACTGTGGCATCAACACCATGTTTTTCCCTTGTGTCTGGCAAAAGCAAGATTGAGATAGTTTCACTTCACGGTTGCCTGGGGGGCGTCCACCCAGCCCGCTGCCTCGGGCACTTGCGGAGAGGCACCCACACACACGCCGTATTCGGCAGGCTTTTCCCGGCCCGGCCTGGGGAGGTGGGAAAACGGCGAGTCAGCCCAAGCTGCCGGGCTCCAGGGGTTGATGCGCGCACTATCCCCTGCTTGTTCATCCTTCGCCACTGCGGCCAACCAGGCCGATGCCCAGCACAGCACTAAGAACATGCGGGGCAGACATGGAGTGAAAAGGGGCTAGCTTTGCAGACGGTCCGCGCGGGCGCAACAATTCCACGGATTGCACCGATGTACAGGTACATGTACCTGCCCTGCCAAGGACGGCGCGGGCACAAACAATAATAGACGGCCCGTGAAGCGGACAACTTCCTCGAGTCCAGGATGCCCGCCATCGTGCACAGCCCTGCTGCCCACGCTCCTTTCCACCCAAACACACAGGTTCGCGGCCGACATGGCGAGACTCACACGCGCGTTGTTGCTGGGCGGTGCTGCCGCCGTCGTGGCTGCGCAGAACGGGACCCAGGCCCACGATGGCCTGCACTCGCTCATGGTCAAGGCCGGCAAGTTGTACTTTGGCACGGCAGCAGATGTCAACAGCTTCAACGATACGCAGTATATGGACATTATGTCCAACAAGAACGACTTTGGCATGATCACGGCCGAGAACTCCAACAAGTGGGATGAGACCGAGGCCGTTCAGGGCGAGTTCACCTATACAAAGGCCGACCGGGTCGTCGCGAAGGCCAAGCAGAACGGCCAAATGATGCGCTGTCACACGCTGGTCTGGCACAAGGCGCTGCCATCATGGGGTAATTCGGCTGTCTCTCCTTGCGATTTTGCTCCATCCTGTTGCTAACTCTCTGCAGTTGCCGAGGGTGCCTGGACCAACGAGACGCTGATCGCAGTGATGGAAACACACATCACTAACGTTGTTACCCACTTCAAAGGCATTTGTTATGCTTGGCATGTTGTCAACGAGGCCATCGAGGACATCTACAACCCCGGCTACCGTGAAACCGTTTTCTCCAAGGTCATCGGCGGCGACTATATCCCGATTGCCTTTAGCGCCGCTGCTGCCGCCGACAAGGACACCAAGCTCTACTACACCGATTACGGCCTTGAGAGCATGACCGAGAAGCTCAACGCGGCCCTTATCATCGTTGACGACATCCAGTCCCGCGGCATCCGGATCGACGGCGTCGGCCTCCAAGGCCATAACGTCGTGGGAGCGACACCATCCCGCGCCAGCCTCGCCGAGACGCTCCGAAACTTTACCGCGCTCGGCCTCGAGGTTGCTTGGACCGAGGTCGAGATCCGCCACACCCAGCTGCCGCCGAACGAGACCGCGCTACAGCAGCAGGGGCAAGACTATGCGGCCATTGTGGGGTCCTGCCTCGATGTGAAGGAGTGCGTGGGCGTGACGGTCTGGCAGTTCACAGACAAGTACAACTGGGTGCCGCAGAGCCTGCCGGGCGAAGGAGATGCGTGTCTGTGGAGCGCCGAGTACCAGCGCCGGCCGGCGTATGATGCCATTCTGGACCTGCTGCGTGGGACGATTAATGGGACTTTGAAGCTCACGCCTGCGCCCCCGCCTGGTACTGCTAAAAAGTCGGCTGCGGGGAGGTTGTCGATGGTCACGGTGGGGGGTTTCCTTGGGGCTGTCATGTCGGCGTGGTTGCTCTTGTGAGGGGCTGGAATCAATA
>Ga0247823_10002938_pt1 | contig 13951 bp, 12 predicted proteins | sample 13C_PalmiticAcid_2_FD_192426 | JGI IMG/M metagenome (GOLD analysis project Ga0247823, IMG submission 192426) | Soil microbial communities from agricultural site in Penn Yan, New York, United States - 13C_PalmiticAcid_Day30 | ecosystem: Environmental > Terrestrial > Soil > Agricultural land...
GAGTGGCGGCAGGATTCGGGGGGAATTATGCCGGCGGCAAAGATAGTGCGGCGCTCGTGCCCACGCCAGCAGTTTCTGTACGAGCATCCCTCAGCTCGCGACCGGTACTCCAGTAGTCGCCGTCGTGGCGCACACATCGACGCGAATCTCCGCACGCGCTCTATGATGCGCGCGCCCACACACGAGCATTCGCGCGGCGTTCCGGACGCGCCTGCGGTGCCAACCACATGACGTTGCGACGTACCGCGGCACCGTTACGGGCGTGCGGCACCGATACGGGCGTGCGGCACCGATACCGACGTGCGGCACCGATACCGACGTGCGATACCGATTCGGGCGTGCGACACCACGGGGCCGTCACCCCGGCGTGACGGCCTCGTGATGCTGACTGCGCCGCGCCGCTATCCAGCGACGGTGCTGCCTTCCCTCGCCCGCTCGAGATCGGCGATGACGATCTTCTTCATGCCGAACATCGCCTGCATCGCGCGATCGTTGGCGCCGCTGTCGGGTCCGGAGAAGAAGCGATCCATGTTCGACGGGATCACCTGCCACGAGAGACCGAAGCGGTCCTTGAGCCAGCCGCACTGCTGCGCGCGGGCATCGCCGCCCTCGCCGAGGCGGTTCCAGAAGTGGTCGATCTCCTCCTGCGTGTCGCAACTGATCTGGAACGAGATCGACTCGTTGAACGTGAAGATAGGACCGCCGTTGAGCCCGGTGAACGGCGTGCCGTCGAGCTCGAATACCACGGTCATCACCGATCCCGGCTCCTTCCCGTGGAACTCCTTCCCCACCTCGCTGTAGCGGTTGACGCTCGTGATCTTCGAGTTCGGGAAGATCGACGTGTAGAACTTCGCGGCATCCTCCGCCTCGGAATCGAACCAGAGGCACGGTGCGATCGTCTGGAGCTTCGACATGGTGCTGTTCCTCGCTTGAGTGATTCTCGGATGATTGTCACCGACGCCGGGTCATCCGGGCGCGGCTCACCCTAGTGTCGAACGGGGGGGCGGGGATTCGACAGGCGGATCCCCGACTTCGCTCCGCTCGTCGAGGATGACGTTCAGCCCGGTATGGATAGGGAGTAGACCGGCAGCTCAATCACAAACGTCGTCCCCTCCCCCCGCACGCTACGCACTTCGATCGTCCCGCGGTGCTTCTCGATGATCCCGTAGCTGATCGACAGTCCGAGACCCGACCCCGCCCCGATCGCCTTCGTCGTGAAGAACGGCTCGAAGATTCGCGACGCCACCGTCTCGTCGATCCCTTCGCCCGTGTCGCTGATCTCGATCCGCGCGTGATCGTCACGCATGCTCGTCGCGATCGTGATCCGACCCGACCCCTCCATCGCATCGATCGCGTTCGAGAGGATGTTCATGAACACCTGGTTGATCTGACCCGCGTTGCACTCGACCGGCGGTAGCTCGCCATAGTTGCGCTCGACGATCACGCCGTCGCGCAGTCGCGGGCGCAGCAGCGTCAGCGTCGCGTCGAGTCCCTCGTGAAGGTCGGCGGGCTTGAGGTCGTCCTCGCCGAGGCGCGAGAACGACCGCAGCCCGCGCACAATCTCCGCCGTGCGGCTGGCGCCCTCCTCGATGCCGCGCAGCAGCGAGTCGATCTCCGAGCGCAGCTCGTCGACCTCGAGCTCGCGCATGCGTCGCTCGACGCGCTCGCGCGTCTCGGCGCTCTCGTCCTCGAGCGCCTGCGCGACGATCGCGCGGACCTCGTCGAGGTCGCGGCGCAGCGGCGATGTGCTCGAGCGGATGAAGTTGACGGGGTTGTTGATCTCGTGGGCGATGCCGGCGGTGAGCTGTCCGAGCGAGGCCATCTTCTCGGCGTGCACGAGCTGCGTCTGCGCCTGCTTGAGCTCCTCGAGCGCGCTGGCCAGCTCCACCGTCCGCAGTCGATGTAGCTCGGCCTCGTTGCGCGCCGACTCGATGTCGTGCAGCACCTGGAGCTTCTGGAGCGTCGCCTGCGCCTCGTCGGTCTCCCAGCGACGGCGGATACGGTCGTACTCGTCGAGGTGCTCGAGCGCGCGCTCGGGCTCACCCAGCTCGCGAAGCGCCCGCGCGAGCAAGCGGTGAGCGTTCATCGACTGAACCGGCAGTTCGTTGCCGGCTGCGATCTCGAGCGCCTTCTCCAAACGCGCTCGCGCGTCACGTGCGTCGCCGAGCTCCAGCGACAGCTCGCCGTGGTGGCGGTATGCGTCTGCCATTCCTCGTATCGCTCGCGCACGGGTGTGCAGCTCGATCGCGGCATCGAGATGCCCGCGAGCGGCGTCGACATGGCCGAGCCGTTGCTCGAGGCGGCCGAGCACCATCCGCGCGTTGCCGGCATGTTCGAAGTGGCCGACGCGCAATTGCGCGGCGAGCCCACGTTGCAGGTATTCGCGCGCCCGATCGAGCTCGCCGAGCGCAAGCAGGGCGTTGCCGACGTTGACCATCGCGTTGGCCGCGAATGCCTCGTTGCCGCTGCGCTCGCACGCCTCGAGCCCGAGCATCGCGTAGTCGAGCGCGTGACGGTGATCCTTCAGTGCGGAGTACACGATCCCGATGTTGACGAGCGTGCCGGCGACCATGTGCGGCGCATGCTCTTCGGCGAGCGCTCGGACTTCGAGAAAGAGCTCGAGCGTTCGCGCATGGTCGCCGAGCATCTGGTGAACGAGCGCGAGGTTGGTCAGCACCGTCGTCTCGAACGAGCGGTTGCCGATGCGCCGCGTGATCTCGAGCGCCGTCGTCTCGACCTCGATCGCCTCTCGCAGCCGGAAGAGCCCCCGGTAGTTACGTCCCAGTCCACTGTATCCCCACGCCTCGGCAAGCTCGTCGCCCGCAGCCACGCTCTGGTCGATCAGTCTCCGGTAGCAGTCGATCGCCTCCTCGAAGCGATTGCGCACTTCGTAAACGCGGCCGCGGGCGTTGAGGCGCATGAAGCGAAGCCGGGGCCGGCGCGGCTCGTGACCGTCGGGGATCTCGTCGCTCAACAGCTCCTCGGCCGCAGCGAAGTCGCTCGCGCGGATCTTCGCCATCGCGGCCAGATAGCGTGCGTCGAGATTCGAGTCGACGGCGAGTGGATCGTCCGCGGGAAGCGCGGTGGCAAGCTCGAGCGCGCGCTCGGCGAGCGCCGGGAGCGCGGAGAAGTCGTTTGTGCGGAGAAGCTCGTGTCCCCGATCGAGCAGCTCGACGAGCTCGGGCGCGGCGTCGCTCATGGTGCGCGTGTTGGGTTGCAGGCCGCCGTCGTCGAGCAGTCCGTCGGGACCTATCGTCCCATGAGCGAGACCGCGATGAAGCAGGCGGCGAGAATCAATGCCAGCGGGGTCATGACGATCCGCTCGACCTGGCTCTTGGAAGCGAGATTGCCGAGCGTGTTGAGGACGAACAATCCTCCGAAGATCCACGTGCCGACAGGGACGATCGCGACGTCGGTGCCCGGCAGGACCAGGTCGACGCGTGCGAGGATCGCCCACGCTGCGAGCACGAGCAACGGAATGGCCGCGACGCTTCCGAGCCGCAGCTTCGCCGGCAGGATGCGATGTTCGCCTCCCCACGCCAGCCTGCCGAGCGGCGCACCGGCGGCGAGCAGCACCTGAAGCAGCGCGACGAGCGAGAGGATGAGCGTTGCGAGAATCGCGAAGATCCGGGCGAGGGCCATATCCGGGGGGAGTATCATGCGGCGCCCCGTGTCGGAGCGCCGCATGCGTGCGTGAAGATGTGCGTTACCAGCCCCAGACGGTCTGCAGGGCGAACTTGCCGTCGGTCACGGTGATCGAGCGGCCGGTGCCGTCGTAGAGCTTCGCGTTGAACGTGCCCTTGGAGTAGTAGCGGCCGGCCTTGTACTGGCCGATCTGGTAGTCCTGCAGCGTGTGCTCGGTGACGACGAAGCTGCTGCCGGTCTGATCGCCCGTGCCCTTCGACGACGACCACTGGGTGCCGGCGGCGTCGGTCCAGAGAATCTCGACGCCATCGATCTCCAGCTCCTCGCTTCCGAACGGATTGCTTCCGCGCTTGATCACCGAATCGTGCTCGGAGCCGAACGGCTGGTCGAAGTAGTTGTGCACGAACGTGATCATCGGCGAGCGAAACGTCGGGTCCTGTACCGGCTGGTTGCCGACGAGCATGACCTTGACGAAGTGGATCGTCTGCGCCTCGAGGTAGTAGTCGGGGTTGTTGCCGCCGCCACCGGAGCCGGAGAAGGCGATCCCGGTGCCGGCATTGCCGTCGTCCTGCACGGTGACGACCGTGCCGTCAATCTTCGCCTGGATGTAGTGCTTGCCGGTCAGCGCGACCGTGCCGTTGTTGGTATCGTCGGGACTGGTGCTGCTGTCGGAGCAGCCCGCGGCGCCGAGCATCGAGAGCAATCCGAGCGATGCGAGGGTGCGTGCGACGCGCAGCATCACACTGGTGCGAGGTGAGGACATGGGAATTGGGGAATAGAGTTGACGGATGCCGTCATCGCGGCTGCATTCGTGGCGGGCCGGACGCCGGGGAGGGGATGCGGACAAGTTAGCACCGGTGCTCGTCATCCTCGCAAGCGAAGCGCCGCGGGGATCTGTCTTCGGCGGTAGCCGTGGCGGACGGCACCGCTACCGCGGAGGAATGATCCCCGACTTCGCTCCGCTCGTCGAGGATGACGTTCAGCCCGGTATGGGAGGTGAAGAGACGGGCAGCTCAATCACAAACGTCGTCCCCTCCCCCCGCACGCTCTGCACCGCGATCGTCCCGCGGTGCTTCTCGATGATCCCGTAGCTGATCGACAGTCCCAGCCCCGACCCCGCCCCGATCGCCTTCGTCGTGAAGAACGGCTCGAAGATCCGCGACGCCACCGCCTCGTCGATCCCTTCGCCCGTGTCGCTGATCTCAATCCACGCGTGATCGTCACGCATGCTCGTCGCGATCGTGATCCGACCCGACCCCTCCATCGCATCGATCGCGTTCGAGAGGACGTTCATGAACACCTGGTTGATCTGACCCGCGTTGCACTCGACCAGCGATAGCTCGCCATACGAGCGCTCGACGATCACGCCGTCGCGCAGTCGCGGGCGCAGCAGCGTCAGCGTCGCGTCGAGCCCTTCGTGAAGGTCGGCGGGCTTGAGGTCGTCCTCGCCCAGGCGCGAGAACGATCGCAGCCCGCGCACGATCTCCGCGGTGCGGCTGGCGCCCTCCTCGATGCCGCGCAGCAGCGAGTCGATCTCCGAGCGCAGCTCGTCGACCTCGAGCTCGCGCATACGTCGCTCGACACGCTCGCGCGTCTCGGCGCTCTCGTCCTCGAGGGCCTGCGCGACGATCGCGCGGACCTCGTCGAGGTCGCGACGCAGCGGCGAGGTGCTGGCGCGGATGAAGTTGACGGGGTTGTTGATCTCGTGGGCGATGCCGGCAGTGAGCTGGCCGAGCGAGGCCATCTTCTCGGCGTGCACGAGCTGCGTCTGCGCGGCCTTGAGCTCCTCGAGCGCGCTCGCAAGCTCCACCGTCCGCAATCGGTGCAGCTCGGCGTTGCGCCGTGCGGACTCGACGTCGTGCAGGACCTGCATGCGATGGAGCTTCTCGCGCGACTCTTCGGTCGTGCGCAGCTCGCGGAGGCGATGGTACTCCTCGAGATGGTGCAGCGCGCGCGTCGCATCGCCGAGCGCGCGATACAGCTTCGAGAGTGCCGCGTGCGCGGCGATCTGCTCCGGCGCGTCGGCCGCCTCTCCGGCGATCGCGAGCGCGGCCTCGATCTTCTCGATCGCGGCGGTCGGGTCCACCGGCGCGAGCACCAGCTCGCCGATGAGTCGTCCGGCGGTTGCGACCCTGTGCTTCGAGCCGCACTCGGCGAGGCCCTCCGCCGCACGCTCGAAGTGCCCGCGTGCGGCCGTCGGATCGCCGAGACGTGCCTTGAGCTCTCCGAGGTGGATCTCCGCGTTGGCGGCATGCTCGACGTGCCCGACCTCACACTGGGCCGCGAGGCCGCGCTCGAGCCACTCGAGCGCGGCCTCGTCGTTGCCGAGTGACAGATAGGCGTGTCCGATGTTCACGAGGGCATTCGCGGCGAATCCCTTCCTGCCCTGCGTCTCGCACAGGGCGAGGCCCTCGTTGAAATACTCGATCGCGGTGTCGTAGTTCCCGAGCGCGATATGGATGCTCCCGATGTTGATGAGGACGCCGCCGAGCATCGGCGATTCGGTGCCCTCGAAGAGCGTGCGCACCGCGAGGTAGTGCTCGAGCGCCTGCGCGTTGTCGCCGAGCTTCGAGTAGAGCAGGCCCATGTTGTTGCGCACGCCTGCTTCGAGCCCGGGATCGCCGACCGATCGTGCCAGATCGAGCGCCTCGGTGAACGCCTCGAGCGCTTCGGCGAACCGCGACTGCTGCAGATGAATCCGCCCACGGCCATTGTGTCCGATCACCTCCTGTCGCTGCAGTCCGGCCGCGCGCGCCATGGCGACGACGCGGTCGTAGCAGGCGAGCGCGGGAGCGTGCCTGTCGCGACGCTCCTCGACGCGGCCGAGCGTGTGCAGCAGCAGAATGGGCAGTCGAGGATTGTCGACCGGCTCGTCGTCGGCGATCGGAACGTCGAGCGCCTCCGACGCTTCGTCGTAGCGATAGGTCGCCAGCAGAGCATTGCCGAGAAAGTAGCGGAACTCGAGCTCGAGCTGCCGGCGTCGAGGTGCATCCGGATCGAGCGCCAGGACGAGCTCGAGTCCTTGACGCGCCGAACGCTCCATCGGCTCGGCCTCGTGCGCGGCGTAGTGACGTCGCGTCTCCGCGAGGATCGCGTCGATCTCGGCGATGGACGGTTCAGCGGGAATCGGTGTCGGGTCGGGCTCGATGGTCATGCGGGCCGGGCGTGTGGAGCGAGCAGAGGGGTGTCGCGAGAATCTACTGAGCACACCGCAGTCAACCTAACGGAGTGGATCGGGCAGTGGTGCCGTGTCGAACAACGGGCCGTCTTCCATTCGAGGAAGACGGCCCGGTCGCGGTCGGGGGTCGTGCTACGGATTCTTGTTCTTCTCGATCAGCGGCTTGTCGTCATCCTCGCCCGGCTCGACGCGGATGAGCGGCTTGTCCTGGTTGCCGGGCGCGGCGTTGACGTCGACGCCGCCGACCTTCTTGTCGCCGATGGAGATCATGCCTTCGATCTCGGCCTGCTCGGCGCGGATGCGCTGCAGGTCGGCGCGCCATGCCTGGTAGTCGGCCTCGGCGCGTGCGGCCTCGTAGGCCGCGCGATCCTTCGCCGCACGGGCGGCCTCGCGCTTCTCGCGCGCGGCGATGCGGCGAGTCTCGAGATCCTGCAGCGCCTGGTTGTGCGCCGCGATGCGCGCGCTGACCGTCGTGTCGGCGCTCTGCGCAGCCGACTGGCGATCGTACGCGACGCGGGCCGAATCATAGTCGGCCAGGAAGAGGCTATCGTCCGCGTCCCAGGTGCGGTCGAGATCGGTGAAGTCGGCCGCGGCGGTGGTGTCAGCGGTCGTCGCGTCGCCGTCGTTGTCGCCGCAGGCGGCGAACATTCCCAGGAGCACGACGGCCCCGAGCGAAAAGAGTGTCCTACGAATCATTCCATGGTCCCCGGATAGTGAAGTCACGGCAAGGCCGGGCCGGTAACCGCCGGCCCGAGCCTCACCATGCGCAAACACCGGGCCGCGCTCACCCGCCGATCAGGCGCGCCAGAGTCTTCTCGAGTGATTCGCCCCGCAGGTCCTCCTCGGTCGCGACGATCGTTCCGTCCGGGCCGACGAGGATTGGCTTCGGGATGCCGGTTACGCCGAAGCGCACGGCCGTGGGATTGCCGAAGGCTCCGTCGACGAACGAATGGTGCCATGGCATCTTCCACTTCTTCGCGATGAACGCCGTGACGGTCTCGGGTGTCGCGTCGAACGAGAGCGAGAGGATTTCGAAGTTCCTTCCGTGGAACTTCTCGTAGGCGGCGTGCATGTTCTCCATCTCACCGATGCATGGACCGCACCATGTCGCCCAGAAGTCGATCAGGTAGTAGCGGCCGAGGAACGAGCGTTCGTCGTACACGATCGAGGTGTCGGTCAGCGATGCGAAGGCGAACGACGGGATTTTCTTGCCCACCATGATGGCGCGGTCCGGTCCATATTCGGCACGGGCGCGCTCGACCCACGGACTCTTGGGGTACTTCGATAGAAGCTCATCGTACATGCGCCTCTCGGTGACCGAATCCTTCTCGTAGTGCGCCGATTCGAGCCGGTGAAGCGTGAGCATTCCGCGTAGGTAGCCGGAGGGGTGATTCACGCGCGCCTTCTCGGAGTACTCAGCGGAAGTCATCGGTCCCTTCAACGACTTCATCAACCGGTACATCGAGTACATCCGATTGACGTCGAGCATCCAGAGTAGCGACTCCGGCTCGATCTCGTTCATCGCCAGCAGACCGATCGTCGAATCACGTCCGGTGCTCGACTGCGCGTCGATGTAGCTCAACAGAAGTAACTGGCGCGTGAAGCGATCCTTCTCGCTCCGAATTCGCTCGGCGATCGCCGCCAGCTCCGCGGCGTTATCGTAGCGGAACTCACGCATCGCTCCTCCGCTCTCCTGCCACGCCTGCGCCGCTGCTCGTACCGCGTTCTCGCGTCGCTCCATCTCGCCATTGATGCGCAGAAACGTCGCAGTCTTCGACGAAGGATCCTTCGCCTCGACGCTCGGCGCGCGCCCGGCCGCGGGAAGCCTCGCGGGATCGAGCACGATGCGCGCGACGCCGTCACGCACGTCGATCGTCGACTGGTAGTCCCCGCCGCCGTCATAGCTCCATGAGTCAGCCGTCGTGCCGTTGACGCTGTGGTCCGGTACCAGTCCGAGGATCTGATAATCGAGCGTCGCCTCGGTCCACGGTATCTCCGCCGCGAACGTGCCGTCCGACTGCAGCGTCATCGGCACCGCCCCTGATCGGAACTCGAACCCATTGAACGTGCCGATGACGCGAAGTGAGTCGAGCGTCGCGGACCGCGCGTACGTGCCGAGTCGCACTTCGAGCTCGACGTCCTGTTCATCAGCCAGGAGGATCGGTACGCGGTGCATCATGTGATCGACGCCGTGAGCGACCAGCGTGTAGACACCCGGACCCGGCACGGTCACTTCGAACTCGCCGTTGCGGTCGGGACTCACCCACTTCGGAGGAAGCGAGGCGTCTTCGAATGCAACGAGCGCGATGCCGGAGGCGCGCATCGGTGAGCCGTCGAATGCGACCAGACGGCCGCTGACGGTAACCGGCCTGGCGTGCGCGATGGTAGCGAGCGCGACAAGGGCGAGCAGGGCGAGGATGGTTTTCATGGCTTTGGCGAAAAGTGCGTGAGCGGTCACCGGAGGGGCCGCCGAAGATAGCCAGATCCGCTGGCCGGCACGGCTACCGGCGAAGAGGGACTCCCAAACGCACACGTGAAAATGATTCGCGAGATGGGCGTACCCGCTTCGGGGGCCTCGATAGGCTCTCTAGCCCTTGAACCTCACCGCCGTCCCATACATCTGCAGGAAGAAGTAGATCGACACCTCGGCGTCGAGGTCGATGTCCTGGCGCATGCCGACGACCGCGTCGGCGCCCATGAGCGCGGCGCGCTTCTGGAGCTCGCGCGTGGCGATGTAGAACGCGTGCTCGAAGTCGATCTGCCCGCCGGAGTCGTCGTTGGACATCGGGCTCCATTGCCCGATCTGCCCTCGCGCGATCGCGTCGTCGATCTCCGAGGCGTACTGCTCGCGGAGGAACTGCAGGTGGCTCGAGAACTCGCCGCGGTTGGCGACCTGGACGTAGACCTGTCCGAGGACCTCGTAGTCGCCCCGGATGTCGACGGTCGTGACGATGATGCGCTGGCTGTCAGTCATGGCGACGCTGATGTGCTGAGTGCGGATTCGGAGACGACGTCGGCCGCTGTGGCCGTCGCGCCGCCAAGATGCGAATCCCGCCGCAATGCGCCCGCCCTTCGTGATGGTCGGCTCGTCGCGAACCGCTAGATTCGTGCTCGCCGGATCGATCCGACGGCTCAACCGATCACTCGAACGCCACCCTCTACCATGGCACTCTCACGCGACGCGTGGTACGACCACCTGCTCAACGGCACCGGCCCGCTCGACCCCGACACTGTCGATTCACTCACCGCCGAGCCGGAGCTCATGGCGCTTCTGCGTGAGCTCATCGCGCTGCCGTGGCCGGAGTACGAGGAGCCGGAGCGGGTGGCGGAGAACGATGTCCCGTTCTACGCCATGATCCTCGTCGGGCTTCTGCGCGATGCCGAAGCGGTCGAGCCCATGCTCGCGCTCGCCTCGCACGCGGTCGACGAGGAGTGGGAGGCAGTCACCGAGGTCGCTCCCGCCGTGCTCGCGGAGATCGGCGAGCCGGCGCTCGCGCCGCTGCTTGCAGAGCTCGATCGGCTCGAGCGCGAGGAGCTTCTCGACGCCGACGCGATCGATCGCGACGACCTCGACGACCGCGAGCTCTATCGCTACTGGCAGCTCGTCATCTGCGTCGAGCAGATCGCGCTCAATCACCCCGCGACGCGCGCGGACATCGCACGCTTCGCCGCGGAGCGCATCGCCACGCACGGATACGACCGCTCGCCAGAGACGATCGCGCAGCACGCCGAGGAGGACGACGGTGACTTCTTCGCGCTGCCGATGCCGACCGAGATCTGGGTCGACCTCCAGGCCAGCCTCCGCGCGCCGGAGCTGGTGCCCCTCGTCGATGACTTCTTCGCCCGCCACGGCGACGACTACGTGTCGAGCATCTTCGGAACGAAGGAGCAGTACGAAGAGCTCGTCGCCGGCGAGCCGCTGAACGCGAGCGCACGCGCCAGGCTGTTGAAGGTCTACAGTGACCTGCACGAGACGGGCTTCGTCGACGACGAGGACGACGACGACGAGGAAGACGAGGACGAGATTCCGATCGAGACCGTCGTGCGGTCGGAGCCGAAGGTCGGCCGCAACGACCCGTGTCCGTGCGGCAGCGGAAAGAAGTACAAGAAGTGCCACGGGGCGTGAGCACGACCATGGCGAATCCCTCGCGCATCTACTTGCAGAAGCTCGACCCGGCGCCGGCGACGATCCTCGACTTCCTCGTCGAGCGATTCCCCGGCGTCACGCGCGACGTGTGGATCGACCGCATGACGCGCGGCATCGTCACGACCCCGAGCGGGCGGAAGCTCACCGAGAAGTCGCCGTATGCGCACGGGCTGACGATCACGTACTACCGCGAGTCGGAGCTCGAGCCGCATGTGCCGTTCGAGGAGCGCATCGTCCATAGAGACGAGAGGATCATCATCGTCGACAAGCCGCACTTCCTGCCGGTCGTGCCCGGCGGCGCGTACGTCGAGGAGTGCGTCCTGGTGCGGGTGCGACGGAGCACGGGACTGACCGAGCTCACGCCGATGCACCGTCTCGATCGCGACACCGCCGGACTCGTGCTGTTCGTCATCGGCGCGGAGCTGCGCGCGCACTACCACGCCCTCTTCGCGGAGGATGCCGTCGACAAGGAGTACATCGCCGTCGCCCACGTGCCAGAGCGACCGGCCGAGCGCGAATGGCAGATAGAGAGTCACATCGAGCAGGGCGACCCGTGGTATCGATCGCGGATCGGCGAGGGAGAGCCGAACGCGCGCACCCGCATCGTGCTCGAGGAGTGGCGCGACGGCCGGGGGCGCTTTCGCCTCTTCCCGCGCACCGGCCGCAAGCACCAGCTCCGCGTGCAGATGGCGTCTCTTGGCTGGCCGATCGTCAACGACCGCCTCTATCCCGTCGTCGTCGAGGAGACCGCCGATCTCCACGAGCACCCGATGCAGTTGCTCGCCTCGCGACTCGCGTTCACCGACCCGGTGACCGGCGAGCGCATCGACGTCGCATCGGATCGCCAGCTTACGCTCGATGCGTAATGACTCGCACGAAAGGACAACAGCCGAGACGCGCACGAAGCGCATCCCGGCTGTTTGATACTCGACCAGATCTATTTGGAAAGAGAGGCATCTCATTGCATCGCCCCTCGCCTCACAAAAAACACTCCTGCACCATCCTCTTCTCACCAACTCCCCCCTTCTCTCCCCGCTCCCCCCGCTGCATCTCCTCCACTATCCCAATCATCGCATTCGTTCTCACATCCACCGTCAGCACATCCCATTACTCACTCCCCCCTGCTCATGCTCCTCACATCCCCAACGCACTATCCATCCACTCCCAACTCCTTATTCACATCCCCAACTCATTGACCTCCCGTACACCCTCGCCTCACTCCGCCCTTCGTCCCTCAGTCCCTTCGTCCCTTCATTCCTTTCCCCTCAACGCGACCTCGGAGTGCCAAGCCGCACCGCCATCCGCCGATCCGCTTCCGAGAGCGCGAAGTACGGGCGCTCGACAACGATCTGCTGCTCGATCACCGCGTCCTGTCCCGGCACGCGGTAGATGACCACGCCGCGACGATACTCGCTCTTCGGCATCCCCAGCTCCGTAACCTTGACCGACCACCGGTCGCTCGTCAGCACCGCGCGGAGCACCTTCGCCTCGGGATCCACTTCACTCACCCTCACCTCGATCGCCGCCCTCACCTCTGCATCCGCCTCGAACCCCTTCACTGCTGCCACCGCCTCGACGATCCTCTCACCTCTGGCCGCCCTCGTCTCCACTTCGTTCACATCGAGCTCGCGGGCGCTGGTCATCGCGACGAGCTCGGGCTGCGCCTCGAGCGCAGTCAGCGTCTGTGCACCGGCGCCGGCGGTGTACGCTGCGAACGAGACCATTAGTGCGGCGCTTCGGAGGATGTTCATCGTGTTCATTGGTTCTGCCCAGTTCAGTCGTGTGCCCGTTATCATCATCGAATTCATCGGTTCATCATCGGTCTCTGGTAGGAGTGTTAGCAATCCCGTGCCGGAGCGACTCATCGGCGTTGGTACGGCCCTGAACAGCGATTTTCCTGCTGTTTTAGCCGAAAGGATTGATTGCGTCGTTCAATATTGAACGACAGTGGCTCATCTTGCATTCAAAACGGGATTAACTGATCAGCTGTTACAATGCATATTGCAGCTCAGCCAGGGAAAATCTTCGGACGTTTCGCTTGCCCGAACGGCGATTTGTGAGGATTCCCGGAGGGAATGGCGGTTTCCATACGCGACGGGCGCGGCCTTCGCCGCGCCCGTCGAGCCGAACAACGATCGCCGCGAAGGCGGCTACTTCAGATTGGAGATGACCGTCGACTGCGCCGACGCGACGCGCTTCATCAGCACGCTCAGCGCCGCGTTGAGCTTCGCGATGCGCTCGACCAACGCCTGCAGGCGGAGCGCGGTATCCTCGTCGAGCTCGTCGATCGAATCGAGCTCGGCGTCGAGCTCCATCAGCGCGACGCGCAGCTCGCCAAGGGTGACCGCATCGCGCGGGACGACCGGCGATGGGATGTCGGCCTGCGTCTGCGATGCGTTGAGCTGGCTCAGCGTCGTGCGCAACTGCGTGCAGGGCGTGGCCCGGCAGGGCTCGGAGCTCTTGAAGGAGGCAGTGCTGTCGACGATCTGCTTCAATCGCGTGTGGACGTCGCGGAGCTTCGCCTTCTCGGCGCGCACCACCGCAAGGCGGGCGAGCGTCGACCGGGCATCAGCGATCGAGCCGTTGACCGTCTCGATCATCACGAGCATCACGAGCGCATCGACCTGCGTGCTCGAGACTGACTGCCCGGTGAAGCGCGAGCCGATCGCGGTGCGAAGCGACGCATCGAGCGTCGCGGCGTCGGTCTTCGAGCCCGTCGCGGACGTCGCCTGCTTCGCGATCCACGACAGGACGGTCGACTGGGCGCCGGAGCGTAGCGACGATCCAAGCGTGACGGCGTCCCGTGGCGGCGTGGGGATTTCCTGCGCGCTCATTACGACGGCGGCGAGCAGGAGGATGGAAACCAGCGACAGATCTCTCATGACGCGGTCCTCGGATTGATCTGAACGGGCCTGGTGGGGACCGAAAGATACATCGGGCGAGGCGGAGTTCTCCGGTCGCCTACCGAACGATCCGCACGA
>Ga0247823_10002941_pt1 | contig 13941 bp, 13 predicted proteins | sample 13C_PalmiticAcid_2_FD_192426 | JGI IMG/M metagenome (GOLD analysis project Ga0247823, IMG submission 192426) | Soil microbial communities from agricultural site in Penn Yan, New York, United States - 13C_PalmiticAcid_Day30 | ecosystem: Environmental > Terrestrial > Soil > Agricultural land...
CCGCTCACCGACCGCATCGCCGCCCACCTGCCGGCCGCCACCGCCGTGCACGGCGACCGCGACGCCAGCGTGGCCCGCGGCCTGGGCGTGCACGCGCAGCGGCTGTTCGCCTGAACGGTCTCCGCCAACGGGCGCACCCTCGCTCAGCGAGATATCGCGTATCGCCCCGAGCGATGCACACGCGCCACCCCCGCCCGTAGACTGCCCGGCTTCCCCCACGCCACGGCAGACACGCATGAACATCAGCCAGGACGGACAAGGACCCACGGTGGTCCTGAGCCACGCACTCGCCCTCGACCGCCATATGTGGGACGAACTCACCGCCCTGCTCGCCCCACGCTGGAACGTCGTCCGCTATGACCACCGGGGCCACGGCCAGGGGCCGAACCCCGACGCGCCCTACGGCATCGACGACCTCGCCGACGACGCGGCCGCCGTGATCCGCTCGGTATCGTCCAAGCCCGTGGTGTTCGCCGGCCTGTCACTCGGCGGCATGGTGGGCCAGGCGCTCGCGGCACGCCACCCGTCGCTGCTGCGCGGCCTGGCGGTCATCAATTCGGCCCCGCACTACGCCGACCGTACGCTGTGGGACACGCGTATCCAGGCCGTGCGCACCACCGGCATGCCCGCCGTGGCCGACGCGTCCATCGACCGCTGGCTCACCCCCGCCTTTCGCCAGAGCGCGGCCGGCCAGGCCGTGGCCGAACGCCTGCGCCAGAGCCTGCTCGACACGGACTCGCTGGGCTACGTGCGCGCCTGCGAGGCCATCGCCGCCATGGACTTGCGCCCCGGCAACCGGCGCATCACCGCGCCCACGCTGATCGTCGCGGGGCGCCACGACCTCGCCACGCCGCTGGCGCAATCGCAGGCCATTGCCGACGGCATCGCCGGCGCGCGCATCGTCGAGGTGGAGGCCGCGCACATCAGCGCGGCCGAATGCCCGGCCGAACTGGCCGACGTGCTCGACGGCTGGATGCGGACCCTGCCCCACTCGGACTGATTTGGATTCCCTCACGCCGTAAATCGGGCAGGAACGCGGGGCGTGGTGGGGGTGACGCAGAGGGCCTTCGCTGTCACACCCACCACGCCCCACATGCTTCGCCGTTGCCAACCCTCTCCCGCCCTGCTGCAAGGCCGCGGGATCTCCCTCCATCCACCCCCCGTTCACCCGTTGCCGTGGGTCATCGCGCCAAGCTCGGCCAGCCAGGGCACGGACCACCCGCGCCCGGTGGTCATCAACGGAACGGCCGACATCGAGGCGCTGATTCAGCAACTGCAGCGCCCCGACGCCCTGGCCACCGCGCTCGAACTGCACCTGCCGGCCCACACCGATGCCGAGGCCCTGGCCCGGCTGCTGAAGGTGGTGGATGCACTGGCCGAGCAAGGAACACTGACGGCGCTGCGCGTCACGGTGGAGGGGTCCGATCGGGGCCCGATCGACGAAGCGCTGCGTGAGGCGCTCGCGGGTTCCAGGGCCTGCCTCGTGCTGAGCGGCAAGACCGTGCGGCCGCTGATCTTTCGGGATCTGGCGGGCCTGCAGGCTCTGCACGACAGGCTGCTGGGGGACTTTCTGGACATGAACCTGGCGTACCAGATGGAGCGGCCCCTCGAAGAGCACAAGGCCGACACGCTGATCGGCATCGCCCTGAGCACGGGTGAAGACGCGCTGCTGCGCGCCATCGCGGTGCTGTCTCCCCGCTACCAATGTCACTTCGCGGAACTGCCGGATCCACTGGTGTACGAGACGTTGGCGCGCCATGGCGTCGCGTGCAACCTGAGCTTGCCGCTCGACGGCGCCCGCGCGCAGTTGCTGATCGACTGGTTGTACCTGCCCCATCCGGCGCTGCGGGCCATTGAACTGAACGTGACCCAGAGTCTGGGCGTGGACGTCTCGATGTCGCTGTGGACGCGCCTGGTGAACCAGCCTTCGATGCAGAGCGTGGTGGTGAACATCGCCTCGGGCGTGACGATCGCCTGGAGCCCGCGAACCCAGGCTGCCCTGGCACCCACCACGCGCATCAACACCTTGCGGGTCCGCCTGGAGGATCTCTGCAAGGAGCCGCCCGAGATCGTGGGCCACCTGATGGAATGGTTTCACCCGATGCGCTTCAGCCTGCGGTCCACCTGGGTGCCCACGGGCGCGCACATGTTCGATGCCATCGGTGCCCCGGCGCATCACCTTCCGCTGCACAGCCTGTCCCTCACCTGCGACACCCCCTTTGGGGCAGACGGCCTGTCGCTGTCCCTGGCGCTGATCCAGTTCCTGCGCCAATTCGACCGGGTGCTGCATGTGTGCGTTCGCATGCAGCACGGCTTGCCCAGCCAGGCGATCCTTGACGATCTGGAGACGGTGGCCGGGCAAAGCCAGGTGCTGCGCAGCGTGAAGCTGATTCAGACCAACCGGCACTGGGTGGCCGACAGCTACCGCTTCGACAAGCCTGCGCGGCTGGGGCTGGGCCGGGGCCGTTTCTTCCAGGCCTATGTCGTGACGGGAGCGAAGGCATTCTTCGTGCGCCACCTCGGCACGATCGACCCCTTCCGCGATGACTTTCGCGCCCTCGAACACGAGCCTGCGCCCACCCTGGAGCAGGCCTTGCTGTCCAGCGGGTTTCTGGTGCTGGCTCAGTCTTCCCGCGAGACACACCAGGCGGCCATGGCGCACCGGGCCGAGCTTCAGGCGCCTGTCGTCATCGACGCCATGATCAAGGGACTGCTCGATCCGCCCGCGCTGCGCGAGTTGCTCACCGGCCCCTCAGGCGAACTCGACACCGATCTCGTCATGGCCGTTTTCCGCCACCTGTGCGAGGCGCCGGAAGATGAGGCGGTCTGGCGCCTGTTCGACGCGGCCACGGCCTTTCACTGACCGCGCGCACCGACCGCTGCGCGCACCTCAGTCTCGCGGCGCGTTCGCCGCGCGGCCATTGCGGTCATACGCCCGCGCCTGCAGGCGCGGGAACTCGCGGATCAGCGCCTGGCGCAGCCACTGGTTGGCCGGGTCCGTGTGCGCGCTGCGGTGCCAATACAGGTTGGCCTGGAAGGTGGGCGGGCGGAACGGCAGTTGCACCTGCTTGATGCGCGGGTGGTCGATGATGAAATCGGCCAGGGCCTGCGGCACCACGGCCACCGCGTCGCTCTCGGCCACGATCACCGGCACGCTCATGAAGTGCGGCGTGCGCAGCACCACGTCGCGCTGCAACTGGCGCCGCTGCAGGAAGCGATCGAACACCTCCTGGCTGCGGCCGGTGGCCTCCACCACCACGTGCGGCAGGCGCGCGAACTGCTCCGGCGTCATGCGCTCGCCCAACTCGGGGTGACGCGTGGCCGCGATGCAGGCAAAGGAGTGCAGCGCGATGCGCCGGTGCATGAAGGCCGAGCCCTTGATGTCGGGGTAGAAGCCGGCGGCCATGTCCACCTCGCCCGCGGCCATGGCCTCTTCCAGTTCGCGCGGCGACATGAACACCGAGCGCAGGCTCATGCGCGAGGCGTTTTCCTTCAGCGCCCGCAGCGCAATGGGCAGGTAGATGCCCTCGGCGATGTCGGTGAGCGCGATGCGGAATTCGCGCGTGGAGGTGGTGGGGTCGAACACCGGCGGCTTGAGCACCTCGGCGTCCACCGATCGCATGATGCCGCGCACCGAATCGGCCAGGCTGCGCGCGCGGCTGGTGGGCTCCATGCCCGTGGCGCCGCGCAGGAACAGCGGGTCGCCCAATTGCTTGCGCAGACGAGCGAGCGCGGTGCTCAGGCCGGGCTGGCTCATGTTCAGCGCCTGCGCGGCACCGCCGACGCTCTTCGCTTCGTACACCGCGAGAAACACCCGCAACAGGTTGAGATCGAATCGGGGGCCGGCGTCTTGTCCCATCTGCATTCCAGATATCGCTGATCGCCTTCATCTTATCGACTTATGGCCAGCGCGTCCCTAGCATCCGCAGCTCTGACCCCTTCGAGCCCCACGAGACATGGAAACGACCCCTTGCGATCTGCGCTGGCCCGCCGGCGGCGCCACGCGCGTGCCCTACCGCGTCTTCTCCGACCCCGCCATCTACCAGATGGAGCAGGAGAAGATCTTCCGCGGCCCGATCTGGCACTACCTGTGCCTGACGGTGGAGGTGAAGAACCCCGGCGACATCCGCACCACCTGGATCGGCGACACGCCCATCATCGTGACGCGCGACGAGAACGGCGAGCTGCACGGCATGGTCAACCGCTGCGCGCACAAGGGCGCGCTGGTGTGCCTGAAGGAGCGCGACAACAAGAAGTCGCTGACCTGCGTGTACCACGCCTGGAACTACAAGCTCGACGGGCAACTGCGCGGCGTGGCCTTCCAGAAGGGCGTCAAAGGCAAGGGCGGCATGCCCGAGGACTTCGATGTCTCCAAGCACCGCCTGCAGCCCATCCGCGTGTCGGTGGTCGCGGGCATCGTCTTCGGCACGTTTTCGGACGAAGCGCCGCCGCTGGAGGAGTTCCTGGGCGACCGCATCACCGCCTTCCTCAAGCGCAACATGGACCATCCGTTGAAGATCCTCGGCACGCACAGCCAGATGATCCACAACAACTGGAAGCTGTACGCCGAGAACGTGCGCGACTCGTACCACGCCACGCTGCTGCACACCTTCTACACCACCTTCAAGGTGAACCGCCTCGACATGGACGGCGGCATCATCCTGTCGGAGAAGAAGTGGCACCACATCAGCTACAGCAAGCGCGCCACGCTGGACGCCGCCGCCGAATACACCAGCGCCGATGTGCACTCGGCCAAGTACAGCTCCGAGCTCGACGGCCCGCAACTGCTGCAGGCCTGGGACGGCTTCGACGACCAGATCACGCACAGCATCCAGACCATCTTCCCCACGCTGGTGAGCCAGCTCACGCTGAACTCGCTGGCGGTGCGCTTCGTGGTGCCGCGCGGCGTGGACAAGACCGAGCTGTACTGGGTCTTCCTGGGCTACGAGACCGACACGCCCGAGCAGGAAAAGATGCGCGTGATGCAGGCCAACCTCACCGGCGCGGCGGGCCTCGTCGCGCTGGAAGACGGCTGCATCAACTCCTTCGTGCAGCGTGGCACGCGCGGATCCGACGACAAGGCCTCGTTCATCGAAATGGGCGGCAAGCTCGCCGAATCGAACGAGTCCTCGCGCGCCACCGAAGCGGCCGTGCGCGGCTTCTGGCACGGCTACCAGACCATCATGGGGTTCCACGAATGAGCACGACGGACCAGATCGCCGACTTCCTGGAGCGCTACTGCCACACGCTCGACGATGGCCTGTTCGAAGACTGGAGCGCCTACTTCGAGGAAGACGCCAGCTACCTCGTGACCACGCGCCAGAACGTCGAGGCGAACATGCCCATCGGCATCGTGCTGTGCGAAGGGCGCGGCATGATGGACGACCGCATCAAGGCACTGCGCATCGCCAACATCTTCGAGAACCACACCCACCGCCACGTGGTGGGGCGTCCGCTGATCGAACCGAAGCCCGACGGGCAATGCGCCGTGCGCTCGTCCTTCGTGATCTACCGGACCATGCACACCGGCCAGACCGAGGTCTTCGCGACCGGTCGCTACGACGACGTGCTCAAGCCGGGCCCCCAGGGATGGCGAATCGCGCAAAGACGCGTCGTGCTGGATTCGCGGATGGTCGACACCTTGATGGTCTATCCGCTCTGAACGCCCCTACAACACTCCGGAGACAAACCCCATGACACCCACGCTCTCGCGCCGCCTCGCGGCACTGGCGCTGCTCGGCGCCGGCCTATCGATCACGAGTCCCTTCGCACTGGCCAACGACACCTGGCCGAACAAGGCCATCCGCATCGTCGTGCCGTACGCGCCGGGCGGCATCGGCGACATCGTCGCGCGCATGATCCAGCCCGCGCTGCAGGACGGGCTCAAGCAGCCGGTGATCATCGAGAACAAGCCGGGCGCGGCGGGCAGTCTGGGCACCGAGTACGTGGCCAAGGCCGCGCCCGACGGCTACACCCTGCTGCTGGCCCTGGCCGCGCCGCAGACGCTGAACCAGTACATCTTCAAGGTGGGCTACGACGGCGTGAAGGACTTCGCGCCCATCACGCTCATCAACACCAACCCGCTGGTGCTGATGGTCAACCCCTCGCTGCCGGTGAACAACTTCCAGGAGTTCGTGGCCCACGCCAAGGCCAACCCGGGCAAGCTCAACTTCGGCGGCGCGGGCGGCCTCACGCAGTTCGCGGGCGAAATCCTCAAGCATCAGTTGGGCCTGAAGATGGTGCACGTGCCCTACCGCGGTGGCGCGCCCGCCGTGGCGGCGGCCGCGGCCGGCGACGTGCACATGAGCTTCGCCAACTACTCCGACGCGCTGACCTGGATGCAGTCGGGCAAGCTGCGCCCCATCGCGCTCACCAGCGCGCGCCGCTACCCGCAGACACCCGACATCCCCACCATCGCCGAGTCGGGCGTGCCCGGCTTCGACGTCACGGGCTGGAGCGGCCTGTTCGCACCGGCCGGCACGCCACCGGCCGTGGTGGAGCGCATCGCCAACGTGCTGCGCCCTGCCCTGCAGACACCCGAGATGCGCAAGCGCATGGAAACCGTGGGCGCCGAGCCCGGCGGCAATTCGCCGGCCGAGTTCGGCAAGCAGGTGGCGGACGACGCGCGCAAGTGGTCGGAATTCGTCAAGACCAGCGGCATCCAGGTCACGCAGTAAGCTCGTCGGATGCGCCACGAACCCGAACATCTCGAAGCCGAGCCCGGCAAGGGCGTGCGTCCATGAACCAGCGCCTGCTCCCCCTCACGGTGGGGCTGGCCTTCTTCATGGAGCAGTTGGACTCCACCATCATCGCGCCGGCCATCCCGGACATCGCCGCCAGCCTCGGCGTCGATCCGCTGAGCCTGAACCTCACGATGACGGTCTACCTGCTGTGCAGCGTGGTCTTCATCCCCACGGGCGACTGGCTGGCCTCGCGCTTCGGCACGCGCACCGTGTTCCAGGCCGCGCTGGGCATCTTCGCGCTCAGCTCTCTGATGTGCGCGCTGTCCACCAGCCTGCCCATGCTGGTGGCGGCGCGGGCCATCCAGGGCGCCTCGGCCGCGCTGATGGTGCCGGTGGGCCGCACGTCCATCGTGCACGTCACGCCCAAGGCGCAACTGGTGAATGCGCTGGCCTGGATGATCACGCTCGCCATGGCGGGCCCCATGCTGGGCCCGCCGCTGGGCGGCCTGCTCACCACCTGGCTGTCCTGGCACTGGATCTTCCTCATCAACGTGCCCATCGCACTGCTGTGCCTGCTGGGCTCCCTGCGCGCCTTCCCGCAGATCCGCCAGAGCGCGGACGGCCGCTTCGACGCGCTGTCGTGGCTGCTGCTGGGCGGCGCGCTGGCCATCGTGGTGGTGGTGCTGGAGGGCGTTCGCGAAGGCCGCCTGGACCTTTTCGTCTGGCTGTTGCCGATGGCCGTGCTGGTGCTGGCCTACGGGTACCGCAGCCGCCGCGCCCGCCTGCCCATGCTCGATTGGTCGCTGCTGCGCGTGCCCACCTTCGCGGCTTCGTTCTGGTCGGGCTCGCTGCTGCGCGTGGGCTACGGCGCCCTGCCCTTCCTGCTGCCGCTGATGCTGCAACTGGGCCTGGGCTACACGCCGGTGCAGAGCGGCCTGGTGCTGCTGGCCAGCGGCGTGGTGTCCATGCTCACCAAGACGCAGACCACGCCCATGCTGCGCCGCTGGGGCTTTCGCCGGGTGATGCTGATCAACGGTTCGCTGTGCGTGGCCGGGCTGGTGGTGTGCGCGTTGTTCCGCGACTACTGGGGTCTGGGCGCCATCGCGCTGGCGGTGTCCATCGCGGGCTTCTTCCGCGCGGTGCAGTTCAACGCCGTCGCGGCCATCGCCTATGCCGAGCTGGCACCCGCGCGCATCGGCGCGGCCACCACGCTCAACACCATGGTGTGGCAGCTCGCCATCATGGTCGGCATCTCGCTGTCGTCCGTGGTGGTCACGCTCGCGGCGCGCGGCGCCGGCCGGGCCGAGGCCGTGCCGCTGGACTACGGGCTGGCCTTCCTCGTCCTGGCGTTCATCGGCGCCCTGGCCACGCCCGCCTGCCTGCGGCTGCCGAGCGACGCGGGCAACCAGTTGAGCGGCCACAAGGCCTGAACCTTCCTCCTCGCACATGCACCACACCACCCTCATCAGCGCAGACGAACTCGCCACCGCCCTGCGATCGGCCAAGCCCCCGGTCGTGCTCGACTGCAGCAGCGACACCAGCGACCCCGGCATCGGCCGCCGCGCGTACGACGCGGGCCACATCCCCAGCGCGCACCACGTGCACATGGGGCACACCCTGTCGGGCCCCCGCACCGGCGACAACGGCCGCAACCCGCTGCCCGATCCGCTGATGTTCACGCAGGCCATGAGCGCGCTGGGCATCGGCACCGACACCCAGGTGATCGCCTGCGACAACAGCGGCGGCCTGTACGCCGCGCGCCTGTGGTGGATGCTGCGCTGGATCGGCCACGAGGCCGTGGCCGTGCTCGACGGCGGCCTGGGCGCGTGGAAAGCCGCCGGCCTGCCAATGAGCCTCGCCCGGCCGCCCGAAGAGGCTCGCACCGCAGCCCGCAAGGGCGAAGGTATCCCATTGACCGCCGAGGCGCCGCCGCGCCCCACGCCCGCGCCGCTGAAGGCCCGGCCCTCGCTGTCGAAGGTGGTGGGCTACGAAACACTGCGCGCCAACATCGACGAACCGCGCTGGCTGGTGCTGGACGCACGCGGCGCCGACCGCTTCCGCGGTGAAAACGAAACGCTCGACCCGCAAGGCGGCCACATCCCCGGCGCGCGCAACCGGCCGTTCCGCGACAACCTGCAGGCCGATGGCCGCTTCAAGCCCGCCGCGATGCTGCGCGCCGAGTTCGAGGTGCTGCTCGACGGCCGCCCCCCTGAAGCGGTGGTGAACCAGTGCGGTTCTGGCGTGAGCGCCTGCCACAACCTGCTGGCGATGGAAGTGGCGGGCCTGGGCGGCGCGGCGCTCTACCCGGGGTCGTGGAGCGAGTGGTGCGCCCGTCCTGACGCGCCCATCGCCACCGGGGCGAACTGAGCGCGGGAGGCTAGAATCCGCCTCTGCTGCGGGTGTAGTTCAATGGTAGAACGGCAGCTTCCCAAGCTTCATACGAGGGTTCGATTCCCTTCACCCGCTCCACGCCTCCCTGCGCGAACGCCCCTGGCCATCCTCGATCGCCACCGTTCGCCGCCACCCGCCCAAGGAGGACCGACATGAAGATGAAGTCTCTCGCCACCGGCGCCGCCGTGCTGGCCACCCTGGGCCTCGCGGCCTGTCAGAGCCCGACACCCCCCTCATCAGGCGGCCCCGCCGGCGCCTGCCGCCCCGACGCCGCGCAGGCGCTCGTTGGCAAGGCCGCCGTCAGCGACGCCGAGGCCCGGCGGCTCACCGGCGCCACTCTCGTGCGGCAGATCCAGCCCGGCCAGGCCGTGACCATGGACTTCCGCCAGGAGCGGGTCACGATCGAGACCGACACCAAGACGGGCCAGATCGTTCGCGCGGCTTGCGGCTGAAACGCCTCAATAGCTGGTGGCCGCCGGCAAGCACTCTTCCCGCCACTCCGTCAGCCATTCCTCGAACGCCGCGAGGTTGAGCCTGACCGGCGCAGGCCTGGCCTCGCGCGTGGGCAGCACCAGCGCCGCGGCCTGGTCCAGCGCGGCGATGAGCGACGCCAGCCGAAAGCCAGCCTCCAGGTGCACGGGGCACGCGCCCCACGCCAGCACCGTGGGCTGACCGACGCACAGGTTCACCCGCTGCGTGCCGCGCGGCGGCAGGCCATGGCACACCAGCACCTCGGCATCGGCCGGTCGAACCGGTACCCACCGCACCGTGGTGCGGCCCATCGCCACCGGCAACAGGGCCACGAAACGCACCCGCATGGCCTCGGGCAGGGCATGGAAACCAATCTTGATGGGCGGCTTCATGGTGGGATGAGGGGGAGTGTTGGAGGCCTTCACCTTAAGCCCGCACACCCCTACCCGTACATCGTTTGGATGCTCTACACCCGAAGGCCTAAGGCGGCGCGCGCGCTCAGTCCCACGCGGGCGCCAGCCCCTCGGGATTCACCTCGCGCCCATTGCGCTCCAGCGCCACGATGCGCGCCATGTCGTCGTCGTCCAGCCGCAGTTGCTGCGCCAGCAGGTTGCTCGCCAGGTTCTCGCGCTTGGTGGACGAGGGGATCACCGCGTACCCCAGCCGCAGCGCCCAGGCCAGCGCCACTTGCGCGGGCGTGGCACCGTGCTTCGCGGCGATGGCCGTGAGCACCGGGTCTTTGAGCACCTTGCCGTAGGCCAGGGTCATGTACGACGTGGGCGTGATGCCCTGCGAATGCAGGAACGTGGCCAGCGCGCGGTTCTGCAGGTAGGGGCTCAGCTCCACCTGGTTGGTGGCGATGGCGTCCGCGCCCAGCACTTCGATGGCCTGCTGCGTCAGCGCAATGTTGAAGTTGGAAACGCCGATCTGGCGCGTGAGGCCTTGCGCCTTCGCATCCGCCAGCGCCTGCAGCGTCTCTTCCAGCGGCACGCCACTGCCCGGCGCCGGCCAGTGGATCAGCGTGAGGTCCACCTGGTCGGTGCGCAGCTTGCGCAGGCTCTCGCGCAGGCTGGGGGCGAGCTTGTCCTTCGCGGCGTGGTCCACCCAGACCTTGGTGGTGATGAAGACCTGCTCGCGCGGGACGCCGCTGTCGGCGATGGCCTGGCCGACCTCGGCCTCGTTGCCGTAGATCTGCGCGGTGTCGATGGCGCGGTAGCCGAGCTCCAGCGCAGTCCGCACGGAGTCGATGACGGTCTGGCCCTTGAGGCGGAAGGTGCCGAGGCCGAAGGCGGGGATGTTCATGGCGGTGTCCTTGTGAAAAGAAAGATTCATGCGCAGGCCGCTTGCGCCTGGGGCAAACGGCGGTCCAGCCGGCCACTCAGCACCGTCAGCCCGTAGCCCGCGAAGGTCACGACCGCCGCGATCCAGGGCGTGTGCGCCAGCCCCAGGTGCGCGATCACCTGGCCACCGGCCCAGGCACCGCCGGCAATGCCCAGGTTGAAGGCCGCGATGTTGAAGCCGGAGGCGACGTCCACCGCCTCGGGCGCGAAACGCCGGGCCTGCTGCACAACGTACACCTGAAGCCCTGGCACGTTGCCAAAGGCCACACCGCCCCAGGCCAGCACGGTCAGCACCACCAGCCACGGGTGCGGCGCGGTGAAGTTGAGCGCCAGCAGCACGGCGGCCAGCAGCAGGAAGATGGTCTTGAGCGCGCTCACCGGCCCTGCGCGGTCGGCCAGGCGGCCACCCCACACGTTGCCGACGGCCACCGACGCGCCGTAGAGCAGCAGCAGCGCGCCCACCATGGCCGGGCTGAAGCCGGCGATGTCCTGCAGGATGGGCGCGAGGAAGGTGAAGGCGATCATCGAACCGCCATAGCCCACGGCCGTCATGGCGTAGACCAGCAGCAGCCGCGGCTGCAGCAGCACGCGGGCCTGGCGCCGCAGCGGCGCGGGCGGCGCCTGCTCGATGCCGCGAGGCACGAAGGCCAGCGCGCCCAGCAGCGCCACCAGGCCGAAGATCGACACCACCAGAAAGGTGGCGTTCCAGCCGAAGTGCTGGCCGATGAAGGTGCCCAGCGGCACGCCGGTGACAAAGGCCACCGTGAGGCCGCTGAACATGGTGGCAATGGCGCTGGCCGCTTTCTCGCGCGGCACCAGGTTGGTGGCGATGATGGAGCCCACCGAGAAGAACACGCCGTGCGTGAGCCCCGTGAGCACGCGCGCCAGCACCAGCGTGCCGTAGCCCGGTGCCTGCCAGGCCATCAGGTTGCCCAGCGTGAACAGTGCCATGAGCCCCACCAGCAGGGCCTTGCGCGGCAGGCGGCCCGTTAGGGCGGTGAGCACCGGCGCGCCCACCGCCACGCCCAGGGCGTAGAGGCTGACCAGCAGGCCGGCCGAGGGCACGCTCACGCCGAGGTCGGCGGCGATGGTCGGGATCAGCCCGACGATGACGAATTCGGTGGTTCCGATGGCGAAGGCGCTGATGGTCAGCGCCAGCAAGGCAAGGGGCATGGGGGCTCCGCGGGTGGGGTGAGGAATGGCGCGAAGTCTCCTGTCTTTGCGTTTGCAGAAAAAGCCGTCTATAAGCCAAAGAATATTGATCTGAAATCAACAATGAAAACCACCCTCGACGAGATGCAGGCCTTCACCCGCGTGGTGGACACCGGCTCCATCACCGCCGCCGCCGATCAACTGGGCCAGACGGTGTCGGGCGTGAGCCGCGCGCTGGGCCGGCTGGAGAAGAAGCTGCACGCCACGCTGCTGCGGCGCACCACGCGGCGCCTGGAACTCACCGAGGAAGGCGAGGCCTTCCTGCAGCACGCGCGCGCCATCCTCGCGTCGGTGGACGAAGCCGAGGAGCAGATGGCCGCGCGGCTGGAGCAGCCCTCGGGCCGGCTGCGCGTGGACGCGTCCACCCCGTTCATGCTGCACGTCATCGCGCCCTTGGTGGACGACTTCCGGCAGCGCCACCCGCAGGTGACGCTGGAGCTGCACAGCAACGAGGGCTTCATCGACCTGATCGAGAAGCGCACCGACGTGGCCTTTCGCATCGGCGCACTGAAGGACTCCACGCTGCGCGCGCGGCCCCTGGGCACCAGCCGCCTGCGCGTGCTGGCCAGCCCGGGCTACCTGCAGCGGCACGGCACGCCCAACAAGGTGTCCCAGCTCGCCCGGCACGCCCTGCTCGGTTTCACCCAGCCCGAATCGCTCAACGACTGGCCGCTGCGCGACGGGGACGGCAACACCCTGCACATCCGGCCCACCATTGCCTCGTCCAGCGGCGAGACGCTGCGCCACCTCGCGCTGGCGGACGCCGGCATCGTCTGCCTGTCCGACTTCATGACGCGCGAGGACCGCCAGGCCGGCCGGCTGGTGCCCCTGTTCCCGCGCCAGACGCTGGACGTGCGCCAGCCGGTCAACGCCGTGTACTACCGCAACACGGCCCTGGCCTCACGCATCACCTGCTTCATCGACCACGTGGTGGCGCACGTGGGCCCGCGCGCTTTCGACGACTGAACTTCTAGCGCGCCAGCACGCCGATCACCACCGCATTGACCAGGTCGATGAAGAAGCCGCACACCAGCGGCACCACGATGAAGGCGCGCGGCGCGGCACCGTAGACGCGCACGACGGCGCTCATGTTCGCGATGGCCGTGGCCGTGGAGCCCAGCGCGATGCCACCGAAGCCCGAGCAGACCACCGCGGCCTCGTAGTCGCGCCCCATCAGGCGGAACACCATGAAGGCCGTGAACCCCACGGCCAGCAGGATCTGCAAGACCATCACTGTGGTCATGAACACCATCACCGGCTCCAGCACCCACAGTTGCAGGCCCATCAGCGCCATGGTGAGGAACAGGCCCAGGCTCACGTCGCCGATGAGCGCCACACCCAGGCGCATGGCGCTCCAGTCCCACAGGCGCTCGCCGTTGGGCGACAACCATTGCCCGACCCCGCGCAAGGCGATGCCCGCCATCAGGCAGCCCACGAAGTCGGGCAGCTTCAGCCCCGCGAGCCCCACCAGCGAGTTGATGCCATTGCCCAGCATGAGCGCCAGGTTGAGCCACAGCAGCGCCAGCAACACGCCCTGGTAGTCCAGGCGGGCGTGGGGCTCGTCCTGGTAGCGCAGGCCCACCTCGATGTCGGCCGTGCCCGAGGGCGCGACGCGGTGGCGCCGCATAAGCCAGGCGGCCATGGGCCCGCCCACCAGGCAGGCGGCCACCATGCCCACCATGTTGGCCGCCAGGCCCAGTTCGCCGGCCTCGGCAATGCCCAGGGCCTCGGTGAAATGCGGCATCCAGGCCAGCGTGGTGCCCACGCCGCCGGTGAGCGAGATGGATCCCGCCATCAGGCCCGCGCGCGGGTCCATGCCGAAGGCGCCGGCCACGGCCATGCCC
>Ga0247823_10002942_pt1 | contig 13941 bp, 10 predicted proteins | sample 13C_PalmiticAcid_2_FD_192426 | JGI IMG/M metagenome (GOLD analysis project Ga0247823, IMG submission 192426) | Soil microbial communities from agricultural site in Penn Yan, New York, United States - 13C_PalmiticAcid_Day30 | ecosystem: Environmental > Terrestrial > Soil > Agricultural land...
ATCCGGCGTTCCAGCAGCAGCTCGACCATCTCCTCAAAACCTACGTCGGCCGGCCCAGCCCGCTCTACTTCGCGGAACGCCTCACCGAAATGGCGGGCGGGGCGCGGATCTACCTCAAGCGGGAAGACCTCAACCACACCGGCGCCCACAAGATCAACAACACGATGGGGCAGGTCCTCCTGACCCTTCGGATGGGAAAGAAGCGGGTCATCGCCGAGACCGGCGCCGGCCAGCACGGCGTAGCGACCGCGACCGCCTGTGCCCGCTTCGGCCTCCCCTGCGTCGTCTATATGGGCGAAGAAGACGTCCGCCGTCAGCGGCTGAACGTCTTCATCATGCGAACGATGGGAGCCGAGGTCCGTCCGGTGACGACCGGCTCCCGGACGCTCCGCGACGCGATCAACGAGGCGATGCGGGACTGGATGGCGAGCGTCGATTCGACGCACTACATCCTCGGCTCGGTCGTCGGTCCGCATCCGTTCCCGCAGATCGTCCGCGACTTCCAGGCGGTCATCGGCCGCGAAGCTCGGGCTCAGAGCCTGGAGACTTTCGGAAAGCTGCCGGATGAAGTGATCGCCTGCGTCGGCGGCGGCTCGAACAGCGCCGGGATGTTCTACCCCTTTGTCGATGACACGGGCGTGGCCCTCACGGGAGTCGAAGCGGGCGGCCGCGGACCGGCCCCCGGCGACCACGCCAGTACGCTCTCGTACGGGGTCAAGGGGATCCTGCACGGAACCTACAGCTACGTGCTGCAGGACCAGGACGGTCAAACGAGCGATGTCCACTCCGTCTCGGCGGGTCTCGACTACCCCGGCGTCGGCCCGGAGCACGCCTACTGGAAGGATACCGGCCGCGTGCAGTACACGAACATCCTCGACCAGGAAGCCCTCGACACCTACCGCCTCGTGGCGAAGACCGAGGGGATCCTTCCGGCAATCGAGTCCTCGCACGCCCTCGCTCAGGCGATCAAGGCGGCCAAGAAGCGGCCCAAGGATCAGAACATCGTCGTCTGCCTCTCCGGCCGCGGCGACAAGGACGTGAACGAAGTCGCCCGGCTGACTGGGCAGGAAATCTAGGGGAAGGATTTAGGAGTCAGGATTCAGGATCAAGGAGGTGTCGATGGCGGAGATCCTCTCAGCCGTTCGGAACACCCGACCTTCTTCTTTTTCCTCCTAAATCCTAGATCCTGAATCCTAGATCCTCCCCCCTCCCTTCAAGACTCCCCCGTGTCACGCATCGCCCAAACCTTCGCCCCGCTTCGCTCCGCCCGCAAGATGGCGTTCATGCCGTTCATCACGGCGGCCGATCCCGACATGGAGACGACCGGCGACCTGATCCGCTCCCTCGCCGAACAGGGAGTGGACCTGATCGAAGTCGGGTTCCCCTACAGCGACCCCATCGCCGACGGCCCGGTGATCCAGGCCTCCTACACTCGGGCGCTGAACAAGAAGGCGACCGTCCGGCAGATCTTCGACGGGCTCAAGGCCCTCGACACGGCCAAGCTCCCGCCGCTCGTGGCGATGCTCTCCTACGCGATCATCTTCCGCCATGGGCCGAAGGCGTTCGTCCAGGAAGCCAAGGCGGCGGGCTTTTCCGGATTCATCATTCCCGACCTGCCGGGGGACGAAGCGGCCGAGATGTTCGCGACCGTGAAGGCCGCCGGACTCGACCTGATCCAGCTCGTTGCCCCCACAACGCCGCCAGAGCGGGTCCGGGAGATCGTCAAGAACTGCAGCGGCTTCGTTTACTGCATCGCCGTCGCCGGAACGACGGGCGTGCGGGAGCAGGTGGCGGATCAGCTTCTCAAGCAGCTCCAGTGGCTGAAGACGGAGACCGACCTGCCGCTGGCGGTCGGCTTCGGGATCGGGAAGCCCGAGCACATCGATCCGCTGCGGCAGAAGGCGGACGGGGTGATTGTCGGGTCGGCGGTCGTTCAGAACGTGCAGGACCTCGCCGACGGCAAGGCGACGAAGGCCGAGGCGCTCTCCCGCATCGCGACCCTCGCTAAGGCAATGGCGACAAAGGCCCACGAGGCGCACTGAACCGTTCCGAGGAGGCGAGGGGCGGGGATGGCCTGGGACGATGACGACGACGATCTGGACGACGACGTGGAGTACGAAGGCTCCTACGACGACCAGGAGATCACGATCCCCTGCCCGCACTGCGGGCGCGATGTCGTCGAAGACATCGCGAGTTGCCCCTACTGCGGAAACTACATCACGGATGCCGACCGGACGAAGTCGTCCAGGCCCCTGTGGATCACGCTCACGATCATTCTCTGCCTGATCATGGCGATCGGCTGGGTCATTCCGTGGTGAGCGGAAGCTGTCCGTTGGGAACGTGTCCGACTCCCAATTACACTCGGCGGACGACGGGTTGATTCGCGAAAGCGGGTGCCACCGTCTCCCTTTCGTGCGCGGCCTCGGGTCGCGGTCTCCCCCAGCGAGCGTCCATGTCCTCCTCGGATTCGAAGCCGATGTTTTCCACCCTCGTCGTGGCGGGGCTGGGGCTGATCGGAGGTTCGGTGGCGGCGGCGGCGAAAGCCCGGGGGGTGGCGGAGCGGGTCATTGGATTCGGACGCAGCGCAGCCCGGATGCAAGGAGCCGTTGACGCAGGGCTGGTGGACGAAGCCGTGGATGCCTTGGAGCGGCTGCCGTCGGCGGATCTCGTGGTCGTGGCGACGCCGGTCGACCGGATCGCGGACGATGTCCGACGGATCGCCGAGGTCATGCCCGACTCCTGCCTGCTGACCGATGGCGGCAGCGTGAAGGAGGCGATCTGCCGGAGTCTGCGGGAGGTTCCGCCGCGGAAGGGGATGTTTGTGGGTGCGCATCCGCTCGCCGGCTCGGAACGAAGCGGGTGGGAGCATGCGGACGCGAACCTGTTTGAGGACAAGCTGGGGGTTGTGACGCCGGACGAGCGGACGACCGACGACGCTTTGATGACGGTCGAAGGGTTCTGGAAGCGGTTGGGGATGCGGGTGGTGCGGATGTCGGCCGCGGATCATGACCGTGTGCTGGCGCTGACGAGTCATCTGCCGCATCTGACGGCGGCGGCGCTGGCGGCGCAGCTTCCGGAGGACCTGCAGAAGTATGCCGCGCGGGGATTCCGTGACACGACCCGTGTGGCCGCCGGCGACGCCGATCTGTGGACCGCGATTGTCCGGCTCAATGCGGCTCCGATCGCGGATCGGATTGATGAGTTGGTCGCGACGCTGGCGGACTATTCGAAGTCGATCCGGGCGGGCGACTTTGAACGTGTGCGGGAGCTGCTTCTCGAAGGCCAGCAGGCGCGGACGCGGCTGAACGAAAGCTGAGCCTATCGGGTCCAGGGGCACCCTGGTGGGGAGTGCAGAGGGGCAACGACCCTTTGCCCGCCGGAGGCCTGGCCGTCGAGAGATGTCTGAAGGAGCACTTGTCCAAGCGCGGACAACGTACCGTATGCCCCCCTCACCAACCCGCGGGGATTGCAAAGCCAGCGGTATGATGTGACGGAGTCCTCAACGCCCGTTCCCCAAAGGGGACGCCCATTGTGTCCCACGGTTCCTCATCGAAGTGCCTCCGGCGGCAAGGGGGCGTGGCCCCCTTGACCCCAGGCTGCCGTGGCACGTTGGGTTTGAGCTATGGACGCTGCGCCGGCTAGGACGCGGTTCGGGCTCCGCCTACATCGGCGTGGCCTGAGCCGCCTGCGCAGCCTTCGCCGCGGCCAGTTCCGCCCGCAGCTCGTCCATCAGCGGCCACAACTGGTCCACATCGTCCTTGAACACGTCTCCGATCAGAACGTCCGTCACCAGGTCCTTCATGTCCGGATGCTTCCGCACAAACCGGCCGAAACTGAACCCGTCATAAAACTCGAGCACCAGCCGCTTCATCCGGTCCATCCCGTCCGCGAAGGGCTTATGCCACCGGTTGAGCTGCGCCTCCGAAGTGTCCCCCTTCGCCAGCCCCTCGTTGATGGCATCCGCCGCCATCTCTCCCGACTTGAGCGCCATCAGAACGCCCGACGAATAGAGCGGATCGAGGAATCCGAAGGCGTCCCCCACCACGACCCACCCGTCTCCCCCAGCCTGCCGGCTGCGGTACGAGTATTCCTTCTGAGCACGGAAGATGTCGCATCGCTCCGCCTTGGCGAGCCGGGGCTGGAGCCCGGGGCAACGGTCGACTTCCTGGAAATAGATCGTCTCGAAATCGGTCGTCCCGCGATCCTTGAACAGGTAATCCTGTCCGGCCACGACTCCCACGCTGACAATGTCATCGTGCAGCGGGATGTACCAGAACCACCCCTTCTTATCCTTGGTCTGGAGGACGATCGTCGCCCCCTCGTCCCGACCCTGGTCGCGGTGGGCTCCCTTCCAGTACGTCCAGAGGGCTGCCTTCTTGAGGACCGGGTCCCAGTCCCGCAGACCGAGCTTGCCGATCAGCATCGACTGCTGCCCGCTGGCGTCCACCACCACCTTGGCCCGTACCTCGCGCGGCTCGGTTTCTCCAGCCAGGGTCACCTTGATCCCCGTCGCCCGGGTTCCGTCGAAAACGATGTCGTTGACCCGCGCCCCTTCGTGAACCGTCACCCCCTGCTCGGCGGCGTTCTTGAGCATCAGGTGGTCGAACTCGGAGCGGCGGACCTGCCACGTCTGCGACGAGTCCTGCGGACGGTGGTCGACGAAGTAGAACGGTTCCGAGAGCTTGCCGTGCTGGGTGACGAACTGGACGCTGTACTTCTTGATGAAGTGGCTGACCTTCATCTTGGGGATCATCTTGAGACGCTGCAGCGTGAAGTACGTCTGCGGAATCAGCGACTCGCCGATATGGAACCGGGGGAACGTCTCCCGCTCGAACAGTCCGACCCGATGCCCCTGCTGAGCGATCAGCGTGGACGTTGTGGCTCCGGCCGGGCCCCCGCCGATCACGACGACGTCGAAGTCGAGAGCTGAAGTCACCATCTGGGCAATTCCTCTACGGACGCGAAAGTCGAAACGAAACCGACCGGGGCGCGGTCACGTTCAATATAACGGCACTTTGAAGTTTCAACAACAGTTGTTTTGACAAGTGTCCTTAAAAGGGGCGTTTCGGGAGAGCGAGATCTCGTCGACTCCGTGCCCGTTCTCCCATCGCTGGCACGACGGGGCTCGGCCAGCCCGACTGTTCAGGTGGATTCGCCCATTGGGTCCGAAGCGGAGCCCGGACTATCATCCGCGTCCGGCCGGGATGGCCGTTTCCGTCCCTCTCCACACACGGTTGGTCTTCATGTCAGCACTCGATCGTCCGCGCATCGCGAAACTCCTCAAGGACGGGCAGCCGGGAGCGGCGGTGGACGTTTCGGGCTGGGTCCGGACCCGCCGCGATTCCAAGCAGGCGTTCTCGTTCATCGAGCTTAACGACGGCTCCTGCATGGCGAACCTGCAGGTCGTCGTCGACGCGAACGTCCCGGGTTATGCCGAGGCGATCAAGCAGGTTACGACCGGGGCCAGCATCCGCGTGACCGGCGAGCTGACCGCCTCGCCGGGAGCCAAGCAGCGGGTGGAGCTCCAGGCCAAAACCCTCACGGTCCTGGGGACCGCCGATGCCGTCAAATACCCGCTCCAGAAGAAAGGGCACTCCTTCGAGTTCCTCCGCGAAATCGCGCACCTCCGGGCCCGGACCAACACGTTTGGCGCGATCGCCCGCGTCCGCAACTGCGTGTGCGATTCGATCCACCGCTTCTTTCAGTCCCGCGGCTTCCTCTACGTCCACACGCCGATCATCACGACGAGCGACTGTGAAGGGGCCGGCGAGATGTTTCAGGTGACGACGTTGGGAATGGGTCGAGGGACTAGGGACGAGGGACCAGGGAAAGAGACAAGCGGACCGGTCATGGCTGCTGGAACGGCTACTCCCTCTCTAGCCCCTAGCCCCTCGTCCCTAGACCCCTACGCCAACGACTTCTTCGGCAAAAAGGCCTCGCTCACCGTGAGCGGCCAGCTTGAGGGGGAAACCTTCGCCTGCGCCGTGGGACCGGTCTACACCTTCGGGCCGACGTTTCGCGCCGAGAACTCGAACACGACGCGGCACCTGGCCGAGTTTTGGATGATCGAGCCGGAGATGCCGTTCTACGAGCTGCCGGACAACATGCAGCTCGCCGAGGAGTTCATCAAGACGATCGTCCGCGACGTGCTGGAGCGTTGCCCGGAGGACATGGCGTTCTTCAATGAGCGGATCGACAAGAACGTCCTGGCGACCCTGAACCACATCCTCGAGAAGGATTTTCGCCGGGTCTCCTACACGGAGGCGATCGAGATCGTCACGCAGGCGGACAAGAAGTGGGAGTACCCCGTGAAGTGGGGGGACAACATGCAGGCCGAGCATGAGCGGTTCCTCACCGAGGAGCACTTCAAGCAGCCGATCATTGTCTACGACTATCCCCGGACGCTGAAGCCGTTCTACATGAAGTGCAACGCCGACGGCAAAACCGTGCGGGCGATGGATGTTCTCGTCCCCGGAGTGGGCGAAATCATCGGCGGGAGCCAGCGCGAGGAGCAACTCGACGTGCTGCTGCAGCGGATGGAGGAGTGCGACCTCAATCCGGAAGAGTACTGGTGGTACGTCGACCTGCGGCGATACGGCACCGTCCCGCACAGCGGCTTCGGCCTGGGCCTGGAGCGGATCCTGCTCCTCGTCACCGGCATGCAGAACATCCGCGACGTGATCCCCTATCCGCGTTTTCCGAAGAGCGCGGAGTTCTGAGCGGGAGGCGCGAACGCATCCTGGGTCGGCGGCTCCGACCTCCTGTCGCTCTCCTCACACCAGCCCGAAGCGCAAGCGAGGGGATGCAGCCCCGTCCCTCGCTCGCGCTTCGGGCTGGCGTCGCGCTGCCTTCCTCCTTGGTGCCCTTCGTGCCTTCTTGGTGCCTTGGTGTTTAACCCTCCCCGGCGGCCGACCACGGAAACATCGACGAGAGACGAGACGCGCCGGAATCGTTATCGTCCCCTCACCACGCCGAGGGTTCTTCCATGCCGAAATCTGCGCCCGCGTCCGAAGCCCGCTACTGGCTCTTCAAGTCCGAGCCCGATTCGTACTCGATCGACGACCTGAAGAAGGACAAGTCGACCTTCTGGTCCGGGGTCCGGAACTACCAGGCCCGCAACATGCTGCGGGATGACATCCAGGTCGGCGATGGCGTCCTGTTCTATCACAGCAGCACCGAGCCGATGGCGATTGTCGGGTGCGCCAAGGTCGCCAAGGCGGGGTACGCCGACCACACCGCGTTCGATCCCAAGGACAGCCACTACGACATCAAGAGCAAGCAGGACGAGCCGACCTGGTACATGGTCGACGTGAAGTTCGTCGAGAAGTTCCCGACGCAGCTCACCCGGGAGATGCTCAAGGAAGACGCGACGCTCTCTAAGATGGTCGTTATGCAGAAGGGTTCACGACTCTCGATTCAGCCAGTGACGAAGGAGCAGTGGGAACGGGTGCTGAAGCTGGCGGGAGCGAAGGCGTGGTAGTCCCCGCGGCTGAGACCTCGCCGAAGAAATCGTTCTGGAAGTCCTCGGTCCTGCAGCTGGCCGTAGGGATCGTCGTATCCGCCATCTGCCTGTACTTCGCGGGTCGGTCGCTTTGGAACGATCCCAAGGCGCGGGCCGAACTCGCCGTTGCCTTCCAGACCGCGAACTACGCCCTGCTGCCGATCCTGTGGGGACTGCTGGCGGCGTTCTACTGGGTGAAAGCGTGGCGGTGGCAGATGCTGCTGCAGCCCTTGGGGAACTTTGCCATCACCCGAGAGTGTGCGCCGCCGATGATGATCGGCTTTGCGTTCAACAACGTCCTCCCGGCGCACCTCGGCGAATTCGTCCGGATCTTCGTTTTTGCCCGCCAGCACAAGGCCTCCAACCCGGCGGTCTTCAGCACCGTGGCGCTGGAACGGGTCTTCGACATCCTGGCGATCCTGGCCTACCTCGGGATCGGCCTGATGTCGGTCAAAGGGGTCGCGCCCGGCGTGAAGTCGGTGGCTCAGGTGGTCGGGCTGGTCGCGGCGGCGGGTGTCCTGGGGGCCTTCGCGTTCGTGATCTGGACGCGGCCCGTTGTCCGGCTTGCCGAGGGAATTCTCAGCCGGCTGCCATTCCTCCCGGAAGGTCTGCGGGGGAAGATCGTAGGCCTGATCGAAGCCGGAGCCTCCGGCCTCGCCGCTCTCAAGAGTCCGAAGACGCTCCTGGGGATCCTCATCACCTCCATTCTCCAGTGGGGGATGAACGGACTCCTGATTCACCTCTCGCTGGCGAGCTTCGACGTCCACGTTTCACCCGCGGTCTCGCTGATCGTTCTCGGCGTCGTGGCGTTCGGCGTGACGGTCCCTTCGTCGCCGGGCTACTTCGGCGTGATTCAGCTTTGCTTCGTCGAGGTCCTGCGGCACTTCCCGGTCAACCAGCCGGCGGTCCTTGCCGCCTCGGTCTACTACCACATGATCCAGTGGGTGCCGGTGACGGTCATCGGGCTGCTGCTCTTCGCCCGATCGGGAGTCCGGCTCCGGGAAGTCGAGTCGGCCAAGGCGACGACCGCCGACGAAGCGGATCCGCCCGTGGAAATGTCCACCTGAGCGCTCAGAGTGTTTCGCGGAACGCGAGGTGGGCCAGTCCCTGAAGGGCGAGCATCGGCTCGAACCGCGCTCCCGGCAGGTACGGCATGAGGAGCCGCGCCGCTCCGCCCGTCAGGATCAGAAGAGGCGGCGGGAAGGGAGCCGTGCTGCCGGCCCGCAGTTCTTCGCTTTCCCGAGCGACGAGTTCCTTCACTGCCCCGACATGCCCCCAATAGAGGCCGCTGCTGAGGGCCGCCTCGGTGTTCCGGCCGATCGAGGGGGGCGTGCTGTCGTAGTGCCGGTGATGCTCGATCAGCGGAAGGAGCGCGGTGTATTCGTTGAGCGCCTTGGCCGAGAGCTCGAAGCCGGGCAGGATCGCTCCGCCGTGAAACCCCGCTTCCGAGACGACATCGACCGTCACCGTCGTCCCGCTGTCGACAATCACCGCCGACTGTCCGGCCGAGAGGAGCGCCCGCGCCGCGACGGCGTTGAGGGCCCGGTCCATCCCGACCCGGTCGGGAAAGTCGACGAGGAGCGGGATCGACAGGTCCCGGCGATCGCATTTCTCGATCGGCCTCTGCCACTCCGTCGGCCACTCGAGGAGAACGCGGGCGACCTCGGGCGGATTCGAGCCGGAGACATAGCCCGGGACCGGACGGCTCTGAAACGGCCAACCACGGAGTTCCTCCCAGTCGATCGCCGCGCCGCACAGGGGAGCGGCGAACTCGCAGAGCTGCGGCAAGGCGTCCGCTCCGCGATCTTCGAAGCGGGCGAACTTGATCCGCGTGTTGCCGCAGTCGACGACGATGAGGTCCCGGAGCGCCCCGCTCACTGGACCGCCTTCTTCTGCTTCGCCTCGAACTCCGCGACCCAGCGAGCCGGCTCGTCGTCGAAGGCCGCCTTGCAGCCGGAACAGCAGACGTAATAGGTCTTCCCGCCGAACATGACCGCCGTCGTCCCCAGGCCGCCGGAGATGACGCAGGTCCGCTCCTTGTAGTCGGAGTCGTTCATGGCGAAGGAGGTCCCGGACCGCTGGTTGGCCAGGGTGTCGAACCGCATGAACCGCATCCCCTTCTTCTCGGCCAGCTCGAAGAGATAGCGGTTGTTGTCCTGCTGGTTCAGCACGACCTGCCAGGAGTTCCTGATGTCGACCGGAGTGAGCTCGGTCAGCTCGAGCTTGAACCGCTTGTGAGGACGGTTGTCGTCTCCCTGGTACTCTTCAACCGGGAGCGTGAACGTCCCTTCGAAGACGCGCTTGTGGCCGTCGGCGTCGGTCGTCGTGAGCTGGTACTTTTCGACGCCGGGAACGTAGGTGAGCCTGGCCTCACGGAAGTAGCGGTTCTTCTCGGACCGCATGACGAGCGAGGGCTGGTCGCGGTCCGTCTTGTGGTCCCACACCCAGTTCGGCGTGTCGAGTCCTTTGAAGTCGCCGACGTTCTTCTGCGTCTTCCCTTCCCAGCTTCCGAGGACGGTCTGGATCGGCCGCATCGCCGCCATCACGGCCTCGCGGTCCACCTTGGCCGCGGCCGGGGGTGCCGCGTCTGCGCCGGGAGCGGCTGTCGGCGTCGAGGGCGTTGTCGGAACGGATCCGAGAGAGATCGACGGGAGCTTGACCGGCATCGGGGACGGGGGCGGAGGCGTCACGGGTGGCGCGGTAGCAGGCATCGGGGCCTCGGCTACGGCCGGCGCCGGGGTTACGGTCGGTGCGGCGGCGGCAGGCGGAGCCGCCGCCGGTCCGGGCGCGGGGGCGGCGGCCTGGGGAGCCGGAGCCGGTGTTCCGCCGCCACAGCCACCCAGCAGGAGAAGCGCGAGCCCTGCCATGCCGACGTGAACGGCCCGCCTGGTCGAGATAAGCATGGAATCGATCTTCTTCGTGAGGACGGGGTCGCTGAGGAAGCCGGGAGAGATACGCCGAAGCCGCAGGGAACGGGGAGCCGTTCCCTGTCGATCATATCGTGAGCCGTCCGCCGGCAACAATCAGCCTTCGGCGACGATGGTGACTGGCGGCGGCGCCGCAGTGCCGGATCGATCCCGGAAGTGCGGTCCGGCCATTGGAGTGGTGACAGCCGCCGAAGCCGACGTCATCCGGGGGGATGGGAGGCCGATCCGGACCGGAACCTCCCGCGAATTCGGCCGACGGGCGAGTGAGATCCCGGTCAGGAGCGCGGAGGCCGGGACCATCGCCACGAACAGCACGCACGCGATGCCAAGGATCAGGACGAGCCCCAGGCTGGCCAATCCCTGATGGCCGGCGACCAGCATGCTCCCGCAGCCAGCCATCGTGGTGGCCGAGATCAGCAGCAGCGCATTCACCGTGCTTCCCGCGACGCAGAACGTCCCTTCGGTGGCTCGGTACTCGCGGACGAGGACGACTCCGTAGTTGACGCCGATTCCCAGGACGAGCGGCAGGACGATCATGTTCGCCGGGTTGAAGTCGATTCGCAGGAGAGCCATCAGGCCAAGCAGCATCCCTCCACCCAGAACGGGCGGCACGAGGGCCATACAGGCCAGCGACAAGTTCCGGAAGTCGAACACGGCCGACACCGCGACGGCCACCGCGAGCGCCATTCCCGCCGCGACGACCGGCTGGTCGAGGACCGAGGGGCCGGAGCGGCGGATCCAGAAGGCAAAACCCATGACGAGGAGCGGACTGGCGAGTGCCAAGAGCCGCGGGACCGGACGCAGGAAGTCGACCAGCAGCGTCCCGAGCACGACCACGAAGGCATAGATTCCCGCGTGGAGACAGCTCTCGCGGATCTGTACGGCCGCTTCGTAGTTCTCGAGCGGGATCCCCGTCGCCTCGGAATCGACCGAACGGACGTCCTCGACAAATTTGGCCAGGGCCGTCTCGTCCCACAGCTGCTCGCGGGGGAAGACGCGGAGCAACCAGTCCCCATGGGGGCTGAGGAAACGGCTTCGCAATCCCTCGGGGAGTTCGTTGGCCGACACGGGATCGGGATTCGAGATCGCCCGGAGGTGGGCGAACTGGCCGTGCAGGGCTCGCAGCATGGCGTACTGATAGGCATTGATGAGCCGCGACTGCTGTTCGACCGGCAGCGAGGTGAGCGTATCGAGGAACCGGTCGAGGGAAGCGGCCGCTTGTTTGGCCGCGGGCTCGGACCGGGCGCTGAGAGCAGTATAGAGGGCGTCGAGCTGGTATTCGCCGATGTCGCCGGGATTGACGTTCGCGAACTGCGCGGGGAGCGGTGCGAGCCGGGAGAGCCGGGCGTGAATCGCCTGGACGAGGAGTTGCGTTTCCGACGCCGGGTAAGCCGGCAGGAAGGCGATAATCTCTTCGACCTTTCCGACCGACGGGAGCGTGGCGAGCCGCTCCTTCCGCCGGCGGGCTTCGGCGGGATTCGACGCGAGCGAGACGGCGTAGAGGAGTGAGCTGTCGGACTCGCGGAACAGCCGGTCCTGGAGCTCGACCGACTCGACGCCGCGGGCCTGCCGGTGGAGGACGTTGCCGTCGTACCGGACCCGCAGCTTCGGGCGGCCGCCGGTCCAGTCGAATGCGGCTCCCAGGCACCCGATCGCAATGCACAGGCCCGCCAGTGCCAACGGCCAGGGGACTTCCCGCGTGACCCACCGCAGTGCTCGGGCCTGGAGGGGACGCGGGAGATTGGTCGCGGGCCGCTTCCGATCCGCGAGAGCGACGAGCGGGGGCAGGACAAAGAACGCCGCCAGGGCGCAGCAGGCGATGCCCGCTCCGGAGATCACGCCGAACTCGGCGATCCCGAGGAAGCTTGTGAACGAGGCGGCACCGAAGGCGAAGGCGATTGCCACCGTGCAGCTCAGGATCCCCGTTCCGATCGTCCCCGCCGTTCCCCTGAGGGCGGCCATGAGGTCGTTCCCTTCCTCTCGAAGAGCGAGGTAGCGGAAGAGGAAGTGGATCGCGAAGGTGATGCCGAAGGTCCCCAGGATCGCCACGACAGAGATCGTCAGGATCGAGAGGTGGCCGATCGCCAGCGTTGCGGATCCGACCGCCCACGCGATGCCGGCGAGGAGCATCACCACCGCGAGCATCGGATGCCGGAGCCCTCGGAAGCCGATCAGCAGGACCAGGGCGACGCCCGCCAAGGTGATTGGCGTGGCCCACAGGATGTCCGCCCGCAAGCGGCTCATCTCGTCGCTCTCGAGGACCGGGATTCCGGTCAGGCCGATTCGGATGCCGGCCGCCTCATGCTCGCGTTCGACGGCGTCGACGATCGCCCGCAGGCGGCGAATGGAAGCTGATGTTCCGGAAAAGTCCGGGTCCACCATCGTGGGCAGGGTGACGAGGAAGCCCATCGTATCCTGGCGGTTCATGAGATACCGCACCGAGAGATCGAGACCGGCGATCCGCTCGGCGCCGTCGACGAGCTGCGGCCACGGCGAGACGAAGCTCGATGGATCACCCGGGTTGCGGAAGAAGAGGTCGAGGCTGTTGGTGAGGAGCTGGCACTGGCCGAGCAGGTTCTGGACATCTTCGGTCCGGCCGGCGCGGTCCGCCTTCCGCAGGAAGTGGCTCAGGTTCTGGATGTAGAGCTCGAGTCCCGCCCGTTTCCAGTTCCCTTCGAGGACCGGGCTGTAGACCTCCAGGTTCGACGCCAGTCCTTCCAGGGACTGCGGGGAGAGGTATTGCAGTCCCTTGGAACGGAGCGAGGAGGGATCGATGCGGTAGAGCGTATTCCGGAAGTGGCGGTCGTCCGCTTCGATCCGTGCTCCGAGCTCGTCGAGAACGGAGCGAATGACCGCGGGGCGGTCCCCTTCGACGACGACGACGATGTCGTTCTGTTCGCCGAAGCGGTCGACGTAGCGCGTCCACCGCTGGTGGAAATCGGCTGCGGGATCGACGAGGTCGGCCCGGCTCGTCTTGAACTGGAGGCCGGCGGCGGCGACTCCGATTGACGCCACGACGAGGGCGGCGGCGAAGAACAGCGTGACGCGGGGGTAGGAGGCGACCGCCCCGACGAGCGCGCTCAGTCCGCGCGGCACGAAACCCGCACGCGGCGACTCAGAAGAGGGGGGAGGGGACTTCCTGTCCATCGAGCGTCCTTCGTCGAATGCCCGACCGCGCCTGTGCGGTGGGGGTCGACACAACAACGGATGGTATCGGCCGCTTCGCGGCGGACACAAGCCAATCCGTGGTTTCGGGCACCTCGAATCGCGTCCTTGCCGGCACGACTTGTTAGCTCAAACCCAACGTGCCACGGCAGTCTGGGGTCAGCCCCCTTGCCGCCGGAGGCACTCCTATGAGGAACCGTGGTACACAACGGACGTCCCCTTTGTGGGACCGGCGTCGAGGACTCACCGCTCGCTCTGCGATCCCCGGGGGTTTGTGGGGGGCATACAGCACGTCGTCCGCGTTTGGATACTCACTCCTTCAGACATCTCTCGACGGCCAGGCCTCCG
>Ga0247823_10002944_pt1 | contig 13935 bp, 11 predicted proteins | sample 13C_PalmiticAcid_2_FD_192426 | JGI IMG/M metagenome (GOLD analysis project Ga0247823, IMG submission 192426) | Soil microbial communities from agricultural site in Penn Yan, New York, United States - 13C_PalmiticAcid_Day30 | ecosystem: Environmental > Terrestrial > Soil > Agricultural land...
GCATCAGCCACCGCGGCCAGCGCGCGGCCGCGGTGGCTGATGCGGTTCTTCAGCGCGGCCTCCAGTTCCGCCGCCGAACGGCCCAGTTCCGGGTCCAGGAACACCGGGTCGTAGCCGTGGCCGCCCGTGCCGCGGCGCGCGTGCAGGATGCGGCCGCGCCATTCGCCTTCCACGATCAGCGGCTGCGGGTCGTCGGCGTGGTGAAGCAGCACCAGCACGCAATAGAAGTGCGCGGTCCGCCGCTCGTCGGGCACGCCGGTGAGCGCTTCCAGCAGCTTGTCGATGTTGCGGCCGGCGTTGCCGTGCTCGCCGGCATAGCGGGCCGAGTACAGGCCGGGCGCACCGTTGAGCGCATCCACGCAGATGCCGGAATCGTCGGCCAGCGCCGGCAGTCCGGTCAGTCGCGAGGCGTGCCGCGCCTTGATCAGCGCGTTTTCGACGAAGGTGGTGGCGGTTTCATCCGCATCGGTGACGCCGAGATCGGATTGCGCGATCAGTTCGATGTCGGTATCGGCCAGGAGGTGGCGGAGTTCCTCGAGCTTGCCGGCGTTGGAGGAGGCGAGTACCAGTTTCACGGGTGGGGATCCGTCAGGGGGATTTCGGAGGACTCAGGATTTGAGTTGCAGCAGGTCCCAGCGGTTGCCGTAGAGGTCGCGGAACACCGCGACCGTGCCGTAGCTTTCCTCGCGCGGGGTTTCCAGGAACTCCACGCCGCGCGCCAGCATCCGCGCGTGATCGCGATGGAAGTCGTCGGTCTCCAGGAAGAAGCCGACCCGGCCGCCGGTCTGGTCGCCGATGCGCGCGCGCTGGGCGTCGTTGCCGGCAGCGGCCAGCAGCAGGCAGGTTTCCCGCGAGCCCGGCGGCGCCACCCGCACCCAGCGCTTGCCGCCACCCCGGTCGGTGTCCTCGCGCAACTCGAAACCGAGCGCGTCGGTGTAGTGGGCGATGGCGCGATCGTAATCGTCAACCACCACGGTGATCAGGCTGAGCGTCTGACGCATCGAAGGATCCGTTTGACGTGTGGAAAGGGTGTCCGCCGGCTTCAGCCGGCCAGCGCGGCCTGCTGGGCCGCGAACAGCTCGGCGGTGCCTTTCTCGCCCAGCGCGAGCAGCGCGTCCAGTTCGTCCCGGCGGAAGGCGTGCCCCTCGGCGGTGCCCTGCAGTTCGATGAAGCCACCGCCATCATTCATGACGATGTTCATGTCGGTGTCGCAGTCGCTGTCCTCGGCGTAGTCGAGGTCCAGCACCGGCGCGCCGCGATAGATGCCCACCGAGACCGCGGCGACCGCGCCCAGCAGCACGTCGCGCTTGATCTCGTTGCGCTTGCGCAGCCAGCCGATCGCATCGGCCAGCGCCACGTAGGCGCCGGTGATGGCGGCGGTGCGGGTGCCGCCGTCGGCCTGAATCACGTCGCAGTCCAGGGTGATGGTGCGTTCACCGAGCGCGGCGCGATCCACGCAGGCGCGCAGGGCGCGGCCGATCAGGCGCTGGATCTCCAGCGTGCGTCCGCCCTGCTTGCCGCGCGAGGCTTCGCGGTCGCCGCGTGTGTGGGTGGCGCGCGGCAGCATGCCGTATTCGGCGGTCACCCAGCCTTCGCCCTTGCCGCGCAGGAACGAGGGCACCTTGTTCTCGACGCTGGCGGTGCACAGCACACGGGTTTCACCGAAGCGGATCAACACCGAACCTTCGGCATGGCGGGTGTAACCCCGCTCGATGCGGACCTCGCGCATCTGATCGGGAAGGCGGCCGCTGGGACGAAGGACGGACATGCAGGGAGCTCGGCTGAGGAAAGGAGCGGAAGACCGCGGGGGCCGGATGGCCCGCGGATTCGGCCGACCGGGGGGCGCTAGGGTACCATTCGCGCTTTCGATCCGACCGGGTTTCCCATGATCCGCAGCATGACCGCCTTCGCCGCCGTCGAACGCGTCACCTCCGGTGGCACGCTGACCGGCGAACTCCGCGCGGTCAACCATCGCTTTCTGGAGCTGGGCACGCGCCTGCCCGAAGAGCTGCGCACGCTGGAGCCGGCGCTGCGCGAGCGTGTTTCCGCGCGGGTATCCCGCGGCAAGCTCGATTTCACCCTGCGGCTGCGCGCGCCGGAAGGCGAGGGCACGCTGCAGATCAATCCCGCGCTGGTCGGGCAACTGTCGGAACTGGCGCTGGATCTGCATGCGCGGTTCCCGGCCCTGCGCACCGAGTTCACCGACCTGCTGCAGTTCCCCGGGGTGCTGCAGGGCAAGGCGGTGGATCAGGCGATCCTGCAGGCCGAGGCGCTGGCGCTGGTGGATGCGGTGGTGGAGCAATTCGTCGCCGCGCGCGAGCGCGAAGGGCAGAAGCTGGTTGCCGCCATCCTGGAGCGCGTCGACGCCATCGCCGCCCGCGCCGCCGAAGTGCGCGAACTGATCCCGGCCATCCGCGCCGGCCAGCGCCAGAAGCTGGAAACCCGGCTGGCCGATCTGGCCCAGCCCGCCGACCCTGGCCGGTTGGAACAGGAACTGGTGCTGTGGCTGCAGAAGCTGGATGTGGACGAGGAACTGGACCGGCTCGACAGCCATGTCAAGGAAATCCGCCGCGTGTTCAAGCAGACCGAACCGGTCGGCCGCCGGCTGGATTTCCTGCTGCAGGAATTCAACCGCGAAGCCAACACCCTGGGATCCAAGTCGGTGGATACCCGCACCACCAATCTGGCGGTGGAACTGAAGGTCCTGATCGACCAGATCCGCGAACAAGTGCAGAACATCGAATGAGCCGCCGCGGCACCCTCTACATCGTTGCCGCGCCCTCGGGCGCGGGCAAGAGCAGCATCGTCAACGCCGTGCTGGCCCGGGATCCGGAAATCGCGCTGTCGATTTCCTTCACCTCGCGCGCGCCACGCCCCGGCGAGCGCCACGCCCAGCACTACCACTTCATCAGCGCCGACGAGTTCCAGTCGATGATCCGCGCCGGCGACTTCTTCGAGTACGCGCGGGTCCACGGCGACTGGAAGGGCACCGCGCGGCAATCGGTGGAGCCGCAGCTGTGCGCCGGCAAGGACGTGCTGCTGGAAATCGACTGGCAGGGCGCGCGCCAGGTGCGCGAGAAGGTGCCCGACGCGGTCAGCGTGTTCATCCTGCCGCCCTCGCGCGACGCGCTGGAGCAGCGCATGCATGCGCGCGGCCAGGACAGCGAGGAGGTGATCCAGCGCAGGCTGGCCGCCGCCCGCGAGGAGATGTCGCACTACGACGAATTCGACTACGTGATCGTCAACGACGTGTTCGAAACCGCCTGCGACCAGATGCACGCCATCTTCACCGCCAGCCGCCTGCGCCGGGAGGCCCAGCAGCAGCGGCATGAGAGGCTGATCGGAGCCCTGCTCGCCGAGTAGGGCGCCGTCCGGGGCATTCCGGGCGTTTAACTGACTGATTTATAAAGAAACGGTTGCCTGTGCCCGGGCGAGGCCGTACAATCGCCGCCCCTTTCCCTATTCATCGCGCGGCCCCTGGGTCGCCGGGAGCCCGCATGGCCCGCATCACCGTCGAAGATTGCCTGGAAGTCGTCAACAACCGTTTCGAACTGGTCACGATGGCCGCCAAGCGCGCCCGCCAGCTCGCCAATGGCGTCGAGTCCACCATCGACAACAGCGAAACCGCCGACAAGCCGACCGTGCTGGCGCTGCGTGAAATCGCCGCCCGCAAGATCGACAACGAATTGATCGACCGCGTCGAGAAGGCCGAGCGCGAGCGCGCCGAGCGTGAAGCGCTGGAATGGGCCGCCGCCGAAGTGGTCGCCGACGAGGACATGTCGAAGGGCGACGACTGAGGTCTGCGCCGCCGCTGGAATCCATCGGCGGCCAGTACCGACGCACTCATCGGAAAGGCCCGCGCGAGCGGGCTTTTCGCGTTTTCCGGGTTTGCCGTCCCGCCACGTCTGCACTAGGCTGGCGTCATGAACCCAGGCCGTACCGCCAAGGCGCTCCGCACTCCCGCTTCGTCGCGCAGCGACGGCGTGCCGGACTACCTCGCCCAATTCGAAAAGACCGCCCGCTACCTGCCCAAGGAACAACTGCCGCTGCTGCGCCGGGCCTGGGAAGTCGGCGCCGCCGCGCACGCCGGGCAGACCCGCAAGTCCGGCGAACCCTACATCACCCATCCGGTGGCGGTGGCCGGCGTGCTGGCCGAACTGGGCATGGATGCGGAGACCCTGATCGCCGCGATCCTGCATGACACCATCGAGGACACGCCGCTGACCCGCGACGAGATCGCCGGGGAATTCGGCGAGTCGGTGGCGGAACTGGTCGATGGCGTCACCAAGCTGGACAAGCTGAAATTCCGGGATCGCCAGGAAGCCGCGGCCGAGAGTTTCCGCAAGATGCTGCTGGCGATGTCGCGCGACCTGCGCGTGATCATGATCAAGCTGGCCGATCGCCTGCACAACATGCGCACGCTCGGCGCGCAGAGCGCCGAAGCGCGGCAGCGAATCGCCCGCGAAACCCTGGAGATCTACGCGCCCATCGCCCAGCGCCTGGGCATGAACCTGGTCAAGTCGGAATTGCAGGATCTGGGTTTCCGCGCGCTGCATCCCTGGCGGCACGCGGTGATCGACAAGCACATCCGCAGCCAGCCGGTGATGCGCCGCGAATCGATGGCGCAGATCGAGGCGCATCTTTCCCAGCGACTTACCAAGGAGGGCATCGAACATCGCCTGGTCAGCCGCATCAAGACGCCCTGGAGCATCTACAACAAGATGCGGGCGGAGGGGAAAAGCTTCGATCAGGTGATGGATGTCTTCGGCTTCCGCGTGGTGGTCGATTCGGTGCCCGCCTGCTACCACGCCCTCGGCGCGGCGCACGCGCAGTACAAACCGCTGGATGGACGCTTCCGCGATTTCATCGCCATCCCCAAGGCCAATGGCTACCAGTCGCTGCACACGGTGCTGTTCGGTCCCTATGGTTCGCCCATCGAGGTGCAGATCCGCACCCAGGAAATGGATCTGATCGCCGAACGCGGCATCGCCGCGCACTGGACCTACAAGTTCGGCACCGATTCGCCCAACAGCGCGCAGAACCGCGCGCATGCGTGGATCAGCGAACTGATCGACAACCAGCGCGCCGCCGGCTCGTCGCTGGAGTTCCTGGAGAACGTCAAGGTCGATCTGTTCCCGGACGAGGTCTACCTGTTCACCCCCAAGGGCAAGATCCTGGCGCTGCCGAGGAATTCGACCGCGCTCGATTTCGCCTATGCCGTGCATACCGATGTCGGCAACCAGGCGGTGGCCTCGCGGGTGGACAAGAAACTGGTGCCGTTGCGCACCAAGCTGACCAGCGGCCAGAGCGTGGAAATCATCACCGCGAAGTCCGCCGCGCCCAAGCCGCAGTGGCTGGAGTTCGTCGTCACCAGCAAGGCCCGCACCGCCATCCGCCACCAGCTCAAGCAGCTGGAACACGAGGACGCCGTGCAGTTGGGCCACCGCATGCTGGATCGCGCGCTGGAGGAACTGGACAGTTCGCTGGAGCGGCTGCCGCAGCAGCGGCTGGACACCTTCCTGGCCGAGCATCGCTACCCGCGCCTGGAAGCGCTGCTGGCCGACGTCGCGCTGGGCAACTGGATGCCGGCGCAGGCCGCGCAGGCGCTGACCGCGCATGCCGAACTGCGCGCGGGCGGTCATTCGCGCCACTCGCAGGAAAAGATCCTGATCACGGGCACCGAGCGCGGCGTGGTCAGTTTCGCCAACTGCTGCCAGCCGATTCCCGGCGACGAGATCATGGGCTACCACACGGCCGGCAAGGGCATCGTGGTGCATCGCATGGATTGCCCCAACGTCGTCGAGTTCCGCAAATCCCGCGAACGCTGGGTGCCGATCGCCTGGGACGCCAACGTCACCGGCGATTACGATGCCTCGCTGCTGATCGATGTGGAGAACCGGCCCGGCGTGCTGGCCCAGGTCGCCGCGGCGGTGGCCAAGAGCCAGTCCAACATCGAACGGGTGGAATACCTGGAACGCGACATCAACGTCGCGGTGCTGCGCTTCTCCATCCAGGTCCGCGATCGCAACCATCTCGCCGAGGTCATGCGTAGGCTGCGCCGGCTCAACGTCGTCCACGGCGTCCGCCGCCAGTAGCGCGGAGCCTTGCTCCGCCGGATTTCCCGGCGCCCGGATTTCCTCCTGTGGGAGCGACGTGAGTCGCGATTGCGGTCGCCAGGAAACAACCCGTCGCGACTCACGTCGCTCCCACAAGGGGGAGGGTGCGCCGTGGCGGGTTGCCGCCTCGGGTAAAATCCCCGCCTTTCCCGCCAGGAGCGCTCCATGAGCAAGCAGATCATCCACACGGAACAGGCGCCCGCCGCCATCGGCCCGTACTCGCAGGCCGTGCGCGCCGGCAATACCGTCTATTTCTCCGGGCAGATCCCGCTGGATCCGGCCACCGGCAACCTGGTCGGTGGCGACATCGAGGCGCAGGCGCGCCGCGCCTTCGACAACCTCAAGGCGGTGGCCGAAGCCGCCGGCGGCTCGCTGGGCGACATCGTCCGCCTGGGCCTGTACCTGACCGACCTGGGCGAGTTCGCCAAGGTCAACGCGGTGATGCAGGACTACTTCCAGGCGCCGTTCCCGGCGCGTTCCACCATCGAAGTGGCCGGCCTGCCCAAGGGCGCGGCGTTCGAGGTCGACGCGGTGATGGTCATCGGCTGATCCCCGCGCCGAAGCGCGCGATCACACCATGCGATCGCGCGCCTCGCTGGGCGTATGCCCGGTCCAGCGCTTGAAGGCGCGGCGGAACTCGCGCACGTCGTTGAAGCCCAGCTGGGTGCCGATGTAGGCGATGGTCAGCTCGCGGTCCTGCAGCAGTTCCAGCGCGCGATCCGTGCGCACGCGGTCATGGATGTCGCTGAAGCGCTGCCCCTCGTCGGACAGCTGCCGGCGCAGGGTGCGTTCGCTCAGGTGCAGCGCGGTCGCGATTTCGGTCATCTGCGGGTTCTCGCGCAGGCGTGGCCGGAGTTGCCTTTCCACCGCCGCGGTCGCCTCGCCCGAGGTCGCCACCGCCGCCAGCTGCGCGTGGCACAGCGCCAGCACCTGTTGCGAACCCACCGGGTTGTAACTGGTGAACGGCAGCGAGAACCAGCTGCGATCCACCAGCATCCGGTTCTGGTTCTGGCGGAAACGCACCTCGCATTCGAACATCCGGCCGTACTTGCTGGCGTAGGCCGGAGCGGGGTAGGTCAGGTCCAGGCGGACCGGATGGAATTCCGGGCCGGCCAGTTCCCGCGCCAGCATCAGCACGCTGGAGAACATTTCCTCGCACAGGAACGGCAGGATCTCGGGCAGATCCAGCGGCGTGGTCGCCACCACCGACACCACGTCCGGGTCCTCCTGCAGCAGTTGCAGATCCATCAGCGGCCCGAGGTTGCGCTGGTAGGTCAGGCCGATGTTGACCGCCTCGCCGAAGTTCGGCGCCATCCGCATCGCCAGGCCCAGCAGTCCGAAGTTGGCGCCGTTCTGGTTGCCGCCCAGGGCCAGGCCGACATCCTCGATGGGCAGGGTCGGCAATGCGCGGCGGATGACCTCGGTGGCCTGCCGGTAGGAGACCCGTGCCTGCGGATCCTGGATCTCGCGCGGCGTCAGGCGGAGCCCGCTGAACCAGGGCTCGCAATTCACCCCCAACTCGCCCGCCAGCAGCACCAGGCTGCACAGCATGTTGGTCGGCAGGTTGGCGATGGACAGGCGGTTGCCCCCGTCCAGGCCCAGTTTTCGGCGCATCGAAGCCCCTCCAGCTTGTCCGCTTTGCCCCCCCAAGTATGCCGCTCCTGCCCTATTTCAGGGAAACCAGTAAGACAAGACTCTCGATTACTGAATTCGCACGCGTATGGTGGCCGCCGGCCGCCGCGTGATCACCGGGGAGGGAACGCGATGCAGCGGACGATGTTGATGGCGGGTCTGGCACTGGCGCTGGCGGCCTGCCAGCCGAAGACCGACGAGCAGGTGCCGAAGGCCGATGCGGCCAGCGCGGACTTCGCGCAGAAGCTCCACGAGCGCCTGCTCGACGCCAAGCCCGGCGACGTCATCGAGATTCCCGCCGGCACCTATCACTTCGACCGCAGCCTGACCCTGCGCGCGGACGGCGTGACGCTCCGTGGCGCCGGCATGGACAAGACCGTGCTCAGCTTCAAGGGCCAGAAGGCTGGCGCGGAGGGCCTGCTGGTCAATGGCGACGACTTCGCCATCGAGCATCTGACCATCCAGGATTCCAAGGGCGACGGCCTGAAGATCAGCGAATCGGAAAACATCACCATCCGTGGCGTGAAGGTCGAATGGACCGGCGGTCCCAGCACCAAGAACGGCGCCTATGGCCTGTATCCGGTGCTGACCAGGAATGTGCTGATCGAGGACTCGGTTTCCATCGGTGCTTCGGATGCGGGCATCTACGTGGGCCAGTCCGACGGCGTCATCGTGCGCCGCAGCCGCGCCGAGAAGAACGTGGCCGGCATCGAGATCGAGAACACCATCAACGCCGATGTCTACGACAACGTCGCCACCGGCAACACCGGCGGCATCCTGGTGTTCAACATGCCCGGGCTGAAGCAGCAGGGCGGCAACATCCGGGTGTTCAACAACAAGGTGATCGCCAACAACCACGAGAATTTCGGCGCCAAGGGCACGCCGGTGGCCAGCGTACCGGCCGGTTCCGGCATCGTGGTCAATTCCAACGACGACATCGAGATCTTCGGCAACGAGATCCGCGACAACGCGACCACCAACATCATCATTTCCAGCGTCTACTCCACCGGCTACAAGGATTCGAGCAAATCCGAAACCTTCGATCCCTATCCGGAGCGGGTCTACGTGCACGGCAATACCCTGTCCGGCGGCGGCGACTCGCCCGACGGCTTCGACCTGAAGGCACTGAAGATGGCGATGTACGGCCTGCGCGGGAATTTCCCCGACGTGCTCTGGGATGGCTACTACAACAAGGACCGCAAGGTCGACGGCCAGGCGCGCGGGCCGGAAATCTGCCTGCGCGACGTCAGTGGCGTGATCAACGCCGACGGCCCCGGCGGTTACAAGAGCCCGAGCAAGGATACGCAGTCGTTCCAGTGCGAGCTGCCGCGCCTTCCGGCGGTGGATCTGAAGCGGGGTTGAGCACGATGCGGAAGTACCGGGCCGCGTCGGTGGCCATCGCCGCGTTGCTGGCCGCCGTGCTGTTCACGGGATGCAAGCCTTCGCAGGACGTGACCTTCTTCGCCGAAGGGCAGCCCGCGCGCCTCGATGATTGGCATGTGCTGCGCATCGAGGACGGGCGCCTTCGCCTGAATGAGGGCGTGGTGCCCTACGACCTCAATACGCCGCTGTTCAGCGATTACGCCCACAAGCTGCGCACGATCTGGATGCCCAAGGGCAAGAGCGCGGCCTATCGGCCGGACGCGGCGCTGGATTTCCCGGTGGGCACCATCATCAGCAAGACCTTCTACTACCCGCTGCCGGCGGGGCAGGCGTGGGACGGCCGTTCGGTCGCGCGCACGCCGCCGTCGGTCAGCGTGCTGGAGCGGGAATCGCTGGAGCTGTCGAAGGTGCGTCTGATCGAGACCCGCCTGCTGGTGCGGCGGGAATCGGGTTGGGTGGCGATGCCATATGTCTGGAACGAGGCGCAGACCGAAGCCACCCTCAAGCGCACCGGCGACCTGATCATGCTCGATCTGGTCGACGCTTCCGGCCAGCGCGAGGAAGCCGCGTATCAGGTGCCGGATCAGAACCAGTGCGGCGGCTGCCACATGACCGACAACCGGTCACGGCAGTTGTCGCCGATCGGCCCCAAGGCGCGCCATCTGAACCGGGATTTCGACTACCTGGGCGGGCGCGAGAACCAACTGGCGCACCTGACGCGCGTCGGCTACCTGACCGGCGCGCCCGCGCCGGCGCAGGCGCCGCGCGACGCCGACTGGATGGATGCGGGCAACGCCAGCCTGGACGCGCGTGCGCGCGCCTACCTGGACGTCAATTGCGGGCATTGCCACAGCCCGACCGGACCGGCGATCACATCCGGCCTGTGGCTGGACGCGGGCACGCAGGAACGCCTGAAGCTGGGGTTCTGCAAGCAGCCGATTGCCGCCGGCAAGGGCACCGGCGATCGGCGCCATGACATCGAGCCCGGCAAGCCGGAGGAGTCCATCCTCAGCTTCCGCATGGACAGTGCGGATCCGGCGGTGATGATGCCGGAGCTGGGGCGCTCGGTGGTGCACCGGGAAGGAGTGGAACTGATTGATGCGTGGATTCGCGCGCAGCATGGCAGTTGCGATGGGGATGGGCCGGGGGGAGAAGCGGTACCGGCGTCCATCTGAGGGGTATATCCGTAAAGACAAATGCTTCTGGGAGGGAGTGATGAAGTTGAATCAACGGTGTCTGGTGGTGGGGCTGCGGCATGCCCTGTTCGGAAGCTGCGCATTGCTGGGGGTCTCGGGTGCCGCGTGGGGGCAGGCCGCCCCCGCGCAGGAGGACGCGACCACGCTGGACACCATCAAGGTGACCGCGCAGAGTCGCGAGCAGGAACTCAAGGACGTGCCGATCGCGATCAACGTCCTCAACGGCGACATGATCGATCAGGTCGCCGCCGCCGATATCGGCGATCTGGACATGTTCGTGCCCGGGCTGGAGGTCAATGACGGCAGTCCGACCCAGCCGCGCTACGCGATCCGCGGCATCTCCACGGGCGATTTCGGCATCGGCACCGATCCCGCGGTCGGCGTCTACATCGACGGTGTCTATTCGGCCCGCACCGGTGGCGCGATGCTGGCGTTCAACGACATCGAACGCATCGAGGTGCTGAAGGGACCGCAGGGCACCCTGTTCGGCCGCAACAGCGCCGCCGGCGCGGTGTCCATCATCACCAACAAGCCGAGCAACGTCGCGGAAGGCAACGCCCGCATCCGTGTGGGCGAGGACGGCCGCCGCTACATGTCCGGCCTGGTCAATGTGCCGTTCGGTGAACGCCATGCGCTGCGTTTCAGCGCGCTGTCCAATCACAGCGACGGCTGGATGACCGACGCCGGCACCGGTGGCCGGCTCAATCCCGAGGACACGGTGGCCATGCGCGTGGCCTGGCGTTCGGACCTGGGCGAGTCGACCACCCTCAATCTGTCCTGGGACTACGAGAACATCGATCAGCTGGCGCGCCCGGCGGTCGGCCTGGTGGCGCTGGATCCCTATCCGGCGCCAGCGCCCTATCCGGCGGACCCGCTGACGTACCGCAATCCGCTGAAGGCGCCGGTGTTCAACGACGTGGTCAACAACGAGGAGTCGCGCACCTTCAACGGCCTGACCCTGCAGATCGATCACGCCTTCCCGTGGGGCAGCCTGCAATCGACCACCGCGGTGCGCGACTTCGACACGGTCAACCGCGAGGACGAGGACGGCACCAACCGCATCAACCTGTATTTCGATACCGCCAACATCGAGAGCAACCGCAGCTACTACCAGGAGTTCAAGTTCTCCGGCGTATCGGGCAGGTTCGACTGGGTGGCCGGCGCCAGCTGGTTCAAGGAAGAGGCCGACCAGACCAGCGAGACCAATCTGTTCACCGACAGCGTGGGCACCGCGATGGGCAATCTGCCCAACTTCGGCGGCGTCAACATCATCGCGCTGCTGGACCAGGTGCTGGAAGGCGCGGGCATGCCGCTGCGCCTGCAGGGCCATTCGTGGCGCGAGAGCATGGTCAACCACGGCAAGGCGGAGGCCTACGCGGCGTTCGGTGACGTGATCTGGCATGTCAATGATCGCTGGAACCTCACCTTCGGCCTGCGCCTGACCCACGACCGCAAGGATTTCAGCTGGTTCAACGGCGCGCGTGACGCGGCGACCCTGGATGCGACGGTGGCGATGCTGGATCAGCAGGGTTTCTTCGAGTTGCTGCAGCAGATGGGTTATCCGGTCAGCGCGGACATGTTCAACACGGACTTCGTGTTCGCCTTCGGCGAGCTGGAAGGCGTGAAGAACGGCCGGAAGAAGTCCTGGACCGACCTCAGCCCGCGCTTCGTGGTCGACTATGCGGTCAACGACAACACCATGGTGTTCGGCTCGCTGGCCAAGGGCTACAAGGCCGGTGGTTTCAACAGCGTGCAGCCGCAGTCGCAGTTCGACAACGAAGACGTCTGGAACGCCGAGTTCGGTATCAAGACCGTGTTCCCGGAGCACAAGCTGTCGCTCAACGCGTCCGGCTACTACTACATCTACAAGGACCGCCAGGCCATCAGTCTGGATCTGAACACCGCCGGTTCCGGCGTGCCGCGCTACATCGTCGATACCAGCGACATGCAGGCCTGGGGCGTGGACGTGGATCTGCAATGGCGGCCGATAACCGGCCTGGACCTGACCTTCAACACGGGTTTCATCGACGCGAGCTACAAGGATGGCCTGTCCGCCAATGGCCGCGACATTTCCGGCGATCCCACCGGCGAGCCCTATCTGTCGGCCTCGCTGGGCGCGGGCTATACCTGGAACCTGGGCGACGGTGGAGACGTGCGTTTCTCGCTGCTGCACGCCTATCGCGGCAAGAGCCGCTGCAACGCCGAATCGGAGACCCAGGGCACCTGTCAGACCAGTCCGGCATTCCGCACCGGCGAGGCGCAGAACCGCACGGACATGCGCGTGCAGTGGTCGTCGGCCGACGGCATGTGGGGCGTGGGCCTCTACGGCAACAACGTGTTCGACAAGCGCTACGTGACCGGGGTCAACAACATCACGGCCTCGGTGCTGGGCACGCCGTTCGCCTCTGTCTCCGCGCCGCGCCAGGTCGGCGTGGAGTTCAGCGCCCGGTTCTGACACCGGCAGGCGGTTCCGGCCCGTGCCGGAACCGCCCGCGGGCTGGCAATCGCACCGCGATCCCCGGCATGCTTGCACCATGCCGCATGCCATTCCCGGGGCCGACGAGGTGGCCCGTCTTCCGATCGCGTCGCTGAAAGGCGTGGGCGCGCGCATCGCCGAGAAACTGGCGGCGCGCGGCCTGTTGACCCTCCAGGATCTGTGGCTGCACCTGCCGCTGCGCTACGAGGACCGCACCGCACTGACGCCGATCCGCGCGCTCAAGCCGGGCGTGCCGGCGCAACTGGAAGGGCGGGTGGAGGCCGTCGAGCGCGGGTTTCGCTATCGACCGATGCTGCGGGTCGCGCTCGGGGATGATTCTCACGCGACAGTGGTGCTGCGGTTCTTCCATTTCCGCGCGGCGCAGGTCGCCCAGTTCGCGCCGGGAACCCGGGTGCGCTGCTACGGCACGCCCAAGCCGGGGCAGCACGGCCTGGAAATCGTCCATCCCAGCTATCGGGTGCTCGACAGTGATGCCGACGTTGCGCTGGGCGAGGCGCTGGATCCCATCTACCCGGCGGTCGAGGGCGTGGGGCCGGCCAGCCTGCGCAAGCTGGTCGGGCAGGCGCTGGATCGGTTGCCCACCGACGCCTCGCTGGAACTGCTGCCGGACGCGTTGTTGCGCGAGGCCGGCCTGCCTTCGCTGCGCGAGGCGTTGCTGGTCATGCACCGGCCACCGCGTGACGCCGATCTGCAGGCGCTGGCGCTCGGGCGGCACCCGGCCCAGCGCCGACTGGCGCTGGAGGAACTGCTGGCCCATCACCTGAGCCTGCGCCGCCAGCGCATCGCGCTGCAGCGTCATCGCGCCCCGGCGCTGACCGGGCGCGGCACGCTGGCGGGTCAACTGGCGAAGTCGCTGCCGTTCCGCCTGACCGGCGCGCAGCAGCGGGTGTTCAAGCAGATCCGCGAGGATCTGAAGCAGCCCTCGCCGATGCTGCGGCTGGTGCAGGGCGATGTCGGCAGCGGCAAGACCGTGGTCGCGGCGATGGCGGCGATGCTGGCGGTCGAGGCGGGCCGGCAGGCGGCGCTGGCCGCGCCCACCGAACTGCTGGCCGAACAGCATCTGGCCAATCTGCGGCAGTGGCTGGAGCCGCTCGGCATCCGGGTGGCATGG
>Ga0247823_10002945_pt1 | contig 13928 bp, 10 predicted proteins | sample 13C_PalmiticAcid_2_FD_192426 | JGI IMG/M metagenome (GOLD analysis project Ga0247823, IMG submission 192426) | Soil microbial communities from agricultural site in Penn Yan, New York, United States - 13C_PalmiticAcid_Day30 | ecosystem: Environmental > Terrestrial > Soil > Agricultural land...
CTGGAACGTGTTGGCCGGGGCCGGGTCGGTCGGGTCGTCGGCCGGGACGTACACCGCCTGCACCGACGTGATGGCCCCGCGGGCCGTCGAGGTGATCCGCTCCTGCAACTCGCCCATCTCGGTCGCGAGCGTCGGCTGGTAACCCACGGCGCTCGGCATCCGGCCGAGGAGGGCCGACACTTCCGAGCCGGCCTGGGAGAACCGGAAGACGTTATCGACGAACAGTAGGGTCTCGGCCCCGGTCGTGTCGCGGAACCACTCGGCCATGGTCAGGGCCGACAGGGCGACCCGGAGGCGGGCCCCCGGCGGCTCGTTCATCTGGCCGAAGACCATCGCCGTCGAGTCGATGACCGACTTGGCGTCGGCCCCGACCCCGGACTTGGTCTCCTGCATTTCGAGCCACAGGTCGTTCCCCTCGCGGGTCCGCTCACCGACCCCGGCGAACACCGAATAGCCCTTGTACACCTTGGCGATACGAGCAATCAGTTCGGTCAAAATGACCGTCTTGCCGAGGCCGGCCCCGCCGAACAGCCCGGCCTTGCCACCGCGGGCGAGTGGGGTAAGCAGGTCGATGACCTTGATGCCCGTTTCGAGGATCTCGGACTTCGGGGACAGGTCGGCGAACTTGGGCGGCTTGGCGTGGATGCCGCGGAACTCCTTGGCCCCGACCTCGCCGCGGCCGTCGATCGGCTGGCCGAGCAGGTTGAAGACCCGGCCGAGGGTCTCCATGCCGACCGGCACCTGCACCGCCTTGCCGGTATCGACCGCGTCCATGCCGCGCTGGAGCCCGTCGGTCGAGCCGAGGGCGACGCACCGGACGCGACTGCCGCCGAGGTGCTGCTGGACCTCGCCGGTCAGGTCGATGTTGATGCCCTTGGTGTCGGACTTGATCGTGACGGCGTTATAGATGTCGGGCAGGTGGTCGCCGTCGAACTCCACGTCGAACGTGGACCCGATGACCTGGGTGATCCGGCCCTTCTTCGCAACGGCGGTAACCATGGTGACTCCGATGTATGCCGACCCGTCAGCTTGATTTACTTTGCCCCGGGGCACCAGGAAGCTCAGGTGGTGCGCCGCGTGCCCGCACTGGGCCTTGTCCCAATCTTCCCGCGTCAGCGCCCCGAACAGCGGGCTCGGGTGGAGCGGCCCGGTGTGGGCTTTCCACCGCCCGATCACGGCCTTGAGGTTCGCGACCGCGGCTGCCTCGTCCTGCCCGCCCGGGAAGACCGTCTGCGGGAGGGTCTGCGTGCCCAACTTCATCCCCCGGCCTTCGACCAGGTCGCGGCCGGCCTTCTTGCCGATCGTGACCTTCATCAGCCAGACGAGCGGCCGGAACACGAGCGGGACTATCGGGTACCCGTCGAGCGGGTACTTGATCCACTCGGCCAGATGGTTGCACATCTGGGCCAGGTCCCACTTGCCCGTCTTCTCGTAACCCTTCGCCGCCAGCGATTCGACGTCCCGGACGACCGCGTCGAGGGAGTCGAAGGTCAGGGTGCGGCGGCCGACGGGCTGGGACACGAGGGATCTCCGTTACTTCAGCGCCTCGGCACCCGCGATCAGCTCCGAGATCTCCTTCGTGATCTTCGCCTGCCGGGCCCGGTTGTACTGCAGGGTGATCGACTTGATCAGGTCGGCCGCGTTCTCGGTGGCCGCCTTCATTGCCACCCGCCGGGCGATCTGCTCGCTCACCGCCGCGTCCAGGAAGCACTTGAACAGCCGCTGCTTGAATGCCTCCGGCACGATCGCGTTCAAGATCTCCGACGCGCTCGGGATATACTCGTACTCGACCGCCGGCCCGGCCTTCGGGGCCGCAGCCTTGGACGTGTCCGCCACCGCGGACAACGGCAACAGCGTCTCCACCACCGGCACCTGCCGGGCCGCGTTGATGAACTTCATGTACGCGACCTGGACCTGGTCTACCTGGCCGCTCACGTACATCTGGATGTACTTCTCGGCGATCGGGGCCACCTGGTCGAACGCCGGCTTGTCCTCGAACTTCGTGTACTCGGCCAGCCGCGGGACCCGCTGGAACTTCAGGAAGGCGGTCGGCTTCTTGCCCGACGTCTCGACGTCGAACGGGACGTTCTGGCCCTGCAACTCGCGGATCCGGGTCATCGCCCCGCGGAGGATGCTCCCGTTGTACCCGCCGCACAGCCCGCGGTTCGACCCGATGACGAGGAGCAGGACCCGCTTGACCGTTGGCCGGACCTGGAGCAGCGGGTGCGACACTTCGCCCCCGGCGCTGGTCAGGTCCGCGGCGATCTCGGCGATCTTGCGGGTGTACGCCTCGGCCTCGGCCGCCCGGTCGAGGGCCTTCTTGAACCGGGCGGTGGCGATCAGCTCCATCGTCCGCGTGATCTTGCGGATGTTCCGGACCGCCTTGCGGCGGTTAACGAGTTGGCGGAGGTTGGCCATCGGTTCGCTTTTATGTTGGACAGGATGAACAAGATGAACTGGATTTCAAATCAGATCTATCCTGTCGATCTTGTTCATCCTGTCTAGATGCCTCTTCACGCTCACGCCTTGAACTGCGGCTTGAACGCGTTGATCGCCGCGTCCAGCTTCTTGGCGATCTCGTCCGTGATCTTCTTTTCCTTCGCCAACTGCGCCCGGACTTCCGGCTGCTGGTCGGTCATGAACCGGAGGAACTGCTCCTCCCAGGCCTGCACCTGCTTGACCGGCACTTGGTCCAGCCCGCCGGTGTTGCCGGCGTAGATGATCATGATCTGGTCGATCACGTTCAGCGGCTTGAACTGCTTCTGCTTCAGGATCTCGACCATCCGGTACCCGCGGTCGAGCTGCCGCTGCGTCGCCGGATCCAGCTCGGTGCCGAGCTGGGCGAACGCCTCCAGCTCGCGGAACTGGGCCAGGGTCAGCTTCAGACCGCCGGCCACCCGCTTGTCCTTCATGGCCGCGATCTGAGCATTACCGCCCACCCGGCTGACCGAGATGCCGACGTCCACGGCCGGCCGGACGCCGGCGTAGAACAGCGACGGCTGCAGGTAGATCTGCCCGTCGGTGATCGAGATCACGTTCGTCGGGATGTACGCCGACACCTCGCCTTCCAGCGTTTCGATGATCGGCAGGGCCGTCAACGACCCGCCCGACGTGACGACCCGGGCCAGCTTGTGGCCGGGGAACTTCGGCAGGTCGTGGTGCTCGGCGTAGTGCTTCCCGGCCACCTCGCTCGGCCCGACGTACACCTTGCCCGGCTCGCCGGCCTTCCGCGGCTGGGAGGAGTCGGCGGCGCTGTTCACGCCCCAGTCGTCCGTGACCTTGGTCACGTCCACGTCGTCCTTCACGATGACCCACCGGTCGGCCAGCTTGGCGGACCGTTCGAGCAACCGGCTGTGGGCGTAGAACACGTCGCCCGGGTACGCCTCGCGGCCCGGCGGCCGGCGGACCAGGAGGGAGAGCTGCCGGTACGCGGCGGCCTGCTTCGACAGGTCGTCGTACACGCACAGGGTGTCCTTCCCCTGGTTCATGAAGTACTCGGCCATGGCCGTGCCCGCGTACGGGGCGTAGTACTGGAGCGGGGCCGGGTCGGCGGACGTCGTGGCGACCACAATCGTGTAGTCCATCGCCCCGGTGCGGCGGAGGTCTTCCACCACCTGGGACACCTTCGCCTGCATCTGCCCGCAGGCGACGTAGACGCAGATGACGCCCTCGCCCTTCTGGTTGATGATCGTGTCGAGGGCGATGGCCGTCTTGCCGGTCTTCCGGTCGCCGATGATCAGCTCACGCTGGCCCCGGCCGATGGGGGTCATGGCGTCGATCGCCTTGATGCCCGTCTGGAGGGGCGTCTTGACCGGCTGCCGCTCGGCCACGCCGGCCGCCGGCGACTCGATCGGCCGGGTCTCGGACGTGAGGATCGGGCCCTTGCCGTCGAGCGGGTTGCCGAGCGGGTCGACGACACGGCCGACGAGGGCGTCGCCGACCGGGACGCGGAGCAGCTCGCCGGTCGACCGGACCTCGTCGCCTTCCTGGATCTTCAGGTAGTCGCCGAGGATGATGATGCTGACCGACGACTCTTCGAGGTTGAACGCCAGCCCCCGGATGCCCGTCGAGGTGAACTCGACCATTTCGCCGGCGCGCACGGCCGACAGGCCGTAGACGCGGGCGATGCCGTCGCCCACCTCGAGCACCCGGCCGACCTCGCGGACGTCCTGGCCGGCCCCGAGCCGCCCGATCTCACCCCGCAGTACTGAAACGATCTCGTCCGGCTTGAATTTCATTGTTCGTCCTCGCGAGGAGGTGTTTGCGGATGTTGTCGATGCGGGTGCGGACGCTGCTGTCGAACACCTGGTCCCCGACCTGGACGATCATCCCGCCCAGAACGGTCGGATCAATCTTCGCCGTCACCACCGGCTCCAACCCGGTCGCGTGGCCGACCGCCTGCCGCAGGTGTTCGGTCTGGCCGTCGGTCAGCGGGACGGCCGACCGGACCGTCACCCGGACCCGCTTGGCCCGCTGGTCGAACAGGTCGTGGTACGCCGCGGCCGCGTGCCGGATCAGGACGAGCCGGTCCTTGGCGTTCAGCACGTTCAGGAAGGTGAACGTCAGGTCGCTGACCTTGCCCTGGAACGCCTGCTCGATGACCGGGGCCTTGGCCGACCGCTTGGTCACCGGGGAGGCGAGGGCCGCCTCGACCTCGGGGTACTTCCCGAAGACGTCGGTGACGATGCCGCTCAGTTCCCGGCCGATCTCCTCGGCCTGGCCCCGATCGTCGGCCACGTCGAGCAGGGCCTCGGCGTAGACCTTGGCCACCCGCCGGGCGGCCGAGCCCTCGTCGGCGGGCCGGGATTCGGATTCGTGGACTTCAGCCATGATGGTTCCTGTTCGCCGCTCGCGGCGGGCAATCAGGTCTTGGAGCCCAGGTTCGTCCGCAGGTCGGCCAGGGCGTCGTCCAGGAGCCGGCTGTGGTCGGCCGGGGTCAGCTCGCGCTGGACGGCCTTCGACGACACCAACGCCGCCAGTTGCACCGCCTGCTGGTAGATGTCTTGCAGGGCGGCGTCCTTGGCCGACTCGATCTCGCGGCGGATCCGGTCGCGCTCGGCCTGGACCTCGGCCGCGGCGTCGGCCTTCATCTGGTCCTTGACCCCCTGGGCGTCCTTCCGGGCCTCGTCCAGCATCGCCCGCACTTCCTCGTTCGCCTTCGCCAGTCGGGCCTGGATCTCGGCCACGGCCTTCTGGGCTTCGTTCCGGGCCGACTCGGCGTCCTCGTGGACCTTCCGCAAGCCCGCCTCCCGCTGCTCCAGGCCGGACATCATCGGCCCCCAGGCGAACTTGCCCAGGATGAGGAGCAGGAGGAGGAACACGATGATGGTGTAGATCGCCAGGTCGTACCGCTTCAGGCCGAAGGCCTCGGCGATGTCCACCTGGCCGCCGTGCCCGTCGTCGTGCTTGGCCGCGTGTTCGCCTTCGGGGGCGGCCACTGCGACGGCCGGGCCGGCCAGGAGGACGACCGCCACGACCAGGCCGACGGCGAGCATCATGAGACTGCGCATGGTTCGTCTCCGGTTCTCGTGGGCGCGACGGGAATCGCCCCCACGCGGACTCAGCTCGCGATCAGGGCCAGCACCAGACAGAACACGACGGCGATCAGGGCCGCGCCTTCGACGAGGGCCGCGAGCAGAATCATGGTCCCGCGGAGGGTGCCCGCCTGCTCCGGCTGCCGGGCGATGCCCGACAGGGCGGCGAACCCGACCAGGCCGATGCCGACGCCGGCCCCGACGATCGCCAGCCCCATCCCGATACCGGCCCCGATACCGGTGAACTTGGCCGGGGCGGTGGCCCCCTGGGCGAAGGCCGCGTCGGCGAACAGCAGGACGGCCACGACCGCCAGGACCGCGTAGGTAGAGAGCTTCATGGGTTCTCGGACTCCAAGGATTCGGGGTGGACGGACGCCTAACGGTTAGCCATCAGTGTTCCGGGTGCATCGCCATGCCCAGGAACGTCGAGGTCAGGAAGACGAATACGAACGCCTGCAGCAGGCCGACGAACAGTTCCAACAGGCTCAGCAGCACGACCGAGATCACGCTCCCGGGGGTGATGACCCAGAACCAGCCCTCGGCCGACGACCCGTTCGCCACGGCCAGGCCGATCATCGCGATGAACGACAGGAGCACGAACAGGGTGGTGTGCCCGGCCAGCATGTTGGCGAAGAGACGCACGGCCAACACGATCCCGCGGATGAACGCGGTCAGGATCTCCAGGACGAAGATGCCCAGCTCGATGAACGGGGCCAGGATTTTCAGCAGGGCCCCTTCGCGGTCGATCCTCACCCGGAACGTCTGGATGTAGTGGCCGAACCCGTGGTTCTCCTTGATCCCGTGGTAGTGGATCACCAGGAACGCCACGAGCGCCAACACCCCGGTGACGGCGATGCTGGCCGTCGGCGACCCCATGAACGGGATCATCCCGAGCAGGTTGAGCGTCAGGATGAAGATGAACAGCGTCCACAGGAACGGCAGGAACTTCTTGTAGTGGTGGTCGCCCAGCGTCGGGATCGCTACCTCGTCGCGGATGAACAGGAGCAGGGCCTCGACCCCGTGGGCCAACCGGCCCTTCGGGACACCGCCCTGGGCGATCCGCCGGCACGCCGGGATGAAGATGGCCAGGATGATCCCGAAGGCGATCAGCTCCAGGACCATGAACTTCGAGACGAACGGGGGCAGCTGGATGTAGACTTCGTCCGGCTGGTGGTGCTTGGCGATGACCCACTTGCCGCCGGGCGCGGTGTCCGCCACCTCTTCGAAGGGGTTCGCGAGGACGTCGAGCGGGCCTCGTTCGTTCGCCATTCAGCGACTCGCGTTGGCCACCTGGCGGGAGACCACGTAGGACTCCGCGCCGAGGAGGATCAAGTAGAACACCGCCCCCCACACGAGGAGCGACACGCCGCGGCCTTGCAGCGGGGGGTAGCCGTAGTAGGCGGCCACCCCGAGCCCGAGGGCCACGAGCGGGCGGACCAGGAAGGAGCCGAGCAGCACCCCGGTCTGGGTGAGCTGGCTCCTCCCGCGAACCAACCCCGCGACGGCCAGGGCAAGCAGGTTCGGTACCAGACACACGAGGGCCGCCGGCACGGTGACCGTCGGCCCTTCGTTACTGATCAGTGCGGCCGGCCCGGCGATGACCGCCCAGGCCGACACCGCGGACCCGACCACGACCGCGAACCCGTTCACGCCTCCGGCCCTTTCGGCTTCGTCAGCTTCAGGAGCTGGACGAACAACCCGGCCATCCCCACGAAAACCCCGGCGATCGTGCACCAGGGCATGATGCCCGCGAGGTAGTCGATCAGCAGGCCCAGCAGGACTGGCCCGGTGAGGGTCGAACTCGCGGAGAGGGCGACGGCCCAGAGCCGGCGGTCCTCGGGTTTGGGGCCGTCAGCCATGAGCCGATCCCGTTGGTTCGGAAAGGGTTCAGGGCGGGTTCGCGAGATCTGTATTCAAGAAGGCGAGCAACCAAAGTCAACGCCGCCGAGTGGGAAAAATCCCGGCCGCGGCTTCCCATTTCCGAGAACACTGATCGGGCCCGATTTCTCGACCTGATGCAGCCGACCCAGGGTGTGCCCCGGCGACCCCGGACAAACCCGGACATTCCCTGACCAGGGGTCGAGAAGTGGTCGAGAAACCTTGCCCGGCGCGCCGTCGCCCGGGCGCGGGGGGTCGGGCCGGCGCCGGATTCTCGACCCGTGGTCCGGGCAGATCCCGGTCGGCGCAGGCGCGAACCTTTGCCGGGGGAAGTGGAGTCAAGAAGGGAGAGGCAGCTATCCGATGAAGGGTCGGGGCGTTGACGGCGTCTGATAACGTGCCTACGATCCCCCAAGTCGGCCTCGTCGCCAAGTGGTAAGGCAACGGTTTGCAAAACCGTCATTCCCCGGTTCGAATCCGGGCGAGGCCTCTCTCCGAAGTGGTTCCAACTTACCCCCGGGGCCGGCCCGGCAAACCTTTGGGGTTTCGTGGTACCTACCACGAAACCCCCATGCCGCCTCCCCGGTCCACTGTCCTGCCCTTCCTCCCGCACAAGTTGAACCGCCATGTTCGGACCCGCGTGTCCCTCGCAGCCCGCCGGCTCAGGGACCTGGATCTCGGCCCGCTCGACTCCCCCGAGTCGCGGGCGGGCCACCATACAAGCCGCGCTTCGCGGAAGACCTCGGCGAGCTTTGCTGAACGACGGGCACCCGGGTGGACTCCCTGATTGGCCGATGTGCGATACAATTGAGGGCAACATCTCCCAGACCCACTTCGTGGCGTCGGGGCGGTGCCGGGCCGGTGGGGGGCTTGCTTGGCGGTAAGGGCCCCACCGGCCGCTTTTCCTAATCCTCACGCTGTGGGTCCCACCGACTCACGAGCTGGGCGGGGACCCCGGGCCCGTTGAGGACCGTATCCCCCGCGTCGGCCGTGACGACCCGTGCCACCTCGATCCCCGAGTAGTCCATTCGGGTGCCTTTCACGTCAGCCGCGGCGGCCCCGATCGCGATCCAGTCGTCTGCCCCGACTCGGCCGTACACTCCTCGGGCCAGGAGCCTGGAAACAAAACTGCGTGTGACCCGCAACGGCCGTTCCGGGGTCACACGCCCGGCCGGGGCTGGTCAATCGTCGTTCAGGATCGTGCCGAGGCCGCGGCCGTCGAGGATCACCGAGTTGCTGCTGTTACCGAACAGGTCGAGGTAGAAGTACTCGACGGCCTCCGGTTTCGTGTCGCCTTTGACCTCAAGGGTGACGGTCTTCGTGGTCTCGCCGGGAGCCAAGGTCAGCGTGCCGGTCCGCGCGACGTAGTCGCTTTTGTGCGCGCTTGCCGTGCCGTCCGCCGTGCGGAACGACACCGTCACCGGCTGTTCGTAGGCAGCCGAGAGGCTGACGGTGAACGTGAACAGGGTCGTCTGGCCCTTCTTGCCTTCGGTCATCGTCACGTCGCCGACAATGATCCGCGGTTCGTCGTCCAGAATGGTGCCGACGCCTTGGCCGTCGGCGATCGTCGCGTTGGTCGCGCCGCTGAGGTCGAGGGCAAACGACTCGGTGGCTTCGCCGGCCCGGTCGCCGTAAACCGCAACGGTGACGGTCTTCGTGCGCTCGCCGGGGGCGAAGGTCAGAGTACCGCTCGCGGCGCCATAGTCGCCGCTGGTAGCCGTCCGGTCGGCGGTTGAGTACCCAACAGTAACCGGCTGGGTGGAGGCGGCCGACAGGGTCACGATGAAGGCGGCTGAACGCGTGCCGGAGTGCCCCTCGACGACCTTGGCATCGCCGACCACGAGGGCGGGTGGCGTGGTTGGCAGGCCGTCCCAAATGCCGTCATTCAGGAAGACGGAAAGCACTTTGTCGCTCGTCAGCCCGACCAAATCGGGGAATCCGTCTTCGTTGACGTCCGCCGCGAGCAAGTCCACCGGGTAGATCCCGAGGTGCAAGACGGCCGGTGCGGTGAAGGTCCCGTCGCCACGGCCGAGGGCGACCCCGAACCCATCGTACCTGCGGTAGGTCAGGTCCACGTTCCCGTCGGCGTTGTAGTCCGCGATCACCAGCCCGAATCCGTCCACGGGAACGCTACCAACGGCGTCGAACGTCCCGTCGCCATTCCCGAGTAAGATCCCATAGTCGTCCAGGCCCGGGCCCCAGTCGGTCGTCACCGCGTCCGGAATGGCGTCCTTGTTCACGTCCGCAACGTGAATATGACCGCCGCCGAGGAACGCCGAGGCCGTGCCAAAGGTGCCGTCCCCGTTCCCCAGATAGGCGGCGCCCCCCGTCGCGAAGGTGTCACCGATCACGAGGTCCTGGTTCGCGTCTCCGTTCAGGTCGGCGAGCGACACTGACACGGGAGAATAGCCGTGCGTGCGCGGACCCCACGCAAACCGGAAGGTCCCGTTCCCGTTCGCCAGAGCGACGAGGTATCTCCCCGTCCCGTTGACCTGGCCGAGGAAGACTAGATCGGAAGTTCCGTTCCCGTCGACGTCCCCGACGGCCGTGGTGAGGATGTAGTGCGGGCCCCAGTCGAGGAATTGTGTCGGGGTTTGGAACGTGCCGTCGCCGTTGCCCAGGCGGAGCATTGCGGTCGAATCCGTAACCGTCACCAGGTCGACCGCGCCGTCCAGATTGAAGTCGCCTGCGGCCTGGGTCCGCCCGGCCCCGGGGTAGACCGACTCCGGGCCCCGGAACGTCCCGTCCCCATTCCCCAGCAGCACACTCAGACCGGTCCCACCGACGGCCAGGTCGAGGTGCCCGTCGGCGTTGAAATCCGCCGCCAGGCCGTGATTGCCGAGGTTGCTGGAGAAGTATTCCAGGGTGTAACTTCCCGCCGGGGTGAAACTCGGGACCGTTCGGTCTTCGAGGGGCTCGATCCGCGGTCGGCAGGCGCCGGCGGCCCGGAGAGGTTCTCCCCGGGCCGGGCGGAGGTGTAGAACGTCCCGGAGCTTTCGCAGCCGCATACTCATCTCCTTCGTGTGTGGTCTGCGTGGGGAGACGACGGCCCTCTCGGCGCGCAGACCGGGCGCCGGGGCGGTGCCGGGCCGGTGGGGGCTTGCTTGGCGGTAAGGACCCACCGGCCGCTTTCGTTACTCCTCGCTCAGCGGGTCCCACCAACTCACGAGTTCGGCCGGGATGGCCAGTTGAACGGTGTCGCCCGCGTCCGCGGTAACGACCCGCGTCGTTTCGATCCCCGAGAAGTCGATCCGGCCACTGTTCAATTCCGCCACCGCGGCCCCGATGGTGATCCGGTCGTAGGTCCCGTTCCGGCCGTAGACGTTCATCACGTCGCCGCCCGACCGGCCGCCATACACCGTGACCCCGCCCGCGAGTCCGCCGCCGGCCACGTCCAGGTTGAACACGTCCCGGGCGGACGCCGACCCGGCCAGGACGACCTGGGAGATCGCGCTGAGCGGTTCGCGGTCGAGCACCCGGCCGGTTTGGGTCTCGGTCAGGGTCACGAAGCCGTCGGCGGCGGTCAGCGAGACCCGGGCCCCGGCGTCCGGGGCTTCGAAGAACAGGACCGCCTTATCGAAGAAGACGTTCCCCTGCAGCCCGGTCACGTCCGTGTTCCAGCGGATGACCTTCGCCAGGGTCACCGCGTCGACGTCCAGGATGCGGCGGACCGGGGCGGAGGCCAGGAACGGGTCGCGGGTGTAGAAGAACCGGTCCCCGTCCCGGAGCCGCTCGAACTGGTTGCCGACGACCGCGTGGACGAGCGGGCCGGCGCTGGACCCGGGCACGTGGTCCTCGGCCAGCGCTCCGACGAACGCGTCGATGTTGTCCACCGTCCCGTAGAGCTGCTGGAGCTTCGCCCGCACCTGTGGGTCGGAGCTGACCTGGTCGAACGCGGTGACCCGGGCCAGGCCGTACGTCCGGCGGAGCGTGTTGTAGTCCGGCAGCCCGTGGTCCCGGCCGCGCTGGATGTCCAGGGCGGCCAGGTCGAGCCCGCCGGCCCCGGGCGGGCCGAACAGGTTGTTCCGCACCCCGTCCACCAGGAGCAGGTCGTTCTCCTGCGCGACCTGGGACGCCAGCCCCTTGAGCATCCGGCCGACGTTGTTCGGGTCGGCCCCGAGGACGTTCGGGTTGAAGAAGGCGTCCCGGATCGACAGGGTGCCGACCGTCTGGCCCTGGTTGTTGACCAGCAGGGTACTATCGCTGACCTGGCTGTGTCCGAACCGGAAGACGGCGTGGGCAAACGAGTTGGTCACCGCCGCGTTCACGGCCGGGTCGTAGGCCGCGGCCGCCGGGTCGGGGGCGTGATCGAACCCGAGGACGGCCGGCAGGTACTCGCCGTAGGTGATGGCCTGAATCTCCGCCCCGACCAGCCGGCGGGCCACCTGGTAGAGCTGCTCGTCGGTCAGGTCCGGGTACAGGGCCTGGGCCCGGGCCGCCAGCCGGTTGTGCTCGCGGACGAACAGGGTGTGGACGGCGGTGAGGTCGGCCTGCTCGTTGGCGCGCACGTCCCCGGCCAGGAACAGTTGGTCGCCCAGGCCGAACGGGTCGGCGTTCTCCAGCCCGGTCGTGTTGAACGGCAGGAGCCGGCCCCCGGCGCTGGTCTTGAGCCGGCCGCCCTGGAAGGTCCGCAGGGCGGCCGCCCGGTCGGGGTCGGACCCGTACACCATGGACGCGTCGACGTACGAGGTGGCGGCGTTCACCACCTCCCGGCGGTTGAGCCGCGGGGGGGTGGCGCCGGGGACCGGGTCGGGAGTGCCGGTGGCCGGGTCGTACTCGGACCGGTGGAACGGGATCGGGCGGGGGCCGAGGGGATCGGTCGGGTCCTCGATCGGGATGTCGAAGTCCCCAACCCCGCCGGCGTACAGGGCGTCGTACTGCGGGCCGTTGCGGGTCAGGTCCAGGTCGTGGGTGATCCACTGGCCCCACTGGAAGGCCCAGTCGGTCAGGAGCCGGGCACTGGGCACGCTCCCGGCCTGGGCGTGGATCACGTTGCTGACGGTCCGGGCGTTGGCCCGCTGCGGGGCGGTGAGGATGGCGTCCCCGAACCCGTCCGGGAACTGGGCCCCGTACCCGAACCGGATCTGCCGGGTCTCCGCGGCACCCTGCGTCGGGAGGGCCAGGTTGTTGTTCGTCCCGTCAACGGATCGCCACTCGACGCCGGCCAGGTCCAGGCCGGACGGGACGTGGCGCTCTTCGAGCGGGGCGCACCGGAGGCGCGCGGAGTGTCTGTCGGCCATGTCCAGGCCCCTTCGACAAGGTGGTGAGGGATCGGGGACGAGTCGATCGGCCGCCGGGAGTCGGCGGCCGGGCGGTCACTTCACGGCCGGCGGGCCCGGGTGGGTGGTCCGGGTCCGCCGGCGGTAATCATCGACGATCAGTACCGGCCGAACCGGCGGCTGAACTCGCCGTTGTCCAGGCCGTCCACGTCGCCGTCCGAGTCAAAGTCGAAGTACCACAGGTATCCGGCCGCCTCGTACACGGCCCGGAACGCGTCGCGGTCGGACTCGTCCACGACCTTGTCCCCGTCCGCGTCGCCGAAGAGCCGGTGGAACCCGTCCGCCCGGTCGCCGCCGGCCAGGCCGTCGGCGTCGCCGTCGAGGTCCCGGCCGAACCGGTCGTGGACCCGGGCCGCGTGAATCGTCAGCGTGTAGCTGCCGTCGGCCAGGGAGCCGCCAACGATGTCCGGCCCGCTGAAGGTGAGGACGGCCACCGTCCGGCCGTCCACGACGGACGCGGCGACCGTCAGGTCGACCGCGCCGGCCGGCCCGACCAGCTCGAACGCCCCGGGGGCGAGGGTGACCGGGCCGTCGAACGTGACGGTCAGGCGGTTGACCATGGACCGCTGGGCCGACCCGTCGTTGACGGTCACGTCCGCGACCCGGGCCGGGGCGACCACCTGGACGGGCGAGTTGCCGTCGTCGGGTGCCAGGTCCGACACCTGTAAGTTGCTACCGATGCCGTTGCGCGGCCAGAGATTGTACGTCCACTCCGACGGTGGACGAGTCGCCGCGGGCATCATCGCGCTCAGAGGTATGCTCGCGGTGAGTTCGTCGCCATTGATCTGAAAGTGGGACGGATCCAGCGGCGTCAGCACGCCCGTGAGCGGGTTGTTGACGAAACCGGTGCCGTTCGCCCGGACGGCGACGATCAGGTCCCACTTGACGTTTGGGCCGATCTCGGGGGGGAAGTTCGGCGGGTTGAGGAACCGCGTCGTGCCCAGGCCGCGGTCCACACCGAACAGGTAGAGCCCGCCTTCGTCCTGGGTGGCCGCCACCGAGCCGGCCATCTTGCCGTAGAACACCATGCGCTCCTGCTCCGCCAGGAGCACCACTTCGTGGGCCACCACGTCCATCCCCCCGGACACCACGCCGGGGGTCTTGGGGACAAAGGTGGGGAGGATGTCGCCGATCGGGTCGGCGATCAGGGCCGGGACCTCGCGCGCCTCCAGGGGTACCATCGCCAACTGCGGACGCCGGAACATGATCATCTCCATGCGGGTGCGGTCTGCCGTTG
>Ga0247823_10002947_pt1 | contig 13921 bp, 16 predicted proteins | sample 13C_PalmiticAcid_2_FD_192426 | JGI IMG/M metagenome (GOLD analysis project Ga0247823, IMG submission 192426) | Soil microbial communities from agricultural site in Penn Yan, New York, United States - 13C_PalmiticAcid_Day30 | ecosystem: Environmental > Terrestrial > Soil > Agricultural land...
GTCGCCACGTCTATCACTCCTGAAATCTCCTGCTGCCAAAAGCAGCAGGATAGGGTTCTTACGTGGGTCAGCTTTCAATGGAAATTGATGCTCTAACTGGGTCAGTTTTCAGTGGAAGACAACACGGTGCCAGTTTTTCACTGAAAAGTGATCCATCAAACTGAGATTTTTCCTCAAGATTGACCCGCGCCCGCCTTCGAGCTTTCGTCGAGCGGACGCGGCTAGACTGGCTCAACAAGGGGGCTAGCGTCGGTGGGTCAATCGAAGCCGAACATTTAGATGATGGCGCAGAGGTAGCAGACGATGCGCTAGATGGGTGGAGAGGACTACCCGTGTTTGAACTCTTCTGCTCGATGGTGTGCCATATATTTCTCGTGCTCGGGTTTTAGCGCGACCTTCATCGAAGGCGTGATGCCGAGTTTGGCGGCCTCGGTGAGCAGTGGTGAGAGGCGAATAGACCCGCCCGTCTCGAACGTAATAAAGCCCTTGTCGAATGCCTTGTCCAAGTTTGGCGAAAGCAGAAGCCCGTTCCATTGGTCTAGTCGCTCGCTGTTCGTTGACTTCTTCCACGGCTTGATGTGAGATGCAACAAGGAGGCTGGTGTCGCTGAACCCCGTAACAGCACAGGCGCTCCAATGCAGCAGAACCTTGTCTCGGAACGCGCCCTGGCCGATTCTTGATTTGATTAGCGCGGTTTTCTCTGTCGCCGTCGTGGTCGGATCGTTGATGATCTGTTCGATGTCGGCTTGCACATCGTCGCTACCGTTGCTTGTGAGGTATGCGGAAAATTGCGACAGCGTGGCGCTGTACATGTGATGCCCACGGGCGTTTCGCTCCTTGAAGACGGGCAGTTCCTGGATACGTGAGGAAAGCGCGCCAAAGGCCGAAGCACTGGTCAATGCTGTCAGAGGACCTGACATCAGACCGCTATTCATTGCCCATTCCGACAGTGAGCCGCGGAGCGCTCCATCGTAGCTCCGTGCCGAGGACTGCGACAGCCCTTTGTGAATCATCCAGTCGTAGAAGTTCATGTAGTAGGAATTGAGCCGAGTGCAGCTATTCTCGCGCAGCGTGTCGGAACGCACCATGCCCTCTGAGGGAGTGGGCGGCCTGAAGTGTGCTGCGATTCATGAAAGAGCGGGCTTACATGGGCTCGGACCTGTTCGAGAAGCGCAGGGCTCTCGTGCAGGACTGGACGAATTTCGTGAGCGGCACGAGCGCGAATGGGTAGGCCCATAGCGCTGGACCTGAGTGGACGCCAGATCTCGATGCTGGCAGAGATGCGCGCGCGCGGGCGCAGCAAGATGCTACAAAGTCACACCAACCATAAGGGGCGCGGCATGGCTCAGCAGGTAGTCAAACTTCATCGGCTCAAGCTCTCCTTCGCGAAGCTGCGCAGCCTGCCACCTGAAGAGCTTTATGCCTTCGCTTTGGCAGGCCATGTATTCAACGAACTCATGATGTTGCAGAAAATGGTGTTGACGTCTGCACCGCCTCAAGACTCGCATCCCTTTGTTCAAGATGCCGGCGTCGGCAAAACGGTGTTTGTTCTGCGTCTGCTCGTGGGGAAAACCGAGGAGGCGATGAAGTCGTTATCCAAGAAAGCGGTGATAGACATCCTGAAAGCAAAGTTCTTTGCTCCGAAAGATGGTCTGACAGAGAGGTGGGACGCTGCTGTATTGAGGTATGCCGGTATGCCTTGGCTCAACACCATCCGGAATCAACGGGCTTTTCACTACATGACTCAGGGACAATGGCAGCCTCACTTCACCGACGAGTTGCTGGATGATGCCTACGTCATCGTTGGTGCGACACACGGGAACACGTTCTTTCACTGGAACGAGATGGCGGCAGCCCTTCCGCTGCTCAAGCTAGTGGATGCAGATGACCCACTTGTGATGGGCCTTAGTCGAATGCTCGAAGAAACCGCAGAGTTGCTGTCCGACCTTGGGACGTGTCTCGCGGAAGGGATGCAGCACTACATGCGTGATGTGCTTACCGGCGATAGCGCTCTGGGACCAGAGGAGTCAATCGCCGCTGTCAGCCTCAAAGAGGTCGTCACTCCCTATTTTCACGCGAAGGACTGACCCTGCGCGACCTGATCAGTCTATGCTGCAACCTGTGAACGCTTTTGCGACGACAGATGTAGGAGCATCGAGCACAGAACCGCGTAGATGTGTACAAGCGCGAACTTGGCCTCGCGCACTGATTGCAGGGAGCAGGTAGCTCACACGCCCGTGTGTTGCGCCACGCGTGCATGCTCCGGGTGCACGTCGTACTTGATTCGCTGACAGGCCATAGATGCCAAGAGTTAGTGGCCGTGCCGCATGAAGCACTGCAGTGATGGGCGGTGCTGAACAGATGTTGGCAGGGTGGATGCTCATGACAGGTGCTGCTTCTCGCCTCGCGCTGGTCCAGTGAGCCAAGTCTGCCCGGACCGGATAGGGTAAAAGCGCCCGCACACACCAAAAATGACCGCGAGTTCTGTGGGGTTACTGCAGTTGGAGGATCAGCCCACAGGGTCGCTTGTGAGGCCTCAGGGGCCCTACATCGCCCATCCCCCCTTCCCTACATCGCTGCTTTTGTAGAGACTGCGCCTCCCGCACATCAAGTGCACCTTATCCAGCTCCATGAGCTGATCTCGGGTGGCGGAGCTACGTGAAATTTGCAGCGATGGAAAACACAAGAAACCCCACAGATCAAGCCGTGCACGCATTGGCTTTGCAGCTATTGCGCGAGGCTGAGATTTGCAAGTTGCTGGACATCTCCCATGCCACGTGGTGGCGCTGGGTCAAGGTGAACCCGGGTCTGTTGACTCCCATTCGACTCGGTCGCAACACGACGCGCTGGCGAGCTTCAGCAGTACAGGCCTTCATTGAAGTGCGCGAGCGAGGTGATGCGGATTCTAGCGGCGCGCACGGTACTACCTGCGGCTGAGCGAGCTGTGAAAACCGCATCCGTCAATTCTCAAGCTAGCGACGAGCACTCATACGTGGGATCACATGCAGCAGAACACCAAAATCAAACGGCGACGCGTGAATGCGCCTCTTACCCTTGAGCAACGTGCGCTAGCTCTGGACGCTCAATTGGCTTATCTCGGCCGAGTGAACTACTGCGCGTTGTGGCATGGCCGCTCGGGACTTGCGATCAAGCAAGTTGCAGAGATTGATCTTGTCATTTCTGAGTTCGACCGTTCGCTCCCCGAAGTTGTCGCAGCGATCGATCAGATGAAGACCGAGCTTCTCGGGCTACGTGCTCGTGCGCTCAGTTTTGAAGCGGGTGAGTGAAGTGTCTCCCACAAGACCTGTAATACCCAGGGGGAGTCATGCGGTGCTGCAGAACTCGCATTTCAACGATGGCTCGCGAGAAGATCTCCCGAGGCCCACCACGTTGGACCAGACGGCATCCGGTGATACGACCAAACTAAGTGCAGTCATCATTGACACCCTGCACGCCACCTTTCTCAAAGGTGCCGCCGCCTCGCCAGATGTTATGGCGAGTGTGGGTGCCATCTTGGACCTCCCGGTGTTCATGAGGCCGGTGCCGGGCAGCATGGGCTACTCCACGCGACACATGCTCGACGTGCAGCAAGGGAGCCAACGAATTGCCATCGGTGCCATCTCTGAGGGCGAGGCGCAGCGCAACTGGAATCTGCTCCAACTCAATGCGCGTGGATGCGCGATGCATGCCGGACGCTGGCAGAAACTGCACGGCCTATTCGTCGCGATCGGTGCACGCGTCACGCGCATCGATCTCGCCGTGGATTTCCTCCATGGCGAGCACGACGTCGACGAGGCTGTGAAGCTGTACGAGGCCGGCGCCTTCGACGTGCGGGGACGGCGACCTAAATGCTCGCTGGCCGGAGACTGGATGTTCCGTCAAGTCGGCCGAACCTTCTATGTCGGGATTCGAGCCAATGGCAAGTTGCTGCGCGTTTACGAGAAGGGTCGTCAGCTCGGTGATCTGAAGTCACCCAGGGTGCGGTGGGAGCTTCAACTGGGCCGCAAAGAGCGCGACCTACCCCTGGATATTTTGCTGGATCCTGGCCCGTACTTCGCGGGCGCATATCCAGCGCTGCAGCAAATCCTGCCGGCCGCATCGATTTCCCTGCCCACCCGGGCGATCGAACGTGCCACAGACCTTGTGCATCGCCTCCATCACTTGCGCGCGTCCTACGGTGCGACGCTGGACGAGGCCCTGTCCCTCAAAGATGCCACCCCTTTTGCCGTCGTATCCGCGCTCCGCCGCACTCGCGCCGATACCGCGGAAGTGCCAACTGTGACTTGGCGCGAAGTTCTCAGCAGCCTGGAAAGGAGGTGACAGCCAGACGTCCATCAACCTTCACCAAAGTCAATACTCGCGACCAATTTATCTATATCGATAGAAAGAATTTTATGGAAACCAACAATGTTGCTCCTATCCGTGAAGTCAAGGTGAACCTCATGTTTGCCGCCAAAAGCCAACCGATCAGCTACGGCGACTTCGCCACGCGTCTCGAAATGCCGAAGAAGGGGCTCAACCGGGGTCTTGAACACGACCTATGCCGTTCCCTCGCGGAGGTGACCGACCAATGCATCGAGCGTGGGCTGCCATTATTTCCCTTGATGGTGGTCCGCAAGGACACCGGTATGCCGGGGCGTGGTGTCGATGAGGCGCTGGTGGCGGCAGGCATCGCAACGAAGGCAGAGCTTGCAGACCCGAAGAAGCGTGCGGAGGTGATCTCGTTGGAGCAAGAGCGCGTGAGGCAATACTGCCAGCTCGCGGCCAACGATGAAAAGCTCGTTGTGCGATTGTTGCTGCCCAAGTGACAGAAGGAGGCTTCCTCCCCCCGGCCGTTCGTTTGCACGGCCGGGGCCGAGGCTGGGATGCTCCTTGAGGGGTTCCCCTCCCGATCCGATTTCCGTTGGCTTAGGGTGGCACCGGGAACCAGGAAAAACTGGTGAGCCACACGAATCATGCGCGCCGCATTTGGAAACGAGGATGGAAACCCCGGGCTCAGGTACTAGGACAGCGATCGGCCAGAAGCAGCCGATCCACTTTGCAGATCTTCGAGATCTCGACCGCGATAGTCAGCGAGCCGCCAGGTATGCGTTGCGCTACACGCAGGTCCGGCTGCCCGCTTCAGCTGAGGATTTTCGCCGTTGACTCCTCCCCATCTTGAGCGCTATATTTCCCTGCAACAAGATGTTTCCGACGCCCGCTTGTTGGTGGGCTCGAAGGAACGAGGGGAGGGGGTCTTCGAGAACGGTGTGATGCCGTCGGCCGGTACCCTGGGCGCCTGAACTGCCGCTTCATGCAGTTCGATTACCCGCTTCGAGTGGCGCGTATGGGAATCCAGAAGCAAGAGTTCTACGAAGGCGCAGCTCTGCACCAGTTAATCCGCGGTTCGAACGGTCTGACAAGTGTTTTGCACTCATCGCCGCTCTTCGTATTTGGCAGCGGACTCCAGGTCTATTTGAAGTACTCCACCGCAAAGCGCAGCCCGTGGGCATTTACCTTCATGCCAGAGGAGCAGATTCTGCTGCGCCAACGTGCACAGGAAATCCCCCTCGTTATAGGGCTGATCTGTGGCGCTGATGGGGTGGCGGCACTCCCCTACGACGCCTATGCGTATATAGCGCAAGTGAAGAGTGCGGCGCTGCGCGTTTCATGCAAACGCAGTCACCGCCAGCATTTCGAGATAGGTGGTCCGGATGGTGTTTTGCCAAATAAGGTAGCTCCTTCTGACTGGGTCCGACTTCTTGAGAAGAGGGAGCGATGAGCATGCAGGGTGGACATACCGAAGAGATCTTGAATCTGCTGCAACAGCAGGTGGGCAGCGCTGAAGAGGTGGCCGACATTGCCACCACTGCCCGCGAAGTGATGGGAAAGTGGGTCAAGCCTCTTAGCGGGGGCCGCGAGCAGACTAACGGGCTGATCTACGGGCTGGTGCAAAGTGGCAAGACCGGCGTGCTCACCGTTACCGGCGCGATGGGCGCCGATGAAGGATACCGGACGCTTATCATCCTCACCTCCGATATAGACCCGTTGTATGAACAGACGCGTGGTCGTATCCAGGAGGCGTTCCCCGGCATGGACATCTTGGGCAAGGTAGATCTGAAAGACCCGGGAACCTTCCTGCAACGGCTCAAGCGCAGTACCTGCGCCATCGTGGTCACGAAGAACGGCAGCATCCTCAAGAATCTCATCGAGAACTTGAAAGGCGGCGGTGTTCGCGGCCTTGCGTGCCTCATCATCGACGACGAGGCCGATCAAGCAAGCCTGAACACCAGGGCTCGCAAGAACGACGGATCGCAGAGCAAGATCAATCTTCAGATCGAAGAGCTGAGAAGTTTCTTTCACAGGAACACCTACTTGCAGGTCACGGCGACGCCGGGCGCGCTGTTCTTGCAACAGGGTGAACACGCTTTCAGGCCGAAGTTCACCGCACTCAGCCATCCAGGGAAGGACTATGTTGGCGGGGAGGACTTCTTCGCGATTGGAGCGGATGATCTGGTCCGCGAATTTCCTCTGGCCGACCTAATGACGCTGTCAGCCGGAATGCAGCCGACGCCAGGTACGCAAATTCCGGCTTCTCTCTTGGCCGCGCTTGACGCCTTCATGATCGGAGCCACCTACAAGCGCGAAGAGCAACCCGACCAGAAATGCGCATTCCTCTGTCACGTCAGTACGCGGACCGACGACCATAAGCACATTGTTGAGCTGCTGCGAAAGTACAAGGACGATCTCGGTGCGGGCCTCAAAGCTCGTAGCTCAAAAATCATATCCCGCCTTCGCGCTGCCTTTGAGGACTTGTCAAGCACCCACAAAGGCCTGGCCAAGGCTGATTTCGACCGGCTGCTTCACAGGATCGAATTCCTATCCGCTGGCATCTACGTCAAGCTTGTCAATGGTGAAACCGACGAAGACGTGGCGCTACATGCGCCCTACAACCTGTTTGTGGGAGGCAATAAGCTCGGCCGAGGAGTGACGATCAAGAACCTGCTGGTCAGCTACTACGGGCGACATCCTAAAACGCCGCAGGCAGACACGGTGCTCCAGCACGCCCGCATGTACGGCTATAGGCGTAAGGATATTGGACTGCTCAGGCTTTGGCTTCCCCCAGAACTCCATGCCGTCTTCCGTGCCATCAACGAGATGGAGCGCAGCCTTAGAAAGCTGATCTCTGATAACCCTGACGAAGAGTTCCGTGGGGTCTACCTTGAAAACGGCCTTCAAGCTACTAGGCGTACCGTTCTCGTGCCTGGTGCGATCGGCGTCTACACAGGCGGCAGTACGTACAACCCCGCGCAGATTCTTCGAGACGATGCCTCCGCTAAGAACACCGCCAAGCTCGACAAGTTGTTGTCTGACATAGGCGACAAGGAGTTCGTTGAGTTTTCCATCGAGGATCTTCAGCAACTCGTCAGACTGACGTCGCCGGACCCTGCGCATTCCGAGCACGTATGGGATCCAGTTGCGGTTGCAGAAGGACTTAGACAGTGCGCGGACATCCTCGGGCAAGAATCAGGGTATGTATACGTTGACCGAGACCGTGACTTGAAAGAGCGGCGCCGTGAGAACCAAGGCGTGCTTTCCGGTGGGGAGGCGGGCAAGGTTCCGAGTGGGCGAATCACCATCTTCATGATGCGCACAAAGGCCTTCGCCAATAACCAAGCGGCCTGGTGGCCACAGATTCGTTTTCCTGCCGGTCGTTACGCGCTGGCATTTGCTATTTGAGGTTGGCAGCCAATGACGCTGAAGTTGAGCGACGAGATCGCGAGTCTTGAACAGAATCGGGGCAAGTACGACAAGATTTTTCCGGGATACATCACTCACATCCGTTTCCCGCGCTTCAAGAACATTGCGGACGGCACACGTATCGACTTCAGCTTTCCCATCACTGCATTGGTGGGGTCAAATGGATCCGGCAAGACTTCGGTCCTAAACGCGCTGTATGGGGCGCCTGCGGGGCAATCCACCGGGCAGTATTGGTTCAGCACGAAGGTCGACCCCATTGAAGAAGGAGAGGGTAGCCCTAGCCGCTTCATATACGGGCACCGCAACGCGAACTTCAATGATGTCGTTGAGACACGCAAGGCGAGGGTGCGGAAGACCCGAAATGGGCTACCCGACCCCAACTACTGGGAGCCCACCAAAGAAAGCACCGGCGATGGCATGGTCGAACCCGAGTTGAAGGCGGACAAGGCTTACAGCGGCAGGGCGAAGGATCGGTGGAATCCTGTGTCACGCAAGGTTCTGTACATCAACTTTCGCAAGGAACTGAGCGCCTTCGACAAATACTTCTATTTCGGCAAGGACCCGATACCGCATGCTCCCCCCAAGAAAGGGGCTAAGGTGTCACCGCTGCGGATCTCGAGCAAGATGGATCAGGTGCGACACGATGCAGAGCTACTCGCCCGGGTGATCGAGGCAGAAAACACTTCCTACGTCCATCGCGGTCACAAGGTGGCCACCGAGAACCGGCTTCTGGATAAGGGCGAGCTCGCGATGGTGAGCTATGTCCTAGGCAGAGAGTATGAAGAGGCTAGGTGGATTCGACATCGGCTTTTTAAAGGCGATGGTGGTCTAAGTGTCGTCTTCAAAACCAAGCACGGGCGCTACTCTGAGGCGTTCGCTGGCAGCGGCGAGGTTGCGGTGACGAGCTGTGTCGTGCAGGTTCTCGCGGCGGCACAGGGCACCCTGGTATTGCTGGATGAACCTGAAGTTTCGCTGCACCCCGGTGCACAAGAACGCCTGCTGGCGTTTCTCTCAAAAATGGCCCGCACGCGCCAGCTTCAAGTCGTCTTTTCTACCCATTCGCCGCATCTCGTTACTGCGCTGCCCGGTGACGCGATCAAAGCCTTTCATCAGCTCGATGACGGTCGCTTCGTCGTCTTGGCTTCAACACATCCATATGCAGCCTTCCGGCGGCTTGGTGCAGTGGGTGGCGGCGAGGTGCGAATTCTTGTTGAAGACAAGTTGGCAAAGTCAGTAGTTCAGCAGGCCCTGTTGACCTTTGCTGACCAGGCCAAGGCGGCCGTGTTCAAGGTAGAGTACCTGAGTGGAGGTGCGGAAGCGATCTTGAAGTATCAAGTCCCAGTGCTTATGGCCGCTCCTGGGCACACGCTGGTGCTGCTGGATGGCGACAAGAAAAAGCTCAACGAGTTCGTGAGCCCCGATACCATTCCTGTTGCAGACGACGGCACGCTCGGGGCAAAAATTCTGGAGGCGGTTGGCGTTGAACCAGTGTTTACGGTGGATGGAGGCGCGGGCGGAGGGGACGTCGCGCAGCGTGTCGCGGCACAGCGAAAATACCTCTCGTGGCTGAGGGAAAATGTGCGTTTCATTCCGACGTTGTGTCCGGAGGAGTTGGTGCTCATCGCAGCGGGAAAGGCCGACCCGGCCGCAACTACCGCACAGCATCATAAGAACCGCCTTCGCGCGCTGACAGTAGAGTTGTACGGGCCAGATGTGTCCAACGAGCGGACCGACGCACATGGGGAAACGCTGCTCGCTCAGCATAGGGCTGCGTCGGCAGAGTTGACTCTCCTTGCGCAGGAAATCGAGAAGCACCTACCCTAGACCAAGTGTTACCAGAAACGACCATATTCATCTTCTGAATCATCTTGTACGAATGACAAGCCCTGAGAAAAACGTGGGAAACGAGTTGCAGGCCATCGACCTCTTCAGCGGGTGTGGCGGTTTGAGCCTCGGATTGAAGGGGGCAGGCTTCGCGGTCGCGGCCGCTGTCGAAATCGACCGCAAGGCGCAGCAGACCTATCGACTCAATCATCCGAATGTTCGACTCTATGCCGAGGACATCCGAAAGCTTGATCCAGCGCAGGTGCTTCAGGATGCGGGTCTAGAGGTCGGGGAACTCGATCTCTTGGCTGGATGTCCTCCGTGTCAAGGTTTTTCCCGTTTGCGCACGAAGAACAAGATGACGTCGGTCAGCGACGACCGGAATGACTTGGTCGAGGACTTTCTTAGATTCATCGAGGTCATGAAGCCGAAAACTGTGATGCTCGAGAATGTTCCGGCGTTGGCGAAGGATGCGCGATTCCTCAACATGCGAGGTAAGCTACACACACTTGGTTACGAGACCGTAGTCCATGTGCTGGACGCTGCCGATTATTCAGTACCTCAGCGCCGCAAGAGGCTCATCATGCTTGCGTCTCGGGTTCACGTGCCCGCAGTCGCAGAGAAGGCGAGTAAACGCGTCACGGTTCGACAGGCCCTCAAGGGCATGGTCGAGCCCGGGCAAGGACGAGACAAGCTTCATGGCTTGGGCGAGAACCGGTCGCAGAAGGTGCGGGACCTTATTGCGCTGATACCGAAGGATGGCGGTAGCCGTAGTGACTTGCCGACCAAGTACCAGTTGGACTGCCACAAGCGGAGCGATGGCTTCAGCGATGTCTACGGGCGCCTGGCTTGGGATGACGTCTCCCCCACCATCACCAGCGGTTGCCACAACCCGTCCAAAGGGCGGTTCTTGCATCCGGGCCAGGATAGGACCATCAGCCTGCGAGAGGCAGCGGTCCTGCAAGGTTTCCCGCGCTCGTACAAATTTGACGTTGCGCACGGCAAGGAATCAATCGCTCTCATGATTGGGAACGCGCTGCCGCCTCCCTTTATCACGGCCCACGCCGACGCTCTCCGAGCCGGCCTGATGAGGGCAGAAGCGTAGGGACCACAACGCGCGAGCGGTCATGTCGGCACAACACAACGCAGCCATCTGGCATTGTGATCTGCCCCTCCGTGGCCGCTCGTGTGACTTTTCGGCTAGGCGCATAGTGAGTCGGCATTTTCTACTCCTGTTGTTGATAGTGCTTGCAACCGTTTCTGCGTGCTCTCGCCAAACGGAAGAGTCTCCAGTCGTGGGGGAGTGGCGAGACATCGGCGCCAACTCTGAAATGCGCATCTACGTGAGCAGCGCGGTGGAAACGGGGGCCGATGCTGAAAATCCGCTTGTGGGCGTGAAGACACTATGGGATTTCAACCAGCCTCAGAAGAGAGACGAGGGCGAGTATCAATCGGTGGTTTTCATGATCTTGGTCGATTGCGATCGGATGACGGGCAGCGACTTTTCGTACGTCAACTACTCCAGCAACATGGCGAAAGGCACCGTTGTCGCTTCAGGAGAGCGAGACTTCAAGGAGGCTTTGAGGAGGTTGGAACCCATCACCAGACCTGCGTTCAAGGCTGTCGCTGACTACATATGCGACATCAAGAAAGCTGGGCGGTTCAGGAAGCCTTAATGCCGCTTGCTGGCTGGATTGTTCAACAAGGAGTTCACGAGCCCCGTTGGTCGAACGCCCTGTGTGGGGCTAGCGAGTTCCCATGCAGATGACGACATGCGGCTTGGCGAGTCGCGTTGCGTCCTGGGTGCCACCATGACGCCGCGTCAGCCCGTAATATTGAATGGCAATAGTCGCCACGAGTAGTCCAGCCTGCTCGCATGCCTCGGATGGCCGGTCGCAGTGAGTTCCCCCAGCCGTCGCCAATCTGGGTTGTACTTCGCCAGCCGACTGTAGAGCTCATCACGGGCTCGCAGGAAGTAGGAATGATGGACAACTGGCTGCCCCCAGGTGGCCCAGATCGTCGGGCTCTCACAGCCGCTCACCACCTCCTCGATCACTTGTAGGTTTCGCTCGTAGGCGGTGGCGTTGACCTTGACCGGCAGTGTCCGGTAGTCGGTGGCCCGAACCGGGTACAGGTTCAGCATCACGAAGCCGTCGAACCCATGGAGCTGTGCCACCTTCTGCACCCGCGCCACGGTCGGATCTGCTTTCTCTTGGGTTGCCGTGGAGCAGTTCAGCCCGATGGTCAGCAATGGCCGCGTGCCACTCCTGCCCAAGGCGTACCGCCACTGGTCCTTGTTGTCGGAGTGGTAGATGTCGAACATGGGGCGCTCACCCCTTGAGAGTCAGGAGCTGCTTGGTGCGATCCTTGGTCATGGTGGTCTTGCAACCCACAATTTCCAGAGTGATCGCTGAGCCACCGGGCGCACCGTCCTTGTAGCTCGCTTCAACCTTCTCCTCGCTGCACTCGGCATCACGCTGTTTGATCCATTCACGCTGCTGATCCCGTAGGGCTGTGCGTTCGGGATCAGCCATAAATGCTCGGGCCGCCTGATAGGCTTCATTGAGCTGCTTGTCGGCGGACTCATACCCCTCGAATGCCAACTTCAAAGGATCGGGCTCATGTGACTCTGGGGCCGACGAAGCAGCCGTGGCCGAGCTGGACTGGTTCCCTTTTGCGGCCTTCTCGGCAGCCAGGGCCTTCTCCTGCGCCTCGTTGATGTACAGGGCGCTAGTGACCCCGCCCACGACATCGGTGAACGTCCGGAAGCCTCGGGCCTCGACGCGGGTGGTGGTGCCATCGTCGGAGAGCTGGACGCGGTATTCGACTGATCCGGTCAGCGTGCGGTCGTCGAGACGGACATTGCCGGGCTCATTTGCAATGGCGGTGCGCAGCAGGGCAAAGTCTGCGTTGGGCGCCTCGGGTAGGGTGCTGCTCAAGGTGGCCTGACAGCGGACCTGACGGATGTCTTTGCTGGTCTCGGTCGTGGTGATGCCGCTCACCTGAATCTGCATCTTGGCCCGAGCAAGGTCCATAAACGGTTTGGCGTTCTGAGCGCCGGCCGATGCGCTGAACTGCTGCTCGATGCTGTCCCAGAGAACCTGGGTGAGGACCGACTGGGAGGACTCCGATGAGCAGGTCGGGCCTTCCTCGGCCACGGAACAGGCGCCCAGCGCCATCGTCACGATCACGGCGACACCGCGCCTTAACAAACCATGCATGTCATCTCCTCCAGGTTGGAGAAAATTTTATGTCACGATTAGTGCGTCAACAATTAGTGCGTGGCCTATTAATGCACATGCATGCAGATTCTCGGCGTGACCAAACAGACGCTGAGAGTGAAATTCGGGGTGCGCATCCGCCAGTTGCGCGAGCAAGCTGGGTACTCGCAGGAGGCCTTCGCCGACGCGTGCGGCTACGCTCGTTCCTACATGAGCCGCATTGAGCGGGGGCTTGGCAATCCTTCATTGGACGCTATCGAAGTACTGGCGAACGCTCTCCATGTTCCAGTCGTGGAGCTGTTTTCCGACTCTGCCAAAAAGTAGCGTCAGACGCCTGATCCGGCGGTGCTCGCTCAAGCGCCCAGATCGGCCAGTTATTTCACACGTAAATTTCGGGAAGCACGACAGGCTTTAGCGACGCGTCCATGGAAACGATCCTCACCAACCTCAGTGATCCCGCCTGGTGGTTCACCGCCTTCTTCCCTGCTATCGCAATTCTCTTGGTCCCTCGTCTGTGGCGATACTGTGCGCCCAAGATCCGGCGACTGTTTCGTGGTTCGCGCTCGCGTAGTCTCCGCCGTACAAGAGAGCTCCGTAAGGATGACTTGCTCCTTTCCAAGGAGATGCTTTCAGCTCAGGCGGCGTTCTTCGGGTGCATTCTGTTTGTAGCTGTCGGCTTGGTTCTTCTGGTGCTGAGTCCGCTCAGTATCCGGCCGGGCGTCAACAGCTTGTTTGTGCTGGTGCTGTCCGTTCCCATCCTCACCTCCGAGGTTATTTGGCTGCTGAAGGACGTTCGCGTGCAGGAACTGCTCAAGTACCGTCGCCGTTGGATTGCAGGCAGGAGACTGGCGCTCAACAGGGATTGCAACTAGCAGGGGGCTGGCGTTTGCGTTGGTACGGGGGAGGCAGGAGATTCCGAAACTGGCACCGCCGTTGCTCGCGGTCCGACGTGCACACTGAAAGCAGGCCGTATCAGCCTGTGCCGTGCAGTCACCCAGTCGAATGATGGGTAAAGGGATGGGTAGGGAGTCGGAACTGGTCGCGACCCCTTGAGCGTCATCAAGGGGTGGCGGAGAGGGTGGGATTCGAACCCACGGTACGTTGAAAACGTACACGGGATTTCGAGTCCCGCGCAT